>WNFC01021941.1_pt1 | contig 15809 bp, 18 predicted proteins | sample 5400541 | NCBI WGS metagenome assembly WNFC01 (sample SAMN13153342, study PRJNA577476) | soil metagenome | isolation source: 120 cm saprolite under Douglas fir tree site 2 hole 2 replicate 1 | place: USA:California | collected 2015-04-18
GGTTTGGGTCCGGACGGCGCTCGGCCTTCGCGCCGATTCGAGTTCGTTCGTAATCAGTGACAGTGGTCGCCATGAATCGAATCGAGTTCCCGATCCGCAGGCTCTCAAGTCTTCCGCTCTTCGCCAGGGAGTAGATGGTGGCGGTGCACACTGCCCAGCGCACCGCAAGGTCCTTGACTGTGAACAGCTGACCCACCGGTTCTGAAGTTGGTACCAAATAGGTACCAAAATGGGCGGTGACCGATGGAATTGCTGGTACCGAATGGACGACGCTCGAGTCTCCCCTCCCCTGAAATTCCAACGGCTTGTCACTCGGCAGCACACCCTGGCACCCAGCGGATTCGACCCGTTCCGCGCTCATAACCGATTGGTCCCAGGTTCGAATCCTGGAGGGCCCACTGGGTTTTCGCCTGCGATGCCGCAGGGTTCCGGCCCATCATCTCGCCCGCCTCGCGCTTCTGACCGCGTTGCGGGGACAAGGAGGGGACAAACGGACCGAGATTTTCGACTTGAGCCGCCGCTTTCGGTGGTTCGGTCTGAGGCGCGGGTGGTCCGAACGTCAGCCGATCAACTTCGGCCCGGAGGTACTCCGGCGCGAGGTGGCCATAGACTTCCGTCGTGAGCTTCGGGTCGCTGTGCCGCATGATGCGCTGCACAGCCGCCGGATTTGCTCCCGCCATCATGAGAAGGCTCGCGGTGGAGTGCCGAGTCGCGTGAAACCGGATGGGCCTGACCTGCGGCTTTGGCCAGAGCTTTGCGGAGTGCATCGGACAGCGCCGCAGGGCGGCGTCCGGTGCGAGCTCGGCGTGGCCACAGCCCTTGCGGCGGCATACGTGCCGCCAGCCGGTCACGATGCCTGCCCGGCCCAGCGCGCGCCGCAAGACAGCCACGAGGTCAACGTCCTCACGCATTATCGAACCATCGGGCGCGGGGAACACAAGTTCCGATGAAGAAGCGGATATCGCGCGCTCGAGATACGGGACCAACTCTGCGGCGATCGGAATGCAGTCCGCGTGACCGCCCTTGGTGGTGTCCCGGTTGTACGAACGAGCGACAGTCAAAAGGCGGGAGGAGAGGTCCACATCCGTCTTGCGAAGTCCGATCAGCTCGCCCTTGCGGAGTCCAGCGTAGATTGCGGTTGCAAACAGCGGTTGCCATCTTCCGTCGAGCGCCTGGAGCACCGGCTGAACCTCTTCTGCTCGCAAGAAATCCGGCAGGCGCCTCGGTACGCGGCGCTTCGCTACTGCGGGGATGGGATTAAGGCCGGTATAACGCCCCGTCTTCTTCGCAGCGTTGAACGCCTGGCTTAGGTACCCACGGAGATGATTCACATACTTCGGAGACAGTCCCTCCTGTCCCTTGCGATGCAGGAACACTTCGACCTTTTCCGCGGTGACTTGAATCAACGGCAGATTCGCCAGCTCCGACGCGAGCAAATTGCAGCGAATGGCGCTCAGGTTGTTGCGATGGGATGGCGCCCCAGCGGAATACGTCTCCAGCCACCATTGGAGCAGTGCCCCGAGCGACCCGCCCCCATCTTCGGGCGGGAGCGGCTCCAGGCCGAGCCTCTGCCTCTCACATCGCCGCTCGTAGTCCTCGGCGAACCGTCGAGCTTCTGTCTTGGTTCGCGCGGATGACGCAAGCTTCCGCCAGATTCCTGCTCCGTCCTTGACTCGAAGGTACCAACGCCCAGCTCTTTGAAAGACGCTCGCCACGTTTATCCCCTCTCTTTTCTACCGCTGGCGTGCAACCGATCCTTCAGGTTGCAATTCAAGGTGCGCTCCTTGGCATCGGAAGGACAGCGGGAGAATTCATCTCCTCCCGGGCCCAAGCCTGCACGACAACCGGGTCGAATCGAAGAAGGCCGCCGATCCGCAAGGATGGGAGAAGACCCGCCTCGGCTTTCTGGTAAACCCAGGAACGGCTCGCCTTGAGGTAGCGGCTCACATCGTCGACCGTCCAAAGAGGCTCCGCTTGAACATGCGGCACCGTCATCGCGCCCCGCCCCCACCGCCGTGGCCAATTCGGCCACTCCGGTAACGGCTGCAAATCTTCGGAACAGGCCCGATGAGTTGCCCCAGTTCCTTCACTGTGATCAGTCGACCGAATGAATTGCCCATTTGCTTCTCCGAATCCCCTGTTCTGTGCCCAAGTCAGCGCTTCCCTGTACCTCCAGAGCGCTTCGCCGGCGGCCCCCGCTTGAGGAGCTCTGCCGCGTGCTGGGAAAGCAAGTGGATGATGTACTCGCGTCGAGCCTTGCCGAGAGCAGCGGCTTCGGTGTCGAGCTGCTCCGCTAAGACGTCGGGGAGTCCGTACATCGTTCGGTAATCGTCCAGCAGCTGCCTGACGAATGTGGTGGTGCTTCCGAGGCGCTTCGCCTCCTCCTTCAGGACCGCTGCCTGTTCGGGCGTGAATCGGAATGACTGCGCCAGATAGTCGTGTCTCGCGGGGGTCTTCGGCATTTGCAATCATAGTGCCGGACACTCAAATTAAAGTCAATTCTAAGATAGTTACTCACGCATTGAGCCGGACCCGAATAACGTCGCTGCGGGCTTACTTCGCAGGAACCACCTGAAATGCATACCCCGCTGGCCTCCATCCTTCCTGCTCGTTCAACAGCATGACGCGCTCGAGAAACCGACCGCCCTGTTCTGGACGGACCTCGTACTGAACAACCGCTGCGCCACCCGCAGCGACGGGCACATTTCCAGTGCGGGTCTGCATTCGATACAACTCAACGCGTTTGCCAGGAGCGCCGGGCTTGTTGCGCTGGGCGAGAAGCGCGCGCCAGCGGTCCATCGACTCCTTGACCTGCGACCGGAATGCCTCGCCCATCGCCGCGACCGACGCACTGGCGTCGCCTCTATCCAGTAGGGCGACCCACTTCGCGGCAGCGTCCGCCGCAGCGTTCGTCTTGGCTGGATCGTAGGGAAACGAGGGGTCCTCGGGAGGCCTGAGCGAGCCCTCGACGCCACCGAGCTCTTTCGGATCGCCCTTCTTCGGAGCGGATCGCACCCACCGCCCGTCATTGAGATCGAATACGACGTTATACGAAACCGACCTCGAGATGGTTTTCCGCGGGTCGTAGCCGACGTAGGCTTGAACGACGACGGCCGTTTCCCCGGAAAGCTCAATCTCGGGGCCGAGTGCGGCCACGAGTTCTTCCGCGTCACGCACGAGGCGGGCAACGTCGCGCGTGTCGGCCGCGTAGGAAACCATTGTTCCGATCTTCTTTCCCTCGACCCCCGTGATGGGACCGGTCTTAAGGATCCGGAGCATCTGCCCGGACGACGTCACCAAGTAGCTGTAGCCGCCACCCGGCAACGGACGATCAGCGGCGCCAGCCTTAGAACAACCGATCAACAGCACGCAGACCAGAACAAGACGCATGGGCATGCGTCCAGCATACACGTTAGATCAGGTTCACGTTCCGAAAACCCGATTCGCGCATCTTCGCAAACGACCGTTTTCTTCGTGTTTTCTCGAAGGAGCGCGTTGTTTAAGACGCGTGATGCCCGCGGCCCAGAAGAGCTGCGAGTCCTGCGCGTTTCCCACCGCGCTCGATCGCCAATTCCGCGCTGAGCCCGTTCCATTCTGGTTTCCGCTTCCAACACCTTGACGTTCGTCTCGCGTCGTGCTGCCACCGCATTGTCTTGTGTTCCGAAATATCGGTCCCAACCCGTACCCCCATAGGGATTTCGCATTGCCTAACGTTTTGCTGCCCCGCAATACCGCCGAGCTCTCGCTGCCGGCCTGATTCACCCTGATGATGGTTACGTGGTTGCAATCAGTGGCTCTCAGATTCCGCTTTCGGACCTCGATCCAGAGTATGAGCCGCCGCGAATCGCCAAGGTGCTTTTTGGCATCGGCGACGCGACGCTCACTGTCGAGCTGGGCACCGGGCGCGTCTCGCGGGGTCGCCCCTCACGGCGCATCTCTTTCCGAAAATCCGCCGGCGAACAGATTTCGGCCGGCCTATTCCTGACGCCAGAGGCGAAAGAGATCAGCGCCGTCTTCTTTGACCCGCATCATGTGAAGAATCGACCAGAAAGGCGTCGTAAAGAACTGGGACGAGACCTCATCGTTGTACATAACCCCTTCGCCAGTGTTCCGTTCCCCTTCGGAGAGGTTCGGTCTGGTCGAGAATTCTACGTCGCTCTCAAAATGGAAGATCGCCGGGCGCGACGGCGCGTGCGGCGTCTGCTTACGCAAATTCAAGGGATCGGCTCGAGGTTGCGTAGGCTCGTACTTGGCCAGTTTCCCTGGCTGAACAGATGCGCCCTACGACTGCAGCGTCGGCGAATGATAATGAAGCGGCGCAGCGCGAGACGGAAATGGTTGCGACGGTGAGGCGCGACGCTCGAAAAAGAAGCCCCGGGGTGGTTTTTGCCGGGGCTTCTGCCTCTGGCCTTGGACGCAGCCAGTCAGTTAAACGGGACTGATGTCCAGGTCACCTCGCTAGAGCCGTCCGTCGCATGACCTCTTCACACCCACCAGACCTGGAACCCTCTTTCAAAATGGCTTTCAAGGAAACCTCCTTCGAGGGGTTTGACCCACTCTATGACTCGGCAGGTTACGATTCCAGTCCCTGGCGAACGTCGTGGGCCCACAGTCGAGCGGGGGGTTCGGCGAGGAGTAGCCGCTCAGGGTTGTGCTGCTCCTGGTTCTGAAACTTCGGCGGCAGGGCGGAACAGCGCGTCCCCGACCGGAGTGCGCGGGCATTAACCGAGGCGACGCACCTCCCGAATCCGCTGCCTCCTGGTTCAAGTCGCGGCATTTTGGGGCGCGCCTCCCGGCTTCTGATAACTTCGTCGAACAATGCCTTTCCGCATCACGCGTTCAGCCTATCCGCCCCAGGGCTTCCTCACTGAGGCCGTCCTTCACCAGCTCGCGTCTACGCATGCTCTCCAGGGTGCAGCCATGCCTGGAGAACCACCCGCGATCTTTTTTTTTACGGCGCGGAACTCTTTGATCACACCAGGCAGCTTTATTTGGCTGCCTTGGGGCTGGGACGGACCGTTTGGCGGAGTGCTTACTATCACGGTAGGGGGTAAGGCATTCCTCGCGCGCGCGTCCATCCCGGCTGAACATCCAGCCTTCAAGGATCTCAGGGATGGAAAGTTCACGGCCGTCTTTGTGGCGGACGGAAGGGCGTTAAGCGCCCTCGATGTAGATCTGAGTGAACTTGACGGTGGAGAATCGTTCTGCACGCACTGGACACGCGTGCTGGACCATCGGCCTGTTTTCCCCGATGCTGCAGCTGCCTACTGGCACACGCTCGGCTGCGTCGATGATCTCGTCAGTCTCGGCCTCACTGCGCGCGATCGACTCGCGATCGGTTGGTCGAACCGTTTTGCCAACTACGCGCAGGGTCTTGCAAGCGCAATCGAGGATGCCCGCCCGATTGGTTTTCCTGACCTCCATAAACCTGTGCCTCCGCCACTCGGTGACTTCATCGCGGCCCTCGGAGAGGCCGACGTCACAGTTGCAAAGCTGGTCGAGGTGTTGGCTCGTGAGTGCACGAGAGGCGACGCGGGATTCATGGATCTCATCGCGGCCGAGCAGGAGTACCTCGCGCTCGCTCATTCGAAGACGACAGAGCATACGTACTGCCGGTTTTTCGGTCATGCGCTACAGGTGTACTGCCTCACGTCCGCCGTAACGGCAGCAGGCCAGCGCGTCCCGTGGCTAGATGGATCCGGAGACTTGGCACTCCGCTTCTTGGATCTTCACCCGGAGCAGTTTCCTGACGCCGACTGCGCCGCTGCCTATTGGGGCCGCTTACCGAAACCCCTCTCATTCAACCTGGGCATCCACGTCTCGGGCACCGATATTCCGATCGACTTGGAATCCAAAGCGGCGCTGTGGGACACTTTCCCGGTCGCGGAGAATGTCGCAGAGGTGTCTGCGTCGGCGGACACATTGATGGAAGAAGCGCTTGCCAGCAAGGCGACATGCATTCCGAATGGCGCCGTTATCGAAATGTCCTTCGGCCCCTTCGCCTGGGTGGAGGCGTGGGAACGTGGGCAGCAGGTGGATCTGGTTTGCCGATCACCCCGCGCTGAGTTTGCGATTGCGACGCTGCACCTAGGCGAGAAGGTCATGATCTTCCAGGCGCTCCATGCGATGCCCCCGGTCGATCGTACTGAACGCATCGAGGCCGCAGCCAAGCTTCTCTTCGCCGCCATAGTCCGGGACTTCTTCATCGTTGAGGAACGCGAGCGAGTATTCTCAGAGCAGGTTCGCCGTCGCCTTCCCGGCGAGCGTGAGAACCGTGACGACCCCATCATTGTTTACCTGCCTCGCGTCAAGTACCGGGCGCCTCCCGACATTCAGAAGTGCTCTACCGAGTTGAAGCACGCCGAGCGTCGCGCCCATTTTGTCGCTGCTCATCTTCGCCGCGCTGGGGGCCCGTCCCAGCACCAGCTCCTCCTTGCCGCCCGCTATGGCATTGAGGTTCCCATCGGCTACACCTTCGTGCGCCCCCATGAGCGTGGTCACAAGGCCCGCGACACGATCTATCGCAGCCGCTCCGCGATGCGCTCGCTCTACCAGGCGACAGAGGAGAAGCGCCGCCTGCCCGGACCAGTCGACTGGTTTCGTTTCGAGCGCGACGCTCGATCTCTGATGGAAAATCTTGGGTTTTCTGTTGAGCACGTGTCCGCATCTCGTTCGGGCGACAAGGGGATCGATATCTATGCAACAAAGGGAGCCGATTTAGACGAGGTGCGCTGGATCATCCAGTGCAAGTGCTACTCGCCTAAGACCAAGATCGGTCCTGCGATCGTCCGGGAATTGATTGGCGCACTCGCACCACATCAGGGAACTCGGGGGATGTTGATCAGCACGAGCAGCTTCACGTCAGGAGCGAGAGAAGTCGCGGACGCCAATGCCATTCGATTGATGGACGGTCAAGAGTTCGCGCGGCGCGTTGCGGCCGGCGATGTGTAATCTCGCCCCGAGTTGGTGAGATTCCGTAAGCGCACGGCATAGGTCTTCAGTGGGGGTTCGAGCGAAACCAAAGCATTGATGCGGTGAAGAAGACTACCCAGCCGGCACCAGAGATGACGGCCATTATCAGGCTGTAGCAAAAAGTAATCTTCACGAGCTTCCACGCGAACTGCATACTGGGAGTCTCGAAGAAATGGTCCATCGGATCCGGTTTGTTGGCCTCATTGGCCCCAGTTCCACCATGACGTCCCGCGCTTGTGCGGGCGTTTCCGCCACGATGGCCCACGGGCACGTGGAAGACGTCTGCTGTCCTAAATCGAGAAGGGTTGTTCCACAATACCGCGGTCACCTGCACGCACGCCCTGTCTCATTCTCACTGCAGGCGCCGCTCACGCAGTCCGCGTCGGATAGGCATGACTCGCCCCCTGCCACCATCCGTTGATTTCGTGATAGGCCACCATCGAAACGTTCGGCCACTTCTCGCAGTTTTTCTCCGGCGGACAGGGTTCGCTTTACCTGGACCTCGTATTCGCGATTGGCAGCAAGTTCAACGCGGATGTCGTCTCCTGTTCCGCCCGTTTCCGCCGAAACGGCTAGAGGACAGTCCCGGTGCCCGTGCTCGGTCCAGTCGAGTCTCTCCGCGGCTAGGGTGTGAGCGAAAATAAACGCCACCGTTCGAGCCTGGAAGTCGTAGCCACCCGCTCCAGCACGCCCTCCATGGATGGCCCTTACGCTCCCCTCCCTAGCCATGGTGCGAGCCTTCATCGCATTCAGCATGCGCGCAAAGGTGGTGCGGTTCCCGAACACCAGCCTAGACTGCTGATCTCTTCTGCAGCCGCGGCATTGTGAGCTTCGTTCGTGGTTGGCTCGCGGTCGTAGCCATCTCGCGAAGGGCCATGGGCGCAACACTGCAACAGTAGCGCGACAACGCGGAAGCCGAGCACATGGTGAAATTCTTGTGCACGTCGTTGGTAATTAGGTCGATTTTATTCAGCAGCAGCAAACGAGACGAACGAGCTTCGCCAATCAACCTCGGGTACAGGGCTTGCACCATCGAAAACGGGCCAGCTTAGAAAATCAGCGCTCGAAAAGAAAAACCCAATTGCCGTCCAATTTTGTAGTCCGGGTTGTTGCCGTCTCATTGAAGGGAGCCGTCGGGTGGCGAATCCTAGCTACTATTTCACCCTGTTCAAGAAGTTCCAGTGTCTGGGACATGTGCCAGAGGCAGCGTCCCATGGCGGCGGCGCGCCCCCAGCGGGTGTGTCTTTCCTGGACCCGGTTGCGCTCTACAGTGCGTCACGAGGAGGGGTGCCCCTGATCGGCGCCAACACGGACAACACACCCCTGTGGAGGGTCCTCAACGCCAAAGCGAATGGCCTGGGAAGCTTTGTGTATGGGGGATTGAACTGGTTCCCGATGCCATTCGGGGCCGGGGCGGATGCTGCCTGGACCGACCCGGCCGTGGGCGGCCCCCCACTCGTGACCGCTTTCGCCGACTGGCTGATGGCGGGCAAGCCTCAGGACTTTCCGGCCTTCATCGCCATTCCGAACGGGGGCACCGTTCCAGGGCTGCTCGATGCCGGGCCTTCGGTTTTCGTATGCAGCTCTGCCAACGACAATGGCACGCGCCCGGGCACCATTCCCAGCGACTTTTGGAACAGCTCTCTCATCTACCTGGTCGACCGGACGAACGGCAATCAGGCAAACCCGCCGACACTCCATGGCGCGCAGGAGTACTACGTCGCCGCCGTCATCGGTAACCGCGGCGATGCCGCCGGAGGGAAGTACGCCGCAGGGCCGAGCGCAGTAAGCACACCGGGCGTTCAGGCGACGGCTTGGGCCTTGACATTCGGCACCGGAGGCGCAAGCCCCGGAGTGCAGCTCCCATCTCTCAGTAACCTCGATGTCAGCTCCCAAAGCGGCTTCAACGACGTCTACTTCCTGGCCTCCGCCAAGTACGACATCGTGGGCTTCCGCTTTACGGTCCAGACTGTCTTCGATGGCCTGGTCAAGGCCATCAACGATGCGGTCACCAGCGGCGTGTTCCTGTTGCCCGTGGGCGTGAGCGCTGAACAGTGGCTAAAGACCCCACCCTCGCACGTCTGCCTCAAGGTCGCCGTGCGGCGCGACGACCAGAGCTGGCCCGCTTACGACGCGTCGCCCCAGGTGGAGCGCCACATCGCTCAGAAGAACCTGGTCATCTTCGACGTGGACCTCGCGGCTCCGTCCCCGATGCCCAATATCAAATGGACGTACTTCACGGCGGGAGGTCCTCTCGCGGCGATGCTGCGCATCCTGCAGGGCAACGACCGCGAGCTCGGCATCAACACCTTGATCCTCAAGACCGACTTCGCGCCGCAAGTGGCTCGGGTCCTCCTGGCCGTCCCCCGTGCGGCGTTCAATCGATGGATCGGGAAGGAGGGAGTGAGGGGCTTCGAGATCCTCGAGCGCGACTGCCATGAGCAATTCCGGGTGCCATTCGACGATCACGTGGTGCTCATCCAAAAGGGTCAGGAAGATGCCATCCGCATTCCCTTTCTCGACGATAACATCGTCCCCTTCGCCATCGGCGTCGAGATCGACCAGGGGCATCTCAAGCCGGATACCGTGCAGCGAGTCACGCTCCTACAGCGGGCGATAGTGCCGCGTTTCGGCAGCGGGAAGCAGAAGCATTGCTACGAGCTGGAAGACGCCGTCGTCGGTGGCTTCACCCTCGAGTTCCGCAGCCATCGCTCAGCTTAAGGGCGGTATTTGATCGCTCGCAGGTCTTGTTCAGGAGGCAAAACAACCATGCAAAGTAAATCGTGTTCGAATTGGCCGCGAGTTTTTCCGCGGGGGGAAGTAATGGAAAATAGGTTTTGTCTCGACCAGGTGAAGAGATTGTTGGCCGGAACCCCAAAACGAACCTTCCTGGTGGCGACGCTGGCAGTAGCGTTTGCCGGCTATGCCCAAACCGTGCCGGCGGATCCCGATGTGGGCTGTTCCATTCTTCCGTCGACGGTCAACGGCTGGTTCAAGACCGGCACCGCGAGCCTCAATGGCGTGGTCAACCCCGCCAACAGCGTATCGTTTCCCAATACGCCGAATTGCAGCTTCTACGAGTGGTCCTACCACATGTTTCTCTGGCTCACTTCCCCGTCACCGGCGATCTATGGGGGCGGCGGCGGGCGGATTTTCGAATCGCCCGCGTTCTTCGATGTTTCGCCGCCCGATTCGACCACTGGCCAGCGTACGCTGAGCCCGCACCAGAGTGGGCTGGTCAGCAAGTTCGGCCCGATTACCAGGCAACTCGGCCCGAATCGCCTGCCTCTCGTCGTCGACAAATCGGGCCGGATATTCGAAGTCGCGTCACCGCCGAAGCGTCCACAGCCGCCGCGCGTCCGAACCGTCTCCGGGGCAGAGATCGAGATCGCTCATGCCCGGATCGGCGAAAACAAGCAATTGGTTCTGCTCGACAAGGCCGGCAAACGGATCGAGCCACGGCTGATGGCCCCGCCCAAGCCTTCCGGGTTGGAGTTTCGCAAGGCCCAAAGCGCGGCGTTGTCGCAAGTTCGCAAGTTCCTCATCGATCGTATTCCGATCTTCATCGATCTCGCCGGCAATCTTATCGAAGTCGAGCAGGGCGAGGCGGACGCCTCGGTCCTGATCGCGCAGAATGGCTCACCGATCTATTACGGCATTGCCGTCAACGAAGTGATGGCGTACTTCCGAACCATGCAAGGGGCCAGCGTGCCTCCCGCGGTGATGTTTCCAACGACGCAGGGCGAGCTCGACAACATCACGAATTTTGCGAGCGCAAAAGGAAAGACGTTCATCGATCCCGAAGCGCTCACTTTTGAGATCAAGACTTCGTGGATCGAGACGACCGGAATTCCCAACCTCAATGACTACATCACCATGGCCGCGGACATTCCGACTTACGACAAATCCAACCCGCTCCAATGGGTGAAAAACGGGCATACGACGGCCACGGTCGCGCTCGTCGGCATCCATGTGGTCGGCAGCACCGCAGGGCATCCCGAGATGATCTGGGCTACGTTCGAGCATCTGGGCAATACGCCGAATGATGCTTACTCGTACCGGAATTCCGGGGGCGGCACGACGCCGACTGCCCTCGATACCTCCGGAACATGGCTGTTCACGACCACGGGCTCCACCGGACCCTTCAACTTGCGACACGCGATCGTGAGCGGCGCCAACATCGCTGCCGAATCTCCTCCTACGCCGATCGGCCCCGACAACATCATCCGGCACAAAGCCTGGGGCGCCGCTTCTGATGTTCAGCCCAACAACACGACGCAAGTGGGTACCAGCAAGCTGAGCAATACGACGATGGAGACGTTCACGCAGGGAGCAAGCCCAACTGCTGCAAGCACTTTGAATTGTTTCAGTTGTCACCCTGCCGGCAAGACAACAAACGTGAGCCACGTGTTCAGTAGCCTGAAGCCGCTCTTCTAGAGAGCATGGAATGCGCAGGCGCGCGGCGACGTAAGGGCTCTTATCGGACGCCGCGAGCCGTGGAGACATGATCGACGAGGCTCTTCAGGCCGCGCAGCAGCCTGAGGATCCAAGGCATCATGCCTCGTGCAAACACCAATAGACACACGAATCGAACGACGTGGTTGAGCCACGCGGACAAATCCATCGGCGGGGAAAGCGGCCGGCGTGCCGTCAGTCAGGCAGAGACAACTGCGGAGGCCCTCGGGCCTTGCCCAGCGGAGGTAAACGGCTCGGAAGGCCCAGGTGATTCAGGATGCGAGCAGAGGCTTTCCGGTCGGTGATGAACGCCACCACCCTCATTCCGGCGCCGCATCGAGCGCAACGCAGAATTTCAATTCCGAAAACCCGCTTGAGCAGCGCAGCCCAGTCGAGTTTAGAGGCCCGCCGGATCGGCGAGTCATTCGGAGTCGGCCCTACTTCCGGCTCAGCCTCTTGAACGGAAGGAAGTTCCGGCTTCGCCAAGGCTGTCACCGATGGGCGCAGGTGTGCCGCGGGGCCGAACAGAAAGCTTCAAGGTCCGCGGGCGCAATCCGGATCGCGTTCGATACCCGGACGTGGGGCAGCTCACCGCGCTCGCAGAGCTTGTACACGGTCGCGGTGCTGACGCCGAGTCTGGCCGCTACCTCTCGGACGCAGAGCAGGTGGTCCGCGCCTACCGTGATCCTGCGAAAAGTCGGGGACAAGGAGGGGACAAACTTCTTGCGAATCTCTCCATTTCGTTGCGAAGGGTTGGACTGGGTGGGCCCCTCCGTCCCGAGAGAAAACGAAGATTTAGCAGCCGCTGCGAACCGCTGGACGCTCTCGGGCATGGGCTCATAACCGATTGGTCCCAGGTTCGAATCCTGGAGGGCCCACTGGTTTTCGCGAGTGCCCGCGCGGTGTTGGAGCTGCGGGCGTGCGCCCGCACGTTGGTTTCCGCCGAGCTTGGTACCAAATAGGCACCAAAACTTTCGCGGTCCGAGGCTGCCGCGGCCTCCTGAAGCACTGGCGCCGTGCCCGCGGCGAGCTCGTCCAGGGCGATCCGCATGTCGTCGACCTCGAGGTGACCGTATCGTCAGGCGCGGATCTCGGTGGCGCATGATCCGCTGGACGATCGCGTATGGGACCTTGGCCTTCAGTAACAAGGTTGCTGTTGAATGCCGCAACCCGTGGAACCCAACGTCTCGCGGAATTGGCTTGGACCACAGCTGCAGGCTGCAGCGAGGGCAACTCTTCGAGACGGGCTCGGGCGCTTCTTCGCGGTGGCCGCACTTCCAGCCTCGGCAGTGCAAGACATACTTCTCGACCAGGCCCGCCCGGACCATCGTCCGCTTCACCACTGCCTTCAGATCAAAATGCGGTGAGCGCTGCTCGCCGGTGGTCTGCGAGAAGAGAAGCTCGGAGTCGGACTCCTTCATTGCCTGAACGAGATAGGGCACCAGGGGCTTGGGAATGGGAAGAACATCGGCGTGGCCGCCCTTTGTCGTATCTGCGCCGTGCGAGCGCCCAATGACCATCGTCCGGTCCTCGAGGTTCATGTCCTGCTTTCGGAGCGCCAGCACTTCGCCCCGTCGCAAACCCATCCAGACGGCACACGCCAATAGCGGCCGCCACTGGCCTGCCGCGGCCAAGAAGACCGGCACTTCGTGCGACCGCAAGATCGGCGGCGGCCGACGTTTGGGCACGGCTCGTCGCTTCACCTGCGCAACGGGGTTCGGTCCCTGCCATCGACCTCGCTCGGCGGCGAGCGTGAAGACCCGGTTGATGCAGGCACGGACATTGCAGCTCTTGGGGTTAAGACCCTTTTCGTGCTGAAGGTCATCCAGGAGCGCCTCGATGTGATGCGGCCGAAGCTGCCGAAGATGCAGCTGCACGATGCGGGGGATCACGTGCCGACGCACGTAGCCGGCGAAGGACTTGGAGCGAAGAATGGGACTGAAGCGCTCTATCCACCACTCGGCGAGGGCCCCGAAAGTCTCGTGAGCGGCATCCCCGAGATCCGGATCGATTCCCTCCCCGATTCGCTGCTCAGCTATTCCTTCTCGCGAGCGTACTCGCGGGCCTTCTTCAGCGTCGGTTCCTTCGTCGGCACCGAACGCCATGCGCTATACCTGTCCTTGTACTTGGCCCAGAATTGCCCCGACCTCTTTTCGAACGCGCTCGCCATCACTGGGACCCTCTCGCTGCGACTCTTGCCCTACCCCGATGAACCGACATTCGGCCCGCTGGGGTAGCGCGGATTCTGCTGTTGCGCCAACCACGCTCGGATTGCGCGCGTATCGAAACGCAGCATGACCCCGACGCGTATGCTCGGGATAGTTCCTCGAGCCGCTGCGTCGTACACCCAACTTCGGGAGACGCCGAGCAACAGCATCAGCTCCTTTACTGTGATCAGTCGTTCGAACCAATTCTCCATTTGCTTCTCCGAGTCTCTTGGCCCTGTACTCCAAGTCAGCGTTTCCCTGTACCTCCAGAGCGCTTCGCCGGCGGCCCTCGCTTGAGGAGCTTCGCCGCGTGCTGGGAAAGCAGGTGGATAATATACTCGCGGCGCTGCTTCCCCAGAGCAGCGGCTTCGGCGTCAAGTTGCTCCGCCAAGACGTCGGGCAGCCCGTACAGCGTCCGGTAATCGTCTAGCAGTTGCCTAACGAATGTGGTGGTGCTCCCGAGGCGCTTCGCTTCTTCCTTCAGCACCGCTGCCTGCTCGGGTGTGAAGCGGAAAGACTGCGCGAGGTAGTCGGTTCTAGCGGGAGTCTTTGGCATGGGCAACCTATCCTAGATAACTTAGCATTAAAGTCAATACCAAGATAATTACAATTGTCGCTCATCGAGATGGCGTCCTCGGCCCCATGACATCGTTGATCACCATCAGTGCGGACGCTTGCCACTGAGGCTGCGCGAATGACATTCTCGCGGACGGAAATGCGACCTTCCGACAAGAGGCGGCTTGAAGTTCCTATCCCTCTAACGGATGAACGCTCTCCTTCTGAGCAGTTCTACGACGCGCTGGAGCTAGGTGTTCCCCATGCGCGAGGGCTTGCCGCCGAAATTTTCGCCGATCTCGACACTAAACGTTTTGGCATTGGGTGGTGGCCAGATCGAGTCCCGACGAAAAGGCGAATACTTATCAGCGACCAACTTTATCTTGCCGCAGAAGCCACCGAAGTGAATCTCTCGGAGGCAAAGTTGCACCTGCTCGAGGCCGAACACTTCTTCGAGCAGCACGCTCGCAAGCCTCAGGTCGAGGTTATTGAGATCGGAGGGCAGCTGCGTCCGCGGCTCCGTCGCCTGTCATCCGCCGAAGAGCATTTGCCCGTAGAAATGTTTAAGCTGCATATTGTTGGTCTTCGCGCACCAGACGTTCACGCATCGACTACAGGCGGCCGGCCTGCATGGTGATCGCCAAACTCGATGGAATAGCTTCGACTAAGGGGCGGTGGGGAAGCGAAGAACGGTGCGTACGCCCCAAAAGGCACCGTGCTCGAGCTTTTGGTGCCAGGCCCGCTCTGTAGCCGCGATCCCAAGGGTACTCGAGAATCTGCCGCGACCGGTGGCTCGGTGCTTTCCGCGAGGTCCTTGGTCCAACATGTCGGCTGTGGTTATTATTGCCCAATGACCCGAGTCCTAAAGTGGAATGGCAAAGATGTCCCGGAGGAACTCCGCTCGCTGCCGGCGGGCCGTTACGTTCTTGAAGCGGTTGATAACGCTCCTGCACTAACGCCCGAAGAGGAAGCGGGCCTCGTTGAGGCACTTCAGGCGATCGATCGGGGAGAAGGCGAATCAGCCAAGGAGGTACGCCGGGCGATAGCCAAGGCGCTAAAGCGTTGAGAATCGTTTACGCGCCGAAGGCCCGCGCGGACCTTCAGACTTGCGTGGAGTACATCGCGAAGTACAATCCAAGGGCCGCATCAAGCCTCGCCGACCGAGTGTTCGCGCTCGTCGACCGACTGGCTGCTGGGCAATTCGATGGCCCAGAGCATCGGCTTTCCAATGGCCAGCTGGTGCGAAGTTGGCCGGTTCCGCCGTTATGCGTATTCCGGACCATCCCGATCACCGATTCCGGACCATTCCGATCACCGATTCCGGAGCATGCCGATCACTGATTCCGGTCCATGCCGATCACGATTCCGGAGCATCCCGATCACGGTTCCGGTGTGATCGATCAGACCGGAACAGTGCTGTAGCAGTGGCCGGCTGAAGCCGGATTTTTTGACGACGCTGGACAGACGGTCGACCACGCCCTCCCCACAGGAGGTGGACGTTGTCGACAGAAAGGCTGTCCATGCGGAAGCTGAAAGAAGTGTTGCGATTGAGCCTGGAGCTGGGCTTGGGCCCGCGGGCGATTTCGCGTAGCTGCGAGCTGTCGCCCAGCACGGTGAGCG
>WNFC01004112.1_pt1 | contig 15805 bp, 13 predicted proteins | sample 5400541 | NCBI WGS metagenome assembly WNFC01 (sample SAMN13153342, study PRJNA577476) | soil metagenome | isolation source: 120 cm saprolite under Douglas fir tree site 2 hole 2 replicate 1 | place: USA:California | collected 2015-04-18
GGAATCGTAAGTAATATTGAAGGTCAGCGTCACGCCACGTCCTCACCCCAATGCCCGCCCGATTATTCACCAACTTCCTAAATCTTCACAACTATGCTGTTATTATCTATTTTTTACCTCCAGGCCGGGCTTCTATGCAACCATTACCGACGCTTCGCGGCCGTCGGTGAGACGCGATCTTCCTCCCGCCCCGATAGGTTGTGGCAACGAGCAAACACGCATCCCGATTCGTTCGGTGACCTGCGTCTTCGCGTTTGCAAACTCAGACTCGGACGTGGCGATTTCGTCACGCCGATCCAGGACATGTCTGAGGGGTCAAACCGCTAGCGTGTCCCTTACCGGCGCGAATTGCGGCGAAGGTCATAGGGCCACGCTCGATGCGCTCCACTCATTGTATCAAATCGGAATCAGCGAAAGAGCCGGAAACCGCCCACCCTCGCCGTCCGTCCGAAAGAAATTAACCCTTTCCTAACTATTGCCAGCGGCATTATAAACTCTCTAGTTTGTGAATTGCGAGTCCGGGTGATTGGCCGCCGAACGTTGAGAACAGCGACGGTTCTATTACTAGGCACCACGCTGTCAATGGCGGGATTGCTCGTGTCGACGACTAATGCGCAGACACCGACCGGCCACGCCGACACCGTATCCCGCCAGGAGTACGATGCCGCCTTCCGTGCCATGATGGCCAATCCGAGCGATCTCGACCTAACCCTTCGGTATGCCGAGCTTGCGATTGTCGTTGGTGATCTAGAGGGCGCCATTGGCGCCTATGAAAGTCTGTTGCTGCTCAATCCCGATCTGCCGCGGGTGCGACTTGCCCTGGGCGAGCTCTACCTCAAGCTCGGCTCGACGGCAGCGGCGCGCAGTTACCTCGAGGCTGCACGCGATAACCCCGCCGCACCGGCGGAAACTCGGCAGCGCGCGGTGACGATCCTCGCGCCGCTTGACCAAAGTAGCGGTGGCGGGCGGTTCGCTGGCTATCTGCAACTCGGCGGTAATTGGCAATCGAATGCCAATAACGGTGCGGCGGCAACGCAGGTCCGCTCGTTCGGAGTTTCCGTGGCGGTGCCGCGAAATGCCGAGAAGCTTCCCGATTTTGGTACGGAGTTGTCCGGCGATCTCGGTTATTACTTCGGGGTCGGCGGCGAGGCAGGCACGGTGCTGGAGAGCCATGCGCGCTTCTATCTGAGTCGCCAGGGCAGGGCCACCAACGTCAATCTCGGCGTCCTTCAGATCGATACCGGGCCGCGCATCCCGTTCGAAGTCGGCGGGCAAGGCGCGAGCATGCGACCCTATCTCACCGCCGGGCTGATCGGCCTGGCGGATCGGCTGTATCAGTGGAATGGCGGTGGCGGTATCGGTTTGACGGCGCCGCTCGGCGACAAATGGTCGGTCGATGCCGACATTTCGGATCGCGGCCAGTTCTACACCAATAGCATCTCCCAACCGACGGCAAGCGCTGCCAATGGTGCTGCCTTCGATGGCTCGGCCGTGATCAGCTTCAGCCCGAACCTCAATGACACGCTGCGTGCCGGGCCATCGGTAGAGGTCCTCGATGCGCAGAGCGCAGGGCAGCGTTATCAGCAATATGGCGTGCAGGCCGGCTGGCAGCATAGTTTCGCCGATCCGACCGGATGGTGGGGGCGCGCCTGGTCGTTCGACGTGGCGGGCAATAGGCTGTGGCGCGACTATGCCGGCCCCGATCCGACGGTCGATCCCGTCATCGTGCGGGCCGACCGCGAATGGAACCTCGAAGCGTCGCTCACGATACCAGTCAGCGACGCCTGGACGGTTATCGGTGACGTCAGCCAGCAATGGGTGACATCCAACCTCTCCAACTATCGCTTCGACAATACGACGATCTCACTTTCAATTGGCCTACGGTTCTGATCATGAAGTCGATCGCCATAAAAAATCCTCCTTCCCGACCTCTCTTGGATCGGACTTAAAGGAACCCCGGCGCATCGCGCCGTTCGACGAAGTTTATCAGCTACCGTAAGTCTGGATGAACAAACGCCCGGGCCATGTCGTGGTCACGACCGAGGTCGGCTTCTGCTCGTTCTGCGGCCGCCCGCGCACATTGCGCCACGAGGCACACCAGCTCGGCACGCTCGTGCGCACGCTCGTCACCTGCGAGTCGTGTCACCGGACGCTGTCGAGCACCATAGGAATCGCGTCCACTGAAACGGCGGAGCCCGCCGAGGCCGTCGCAGCTCAGCCTGTCGCGGTGGAAGCCGAGGTCGCGCCCGCGCCAAAACCAACCGTCAAACGCAAGCCGGCCGCCGCAAAAGTGGCTGCCCTAAAGAGCCGAGCACCTAAAAAGCGGAAGTGACGGAGGCGGCGGTTGCGGTCGAGCGCCTCGAGAAAACGCTCGGTAAGAACAAGGTGCTGCGGGGCATCTCGTTCGCAGCCCAGCCCGGCGAGATTTTCGGACTGCTAGGTCCAAACGGCGCCGGCAAGACGACCACGCTGCGGATCATCAGCACGCTGCTGTCACCCGAAACCGGAACAGTCGAGGTGATGGGATTCGACACCCGGAAGGCACCCGGAGAGGTCCGACGGCGGATCGGGGTCGTCACGGCCGACATCGGCGTGTATCCACGACTGTCGGCGCGCGAGAACATCGTCTACTTCGCGCGCCTGAGCGAGGTACGGGAGACGGACTTGAAGCGCCGAGTGGACGCGGTCATGGAGCGGCTCGATATCGGCTCGTTTGCCGACCAACGCGCCGAGAGCCTGTCATCAGGACAGAAGCAGAAAGTTGCGATCGCGCGCGCGATCGTGCACGACCCACAGGTGCTCATGTTCGATGAGCCGACCTCCAATCTCGACGTGCTCGCATCGAGAGAGGTTCGCGAGTTCATGGTCGAGTCGAGGGGTCGGGGCAAATGCGTCATCTTCTCGACCCACGTCCTGCACGACGCCGAGCGCCTGTGCGACCGCATCACGATCCTCCACGAGGGTCAGGTGGTGGCCAGCGGAACGACCGCCGAGGTGAGGGGCGCCGAGCCTGAACTGGAAGATGCGTTTCTCGATCTGGTGGGTGCGAAGTAGTGCGCGCGGCCTGGATCGTCTTCAGAAAGGAGCTGATCGAGATCCTCCGCGACCGCCGCACTCTGATGGCGATCGGGATCGCCGCGCTTGCGACGCCGGTCGTGCTGAGCGTGATCTCTCAGATTGCATCCCGGACGGCGACCCAGACCTACACGATCGGCTACACCGGTGACATCCCGGTGGGGCTCGACGTGCTGTTCGAGGCGACAAGCCTGAAGCTCGTGCCTGTGGCCGATCCAGCGGCCGCCGCCAAACAGCAGGTGGACATCGGCGTTGCGTTCCAGACGGGTGGTCAGATCGACGAGTACTACGACCCGAGCCGGCAGAGCGCACAGATCGCCTCGACCCGACTCGAGACGATCCTCGGCCAGTACGACGCGGCGCAGGCGGCGGCCGCGTTGAAGACTCGCGGCATCGACCCTGGCATCCTGACGCCGCTCAATCTGGTCGCCCATCCGCTCAGCTCGCCGGTCCAGGCCGCATCCAATGCTTTCCTGAGCTTCTTCCTGCCCTACATCCTCATCACGATGATCATCACCGGCGGTTTCTCGGCCGCCCTCGACAGCACCGCGGGAGAGCGAGAGCGGAAAACGCTGGAGAGCTTGCTGCTGACGCCGGCGCCGAGAAGCCGCTTGCTGCTTGGGAAGATCGCCGCGGTCACGAGCATCAGCCTGGTGGCGGCCGTCGCCGCGATCCTGTCGATGTTCGTAGCCCTCAGCCAGGTTGCCCTGCCGGGGCGGTCTGGGTCGAATCACATCACCCTCAATCCCGTCGCGATACCGGTGATGATCTGGGTCGCGCTGCTGATCGCCATCAGCTTCAGCTCGGTCACTCTGGCGCTGGGCACGCTGGCGAAGTCGTTCCGCCAGGGCCAGGCCTATGTCACCCCGCTTTACTTCATCACCATCTTTCCCGCGTCGATCATCCTGTTCATCCCGGACTTCAACCCCAGCCTTGCGTACTACCTGATCCCGATCCTCAACGCGGTGCTCGTGCTGCGAGATGCGATCGTCCACAACGCGGTCGAGTGGGCGAACCTCGCCGTGACGACGCTGAGCCTGGTCGCCACCGGGGCTCTTTCCTGGTACGCGGCGCTCCGCCTTTTCACCCGAGAGGCGCTACTCACACGCTCCTAGTGTCTCGCGCTGGAGGTCCGCCGCATATTCGCGGCCCTGGCGGCCGGAGCCAAGGAAGGGGTGGCGCGACGAGGAGCGCATCGTAGATGCGTGACGAGGAAGCGACGGGCCCCCTGACGCCGGCTTCAGCGCCCTCTCGTGTCCCGCGGAATCGCTAGATTCCCCGGGGACGAGACGGCGCCCGGCTGCCGGGGCCGTCGAAGATGCAAGGACCTTCCGGCGCGAGACACTAAGTGGCAGACTGTGGTCAGGAGCAATTGGTGCAGCGCGACGATCGACCCCGAAGCCTGGACCGCAAGAGCATGGAGACGATCTTTGCTCCCCTGGACGACAACGAGCCGCTGCCACGCGAGCTGATCCAGGACGCGCGGCGTTACCGGGCTCTGGGCCGGCGCGAGCTGGCCGGCGCACTGTGGCTGCCTACTTTCGCGCTGGTGCTCGTCCTCGCCGGCTGGATGAACGTGAACGGGCCGATCGTGCTTGTAGCCCTGGTGCTCCTCCTCGCCGGCTTTGTCCTGTTCGCCGTTTCCGGCGGGCGCAAGTCACCGCTGAAATAGCCACCGGGCACAAGGGGTAATAATTCGCGCATGACTCAAGCCGTTATCGCGGCCCTGGGCCGCTCCGCGATCGGAAGGGCCCGCAAGGGCTCGCTGGTGGATGTCAGGCCCGACGACCTTGCCGCCTATGTCGTCACCAAAGTGCTCGACCAGCTTCCACAGCTCGACCGCTCTGAGATCGAAGACCTCATCTGCGGCTGCGGGCTGCCGGGCGGCGAGCAAGGCCACAACATCGGCCGGGTCGTTTCGATACTGAGCCGGCTCGACGCTCCTGGCGTCACCGTCAACCGGTACTGCTCCTCATCGTTGATGACCACGCGAATGGCGGCCCATGCGATCGAAGCCGGCGAGGGCGATGTCTTTCTGTCCGTCGGCGTCGAGTGCGTATCGCGGTATGGGAGCGGCTATCCCGATGCTCCCGACACTTACAACCCGCGGCTCGTGCCCGGGAATGCCGAGGAATATCCCGACATCTACATAGCGATGGGCCAGACGGCCGAGAACGTGGCGCGGCGCGAGAGGATCACCCGCGAGGAACAGGACCTCTACGCGGTAAAAAGCCAGAACGCCGCCGTGAAGGCGCGCGACGATGGCTTCTTCGACCGCGAGATCATTCCCGTTCCCCTCCCCAACGGCCAGATGTTCACGAAGGACGACGGCCCTCGGCCGGGCACGACCGTCGAAGTGCTGGCGACGCTCAAGCCCGCGTTCCGCGAAGACGGCACGGTCACGGCGGGCAACTCATGCCCGCTCAACGACGGCGCTGCGGCGGTGGTCGTCATGTCCGAGCGCCGGGCCAAAGAACTGGGCATTCAGCCCCTGGCGCGCGTGGTCTCGACGGGGTTGACCGGGCTCGAGCCCGAGTTCATGGGCCTCGGGCCGATTGAAGCTTCGAAGCAAGCCCTCAAGCGCGCGAAGATGACCATCGACGACATCGACATCGTCGAGATCAACGAGGCTTTCGCCGCGCAGGTGATCCCGTCGGCGCGGGGAATCGGGGTCGACCCCTTCACCGACAAGCTCAACCCGCACGGCGGGGCGATCGCCCTCGGCCATCCGTTCGGGATGACCGGCGCCCGCATTCTCTGCACGCTCCTCAACGGCCTCCGAGAGAAGGACAAGACCTTCGGCCTGGAGACGATGTGCGTCGGCGGCGGCCAAGGGATGGCCATGATCGTCGAACGTCTTAACTAGGAGCTTCGGAGAAAGCCTCCGGGGTCCCCGCGAAATCGAAGATTTCGTGGGGTGGAGCGCATGGCCATGATCCCGGAGCGCTTGAACTAGAGTTTCGCGGGCTCCGGGACGGCCTGGGCGAGGCTGTCGAGGACCTTTCGCAGCTGCTTCTTGAGCGTCGCCCGCTCCTCCGGGTTGAAGTCAGCCAGGATCGCATCTTCCAGGGATTCGCGCGCCTTCTCGGCGCGTTCGACCGCCACCCGGCCGGATGCCGTGAGCTCAACCAGATGACGCCGGCGGTCGTGCGCGTCGCGGCGCCGCACCGATAGTCCGGCTGCCTCCAGCTCGTTGAGCAGCAGCACCACGCTGTTGGCGTCGATCAGTAGGGCTGTTTCCAGCTCCTGTTGGGAGACGCCGCCGTTGCCGTGATCCCGGACATAGCCGAGAAGCAAGAACTGCTTGAGGCGCATGCCCAGCAGCTCCTCTGTCGTGCGCCGGTGCAAAGCCTTGGAAATCTGGGTGATCAGCGCGATCAGCCCCGTGTTCGAACCACTCTCCATCTTGACCACTCCTGATCCTACCACTAGATGAGAATCATTCCCACTCTCCAGATAATCCATGCAATAAGTATGGTAATGATCCTGTTATAGTGATCGTCACGTAGGTAGGTTCGTCTGTGGAGGCGTTATGAAAATTCATCCTTCGGTACTGAAACCCGATCCCCGGCGGTGGCTGGCCCTGATCGTCGTTTGTTTCGGGCAGCTCATGATCGTCCTCGACTCGACGATCGTGAACGTCGCGCTGCCCTCGATCCAGCGCGACCTGCACTTCAGCCAGGCCGACCTGACCTGGGTCGTGAACGCATACCTGATCACCTACGGGAGCCTTCTGCTCCTGGCCGGACGCGCGGGCGACCTCATCGGCCGCAAGAGGGTCTTCCTTGCCGGGGTGGTGGTCTTCACGGCGGCATCGGTTCTGAGCGGCTTTGCTCAAGACTCGACGGAGCTCGTCGTCGCCCGCTTCCTGCAGGGCGCCGGTGGGGCACTCTCGGCCGGGGTCATCCTCGCCCTCATCGTCACCGGCTTCCCCAAGCCGGTCGAGCGGGCGCAGGCGATGAGCATCTTCACCTTCGTCATCGCCGGCGGCGGCTCCATCGGCCTGCTCGCGGGTGGGCTGCTGACGGAGTCGATCAATTGGCACTGGATCTTCTTCATCAACCTTCCCATCGGCTTGGCAACGTTCGTTGCCGGCATCCGGCTGATCGACGAAACAGAAGGCATCGGAATCGGTCGCGGCGTCGATGTCATCGGCTCGATTCTGGTCACCGCGGCGATGGTGCTCGGCGTGTACGCAATCGTCACCGCCGCCAGCTTCGGCTGGGCGTCGGACCACACAGTCGGATTCGCCTCCGCGGCGATATTCCTTCTGGTTGTCTTTTTCTTGCTCGAAGCACGCCTCGCGAACCCCATCCTGCCGCTGCGCATCCTGCGGCTGCAGAGCCTCACGGGCGCCAGCGCGGTGCGCGCGATGCTGGCCACCGGCATGTTCACCACCTTCTTCCTGGGCGCGCTCTACCTGCAGCACGTCAAGGGTTACACCGCGCTTGGAACCGGCCTCGCGTTCCTGCCGTCGACGGTCGCGCTCGGAGTGCTCTCGACCGGGATCACCGCCCGGTTGATGCGCACTTTTGGTCCGCGCGCGTTGCTCATCCCCGGCCTTGCGACCATCACCGTCGCTCTGGCCTTGATGGCCACGGCGGATTCGCACGCCGGCTACTTCCCCGGCATCTTCGGAAGCTATCTGTTGTTCGGCATCGGGGCCGGCATGTCGTTCATGCCCCTGATGACGATCATGATGGCCGAGGTCCCGATGGCCGATGCAGGCGTTGCCTCCGGCGTGGCCAATGTCTCCATGCAGGTCGGCGCCGCGCTAGGCCTGGCCGCTCTCGGCACGATCTCTGCCGACCACAGCCGGTCACTGGCGGCGCAAGGCGCATCCGTCGTGAGCGCGCTCACCGGTGGCTACCAGCTGGGCTTTGCGATCGCGGCGGTCTGCGTCGCGACTGCATTGGTGCTGGTGGTCGTGGTGCTCCGGTCTCCGGTCCGGGTAAGGGTGCAGCGACCGATCACCAATCCCGACACGTCGAACGAGGACGAATCCGAGGCGGCCTAGTGGCCCCTGTGCAGTTAAAGGCGCCGCGATTTACGCGGCGCCTTTATTTTTTCTGCTTGTAGAACTTGCAGGGCGGGGATTCCGCCGTGGTGTGGAAGTTCCAGTGCCGGCACCAGGCGAGGCCGTCGAACATTCGGCACGTGCCGCATGTCACACGCGGGTGCTCGACGGCCGTCTTTTTCATTTGATGCTCGGGGCGCTCGCCTGAGAAGCCGGCCTTCACAGCGCCGTGCGTACGTCCCACAGCTCTGGGAAGAATCGTTTGCCCAGAGTCGACCTCAGGTAGTCGGCGCCGCTGCTGCCGCCCGTCCCTGGCTTGCCGCCGATCTGCCGTTCGACCATGAGCACGTGTCTCGAGCGCCACAGCGCGAACGTTTCATCGTGGTCGATCAGCGCCTCGCACAGATCGAAAAGGTCGGGAAAGCGTTCGCGATCCGTGTATATGTCGCGCAGCGGCGGGGACCCCCGGCGCCTGACCAGCATCCGGAACGCGTCCGCCAGCGACGGTTCCTCGAGGCGCCTCCGAAGGCGATTCAGCTCGTCCGGGGTCGCCTCGAGGCGCGCCAGGTAGGCCGGCTCCTTCAAGCCCGAGAGGAACTCGATCTCGCGGAACTGAACTGACTGGAAGCCGCTGGCCGGTGCGAGCTGGGAGCGGAACGCAAGAAAGTCCTGGGGCGACATCGTCTCCAGGACCTCGATCTGCTCGACGAGCAGCTTCTCGATCACGCATACGCGGCGCAAAAGGTGGCGGGCGTAGAAGATGTCGTCCGCGTCCATGCGAGAGCGAGCGCCGACCAGCTCGTGCAGCACCACCTTGAACCACAGCTCGTATGCCTGGTGGGCGACGATGAACAGGAGCTCGTCATGCTCCTCGCTGAGGCCCGTCTGCAGCTGCAGCAGCTCGAGAAGCCTCAGGTAGGAGCCGTAAGAGAGCCTGCGTCCTTCCTCGCCGAACTGTCTGGTCATCAGTGCCGAAAGTGGCGGCGACCGGTGACGACCATCGCAATCCCCGCCGCGTCGGCCGCCGCGATCACCTCATCGTCTTTCATCGAGCCGCCTGGCTGGATCGCGGCGGTTACGCCCGCGCGAATTCCCTCCTCGAGTCCATCGGCAAATGGAAAAAATGCATCCGACGCCATCACCGCGCCCCGAGCTCGCTCGCCGGCGCGCCGGACGGCGATCTGCACCGCCTCCACTCGTGACATCTGCCCCGCGCCGACGCCCACCGCCGCGCAATCCTTGAAGAGGACGATGGCGTTGGACTTCACGTGCTTCACCGCGGTCCAGGCCAGCCCCAGCTGCTCCCATTCCTGTTCGGTCGGCTGCCGTCTAGTGACCACGTTGGATGAGGCGCGATCAAAGCCCGCGCGGTCCCACTCCTGCACCAGGAAGCCGCCTACGACCGTACGGACGTCGTAATCGAACAGGCCACGGTGGCCCTGGTGAGCAGTTAGAACGACCATTCCCTTGCGGCGCGCGAGCACCTCGACGGCCTCCTCCAAAACGGCGGGAGCGATGACCACGTGCGTGACGATCTGGACGATCAGCTCCGCGGTCGACCGATCCAGCGGCCTGTTGACAGCGACCACACCGCCAAATGCGGAGACCTTGTCGCATTCGTACGCCATCCGATAGGCGGTCGCAGTGTCCTCGGCGACCGCAAGGCCGCAGGGGTTCATGTGCTTGATGATGGCTGCCGCGGGCCGGTCGAAATCGCTGACCAGCGCGAGTGCTGCGGCAGCGTCCTGGATGTTGTTGAAGCCAAGCTCCTTGCCCTGCAGCTGCTTGGCGCCGCCGAGCCCGCCGGGTTCCGGACCGAAGCGGTAGAACGCCGCCTCCTGGTGCTCGTTCTCGCCGTACTTCAGCGGCTGCACGAGCTGGCCGGCGATGGACAGCTCGGACGGGAAGCCGTGGCCGCCCATGGCGCGCATGTAAGCGGCGATCCAGGAGTCGTAGGCCGCCGTGTGCGCGAAGGCCTCGGCCGCGAGCCGGCGCCGCATCGCGAGGTCGGGCCCACCTGCTTGCAGCGCGCCCAACACGTCCGTGTATCGTTCCGGCCTCACCACGACGATGACCGATTCGTGGTTCTTGGCTGCCCCCCGGATCATCGCCGGTCCACCGACGTCGATCTGCTCGACCGCCTCCTCGAACGTCACCGAGGGCCGGCTCACGGTTTCCACGAAGGGGTAGAGGTTGCTGCACACGAGGTCGATTGGTACGATCCCGAGTCCTTCGAGCGCTTCCATGTGCTCAGGCTTGTCGCGCCGTGCCAGCAGCGCCGCGTGCACCGCCGGATGGAGGGTTTTGACTCGGCCGTCCATCAGCTCCGGAAAGCCTGTCAGCTCGGTGACCGGGCGCGCGTCGATCGCGCCATCGGTGATCGCCTTCAGCGTGTTGCCGGTCGCGTACAGCTCGAAGCCGAGGCGCTGAAGACCGCGCGCGAAGCCGGTCAGCCCGGCCTTGTCACTGACCGATAGCAGGGCTCTCGGCAAGTCTCGCCTCCAACAATCGGATGGCCGCGGGAAGAATCCTGTACTCCGCCTCGTGGATCCGCCGGCGAAGAGTTTCCACCGTATCGTCCTTCAACACCGGCACGGACTCCTGAGCCAGGATCGGGCCCGCGTCGAGGTCCTCGGTGACGAGGTGCACGGTCGCGCCGGTTTTCGTCACACCGCTCCGCAGCGCTTGCTCGACCGCGTCCATACCGCCGCCGAACTCGGGCAGCAGCGATGGATGCACGTTGACGATCCGGCCTTGAAACGCCTCGAGGAATGGTCCGGTGTGAATTCGGTCGTAACCCGCATCGACGACGAGCTCCACGCTGTGCGATCGAAAGAAGTCGCGCATCGCCGCGTCCCGCTGCTCCTCCGACACGAACTGCTTGAGTGAGAGCTCGCCCAGCGGGATGTTGCGCTCGCGGGCGAATGCCGCCCCGCCGCATGACGGACGGTTTGTGGCCACGGCGACGATCTCGAAACCGCCATCCACGAGGTTGCGGAGATTGGAACCCTTCCCCGATACGACAACGCCAAGTTTCAGGTGATCACCACGCGTTCGCCGCCCTTGTGCTCGACCACCTCACCGACCACCTGGGCGCTGCGGGGGACTTCGTCGGGGTCGACGACGAGGATCATGCCGATACCCATGTTGAACGTCCCAAACATCTCATCGTCGGCGATGTGGCCGCGGGTGCGGATGAGCTCGAAGATCGGACAGATCTCCCATGAGCGCCGGCCCAATCGGGCGCCGAGGCCTTCGGGCAAGCAGCGGGGCAGGTTGCCAAGCACTCCGCCACCGGTGATGTGGGCCGCACCCTTCCACGCGATCGAACCGAGCTCCTGCAGGTACGAGCGGTGTGGTTCGAGCAGCTCTTCGCCGAGAGGCCGGCCGATCTCCGGGAAGACGCTGCTCAATGGGACGCCCTCGAAAACCTTGCGCACAAGCGAGAAGCCATTCGTGTGGAGGCCGCTGGAGGGCAATCCGATCAAAAGGTCTCCGGAGCGAATCTCCTTGGGGTCTCGCACGAGGCCGGGCGGCACCGTGCCGACGATGAAGCCCGCCAGGTCGTAGTCCCCCAGCGCGTACACGCCCGGCATCTCGGCCGTTTCGCCACCGAGCAGAGCGCAGCCGGCCTCGCGGCACGCTGTGGTGATGCCTTCGATCACTTGCGTGAACACCTCGGGGTCGAGCTTGCCGGTGGCGAAATAGTCGAGAAAGAAGATCGGGCTCGCGCCGGCAGTTGCGATGTCGTTCACGCAGTGGTTGACGATGTCGATGCCGATGCCGCGATGCGAGTTCGCCGCGATCGCAACTTTGATCTTGGTGCCTACGCCGTCGGCGCTGGCAGCGAGATGGCCACCGCCGGGGAGCGCATACAGGCCCGCGAACGGCCCCACGCCGCGGGCCACCTCTTCGCCGTGCGTGGCGGCGATCAGGGGCTTGACCCGCTCCAGCACCCGCTCATACGCCTCAATGTCGACGCCGGCGGCGGCGTACGACAGCCCTTCGCCGGCCATCAGCCCTTGCTATCGAGTAGGACCGGATCGGGAATCAGCTGCGGCTCGAACTGCATTTTGTCCATCTCGAGCTGCTGCGGCACCGGCACCGGGTACGACCCGTCGAAGCACGCGCGGCAGAACTGCTCTGCGGTGCCGCGGCCGATGGCCCTCATCAAGCCTGGAATGGAGAGGTACGCGAGGCTGTCGGCGCCGATGTGGGTGCGGACCTCCTCTACAGTGCGGCCTGCCGCGATCAGCTCCTTGGTCGAGCCGATGTCGACGCCCATGAAGCATGGGTAGCGCATCGGGGGGCTGGAGATGCGCATGTGGATCTCACTCGCCCCAGCCGCACGCAAGCGTTCGATGATCCGGCGCGAGGTCGTGCCACGCACGATGGAATCGTCGACGGCGATCACGCGCTTGCCTTTGATCGATCGCGGCAGCGCGTTGAGCTTCAACATCACACCCGCTTCGCGCAGGGACTGGTCCGGCTGGATGAACGTGCGGTTGATGTACCGGCTCTTCATGAGCGCCTCGCGAAATGGGATCCCGGAAGCCTCGGCATAGCCGATGGCGGCGGGCGTGCCCGAGTCCGGGAAGGCGATCACCATGTCTGCGTCGACTGGGGCTTCCTTCGCGAGCTCGTTGCCCATCCGGATGCGCGCCTCCTCGAGCTCGCAGTTCTTGAGGATGGAGTCGGGGCGGGCGAAGTAGATGAACTCGAACACGCACATCGCGTGCTTGTTCGAAGTCTGGAACGTGAGGTTGTGGACGCCGTGCTCGTCCATGACCACCATCTCACCTGGCTGCACCTCGCGCACGAAGGTGGCTTTGACCGTGTCGAGCGCGCACGTTTCCGACGCCACCACGTGGGCAGGCTGGCCCGGCAGTGGTATGAAGCCGATGCAGAGCGGCCGGAAACCGTAGGGGTCGCGCAGCGCGATGAGCTGCGTCGGCGTGATGATCCCGCAGGAGTAGGCGCCAACGACCCGCGCGAACGTCTTGCGGATCACCTCTTCCCAGCTGCGCCCGTGGGTGTGCTCGATGAGCCGCGCCATGACCTCGGTGTCCAGCGCCGAATCGAACGTCGCGCCCTGCTCCTCGAGCTGCTTGCGCAGCGAGTCCGCGTTGAGCAGGTTGCCGTTGTGCGCGATGGCGCCAGGGCCGAGCTGAGGGTGATGGAAGGGCAGCGGGTGTGCATTCTCCGCACGGCTGGAGCCGGTGGTCGAGTAACGGGTGTGACCCAGCGCGAGGATGGAGCCTTGGCCCATGTCCTTCACGATCGCTGGTGAGAACACCTGCGCCACCAGGCCCATGTCGCGATGCACCCGCACCGACGTCCCGTCGGATACGGCGATGCCCGCGGACTCCTGGCCGCGATGCTGCAGCGCGAACATTCCGAAGTAGGTGATGTTCGCAACGTCCACCCCGCGAGCCGCGCAGATTCCGAAGACGCCGCACATCTAGGCGAGGCCTCCTTCCCAGGCTTGCCGCATTTCCTCGAGCGAGACCCGGAACTGGCCTTCGAACTCGACGGTCTGGCCGCCGGCCATGCCGAGGAGCGAGATCTCGACGTGATGGCGCCGCGCCAGCGTCTGCAGCTCCGGGGTCGCGCGCGACGGCGCGCTCACTATGAAGCGCCCGGGGGTCTCGCCGAAGAACGCCGCATCGAGTCGCAGCGGCGCCTCCGGTCGCAGCCCCGGGCAACGGACGCCCATGCCTCCCAGCAAGCAACATTCCGCAAGCGCTACGAGCATCCCGCCGTCGGCGCAATCGTGCGCGGAGCGCAGCAGGCCGGATCGCGCAGCCGCCAGGATCAAGCGGTTGACAGCGGTTTCCCGTGAGAAGTCGATCGCGGGCGGGCGCCCGGCAACCGTGCCGTGCTCGACCTTCAGGTACTCGCTGCCGCCGAGGTCGTTGTGGCTCGAACCCACGAGCAGCACGAAGTCGCCTTCGTTCTTGAGTCCAGCGTCCAGCCGGCGCCTGTAGTCGTCGATGACGCCGATCATGCCGACCACTGGGGTCGGATGAATCGGTGAGCTGCCCTCGGAGTCGTTGTAGAGGCTCACGTTGCCGCTGACGATCGGCACCTCCAGCGCGCGGCAGGCGTGCGCCAGGCCGGCGATCGTCTCCTCGAGCTCCCAGTACACCTCGGGCCGGTCGGGGTTGGCGAGGTTGAGGCAATCGGTGACCGCGAGCGGGCGCGCCCCGGTCGCGACGATGTTGCGGGCCGCTTCCGCGACCGCGTGCTGAGCGCCGAGGTTGGGGTCGAGATGGCAGTAGCGAGCGTTGCAGTCGGTGGTCATCGCCAGCCCAAGGCGCGTGCCCTTGATGCGCAGCAGCGCGGCGTCGCCGCCTGGCGGCACAACTGTGGAGTCGCCGACCATGTGGTCGTAGCGCCGGAAGATCGGACGCCGGCTGCACAAGTTGGGACTGGCCAGCAGACGCAGCAACGACTGGCCCGCGTCGACGAGCGGTGGAAGGGAGTCGAGATGCAGCGAGGCCGGTGGCTCCGGCGACATGCTTGCGAGCCGGCGCAGCGGAGCCCCGTCGGTGAGCAGGTCGATGGGCAGCCGCGCCACCACGTCGGTCTGGTCGAAGACGGTCAGGTGTCCGTCATCGGTCACGTCGCCGATCACCGCCGAGGTGAGATCCCAGGTTTGAAAGATGCGCTCGACCTCGGCCTCGCGGCCGCGCTGGACGACGACGAGCATCCGCTCCTGAGACTCCGACAGCATCACGTCGTAAGGCGTCATTCCTCGCTCCCGCCGCGGGACGAGCGAGATGTCGATGCGCGCGCCTGCTCCGGGCACGCGGCCCGCGCACTCCGCGACTGACGACGTCAGGCCGGCCGCGCCAAGATCCTGTACCGCGACGACCGCGTCAGTGTGGGCGAGGTCCATGCACGCTTCCAGCAGGCATTTCTCGAGGAATGGGTTGCCGACCTGCACCGCCGGACGCCGCTCGGAGCTGGACTCGTCGAGCTCAACCGATGCGAATGAGGCGCCGTGAATGCCATCACGCCCGGTGTCAGCTCCGACGAGCATGAGGCTGTTGCCTGTCCCCTCCGCCCGCGCCCGCATCAGCCGGTCGACCCGCACCAGCCCGACGCACATGGCGTTGACGAGTGGGTTCTGCGCGTAGCAATCGTCGAAATACACCTCGCCGCCGACCGTGGGTATGCCGATGCAGTTGCCGTAACCGCCGATGCCCGCCACGACCCCATCGAAATGATGCCTCGAGCCCGGCAGAGGGCCGAAGCGCAGCGAGTCGAGCAGCGCGATCGGCCGCGCACCCATCGCGATCACATCGCGGATGATGCCGCCGACGCCCGTCGCCGCTCCCTGATACGGCTCGATGGCGGAGGGATGGTTGTGAGACTCGATCTTGAACACCGCTGCCCAGCCTTCGCCGATCTCGACGGCCCCGGCATTCTCGCCCGGACCCTGCAGCACCGCATCTCCGGTCGAGGGAAGCCGCCGCAGCAACGCCTTCGACGACTTATAAGAGCAGTGCTCTGACCACAGCACTCCAAGCATGCCGAGCTCGACACCATTCGGCGGCCGCTTCAGCTTCTCGACGATGGCTCGGTATTCCTCGGGTGTGAGGGCCACCTCCCTGAGCCGGCGGGAGTCTACGGCAGCCACGGACGGATACCTCGGCGAGAGATTCGGTGGCCAGGTGGTCCAGATGCTAGGCGCGGCCGAGCACCGGA
>WNFC01004365.1_pt1 | contig 15804 bp, 26 predicted proteins | sample 5400541 | NCBI WGS metagenome assembly WNFC01 (sample SAMN13153342, study PRJNA577476) | soil metagenome | isolation source: 120 cm saprolite under Douglas fir tree site 2 hole 2 replicate 1 | place: USA:California | collected 2015-04-18
ATTCTTTCGCGGTCAAAGAATTGAAAACGAAAGCGTTTGTCTCGTTAGTTAAAAAACAAACGGACGCTAAGAAAGTTTTGCTGATCTCGGATTCGTTTGACGACAACACCTACAAATCGGCGCGCAACGTGAAGCCAGTGCGGTTGGCGACGGCGAGCGATGTGAATGCGGAGCAGCTGCTCTCGTTTGACAAAATTATCGTGACGCAAAAGGCGCTCGAGCATTTGGCGGAAAGGACAAACGGGAAATGAACGAGCCCTACGATTTGATTCAGAACGCGTCCCTAACGGAGAAGGCAACATTGCTCAGCGAGAAGCAGAACAAATATGTTTTTCGCGTCAGCCCGCGCGCCAACAAGATTCAGATCAAAAAGGCGATTGAGCGGTTATTCCAAAAGAAAGTTATCGACGTGAACACGTGCAATTACGCGGGAAAAAAGAAACGCGAACGTCGCGCCGATTATGGTCGCAAGCCACATTGGAAGAAAGCGATCGTGACTTTGGCGGAGGGCGAGAAGATCGAACTCGTTTAATTTTATGGCGCTCCGTAATTTCCGACCCCTCACGCCAACGCTGCGGTTCACGTCGATTCCGACTTTCGAAGAAATCACGAAATCGAAGCCGACGAAACGTTTGCTTGAGACGAAGAAAAGAAGCGGCGGCCGCAATCGAACCGTTCTGCGCGCATCGCTCTTATTAAATATGAGGACGGCGAGCTGAGTTACATTCTCGCGCCGGATGGATTAATAGTCGGCGCTCGCGTGATGGCGGGTGAAGAGGCCGCGCCGGATCCGGGAAATGCGCTGCCACTGCGCGCGATTCCGCTTGGCGCAAATATTCATAACATTGAGTTGACGCCGGGGCGCGGCGGACAAATCGCGCGCAGCGCCGGACAGCAAGCAACTTTAAGCAACCGTGAGGGCGGCTATGCGCTAGTGAAACTGCCGTCCGGAGAAATTCGGCGCATTCACGAAGAGGCTTATGCGACGATCGGTCAGGTGGGCAACGCCGATCACATGAATGTTTCGAGCGGCAAGGCCGGACGAGCGCGTTGGAAAGGCCGCCGTTCGCATGTGCGCGGCATGGCGATGAATCCGATCGATCACCCGATGGGCGGTGGCCAGGGCAAATCGAAAGGCGGTGGCGGGCGGCATCATCCGGTGAGCCCGTGGGGCCAACTCGCGAAAGGTTTTAAAACACGCATGAAACACAAACCGAGTGAGCGCTTCATTATGGAGCGACGGCGCAAAAAGTAATTTGATTTTATGAGCAGGTCGTTGAAAAAGGGACCCTTCGTTGAGCCGCATCTTCTCGAGAAAATCGACAAGATGAATTCATCGGGTGTGAAAAAGCCGATGAAAACGTGGTCGCGGCGCTCAATGGTGACGCCGGACTTTGTCGGTCACACGTTCCTGGTTCACAACGGCAAGACTTTTCAGTCAGTGTTTGTGACCGAGAACATGGTCGGTCACAAGCTCGGCGAATTTTCGCCGACACGCATTTTTAAGAAACACGGGTCGCATACGGCGAAGGTTACCAAGTGATGTGAATTTGCGATCTGTGAATTGCAGTTGGCGACTGACGAAATGGGCGGTCGGCATCTTGCAATTTGTGATCTTGGGAGCGTTGGTTTGCTACGGCGCCGATGTAGGGAAAGATAGTTCTTTGTCAGAATCTAAAAAAATTGAATCTGCGAAAGTGACCGTGGACGCATTGCTGTCGCAGAATGAGGAACTGCGCGGACAGCTTTCGCTCGAACGCGAGTCGGTCAAGACGCTAACCGAGAGTCTGGCCGAATCGAATGCGGAGGCGGAATTGTTTCGCCGTAAGTATTCCGATTTGCAGTTGCGCATGGAAGCACTCGGGCTTGCTTCGGCGGACAAGGATCGCGTCAAGCTGGAGCAGCGACTTCTAAATGCGGTGAGCGATTTGCAGTTGTTGCAAAAGGAACGGGAACAGTATCGCGACCAGATGCTGCGATTGACGGAAGCGGTTTTGCGTTTCCTGAAAACTGCGGAGAGCAGCGATGGGCAGGTGCGGATGGAAGTGGAAGCAGAGTTGCGCAGCATCAATGAATTGATCGCGAAGTCAGGCGGGGATGCGACGGAAGCGCAGCCGAGCTTGCTGGATGGAAATGTGATCAGTGTGAAGGAGGAATGGTCGCTCGTGGTCGGGAACATTGGACAGCAGCATGGCGTGAAAATGGGAATGCCGTTGCGCGTCATACGTGGCGACAAAGTGATCGCGACGTTGCGGGTGGTCGACGTGCGGCAAAAAATTTGCGGCGCGGTGATTCAAGAAATGGATTCGAAAAAGGGAAAAATAAAAGTGGGTGACCGGGTGCAGGTGGATGCGAAACCGAATGTGAGTTTGAAGTGAGAGGAAGGTTACAAGGTTAAAAAAGTTACAAGATTACAACGGTGAAGTGACTGCCTCGTTGTAACAATGTAACTTTTGTAACGTTTTAACCGCGACGAAGTCATGGAAGTTAGATCGACATATCGGTATGCGAAGATTTCGCCGTTCAAAGCGCGCGAAGTCACCCGCGAGATCCAGGGTCTGCCGGTTTCGGCAGCGCTCGACATTGTCGCGTTCAGCCCGAAAAAGGCGGCAGCGCTGATCAACAAAACGTTAAAGAGCGCAGTCGCGAATGCAGAGAACAATGCGAACCTGCGTGTCGACGGGCTTGTCGTGAAAGAAGCGGTCGTTGGGGAAGGGCCGACGATGAAACGAATGATGCCGCGGGCCCGTGGTAGCGGCAGCCGGATTTTGAAACGGAGCAGTCACATTCGCATCGTGCTGACGGACGAAATAGAAATTCAAACGCGCGAGAAAAAGAAAGCGCGGCAAAAGAAAACCAAGAAGAGCAAAGCCAAGGACGAGAAAACTTCGGACTCGGGCGAAGCGAAGCAGGAAGAAAAGTCAGGGACGACGAAGAAAGAGGAGCACAAGCCGAAAGCAAAGAAATAATTTATGGGACAGAAAGTTAATCCAATTGGATTTCGTCTCGGTGTGAATCGCGACTGGCGTTCGCGCTGGTACGCTTCGCCGCAGGAGCTGCCGGGATTCCTGCATAGCGACCTCGAGATTCGCAAATACGTGAAGAAGAAACTGCAGTTCGCGGCAGTTTCGAAAATCATTATTGAGCGAGCCTGGAACAGCATTCGCGTCACCATTCACACCGCGCGGCCGGGCATCGTGATCGGTCGCAAAGGCGCTGAAATCGAAAAGATGACCGAAGAAATTTCCAAGATGGCGCAGGGAAAGCAGATCAAGATCGATATTCAAGAAATTAAGACGCCGGAACTCGAAGCGCAGCTCGTCGCGGAAAACGTGGCGTTGCAAATCGAGCGACGTATCGCGTATCGCCGTGCGATGAAGAAAGCGGTGCAAACGGCAATGGATTTTGGCGCAGAAGGAATTCGCTTGCGCAGTTCCGGGCGCTTGAACGGCGCGGAGATTTCGCGCTCGGAATGGTACCGCGAAGGCAAAGTGCCGCTGCACACTTTGCGCACCGGAATTGATTACGGTTTCGCTGAAGCGAACACGGTTTACGGAAAGATCGGCGTGAAATGCTGGATTTGTAAGAAAGAAGAAGCGGCGGCCGAACCGGCTGCGGCGCCTGCTCCGCCTCCGCCGCCAGCAGCGCCCATCGAACCTTAATCCAATGAAGACGTTTACTCTCGAAATAGAACAAGCGGAGGATGGTCGCTGGATCACGACGATCCCGGAACTTCTGAGAGTAATGAATTATGGAACAACGTGTGACAAAACGATCGCCAAAGCAGAAGCGCTCGCATTGCGGGTTTTGGCGGAAGATCGTGACATGGCCTTCCAGGCCATGTCCCATCGGCAAGATGTCGATGCCATGCCACAGTAAAGGAGAATCGCTATGCCGTTGATGCCGAAACGCGTGAAGTATCGCAAGAGCCAGCGGGGTAGCCGCAAGGGAACTGCCTCGCGCAATCTGCGAATTGATTTTGGCGAGTTTGGCCTGCAAACGCTCGAGCGCGCCTGGATCACGAACACCCAGATTGAAGCGGCGCGCGTGGCGCTGACGCGCAATATGAAACGGAAAGGAAAACTTTGGATCCGGATTTTTCCGGACAAATCAGTCACATCGCGTCCGCCGGAAACGCGCATGGGCAAAGGCAAGGGACAGCCCGAATATTGGGTCGCCACGGTCCGGCCGGGGAACATTCTGTTCGAACTCGACGGGGTGACGGAGTCAGTCGCGCGCGAGTCGCTCCGCCTTGCGGCAGATAAATTGCCGGTGCGCACGAAGTTTCTTAGCCGACATCATGTGGTCGCTGCCTAACGAGTTATGAAAATCAAAGAGATTGTTGAAATGAGTACGGACGAGTTGCTCACGAAAAAGCGCGACCTGCGTCAGGAAAATCTGCATTTGCGTTTGCAACAGCAAAGCGGCCAGCTCGAGCAGCCGAGCCGGTTGCGTCTGTTGCGCCGTGATGTTGCACGTATCGAGACCATTCTTTCTCGACGGGACAAGGAGGAGGCGGCGAAGAAGTGATGGCGAACGAAATTAGATCAGGTGAAGCGGAGGCTTCGAGCACGAGCACGATCGCGAGCAGGAGTGCGAGCGGGAGTGCTGAAGGGAAGCGCGGTACACGCAAGACGCGTGTTGGCGAAGTCATCTCCAGGAGCATGAATAAGACGATTGTGGTGCGCACAGTGACGCGCGTGCCCCATGCCAAATTCGGCAAGATCGTCAAGCAGATGAAGAAATTTTACGCGCATGATGAAGAGAACAAGGCCAAGACAGGCGACACGGTGCGGATCATGGAAACGCGGCCGCTGAGTAAATTGAAACGCTGGCGTCTCGTGGAAGTCGTTCAGAAATAATCGCACAGGAGGAGAGGTTATGGTTCAAATCAGATCGAGACTGGATGTGGCCGACAACAGCGGCGCGCGCATGGCGACGATGATCGGCGTGATTGGACAGGGGACAGCGCAATTTGCGGGAATCGGCGATGTCATCACCGCGAACGTGAAGGAAGCGAGCGCGACCGGCACGGTGAAGAAAGGTGAAGTGGTGCGGGCGGTTTTGGTGCGAACGAAACTACCGGTCCGGCGTGACGACGGATCGCTCCTTCGTTTCGACAACAACGCAATTGTCATCATCGACAAAGATTTGAATCCGCGCGGCACCCGCATCTTCGGGCCGGTCGCGCGCGAGTTGCGCGAGCGCAATTTTATGAAAATTGTTTCGCTCGCTGCGGAAGTTTTATGAATCGAATCAGGCTGCACGTTAAAAAAGGCGACCAAGTCGAGGTCATCTCCGGGAACTTTCGCGGTTCCCGCGGAAAAATCCTCGAGGTGCTGCCGCGTAAGCAGCGCGTTTTGATCGAAGGAGTACGGATCATTAAACGTCATCTGCGCAAATCGCAGGACAATCCGAGCGGCAAAATCGCGGAGCGGGAAGGTCCGATTCACGTTTCGAATGTGCGAGTGGTCGAGCGCGACGAGAAGACGAGAAAAAAAGCCGCAGAACCGAAAGCGAAGAAGGAGAAAAAGAAGTTGTGATTGGTAAATGGTGAATCGTGATTCGAGAGATTCCTTCGCTCAGAATGACACTTGGAGAATGAAAACGGATAACGAATTTTATCGCGAATACAAAAAGCGGGTAGCGCCGGCGCTGCAGCAGCAGCACGGCTACAAGAACCCGCATCAGATTCCCAAGGTGGAGAAGGTCGTGATCAACACTTCGGTCGGGTCGCAGTCGGATGTAAAGCAGGCGCTGGAGGACGCCAAGACCGAGCTGGCGTTGATCACCGGGCAGAAAGCGGCGGAAACGCGCGCGAAAAAAAGCATCTCGAATTTTAAATTGCGCAAAGACCAGGCAATCGGCGCAAAGGTGACCTTGCGCGGCGAGCGGATGTACGAATTTTTGGAGCGGTTGATCAAGGCCTCGTTGCCGCGCATTCGCGACTTTCGCGGCGTCTCACCGAGAGGATTCGATGGGCATGGCAACTACACGCTGGGCGTTTCCGACCAGTCGATTTTCCCGGAAGTCGAGCTCGACAAAATCAAGCGCAACATCGGTTTTGATGTTACTATCGTGACCACTGCGCGGACAAACGAGGAAGCGAAATCGCTTCTCAGCGAAATGGGAATGCCATTCAGCGACCGTGCTAAGAAACCGGCCGCAACAGCGGCCGCCTGATTTTTATGAGCACTGTAACTGATCCTATTGCTGACCTTCTCGCTCGCGTGCGCAACGCCGCGGCCGCGCAGAAGACGGAAATGTTTGTGCCCTATTCAAAAATCAAAAGCGACATCGTGCGCATTCTGAAAGAGGAAGGCTACATTACCGATTACGTCGTCGATACGGAAGCAGCGCATCCGCGAATCAAAATCACGAATAAGCTGGTGAATCGCTCCAGTGCCATCACTGGGTTGCGGCGTGTAAGCCGTCCCGGTTTGCGACGTTACGTCGGTGCGCAGGAAGTTCCGCGCGTGCTCGGTGGAATGGGTGTGGCGATTCTCTCGACGCCGCGCGGCGTGCTTTCGGGTCGCGAAGCGAAAAAGCAAAATGTCGGCGGCGAGCTGCTCGCTTACGTTTGGTAACGCCTAACGAGTTTATGTCACGAATTGGAAATAAGGCAGTCGAGATTCCGGACAAAGTAAAGGTGAACATTAGCGATGATGGCGCTGTCGCAGTGGAAGGTCCGAAAGGGAAGCTGAGTTGGAATTTACCGCGCGACATCAAAGGGAGCGTGAAGGACAATCGTGTCTCGATCGCGCGCAACGCGGAAACACGCAGCGTAAAAGCATTGCATGGTTTGTCGCGCAGTCTCGTGCACAATATGGTGCAGGGCGTGAGCGAAGGCTTCACCAAGCAGCTCGAAATCGAAGGCGTCGGTTTCAAAGCCGCGGTCCAAGGCCAGAACTTGAATCTGAGCCTCGGCTTTTCGCATCCGATTCTGTTTCCGATTCCGAAAGAGATCAAAATCACGGTCGCGGAAAACACAAAGATCACGATTCAAGGGATCGACAAAAAATTAGTCGGCCAGGTCGCCGCCGACATCCGCCGGTTCTATCCGCCGGAGCCGTACAAAGGCAAAGGCGTGCGTTATGCCGGCGAACAAGTTCGGCGCAAGGAAGGGAAGACGGTGCAGTAATGATCGCGGCGACTGATCGAAAAGAAATCCGGCATCGTATTCATCGTCGGATCAGAAAGCGCGTGAGCGGAACCGCGAAGCGGCCGCGACTGGCAGTGCATTTTTCGGGCAAACATGTTTACGCGCAAGTCGTCGATGACGATGCCGGGCGCACTCTGGCCTCAGCAGCGACGACGGAGAAAGAACTTCGCGGTAAAGAAAAAACCGCCGCCAATCGCGCGACCGCGGAGCAAATCGGTAAAGCGATCGCGCAACGCTTGCTCGCGAAGAAAGTCGACACCGTTGTTTTCGATCGCGGCGGATTTCTTTATCACGGCAAGGTGAAAGCTCTGGCGGACGCGGCGCGTGAAGGCGGATTAAAGTTTTAATTTCATGGCACAACCTCATAGTGGCGGCAGACGCAGCGCGGATCGGAACACTGACAAGACCGCTGCAGCAAGGGGTGACACGACCGAAAAAGTCGTGTTCATTAATCGTTGCGCGAAAGTGGTGAAAGGCGGACGTCGTTTTAGTTTTAGCGCGTTGATTGTCGCAGGCGATCACGATGGCAGCGTCGGCGTCGGATTTGGGAAAGCGAACGAAGTGGCGGAGGCAATTCGCAAAGCTTCAGAAGCTGCGCGCAAGGGAATGGAAAAAGTCTCGCTGCACGAAAACACGATTCCGCATGAGACGATCGGTGAGTTTGGCGGCGGCCGGGTTTTGCTGCGACCGGCATCACCGGGGACAGGCGTGATCGCTGGTGGCGGTGTGCGTGCGGTGGTGGAAGCAGCCGGCATTCGGGACGTGCTTGCCAAGTCGTTAGGCTCGAGCAATCACGCGAACGTTGTGAAAGCGACGATCGAAGCGTTGCGCGCGTTGCGGCGGCGGGACGAAATTTTCAAAGTGCGCGGAATTCGCGCTAATGACGGAAAGGCAGAGCTACCATCATGATTCGGTTGCACAATCTGCGGCCGCGCCCGGGTTCGCGTCATCGCGTGAAACGTTTGGGTAGCGGCGAAAGTTCCGGGCACGGAAAGACGAGCGGCAAAGGTCACAAAGGACAAAAGGCGCGTTCTGGTGGCAGTATTCGTCTCGGCTTCGAGGGCGGGCAGATGCCGTTAATTCGGCGATTGCCGAAGCGCGGTTTTAATAACGCCGCTTTTCACAAGTCATATGCGATCGTGAATCTCGACGCGCTCAACCACTTCAAAGCGGGGACAACGGTGAACGAACAATTATTGCGCGAATCGAATTTGATTCGTGGAAAGTTCGTCGGATTAAAAATTCTTGGCGATGGCGAATTAAAACATGGCCTGACAATCGAAGCCGATAAGTTCAGCACGTCAGCCCGCGAGAAAATCGAGAAAGCTGGCGGCAGCATTTCGCTACGAGAGGCCCGGCAACCGAAGGAAGGCGTGGCGGAACCAGAAGCGACAGCGAAAGCCGCGTCGAAGAAACCGAAGCGAGCTGCGACAAAAAAACCGGTGGCCGGAAAGAAGCCGCCGGTGAAAAAGAAAAAGAAATCGACGAGCAAGCGCTAGGCTGCGCGTTCGGATGAAATTGAGCTGATGGTTTCGGCGTTTCTCAATTCAGTCAAGATTCCGGAGCTGCGGCGGCGGATCATGTTCACGCTGGCGGTGATTGTTATTGTGCGTCTTGGCGCCGCGATCACGACGCCTGGCGTGAATCAAGCGGTCTTGCAAGAATGGTTCCGCAGTTCGCTTACCGAAAAATCGGGTGGGAGCGTGGCCGCGCTCTTCAACCTTTTCAGCGGCGGCGCACTCGAAAACTGCGCGATCTTCTCGTTAGGCATCATGCCTTACATTAGCGCGTCGATCATGATGCAGCTTCTGACGGCGGTCATTCCGCGGCTGGGTCGGTTGGCGCGCGAAGATGGCGGGCGGCAAAAGATCATGCAGTACACGCGCTACGCCACCGTCGTGCTTTGCATTTTTCAGGGCTATTTGCTCGCAGTTTCGTTTCAGCATCCGGAGTCGTATCACACCATGCTTCCGGGCATCACGGAAACGATGTCCAAGCTCGGCATTCCGCTGGTGGATAATACCGGCTTGTCGTTTCGACTCATCACCGTGCTGTCGTTAACGACGGGCACGTTATTTCTCATGTGGCTCGGCGATCAGATTACCGAGCGCGGAATGGGCAACGGCATTTCGCTCATCATTACGGTGGGAATTGTCGCGCGGCTGCCCGCAGCGCTCGCGCAAGCATGGAAAACTTTTGTGCCATCGGCAGAGACGGGAACGAGCCAGGTGAATCCGGCGATTCTTGTTTTGATGGTCGCGTTCTTGTTCCTGGTGATCGCCGCGGTCATCGCCGTCACGCAAGGCGTGCGCAAAATCACGGTGCAATACGCGAAGCGTGTCGTTGGGCGGAAAATGTACGGCGGGCAAACGCAATACATGCCGTTGAAGGTGAATTACGCCGGCGTCATGCCGATTATTTTCGCGTGGGCACTTCTGCTTTTCCCGACAACGATCGTCAGCGTCGCTTTTAAGAATAGTCCGACGGCTCGACAAATTTCCGAGATGCTTTCGGTCGGCTGGCTGCATTACGTCGTGCTCGCCGCGATGATTTTTTTCTTCAGCTATTTCTGGGTTGCCACACAATTTCAGCCAGCCCAGATCGCGGACGATTTGAAAAAGTACGGCGGTTACATTCCCGGTGTGCGTCCGGGGAAACCGACCGCGGATTTTCTCGATTATACGATGACGCGGCTGACCTTCGCTGGCGCAATTTTTCTCACAATGATCGCGATCCTGCCGAGTTTGCTTAGTCAGGGATTGCATGTGCCGACGATTACTGCGCAGTTTTTCGGCGGCACGAGTCTGCTGATTATCGTCGGTGTGATGCTCGACACGATGCGGCAGGTAGAAACGCATTTGATCCAGCGGCACTACGACGGATTTTTGCGCAAAGGGCGGATTCGCGGACGGAGTTTCGATCGCGCCTCTTACAATCGCGGTGAGGCCGCTGCGCACGGCACGCTCATGTGGCTTTATGTCGGCATCGCGGTTTTGGTGATCGGGGGCGTCGCGATTTTTCTCTACGGGCGCTAGGTGAAACGACGACTCGTGTTGTTGGGCGCGCCGGGTTCGGGCAAGGGGACGCAAGCCGAAATGATCACGCGCCAGTTCGGGATTCCGGTGACTTCGCCCGGCGCGATATTACGACGGGAAAGAGATCTCGGCACTCCGCTTGGTTTGGAAACTGCGGAGACAACGCAGCACGGCGGGCTCGTTTCAGACAAAATTATTGTCGGTTTAATCGAGGATTGGCTGCGCCTGCACGGCGGTCACGGTTTTGTCTTCGATGGTTTTCCTCGCACCATGCCGCAAGCGGAAAGTTTGCAGCGGATTTTGGAGCGATTGCACACACAACTGGCTCTCGCAATCTGGCTGGAAGTTTCCGAAGAAACGGTGCGCGATCGCATCGCGAGCCGCCTGCAATGCCAGGCCTGCGGATTCACAACCAGCGTGACGAGCGCGAAGTTCGCGGAGCGTCCGATCTGCCCGTATTGCGATGGACGACTCGTTAGGCGAAATGACGACGACATGAGCATTTTACAGACTCGGCTGACTGAATTCAATGCCAAAACGCAACCGCTTGCGGCGTTTTATGAAAAGACGAGCGCACTCCATCGTATCGACGGCAATCGGGATCGCGAGGCAGTTTTCGCAGATATTTCGCGCTTGATCGAACAGCCGGCATGATTCCGATCAAAAGCGGAAAAGAGATCGAGAAAATGCGGCGGGCGTGCCGGACGGCGAGTGACATTCTCGATCGGGTGAGTGAGTTGGTGCGGCCGGGGATCACGACAAAGGAAGTGGATGAGGCAGCGGCTGATTTCATGCACGAGGCGTCGGTGAAAAGCGCATTCCTCGGCTACCGACTCGGCCACCGAATTTTCCCAGGAAATATTTGCATCTCACTGAATGACGAAATCGTGCATGGGATCGGCAGCCAGCGGCGAATCCAGTACGGCGACATCGTTAAGCTCGACATCGGTGTAATTGAGGACGGATGGGTAGGCGACACGGCAACAACCGTTCCCGTAGGAGTGATTGACGATCGCACCGAACAATTGTTACGCGTGACGGAAAAGGCGCTCAGCCGCGCGATTGCGGCGGCGTTTGAAGGAGTGCGGCTCGGCGATTTATGCGCGGAAATTGAGCAGGAAGCGATGCAGCACCGTTTCTCGGTGGTGCGCGAATTTGTCGGACACGGAGTCGGCCGCAAGTTGCACGAAGAGCCGCAAGTTCCGAACTACGGCACGCGCGGGAGCGGACCAAAACTCAAAGCGGGGATGACGCTCGCCATCGAACCGATGATTAATCTCGGGACCGCTTCCGTCAGATTGCTCGAAGATGGCTGGACAGTTTGCACAGCGGACGGGCTTCCGTCGGCACATTTCGAGCACACGATTTTAATTACGGACGACGAGCCAGAAATCCTGACATGGCGCGGAAAGACGCAATTGAAGTAGAAGGCACCGTTGTCGAGCTCTTGCCCAACACGATGTTCCGAGTGCAGTTGCCGAACGGACACCGCGTCCTGGCTCACATCTCTGGGAAGATGCGAATGCATTTCATTCGAATCTTGCCAGGGGACAAAGTTATGCTAGAGGTTTCCCCCTACGATTTGTCGAAGGGGCGAATTACTTTTCGCCAGAAGTGACAACGCGGAGATCGGCTCCGCGTTTTTCGTTGATTATGAAAGTGCGACCATCAGTAAAAAGACTTTGTGAAGCGTGCAAGATCGTGAAGCGCAAAAATGTCGTGCGCGTGATTTGCAAAAACCCGCGCCATAAACAGCGCCAGGGATAAAAATTTATGCCTCGTTTACTTGGAGTAGAAATTCCGGCGGAAAAACGCATCGAAGCATCGCTTACCTACATTTATGGAATCGGGCCGAGCACGGCGAAACGCATTCTGGATCAGACGAACATCGATCCGAATTTGCGGGCGAAAAATCTCACGCCGCAGCAAGTCAACGAAATCATCCAGACAATCACCGGAAATAAATTGAAGATCGAAGGCGATCTTCGGCGTGAAGTGCAGGGGAATTTGAAGCGTCTGCAAGCAATCAATTGCTATCGCGGCATTCGGCATCGTCGCGGATTGCCGGTGCGCGGCCAACGCACGTCCACGAACGCGCGCACGCGCAAAGGCCCGCGCAAAACCGTCGGCGTGATTCGCAACAAGGATGCCAAAGCTGGGAAGGTCTAATCGCAGCCTAACGAGTTAACCCAATGGCAGATCAAGAGAGCAAAAAACCTGCGAAAGCAGCGAAAGCAAAAGCGCCCAAAACAAAAAAAGCCGACAGCGAAGCAGCGTTGCAAGCGCCTGTCAGCGAAGCTTCAACGGCAATCGCGCCTGAAGCAGAGGTTGTCACGGCTCCAGCGGAAGCGCCAAAAGCCACCAAGAAGTCGGCGAAAGCAAAGAAAGAGCAAGCTGCACCGGCGGAGGCGCCGAAGGAAAATCTTTCGCTCAACCCGGACGACGTGGAGCGGCCGAAAATCGTCAAGGCGAAAGGCAGCAAGAACATTCATGCCGGAATTGCGCACGTCCTTTCGACGTTCAACAACACGATCGTCACGATTACCGATATGAGCGGGAACGTGATCGGTTGGTCGAGCGCGGGAAAAGTTGGCTTCAAAGGTTCGCGCAAAAGCACCGCTTACGCGGCGCAGATGGTAGCGCAAGATGCATCGCGTCAGGCGATGGGCCACGGATTAAAAGAAGTGGAAGTCTTGGTGAAAGGACCGGGCGCAGGGCGCGAATCAGCGGTGCGAGCGCTGCAGGCAATCGGGCTTGATCTCACGGTGATACGGGATGTCACGCCGGTTCCGCATAACGGTTGCAGACCGCCGAAACAACGGCGCGTTTAAACGTCGAACATCGAACTTCGAAGGCCGAATTCAAAATGGGTAGATACACCGGACCGAAAACGAAAGTCAGCCGCCGTTATGGCGTACCACTCTTTGGACCTTCTAAATCGCTGGAGCGGAAAAATTATCCGCCCGGCATGCACGGCCCGAAAGGCTCGCGGCGCAAGCAATCCGACTACGCGGTTGCCCTCGGCGAAAAGCAGAAACTTCGCTACCAATACGGCCTGCTCGAGAAGCAATTCCGCCGCATCTTTCAAAACGCCTTGCGCAAACGCGGCGTCACCGGCGAGACGCTGTTGCAGTTATTGGAAACGCGCCTCGATAATGTTGTATTCCGCCTCGGTCTGTCGAACACGCGCAGCGCCGCGCGCCAGCTCGTTTCCCACGGACACGTCCAGGTCAACGGCAAGAACGTGAACATTGCTTCCTACAATGTGAGGGCAGGCGACGAGATCACGATCAAAGACAAGCCCAAGTCGCGTCAACTTGCGTTGCGTAATTTAGAGCTAACACAAATCGCACCGGTGCCGGATTGGCTGACGGTTAATCGCGACGCCTTGAGCGGGAAAGTTGCGCGAATTCCGTCGCGCGAGGAGATGCAGCCGATGGTCAACGAACAGTTGATCGTCGAATTGTACTCACGCTAAGAATCGGACGGACGCTCCGTCTCCTGGAAAAATTCAAGGAGCATTGCGCATAGCAGCGTTGCACATGCTTTCTCGCCCAGATCGTTATTCATGAGGGGATTGTCGTCACGGGATTCGTGCTATACTTCGGCGTGCCCGTATATGTGCAAGTCATCGAATGGACACGGACGCAGACCTTCTTACGAAGAGTTAGAAGCCTCGTTTGGAACCGCAAAAAAGATTATCAAAGGACACGACCAGCCGGCACCAGAGAACGGTGGAATTTAATCCAGAGTCGAGCCACGGGAACTTCCCTGCTCGACGTCGGTTGTAGTTCCGGCTTGTTGACTGCTCTGGCTGCTGGTATCGGCTTTTTCGCTGTCGGATTGGACGCCAATTGGGAAGTGCTGTCCGAGGCTCGCAAAAAATGCAAGCCCAACCTCAGTCTGGCTTACATGCATTTCGTCATCACCCTGCAGTCCGTTGCGGCGCTGCCCGTTTGTGATGTCGTTCTTTGCTTATCGGTTTACCACCAATGGCACCGCAAATTCGGCCATGAAGGCGCCCAGCAGATTCTCCGTATTTTGGGCGGCAAAGCGCGACAAAGATTGTTTTTCGAGCCCGCTTCGAAGCAGAGCAAATATGGAGCAGAACCGCCGGCTTTTATTGACGGGAACGAACGCTCGATAGTCGAGTACAATGAGGGAATGCTAGGAGCGTTATTCGGCAAAGAGAACGTTGAATTTCTGGGAGCCACCTCGGCCAGCTGGAGCGAGCCGCTCCGTTATTTGTTTGCGATCGATATGAAACAGCGGCAGGGACTGGACTGATTGATGTAAACGAAGCCCAACAACTCTTGCTTTTCTCTCGGCAATTCTGGGCTCGCTGTAGCGTGCTAGCTGCTTCGTTACCGGTAATAACCTGTGTTAGACCTGGCGTTAAGCGAGCAATTCATCATCCCGAATCTCCGGTGGTGCGTCGCTGCGGCTCGCCGACGGTCTTCCTTTAAATCTGTCACCGCCGTCGGGTACGTCAGAATCGCTCGGGGCAGTGAACGCTTCAAAACGTTTTCGATCGCGCGTGCGCTACCGATCCCCTTCTTAGGTCATTCTCTCGAAGGAAGATGCTCTACTGGCCAATTAGAGACGACACGCCATCACGAAAGTGAAGGCGCCCGATAAGGGCACTTGCACGAATAGAATACGAGAAGTCTTTTCACCATTTTTAAAATCTACTTAACGATCTCAGTAATATCTCCCAGATCATTAGACCTTGCGGGCCCCGGGCCTTGGGTTCGAGCTGTTCATCCGAGGCGCATTCCGCCCAAACGAAGTAGGATTACTGTGATATTTCGTAGGTTCATGTTTTGAGCTGTGCGTTATCGGGTTGCTGGAATCTCTAAGGCGGTAACTGTCTTTGTTTCTTCGCCGTCCCGATAGCTCCAAGCGTAACAGTGTTTTGCCTTTGAGTGCTTGATCAAATAGAAAACTGACACTAATCCCCTCCACGTCGTCTCGTTTTCGAAAATATCATGAGCCGACACAGATTTAAGATAGTTGCAGTCACAACCGTAGATTTCTCGACTGGCGTCGCGTTGCTGTTGGCGCGTTCTGGGCATTAAGGTCTGAGATTTTCCATTGGCTCTTCTCGGTTCCTGCCGCCACTGCGGATGTTTAACGCAATGTTCGATGAGTTTACGCGAGGTTGTAATATGCGATGTGAAGAGCAATCGCAGCCTCGTGAAGGTCAAGCGATCGACAAGCCTAATAAACGCGCCCTGGAATCGGTGTCGCTGCGTTGAATGCAAAATGCGGTTCATTCTCTTTTCCACTCGCCTGCATACAAGCCTTTGCGAATAACAATAGCCGTCGGATAGATAGCGATAGCTATGCGGTGTCGCATCAATCCATTTGGATTTAGCTCGACTGTGACAATGTTTCTTTGTACATGCTCTACCCGATAGCGCATGCTCATGTGAAGTCTTCCTGTGCGCACAATGAACCTATTTGCGGTCACTCGCAGATGGATTTGCTGGGTTCGATTCTTCGCGGTGTAATCACCGCACAACCCAAGGAAAGCGGGATGCTCTTTAGTGCGGGCGAACAGCAGCATCATAACCACGATTGAAATCTGTACGTCCGTCCATGGGG
>WNFC01004116.1_pt1 | contig 15802 bp, 17 predicted proteins | sample 5400541 | NCBI WGS metagenome assembly WNFC01 (sample SAMN13153342, study PRJNA577476) | soil metagenome | isolation source: 120 cm saprolite under Douglas fir tree site 2 hole 2 replicate 1 | place: USA:California | collected 2015-04-18
TCGCGCGGCGATTTCCGCTCGCTCCTCGATCTGGGCGGCTTTCCGGAGCCCTTCCTCGGCGGCTCGGCGCGCGAGGCGCGCCGTTGGTCGCGCGAGTACCGCGAGCGGCTGGTGCGCGAGGAAGTCACGGGACTGGAAACCGTGCAGGACCTGGGAAGGCTCGAGCTTCTCGCGCTCAGGCTGCCCGAGCTCGTCGGCAGTCCGCTTTCGGTGAACGCATTGCGCGAGGATTTGCACACGAGCCATCGCGCGGTGTCGCGCTGGCTGGACGTTTTCGAGCGCCTTTACGCGATCTTCCGCCTGCCGCCTTTCGGCGCCCCGCGCATCCGCGCGGTGAAGAAGGAGCGCAAGCACTATCACAGCGATTGGTCGTGCGTGGCGAACGACGCGGCGCGTTTCGAGAATCTTGTCGCCTCCCACCTGCTGAAGTGGGTGCACTTCCAGGTGGATACCGAGGGCCGCGATCTCGAACTGCGCTACTTCAGGGATGTGGACGGACGCGAGGTGGACTTCGTCGTCGTCGAGCGGCGCAATCCCGTCCTGATGGTCGAGTGCAAATGGGGTGACGCGCCCGTCGCGCCGGAGCTGCGCTACCTGAAGGAGCGTTTCGCGCGCTGCGAAGCCTGGCAGGTGTCGGCGACCGGAGCGAAGGACTTCGAGACCCCCGAGGGCATCCGCGCCGCCCCCGCGCCGGTGCTGCTCGCGCGGCTGGTGTAGGGTTGCGTCGGGCCTAATCGTCAGCTGTCCCCGGCTTCCAGTCCCATCGCCTCGCGGAACGCGCGCCTCACTTCCGCCGGCTGGCCGTAGTGCCACCTGAAATCCTCGAGCAGGTTTTTCCAGAACGGGTGCTCGCGGTATTGCTCGAGCGTCATGCCCTCGGTGTAGAGCTTCCTCCCGATGTTGGGCAGCTCGATGCGCTTGTTCTTCTTAGGATCGCGGATAAGGCCCTTGGGATCCTTGCCGGCGGCGACCGCCCTGAGGTCGTCGAACAGGCGCTTGCGCAGCAGGGATATTCCGCGGTCGCTCGCGCCCAGGTTTTCCTTCGTGCGGTCGGCGATCCGCCCTTGCCCGACCCAGGCGGCCATGTCCTGGTTGATGACATGGCTGGTGATCCAGCGTCCGGCCGAATCCCTGATCGGCGCGTTCCAGAACGGAATGCTCTTCTGCTCGTAGGGCTCGGCCTCCTTCGGCACGCGGATGAACGACCAAGTGACCGAGAGCAGGTTCTCGTCGTCGACCGGCACGCGCCACTCGAAGTGCTCGCCGAGAAAAAATCCGTTGGGCCACAGGCACACGCGGCCCACCGTCCACAGCGGATCGCTTTCGTCGGAGCCTTCGCGCACGCGCTTGTAGACGAAGCCGTGCGCGAATTCCTCGAAGCCGATCTTCAGGTGCCTGGGCGCGTAAGGCCCGGTCGCGCCGGCGAGGCGCGTCTTCCAGTTCTCGTGCATCCACTCGAAGTGCACCGGGTCGATCGAGTTCTCCTGGGCCTGCAGCCAGTTGCACGGCACCTCCGCAAAAACGATCTGCACGAATCCGTTTTTCCAGGAGAAAGGCTCCCAATCGGGCACAAGCGGCGCGGGCTGCGGGCCGAGATAGGTCCACACGAGGCCCGCCTTGGCCTGCACCGGATAGGCCGCGGTGCGGATTTTTTTCTTGAGGCGCTCCTGCGGGTCGAATTTTTCCTCGAAGGGCTGGGCGATGCAGGCGCCCTCTTCATCGTAGGTCCAGCCGTGATAGTGGCAGCGCAGGCCGCAGCGCTCGACGTAGCCGAAGGCGAGGTCCGCCGCGCGGTGTTTGCAATGGCGCCCTATGAGCCCGTAGGTTCCGGACAGATCCTTATAGAGCACGAGATCCTCGCCCATAAGGCGCACCGGCTTCACCGGGTTTTTCTCGAATTCGCTCACCGCCGCGACCGGATGCCAGTAGCGGCGCAGCAGCTCCCCCATGGGCGTGCCCGCTCCCACCTGCGTCAACGTCCGGTTTTTTTCCGCGCTCAGCATCGGCGCATTGTCCTTGCGCCGAGCGATGCTGACAAGGCGAGGCATAGTTGACACAATGGTTTCTCCGGCGAATCACCCTCTCCCCGATTTCGGGGGAGAGGGCAGGGTGAGGGGGCGAGCAACCTTCTCCCTCACCCCAGCCCTCTCCCGCCAGCGGGAGAGGGTGACGATGAACATGACGACTGTTTACAAGATCCCCCGCTCGGTCCTCGTCGTGATCCATACCCCCGACCTGCAGGTGCTGATGATGGAGCGCGCCGGCTGGCCGGGCTTCTGGCAGTCGGTCACGGGGAGCGTCGCGCACGAAGCGGAGCCCCTGCGCGATACGGCGATCCGCGAGGTGCGCGAGGAGACCGGCCTCGACGCGACCCGCTACGATCTGCGCGACTGGGGCATCGAGAACCGCTTCGAGATCTTCAGGAAGCACCGCAGCCGCTACGCGCCGGGGGTCACGCACAATCTCGAGCACCTATTCAGCATGGAAGTGCCCGAGCCGCTCCAGGTCACGCTCGATCCGGCCGAGCACCTGGACTACAAATGGCTGCCCTGGCGCGACGCCGCGGCGCTCACGATCTCCTCGACCAACCGCGACGCGATCCTAATGCTGCCGCAGAAGCGTGGAGCAGGCACCGTGTAGGCCTTCGAGGTTGCAGTGGGGCACCGCCTTGTTGCATGCTGGCGGCATGCCCGTCACCCGCACAGGCCGGTGCGCCCGCCCGGCTGTCCTGTTCGCGTCCTGCGCGCTCCTCGCGGCCCAGTGCCTGCCGTGCTCCGCGGCCCCCGCGCACGAGATCGCGATCGAGATCGCGCGCGAGGGGGAATTCGTGTCGGTCAGGGCGTCGGCCGAGCTGAAGGCGAGTCCGCGCATCGCGTGGGAAGTGCTGACCGATTACGACCACCTCGCCGAGTTCATCCCGGACGTACGCAGCTCGCGGGTCCTGCGGCGCGACCCGGACGGCGTCCTGGTCGAGCAAAAGGGCGAATTCGGCTTCCTTTTCTTCCGGCAGCCGATCGAGGTGACGATGGCGGTGTCCGAGCAGCCGCCGCGGCGGATCGTCGCGCGCGCGGTCGCCGGCAACATGAGGGACATGGAAGGGAGCTACGAATTGCAGGCGTCCGAAGCCGGCCTGAGGCTCGCCTATTCCGGCCGGTTCGTGCCGGGCTTCTTCGTGCCGCCGCTGATCGGCCTGGCCCTGGTGCGCCGGTCGCTCGAGCGCAGGTTCCGCGCGATGGTCGAGGAGATCGAGCGGCGCGACGCCCTTGCGCGCATCGAGCCCAAGCCCTAGAAGTCATTGCGACATGAAACACGGCCGAATGAATCTCAACCTCGCCACCTACAACATCCACAAGGGCTTCTCCCAGTTCAACCGGCGCATGATGATCCACGAGCTGCGCGACCGCCTGCGCCTGCTCTCCGCGGACATCATCTTCCTGCAGGAAGTGCAGGGGCATCACGGCCGCAACGCCGCGCGCTTCGAGGACTGGCCCGACGAGCCGCAATACGAATTTCTGGCCGACCAGGTGTGGGAAGAGTTCGCCTACGGCCGCAACGCCGTCTACGACCAAGGCCATCACGGCAACGCCATTCTCAGCCGCTACCCGATCGTGCGCGCCGAGAACCAGGACGTCTCGACCCATCGCCTCGAGCGCCGCGGGCTGCTGCATTGCGAGATCGAGGTCCCGCAGCTCGGCCAGCCGCTGCACTGCATCTGCGTGCATCTCGCGCTGCACGAGCGCGGGCGGCGCCACCAGGTCGGCGCGCTGATCGAGCGGCTGCAGCGCGAGGTGCCGAGGGGCGCGCCGCTCGTCGTCGCGGGCGATTTCAACGACTGGCGCAACCTCGCGGGCAAGCGCCTCGCCGAGGACCTCGGCCTGCGCGAGGTGCTCGCCGACCACCGGGGCAAGCCCGCGCGCACTTTTCCGAGCGCCTTCCCGATGCTGCGCCTGGACCGCATCTACGTGCGCGGTTTCCGCGTGCGCCACGCCCACGTGCATCACGGGCCGATGTGGTCGCGCCTCTCCGACCACGCGGCGCTGTCCGCGCATCTGCAGCTCGAGTGAGCGCGCCCGCGTGGCGGCCGAATTCCTGCCCGGCAACCGCCTGACGCTGCTGCGCTCGGGAGCGGAGTATTTTCCCGCGCTCGAGGCGGTGATCGGCGAGGCCGAGCGCGAGATCTTCCTCGAGACCTACATCTACGCGGGCGACGAGACCGGGCGGCGCATCACCCGGGCCCTGAGCGAGGCCGCGCGGCGGGGCGTGGCGGTGCAGGTGCTCGTGGACGGCTTCGGCTCCAAGGACATGCCCGAGGAGCTCGCGCGGCAGCTGCGCGACGCGGGAGTGCGCCTGCTCGTGTTCCGCCCCGAGATCTGGCGGGCGCGCTTCAAGCGCGACCGGCTGATGCGCATGCACCGCAAGCTCGCGGTCGCGGACGCCCGGGTGGCCTTCGTCGGCGGCATCAACGTCATCGACGACATGGACACGCCGCGGCAGGTCCCGCCGCGCTACGACTACGCCGTGCGGGTCGAGGGTCCGCTCCTCGCCCCGATCCATGACGCGATGGTGCGGCTGTGGAACCGCGTTGCCTGGCGAAGGGGCCGGCACGCGTGGCGCGTCAGCCACCCGTTGACTCCCGAAGTCGCGCGCAAGGGCGGCCAGCGCGCGGCGTTCGTGGCGCGCGACAACTTCCGCCACCGCCGCGACATCGAGGAGGCGTATCTCGAGGCGATCGACTCGGCGCGGCGGGAGATCGTCATCGCCTGCGCCTATTTCTTTCCCGGCAGGCGCTTTCGCCGCGCGCTCACCGGCGCCGCCGCCCGCGGCGTGCGGGTGGCGCTGCTCCTGCAGGGGCGCGTCGAGTACGTGCTGCTGCACTACGCCTCGCGGGCGCTCTACGGCACGCTGCTCGAGGCGGGCGTCGAGATCTACGAGTACCACAAGAGCTTCATGCACGCGAAGGTCGCGGTCATCGACGGCCGCTGGGCGACGGTGGGCTCCTCCAACATCGATCCGTTCAGCCTGATGCTCGCGCGCGAGGCGAACGTGGTGGTCGACGATCGCCGTTTTGCGGGCCGGCTGAGGGATCTTCTACGCGCCGACATGGAGCGCGGAGCGCGCGTGGTCGCGAAAACGAGCTGGTTCAGGCAACCCCTCCGGCGCCGGGTCACGATCTGGATCGCCTATGCTCTGGCGCGCATCTCGATAGGCATGTTCGGTTTCGGGGGGCGGTTTTGACGCCGCCGCTCCCGCGAGGGTAGAGTAGGGTCAAAGCCGTCCGGCTTTGCCCGTCACGCCAGAACCGGCCGCGGCGCGAGCGCGCCGCAGAGGAGGAGTCTTTCGCATGCCCAAGTATTCGACCGAAGCCATCCGCACCATTGCGCTCGTCGGCCACACCGGCGCGGGCAAGACCACGCTCGCCGAGGCGCTGCTCGCGAAGGCGGGCGCAATCCCCTCGGCCGGCAGCGTCGAGCGCGGCAATACCGTCTGCGATTTCGACCCGCTCGAGAAGGAGTACAAGCACTCGCTCAACTCGGCCATCGTCAATTTTTCCTGGAAGAACACCCACATCCACCTCATCGATACGCCCGGGTCGCCCGACTTCATGGGGCAGGCAATCGGCGCGCTCGCCGCGGTCGAGACCGCGGTCGTCGTGGTGAACGCTGAGACCGGCGTGCAGCTCGCCACCGACCGCATGCTCAAGTGGGCGGCGAAGCGCAACCTGTGCCGCATGATCGTCGTCAACAAGATCGACGCGGAGAACGCCGATCTCCCGGCGCTGGTCGAGCGCATCCGCGCGGCGGTCGGCAAGGAATGCCTGCCGATCAACCTGCCCGCCCGGGGCGGAAAAGAGGTGGTCGACTGCTTCTTCAATCCCGACGGCGAGGCGGATTTCTCCTCGGTCAAGGAGGCGCACTCGGCGCTGGTGGACCAGGTGGTGGAAGTGGACGAGGCGCTGATGGAAAAATACCTCGAGCAGGGCGAAGTGAGCCCGGAGCAGCTGCACGCGCCCTTCGAGAAGGCGCTGCGCGAAGGCCACTTGATCCCCTTGTGCTTCACCTCGGCGAAGAACGGCGTGGGGATCGAGGCGCTGCTCGACATCCTCGTCAGCCTCGCGCCGAACGCGACCGAGGGCAACGCGCCGCCGTTTCTGAAGGGCGAGGGGGCGCAGGCGCAGGAGTTCTACGCCGTTCCCGGCCCCAAGGCGCACGTGCTCGCGCACGTCTTCAAGGTGATCGTCGATCCCTTCGTCGGCAAGGTCGGCGTGTTCCGCGTGCACCAGGGGACGATCACGCCGAACACGCAGCTCTTCGTCGGCGACGGCAGGCGCGCCTTCAAGGTCGGGCACCTGTTCACCATCCAGGGCAAGGACTACGTCGAGACCGACGCGCTCGTGCCGGGGGATTTGGGCGCCGTGACCAAGGTCGAGGAGATCGAGTTCGACCGGGTGCTGCACGACTCGCACGACGAGGACCATATCCGCCTGCGGCCGCTCGAATTTCCCACGCCGATGCACGGCCTCGCGGTCGAGCCGAAGAAGAAGGGCGACGAGCAGCGGCTTTTCGAGGTGCTGCACAAGCTCGAGATGGAAGACCCGTGCTTCAAGGTCGAGCGCCACGCGACCACCAACGAAACCGTCATCCGAGGTCTCGGTGAGCTGCATATCCGCGGCAAGCTCGAGAAGCTCGCGCAGCAGTACAAGATGGAGCTCTCCACCAAGCCGCCCAAGATTCCGTACCGCGAGACCATCACGCGCCTCGCCGAGGGCCATTGCCGCCACAAGAAGCAGACCGGCGGCGCCGGGCAGTTCGGCGAAGTGTTCCTGCGCGTCGAGCCGCTCCCGCGCGGCAAGGGCTACGAGTTCGTCGACAAGGTGAAAGGCGGCGTGATTCCGAACGTCTTCATCCCGGCGGTGGAAAAGGGCGTGCGCATGGCTCTGGATTCGGGCGTGATCGCCGGCTACCCGGTGCACGACATCCGCGTGACTGTATACGACGGCAAGCACCACGCGGTGGACTCGAAGGAAGTCGCCTTCGTCTCCGCCGGCCGCAAGGCCATCATCGATGCCTTTTCAAAAGCGGGCGCGATCGTGCTCGAGCCCATCGTCAACATCGAGATCAACGCGCCGGACCGGTTTATGGGCGACCTTACCAACGACCTCTCGGGCAAGCGCGGCCACGTCACCGGCACCGACAACGCCGGCGGCGAGCTCACTACCATCAAGGGCCTCGCGCCGCTATCGGAGCTGTCTGATTACCAGACGCGGCTGAAGTCCGTCACCGGCGGGCAGGGGAGCTACTCGATCGATTTTTCGCACTACGCCCCCGTGCCGCCGCACACGCAGGCGCAGCTGGTGAGCAAGCATAAACAGCCGGTGGAGGAGGAGCAGTAGTGGTGCGTCGAGACAGAATTCGCGTTGAAGTTCTGCATGTTTCGGCTCCGACCCCAGGTTCGGGCGAAAGTAAACGCCTAGAGTGGATCAAGACTAGTACAGCGTTGTCAAAAGTCCTGATTTGGCCGATAGTATTGATTGCGCGTTTATTATGGTTTCACGAACCAATATCCGACGTAGTTCGCATCCTTCCACAAAAGATCGCCGCAGCTGACAAGCTTTCAATCTTCTCTCTTTCTGTTGAAATTCAGCGGCGGGCTGCCGAGCGTGGTCGACCAGCAATTGCTACAAAACTCAAGCAAGTGTCGGCTCCAGCAATTGAAGAATTGCTGAAGATTGGCCGAACCAGCCGTGTCGGCATTCTCCAGACTGTCAGTGATCCTGTTAGTGCGCGATACAGCATTCCCAGCGAACACGATCTTGCGGTCCTTCGTGAGCTTGAATCCAAGGAATTGCTTGAGGTAGTTCACTGGAGTAACAAGACCGAAGAAAAACTCCGATTGGATGATTTCGTGCGTGTGGTAAGAAGGATACCAGGAGCTCGTTTTACAAAAGATAACCTTGGCGGCAGCTGGTCGTTTTCAGTGTCACCCGAAGAAGCTCACCGACTTGGCCAATATAGCTATCGACTTACAGAACTCGGCCGAGAATCATTGGACCTTATAATTGAAGTAGTAGCAGAGCAGCTTGCTATAGCCAAAGAATCAAAGTGAATTGACTCTATCCCTATTTCACTAATGCGAAGGGGGCAGCTCAGTCTGTCCCTTGAGACGCTAAGAGCAAATCTCATGTTGACACGGCTTGTCATAAAAAATCTAAAGCGGCTTGACCAAGCGAACATCGAACTCGGTCGCGCAGTTGTGTTTGTCGGACCAAACAACTCGGGCAAGACAACAGCTCTGCAGGCACTCGCGCTCTGGGATCTCGGCCTGAAGGCTTGGGTGAGCAAACGGGGATCGCGTCGCGGCGCGCGTGAGCGAACCGGAGTCACGCTTAATCGCCGCGATTTAATCGCGCTACCGGTGCCAGACGCCAATCTCCTTTGGTTGAACCGCCATGTGCGTGAGGTACAAAAGAATAACGGCAAACAAACCACGCAAAACATAATGATTCACATCACGGTGGCAGGCATCTTGAACGGCCAACCTTGGGAGCAAGGATTTGAGTTTGACTACGCAAATCCGGAATCGATTTATTGTCGCCCGATCAGCGAGCTGAACGACACCGTTCTGGAGCGGCTTGCGAAGCTCGCGCAAACGGTACGAGTTGCCTTCTTGCCGCCGATGTCTGGTCTAGCATCGATTGAACCTAAGATTGAGCCTGGGCGAATTGCAGTGTTGGTCGGGGAGGGGCAGACGGCACAAGTGTTGCGTAATCTCTGCTTCGGATTGGTAAGCGGTGAAAACAATAAGAACGCCTGGGATCACGTTGTCGCCCGCATACGGGAGCTGTTTGGCATTGACCTTCAGTTGCCGGAATTCAATGCTACTCGAGGCGAAATCGAGATGCGATATCGCTCGGAGAGAAAGATTGAGCTAGATATTTCATCCGCTGGTCGCGGTCTTCAGCAAACGCTATTGTTGCTCTCCTATCTCTACGCGAACCCGGGTGCGACTGTGCTACTGGACGAACCCGATGCGCATCTTGAGATTCTTCGTCAACGCGAGATCTACGACCTAATAAACCGAGTGGCAAGGGAGCGCGGCAGCCAGATCATAGCGGCTACGCATTCGGAGGTGGTCCTCAAGCAAGCTGCAGGCCGGGATACGGTTATTGCCTTCGTGGGTAAACCGCATCGGATCAATGATCAAGGGTCGCAACTTCGCAAAGCGCTGGTCGATATTGGTTTCGAGCATTACATGTATGCCGAACAGAAGGGTTGGGTACTGTATTTGGAGGGATCCACTGATCTCGCCATTCTTAAGACACTTGCCCGTAGGCTTGCGCACCCCGCTGAGAAGACTCTCGAAGAAGCTTATGTAGATTTCGTTGAAAGCAATACCCCACCTACCGCCAGAGATCGCTTTCGAGGATTGCGCGAGGCGAAACCAGACCTCGTTGGACTGGCGCTTTTCGATCGCTTGGAACAACCCATGGATTTGCAGAACGATGCTAACGCCTTGATCGAAATGACTTGGGCAAGGCGAGAAATCGAGAGTTATGTAGCGACTCGAAGTGCTCTTCTTGCGTGGGCAACGCGCGATTTGGATAGTGGAGATTTGTTCGATAGTGCGGAAAGACAGCGCCGAAGTGAAGCAATGTTGCGATCAATCGCGGAGCTTGAAAACGCACTGAAGGTTCAAAATAAACCCGACCCCTGGGGCGGGGAGCTCAAGGTGAGCGATGAATTCCTCGATCCTTTATTTAAGAACTATTTGACGGCGTTGGGATTCGACGAAGCAATTATGCGCAAGAAAAGCTACTACGAGTTAGCCGACACCATTCCGCTTGAGGAAGTGTCTGAGGAGATTCGGCAGAAGCTCGACGCTATCGTCGCAGCCGCAAAGCGAGCCAAGCCGAGCGTGCCCTGAGGAACGACGACGAGGAAGGTCGTTAGTTACAGGAAGCCGACAGGGTATCCACATGAACAGCAAAGCGCTCGATTTCCAGCGGGTCGGAGTCAATTTATCGCGAGTTGATGAAACAGGAGCGCTAGCAATGCGTACGATCCCGGTTCTCTCTGTTGCCCTAATCCTCTCCGCCTGCACCTCCGCCCCCATCGCTCTCCGAGATATGGGCTCGTTCCACGTCGGCGGGCGCGATGTGGAGGTTTCCGGGAAGCCGGTGAGGGAGGTGGTGTTCACGCCGGGCGGGGTGCCGGCGAAGGTGGATCTGAACGGCACGTACTCGGTGGAGGCGATGTACGTGCAGTATTTTCTGCCGGCGAACCGCCGCGGCGCGGTGCCGCTCCTGATGTGGCACGGCGGCGGGCTGACGGGCGTCACGTACGAGACCACGCCCGACGGGCGCGAGGGCTGGCTCAATTTCTTCGTCAAGCAGGGCTGGGACACTTACAACTCGGACGCGGTCGAGCGCGGCCGCGCGGGCTGGGCGATGACCCCGGACATCTTCAAGGGGGAGCCGGTGTTCCTCGCCAAGGCGAATCCCTTCGAGCGCTTTCGCATCGGGCAGAGTCTCGGTTCCTGGAGCCCCGACCCGGCGCGGCGCAAGCTGATGCCGAACCTGCAGTTTCCGGTCGAGGCCTACGACAACTTCGTCAAGCAGAGCGTGCCGCGCTGGACGACGACCGACGACGCGATCATCCGCGCCTACACCGCGCTCGTCGACAAAGTGTGCCCCTGCGTGATTCTCTTTCACTCGCAGGCCGGGCAGTTCGGCTTCAAGGTGGCGCAGGCGCGGCCCGACAAGCTCGTCGCGGTCGAGCCCGCGGGGGTCGGCGACGCGAAACGGGCGGCGGTGCTGAAGGACATCCCGACGCTCGTCGTCTACGGCGACAACATCGCGCTCGACTCGCGCTGGCCGCAGATCAGAAAAAACGGCGTCGATTTCGTCGGCGAGATCTCGAAGGCAGGCGGCAGGGTCGAGATCGTCGATCTGCCGAACGTGGGCATGCGCGGCAACTCGCACATGCTGATGATGGACCGGAACAACTTGCAGGTCGCTGCGTTGATTCAAGCTTGGCTGGAGAAGCAAGGACTCTACCGCTGAGAGATTTTGTCGTCCCTGGCTCTCGTGAACGGGCCGCGATGAAAGCGATCTGCGCCGTCGTCGCCGCGCTTTTGCCTGCGGCGGGGAATGCGCTTGCGCAGGCCAACTACCCGGAACAAACGGTGCGGATCCTCGTCGGCTTCTCGCCGGGCGTGGCCCCGGACGTCACCGCGCGCCTGTTGGCGGACAAGCTCTCGGCAGCGTGGAGCAAGCCGGTGGTGGTCGAGAACGTGACCGGAGCGGGCGGCAACATCGCGGTCGGCCGCGTCGCCAAGGCCCCGCCGGACGGCTATGTCCTCGGCATGAACGGCAACGGATCGCTGGTCTTCAGCCCGAGCATGTACGACAAGCTGAGTTTCGATCCGATCAGGGATTTTGCCCCGATCTCGCAGATCTTCGTCGGGGCGAACGTCCTGGTCGTCCCGAACGACGTACCGGCAAAGACCTTGCCGGAGCTGGTCGCGCTCGCCCGCGCCCGGCCGGGCGCGCTCACCTACGCGCACGCCGGCGCGGGCACTTCGCAGCATCTCGCGGCCGAGTTGTTCAAGTCCATGGCGCATCTGGACATCCAGCCCGTGGCCTACCGCGGCACGACCGCGCTGCTGCCGGACCTGCTCGCGGGCCGCGTCACCATGTCGTTCGGCAATATCGTGAACGTGCTGCCGCTGGTGCGCGAAGGGAAACTGCGCGCTTTCGCGGTCACTTCGATCAGGCGTTCCGCGACAGCGCCCGATCTGCCCACGATGGCCGAATCCGGATTTCCCGGATTCGAGGCCGTGCCGTGGTTCGGGCTCATGGCCCCGGCTGGAACCTCGCCTGCGATCGTCGACAGGATTCACCGCGATACGGTGAAAATTCTGGCGATGCCCGACGTGCGCAAGAAGCTCAACGACCTCGGCCTGGACGTGATCGGCGGCTCGCCCGCGGAGCTCGCGGCCGCCATCGAGCGCGAGATTCCGCAATGGGCCAAGGTGATCAATCAGGCCGGGATCAAGGCGAACGAGTAGCCCGGTCAGCGTACAGGAGATCGTATTCGTGGAGAAGCTTCCCCCGCCGCTCATTCCCCGCGCTTTATTGCTGCTGCGACACCAGCGGAAATCGACAGGAGCCTGCTGCAGCACGATGCGGTACGCCGGCATCCGCGGCAACTCGCACATGCTGATGATGGACAGGAACAACCTGCAGGTCGCCGCGCTCATCCGGCAGTGGCTGGAGAAGCAGGGACTGTACCGCTGACGGCGTTCGGACGGGAGGACCTGCAGTCCGGCACTTCCACCGGCACGACCGGTCGGTCGCCTCATCGATTGATACTTGCAACCCGGCCGCTTTTACTGTATAAAAACACAGTAATCGCGGCACCTCGAAATTGCCATGCCTACGAGATCCAACATCGAATGGACGGAAATGACTTGGAATCCGGTCACCGGGTGCACCAAGCTCAGCAGAGGTTGCAAACACTGTTACGCCGAACGGATGGCGAAGCGCCTGGAGGCCATGGGCAGCGATCGCTATCGGAACGGCTTTCGGGTGACGCTACATCCCGATCTGCTGGACATTCCGCGGGGTTGGCGACAGCCTCGGGTCGTGTTCGTGAATTCCATGAGCGATCTTTTTCACGACGACATCCCGCTTGCATACATCCAACGCGTGTTCGCGACGATGCGCGATTGCCCGCACCATACGTTCCAGGTGCTCACGAAGCGGAGCGAGCGGCTCGCAGAGCTTGCGCCGCAGCTACCGTGGCCGAAGAACGTATGGATGGGCGTTAGCGTGGAAGATGCTCGCGTTTTAAGTCGAGTCCGGGATCTACAGCGTGTTCCCGCGGCAGTGCGATTCCTGTCGTTGGAACCGCTGATTGGGCCTCTCGATGCGTTGCCGCTCGAAGGAATTCATTGGGCCATCGTCGGCGGCGAATCCGGCCCGAAGGCGCGCCCGATGCGCAGGGAATGGGTGACATCGATCTTCCGCCAGTGCCGCGCGGCTCGCGTACCGTTCTTCTTCAAACAGTGGGGCGGTGTTCGCAAAGACCTTACCGGGCGCGAGCTGAACGGGCGGACTTACAACGAAATGCCTGGAGTCCTGCAGCCGGTTTGAACGCCGTGAAAGTGAAACTGTCCGTCGATTTGCCGATTTGGAGCATCCGGAGCCACAACGTGATGCTCGACGCGGACCTTGCGCGTTTGTATGGCGCGACGACGAAGCGCTTTAACGAGGCGTTCAAGCGCAATCGCCCGCGCTTCCCCGATGAATTTGCGTTTCAGCTTACAGCCGAGGAGTTCGCCGGTTTGAGGTCGCAAATTGCGACCTCAAACCCGAAGGCCGATGGAGGTCAAAAAGATGGAAGGAACTGGTCGCAATTTGCGACCAGTTCCAGCCGCCATCGCGGTTCGGCTTATCGACCGTGGGCATTTACCGAGCATGGCGCGCTGATGGCCGCGAACATCTTGCGCAGCGAACGAGCGGTACAAATGAGCGTGTTCGTGATCCGGGCGTTCGTGCGCATGCGCGAACAGATCGCGGCGAACGCGACGATCCTCAAACGACTTGCCGAAATCGACAAGAGCCTGCTGCAGCACGATTCGGTGCTGCGCGATATCTATCGCAAACTGGCGCCGCTCCTGCAACCGCCGCCCGATCCGCCGAAGCGGCGCATCGGATTTATCTCGGACGACAAATGATTGCGCTCTCGGGATAGATTGGGCCGGTATGCCCTTGAGAACTCGCCCCACAGCACATCTCAGTATCTGGCATATTGGAGGTCGCATGATACGCAACGATCAGGAGTTGGCGGTGGCGCGGGAGCGCGTGGCCCGGCTCGAGCGCCTGCTGGAAAACTTGCGCGAGACCGCGCGGCCCGAAGAATGGCCGGCGCTGAGTTCCGGCCACCGGTTGGAGATCGAGCGCATGCAGGGGGAGATACTCGATTATCTCGTCCAGGCGGCACCGGGCTCCAGGCAGACGACCGCGGCCTGACTTCCGCTGGTACCGGTGGGACATCCGTTCCCGCCGTCGAACTTCACCGCCATTTCCGCTCCTGCTGGCGCGGCTGACGCCGCGCAATGCGCCCGTGAAATCTTCCGACGACGCGCATGACGCGCTCGTAAGTCGTGCGCTTCGCCGACCGCGCCGGTTTCTTTCCTTTCGCGAGGCGCTCGAGCCAGGCGTGCACGTCGTCGGCGGAGTACACCTCGCCGCCGAGATCTATGGCCCGGTCGGCCGCCAGCGCTTCCTTCACGAACTCGCGCGTCCGCTCTTCCCGCGCGACGTGGCGTTCGATCGCCTCCAGCATGAGGCTGTGGGCGGAACGCCCGCTCTTTTTCGCGAGCGCCGCGACGCGCGATTTCAGCCCAGGGGGAAGCTTGAGCGTGGTCGAGGCCATACCGGTTCGAAGGCGATGAGTGGCACGGTAGCACCGAGGGGTTGCGTCGGCAATGAGCAGCGGCGTTCAGGGAACGTTCACCTGCCGGCAGACGGAAAATCGCGCTCGATCCTCCCCCGCACGGACCGCGCAAGCGCAGCCTCCAGCCTGGTTCCCGCCAGCCGCTTCAGCAAAGTCTTCTTGTCCGTCATCCCGTGCCGCGCGAGCTCGCGCGTGAACCCGAGGTCCTTTTCCCGGCCCGCCGCGTACTTGGAGATCGCCAGGTCGTGCACTTCCAGGCACAGGCCCGCGTGGCCGTCCGTGTTCGCGTTCTCGACGCGCACCAGCCGCCGCTGCCAGCCGCGCGGCAGCGTCGCCGTTCCGGCGCGACGCCTTGCGCGTAGTAGCCGTATTGCTCGTGGAATCGCGATCCCTCGCCGATGGCCCCGTCCACTTTGTCGGCGAGATCAGGCCTGCTCTTCGGATACAGGTCGGCTTCCATCGATCTGAGCAGGGCCGTCGGGGCTTCGGGAAACTGGCCGAGCACCGCCTGGCTGCCGATCACGACGATCTCGCGCTCGCCGGCGATGCGCCCCGCGGCGCGTATCAGGTGCTCAAGCTCGGAACGCTTCATACACGCGCCGCCGCTCGGCGGGCGTGAGTACGCCTGCGAACGGAGAAGACTGCCGCAAACGAGTGGCCGATTCGTCAGCGGCCGTGATCAGCGCGGCGATCTCCGGCCAGGGGCGATCGAGGATCTCGCGCCACTCGTCGAGCGCGCGCGGCGCGTCCTCGCCGTAGCGCGCGATCCATTTTGTGAGATTGCGCCGCGTCGCGGCGAGCAGCCGCCGGTCGGCTTCGATCTTGCGCGCGATCAGGCAGTGCATCGCGAGGCTGCGCGCCTCGATGATGCGGTGCTTCAGCAGACCGGGCGAGATCGCCGCGGACCTTGCGGGCTGCCAGCGCGTCGTCACGCGCAGGCCCGCCGCGCGCCGGCGGGCGCGGTAGCGGCGCATGCGCTCGGCCGCGGACTGGGCGCGGCCGGTCGGGGGACGTCCGGGGCGGCGGTTGGGGCGGCGGTCGGGCATTGAATTATCGTAACAAGTTACGATAATAAACGCAACCGGATCACTCTCGTCCGCCCGCCTCGGGCTCCTCCGTTTCGATCAAAAAATTCTTTCCCGCGGCGATCGCCCTGGGCGCTTCCGACTCGTCCTTGAGGTCGACTCCGGTGAGCTTGCGCCGCCGCGCCTCGCTCATGAGGTAGTGGAGCTTGTGCGCGGCGAGCTCGCAGCTCATGCCTTCGCGCCGTATGTTGGAGATGCAGTTGCGCTGAGCGTCGGTGGTGCCCACCCTGGGGTGGTAGGTCAGGTAGATGCCCATGC
>WNFC01010826.1_pt1 | contig 15800 bp, 12 predicted proteins | sample 5400541 | NCBI WGS metagenome assembly WNFC01 (sample SAMN13153342, study PRJNA577476) | soil metagenome | isolation source: 120 cm saprolite under Douglas fir tree site 2 hole 2 replicate 1 | place: USA:California | collected 2015-04-18
CCGCGCTCAGCGACGCTGCCTGCTTGGCGAGCACGCGCGGATCCCGACACGGCACGACGATCGCATCGATGCCGTACGTCGGCATGTCTACTTTTCCAGCTAACCACGCCAACTCGACGAAGCAGTCGATCCCGCCAGACCAGATCGGAAAGAACGGCGTGCTGACAAACCCATCGCCCAGAATCAGCCCGTCGAGCCCCGCGTCCCGCGCGCGCCGCGCCAGATCCAGCACCGCCGCGCGCGACGAGCCGAACGGCGATATTCCCACCTCGAACCTGGCCGACGCTGCCGTCACACGGGTCCCCCTGTGGGAAGTGATCCCTAGTCGCCGCTCGAAGGTCTAGGCGGACGTTCGGGCAAGAGCCAGGGCAGCGCCTCGGCCATGGCACTGACCAGCGTGGCGTACTGCTTGTGACTGATCCACGGCCGGGCAAACACACCGAGCGCGGCGCCCACCGCGGCCCGCTCGGCCTTGTGCGCGTGCTCGGTATGGAGCTGGTGCTCAGCGCGCCAGGCCACGAGCGCGAGTCGGCCCTCGAACTCGTAGAACAGGCGGCGGCGCCATTCGTCCCACGCTTCCGTCTGGCCGGCGGAGTCGATGGCCTCCAGCGCGTTACGTTCAGCGGCGTGAAACGCGGTCAGGTTGTCTTGTTCGTGCAGATCCCAGCCCCACGCGACGCGCTCGATGCCGACGGGCGAGAGCACCCGTAAATCAGACTCCAGCCGCTCCATATCGGCGAGCGCCACCGCTTGTCGATTCGATTCTTCGGTCACACCGAAATCAGTATGCGCGATCCCGCGTAGGCACGGTATCAGCGGGCACGCCGGTACCATGGCCCAGACATGCCAGGCTCCGATCGACGAGTGGACTTCGGGTACAACCCGCCCAGCGGCACCCGAGGTATCGAACAGTTTCCCGCCGCGACGTTCGTGCGCGATCTCCAGGACGCGCTCGACATTGCCAGTCAATCGTTCTCGTCGTTCTGGGTTTCGGACCACCTGATGACCGCCGAGCCGTTTCGCATGGAATGCTGGACGCAATTGACCTGGATCGCTGCGCGCTATCCAGGGCAGCAGCTGGGCACCATCGTCATGGCCAACAATTACCGCCATCCGCCGCTGATGGCCAAGATGGCGGCCAGTCTGCAAGCCTTCAGTCGCGGTCGACTCATTCTTGGCTACGGGGCCGGCTGGCTGGAACAGGAATACAAAGCCTATGGCTACGACTTTCCGAGCGCACGGATTCGAATCGAGCAGATGGTCGAAGGTCTCCAGATCATGCGCGCCATGTGGACTGACTCGCCCGCGACGTTCCACGGTACCCACTACCAGATCGACGCGGCGTATTGTGAGCCACGCCCCGATCCGCAGCCCATCGTCATGATCGGCGGTGACGGCGAGCAGCGCACTTTGCGCGCGGTGGCCGAACACGCCGACTGGTGGAATTCGGTGATGCGGCCTGCGCCGGTGCTACGCCACAAGCTGGACGTCCTCGATCAGCATTGTCGTGATATCGGGCGGGACCCCGCCAGCGTGCGCAAAACCATCACCAACACGGTCTATCTGGCGCCCACCCGGGCGGAGGCCGAGCGTTGGGCCGGCGCCAAACTCGAGGCGCCCAATCCACCGTTCGCCGGCGAGCCGGCCGCGTTGATCGAACACCTCCAGGAATTGGTCGAGCTCGGTTTCGACCTGTTCCAGATGGTCTTCGCCGGCTTTCCAGACACCCGCGATTTGCGCCTGTTCGTCGACAAGGTGCTGCCAGCGTTTACCTGAGCCCGCTGGCCGCCTGAATTACTTGCACGTGGCTCGGCACGTGAAGATGATCGCCCTGTACGGATGCCTGTCGAGGGCAGCGCGCGGCCGGTGAGCACTGCGTTGGCGGTGTTGCTGGTGGTCGCCGTGGGCGCGGCGGCCAAGCTGCCGGAGACCCTGCTGCCGATCGGGTCGGACACCGGCATGTTCGCCACCTACGCGCGCATGATCCTGGACGGGGCCCGGCCTTACGTCAACTTCTTCGACGTGCATCCGCCGTTGACCTACTACTACTGGACCTTCGTCGAAGCCATCGCCGGCACCGACTGGTCGCGGTCCTGCATTGGCAGTTGGGGAGTGCTCGCGCCCCAACCCTGCGTCAGCCTGTTCGCGCATGCGCTCGACCTCGGCCTGACGTGCCTGGCGGCTTTCCTCGTCTATGCCATCGCGCGACGCCTGGGCCAGCCTGCGTTCGTTGGCTTGCTCGCCGCGGTGTTCGTCGCGTGGTTCACCGACGAGTCGATGATCAGCATGGAGGGCAGCAATCCGACCAAGCTGACGCTGGTCCCCAGCACGCTCGCGATGTACGCCTTTATTCGCGCCCTGGACGCCAACGCCGGCGGCCGATGGTGGGCAGTCCTCGCCGGTGGAGCCGGCATGTTGGCCGGGCTGGCCAAGCAACCTGGCCTGATCACGATGGTGGCTTTGTTTACCTACACCTTCACTGGCTCGCTGCGCGGTGCGCGGCAGACGTTGTGCCTCGGACTCGGGACCGGCGCCGGCGCCGTCCTGGCGGCAGTCTGCCTGTACTTGTGGCGGATCGGATCGCTGGCAGGTTTCGTCGACGAAGCCTGGCTCTACAACGTTCAGCGATTCTTGATCGGCTACTGGCAAACGCCGGCTGGGTTGACTTCGCCGGCGACGCGTATCGACCACGTCGCGACGGAGTCCGCCGGTCTCCTGTTCGTCGGAGCCCTCGTCGGCGGATTGGCGCTGTGGTTGGGTCCGACGCGCCCACCCCAGCGAGTCCTGCTGGTGTGGGGCCTGTTCAGCCTGGTGGCCATCGCCGGGTTCCGCGAATTCGCCCAGGTGGTGCCGAGTCTGGCGCTCCTGGCAGCCATCGGCATCAGTCGATTGTGGTATGCGGCCAGTACTGACGGGCTCGGGCTGGGGCGACCGCTCGCCGGGCGTATCGCGCTGGTGGCACTGCTTGGCACGATCTTCGTCCTGTCATCCGGCTTCCAGATCATCGAGCTCCGCCGCGCGCAATTCGAGCGTGGACCGCGCGGTACTCCATCAGACCCGGACCTGATCGCCACCTACCTTCGCACCAGTGCGCCAGCCGGACCGATCTTTGTGTGGGGCAACGCCGGGCAGATCTACGCGTTGTCCGGCCGTGAGCCAGCCAGCCGATTCGTCATCGCCGAGTTCACGAACGCCACCTCGCCGCGCCCCGCGCTGAGTCGAGCGGAGGTCATCGACGACGTCCGCGCGCGCCCCCCGGCCGCGGTCGTCCTGGCTCCGCACAGCGACGATCCCGATCTCACCCTGAGCGGGTTCCCGGCCTTCGAGCAGCTCCTGGCCGCCTGCTACCGCCAGGTGTCGCCCGGCGCTTCGGTCCCCGCCTGGAAGATCTACGTTCAGTCGTCCGGCCAACCCGGCTGCTGAGTCAGGCTCGCCGCCACCAGGTTGTGAAACCGCGGCCGGACCGTGGCGATTCGATCGTTGTTCGCGTCCGGATGCGTGCGATTTGTCAGCAAGATGACCACCAGCCGTCGCTCCGGATCGACCACCAGCGATGTGCCGGTGAATCCCGTGTGACCGAACGTGCGCGCGGAGAGCAGATCGCCACCGGCGCGCGGCGCCAAGTCCCAACCCAGTCCCCGGGCGACTGGCAGCCCAGCCGTGTGGTTCGCCGTAGCCGCGGCGAGCGTCGCCGGACTGAGCACGCGCGGACCCTCGCCGAGATACATCGTCGCGAACTTGAGCACGTCCGCGGCGCTGGCAAAGAGCCCCGCGTGGCTGCTGATCCCGCCCAGGGCGTAGTACGTATTGCCGTCGTTGACCTCGCCAACCTGGACGTAGTCCCGCCAGCCGTCGAAGGATTCGCCACGGCTGCTGACCATCGCCCGTTCGAAACGATTGCCACGCTCGGTCGCCGCGATCCGCGACCAGAGCGATTCAGCCGGCAGGTACGCCGTGTCGGTCATCCCCAGTCGCCCCCAGACGCGGCTGGCCAGGAGCGCGTCCAATCCCGCGCCAGTGAGCCGCCGGACCAGGTGGCCGATGATGCTGAAGCCGAGGTCGCTGTACTCCACGCGGCAGCCCGGCAGATACGTCAGCGGCAACGAACAGATGTAGCTCAGGGCGCGCTCAGGGTCGCGGGCGTGAGCGTAGGTCGCGGCCCAGGCCGCCAAGCCGGAGCTATGGGTGAGGAGCTGTCGCAGCGTGACCTCATGCTTGGCGCCGGCGCCGAACTCGGGAATGAACCTGGCGACGGCATCGTCGAGACTCCACGCACCGTCTTCGAGCAGCAAGAGCGCGGCCGTCGCGCCAGCCAGCGGCTTGGTCAGCGATGCCAGATCGAAGATCGTGTCCACGTGCATCGGCCGCGCTTCGGGCTCGACCTGCGCGCGACCGATCGCCCACTGCGCGACGATCTGACCGCCGAGCGCAATCAGCGCCACCGCACCGGGAAACGCGCCGTCTTCGACCGCGCGTTCGAGGAACGCTTGCGCCTTCTTGAGCCGCTGCGGATCGATTCCCAATGCTGGCTCAGCTGGATTCAATCGCCGGCCCGCAGTCGAGGGTCGAGCACGTCGCGCAGTCCATCGCCGAACAGGTTGAAGCCAAGGACGAGCAGCATGATCGCCAGACCTGGAAAGATCGCCGGCCAGGGATCAAGCTCCACGTACCGCCGGCTCGAGCTCAACATCGAGCCCCACGACGGAATCGACGGAGGCGTGCCCAGGCCGAGAAAGCTCAGCGACGCTTCGGTCAGGATTGCCGTGGACAGACTGAAACTCGTCTGCACGATCATCGGCCCCAGCACGTTCGGCACGACGTGCCGCACCAGGATCGCCAGCTCGCCCAGGCCAAGCACCCGCGCGGCCTGGACGAACTCCATCTCCTTCAACGACAGCACACTGGCGCGCGCCAACCGCGCGAACGACGGTGCATACACGATGCCGATGGCCAGCATGGCGTTGGCAATGCCTGTCCCGAGAACGGCCATGATGCCGATGGCCAGCAAAATCGCCGGAAAGGCGAACAGCACGTCCATGCAGCGCATGGTCAGACCGTCTGTCCAGCCGCCGAAAAAACCGGCCAGCAATCCGGCGCACGCGCCGAGCACCAGGGCCAGGCTCACCGAGATCAGCCCGACTTCGAGCGAGATCCGCGCGCCAAAGATCACCCGGCTCAGAATGTCGCGACCGAACTCGTCGGTGCCGAACGCGAAGTACTCGTTTGGGGCGAACAGCTTCCAGTTCGGATGAGTCTCTTCGGGACCGTATGGCGCGAGCAGTGGTGCGAGGACGGCGACAGCAGCACACACCAGCACGATGGCCGCGCCGGCCAGACCGATCCAGTTGCGCACAAAGCGACGGACGAAACCGCGCCACGGCGCCTCGGTCCGCGGCTTCGGCCGGGCCGCGGCTTGTGCCGGCGGACTGAGCACGCGAACGTTAGTAGCGGATGCGGGGGTCAAGCCAGCCATACACCAGGTCCACCGACAGGTTCACCAGGCTGAAGATCAGGGCGATCAACAGCACGCCGCCCTGGACGATGGAGTAGTCGCGATTGTTGATGCTATCGAGCAGAAAGCGACCCATGCCTGGCAGCGAAAAAATCGACTCGATGATGACCGCTCCGCCGAGTAGATAGCCGACCTGCACACCGATGACGGTCAGGACCGGGATGAACGCATTTTTCAGCGCGTGGCGGTAGAGAACGACGTTATCGCGTAGACCCTTCGCGTTGGCGGTGCGGATAAAGTCCTGGCGCAGGACTTCGAGCAGGCTCGAGCGGACCAGGACCACCGACACAAACAGGATGAGCATGGTGCCCAACCAGAAGTTGGGAATGCTCAAGCCCAGCAGCGCCAGGACGCGGGCGATAGCGTCCGACCCCCGCCCGCGGTTGGCCGCTGACGCAACTCCGAGTGGGATAGCCACCGCCAGGGCGATAACCATTGACACCAGCGTCAGCTGGAGCGTGACGCCAAACCGGCTGACGAGGTCGGGCAACACCGGCCGACTTGTCCTTAGCGAGACACCAAAATCCCCCAGTAGGACATGGCTCAGCCAATCCACGTACTGGATCGGCAATGGCCGATCCAACCCAAATGACCGCCGCAAAGTCTCAATCTGCTGGTCAGTCGCCTGAGTCCCCAACAAAACCTGGGCCACATCGCCGGGGATCAAGTGCACCAGCCCAAAGACCAGCACCGAGATCCCCACCAACACAGGCACCAGTGACAACAGTCGGCGCGCCACATACTGCGTCACGATTCACTCACCGCACGTGGCGCACCGTCAATCTGCCCACAACTTCACCCTTGTGATGATGTATCGCCTCCAATGGAGCGAGCGCGGCGAAGCGGTCGGCGGCGACCCCATGGTCCTGGCGACTGCCGTTGGCCCGTTCAGTGTCGGCACCACTCCGAGATTCATCACGGATTCGCTGTCGTCCCTCGCCAAGGAGCGAGCGCAGCGATGCGGGTCGGCAGAGTTACGGCTGGAGCCCCGCGGTGATCAGCCCCTGCCACGTCTCGTCGGGCATGAGCGTGAAGTTGACCAACTTGGGCGAGTACGCCATGAACTGGTTCTGGTTCGCCAGAAACAGGTTGGGTGCGTCGGTCACGATGATCTTTTGCGCGTCGTCGTACAGGCTCTTGGCTTTGGCCTGATCCGCCGCCGAGCGCGCCTCCAGGCCATCGCTGTCAACCTTCGGGTTGGAATAGTTCCATACGTTGGCCGACCCGTCGGTACAGAAGAAGAAGCACACCGCGCGGTCTGGATTGGTGCCCGAGCCGTTGCCGCCGACCATCAACTCCATGCCCTTCTTTTTCCAGGTGTCGACATATACCCCAGTTTCGAGCGGAGTGACCTCCGCATCGATCCCAATCTTGAGCAGCTGCGAGCGGATGACCTGCGCCGCGTCCACCTGAGCAGGCAGCGAGGAGATCGCGCTCATGGTGGTTTTGACGTTGTTCACGCCGGCGTCGCTCATCAGTTGTTTGGCCTTGTCGATGTTCGGCTTATACGTGTCGAACTGCGTCGTATCAACTGCCCAATCCGCCATCGCCGAAGGCACCGGCCCTGTCACCCGCGCATGTCCGCGGAACACCGACGAGATGATCTCATTGCGGTCGACGGCATAGCTGATCGCCTGGCGTACCTGCGGCTTGTCGAACGGCGGCTTGGCCACATTCATCCCCAGGTAGGTGTAGCTCAACGTCGGCCCCTCGACGGCCTTGACCGACGTGTCGCTCTTGATCGTGTCGAACCCAGCCGCGGTGAGCACGGTGAACTGGATATTGCCCGTGCGCAAGGCGGCGATCCGCGCCGACTCCTCAGGCATGATCTGAAACGTGATCTTGTCGACCGCCGGCTGGCCGGCGAAGTAGTAATCCGGATTGCGGACCAGGACCGTCCGCGTGTCGGGCGTCCACTCCTGCAACTTGAACGGTCCGCTGCCCGCGTCGACCTTGTTCAGGTCGCCTTTGTTGGCATCCACGATTTCCTTGGCCACGATCCCCGCCCAGGACGCGGCGGTGTTCACCAGAAACGGCGTGTACGCCGTCTTGAGCACGATGGTCACCGTGAGCGGATCGGTGGCATCGACGTGGTCGATCGGGTCGAAGAAGGACTTGGCAATCGACGCCGTCTCAGGATTGATGATGCGCTCGTAGGTGTACTTGACGTCGGTTGCGGTCAGGTCGCGCCCGTTGTGGAACTTGACGCCCTTGCGCAGGTGGAACACATAGGTCTTGCCGTCAGCTGAGATCTCCCACTTCTCGGCCAGGTCGGGCTGGGGCCGCATCTGTGTGTCCAGGCGAGTGAGGCGGCTGTACATCAGGTCGAAAATGCGGATCGCCGCCTGCGCGGGATTTTTGGCTGGATCGAGGCCCGGTCCTTCCTGGTCCTTGCCGACGACGAGCTCGCCGCCCTTTGGCGCACTTGCCGCGGCCGGCGCGGTCGGCGCGGCTGGTGCGGCGGTCGCCGCTGGCTTCGCTGGCGCTGGTGCAGTGGTTGCCGCGGGCGCAGCCGCGGCGGGCACGGTCGGCGGCGCCGGCGCCGCCGCCGGGACCGTCGCCTGAGCCGGTTTAGCCGCCGCAACCGCCGTCGGCGGAGCCTCGGGCGCGCGGGCACAGCCCACCACGAGCGCCAACAAAATCGCGCCGAAGCCATTCATCAATCGCATCTTTGAGATCACGCGGTAGACCTCCCACAGGACGGAAAGTGTCGCCTTGGCGCGACAGATAGCGAGTCCACGTTACTTCACTACGCGCGCCGCGATCAGCGGTAGGCCGCGGCCTGGATGCCGTACAGCTCGGCGTACTGCCCACCGCGGACGACCAGATCCTCGTGGGTGCCGAACTCCACCAGGCGCGAGCCGTCGAGGACCACGATGAGGTCCGCCATGCGCACCGTACTGAAGCGGTGCGACACGAGCACCGTAATCCGGCCCACAGCGGAGTGCCCATTGGAACCACCGTGCGCCGCCGCGGCGTAGCGCTCGAACAGGGCGTGCTCGGTCTCGGCGTCGAGCGCCGCTGTCGGCTCGTCGAGCACGAGCAAGAGCGGTTCATCGCGCATGAACCCCCGCGCCAACGCCAGCTTCTGCCACTGACCGAACGACACGTCGACTCCGTCTGGCCAGGTCGGTCCAAGCTGCGTCTCCAGGCCAGCGGCCAGACGTCCAACGATGTCGTCAGCTCCAGCGCGACCGACCGCCGTGACCACCGCCGGCTGGTCCTCGAGCCGCGGCACGTCGCCGATCCCAACGGTGTGCCGCGCGCGAAACTCGAAGCGGAAGAAGTCCTGGAAAGCGCCGGCCAGCCGGGTCCGCCATTCGTCAGCGGCCATCCGCGCCAGCGGCTGGTCATCCACGTAGATAGCCCCGGAGGTCGGCTCGTAGAGCTTTCCAAGTAGCTTGACCAGTGTCGTCTTACCGGCGCCGTTTTCGCCCACCACCGCCACCACCGTGCCGGCTGGTAGCTCCAGCGACACGTCATCCAGCACCAATCGCTCGGTTCCGGGGTAGGCAAATGACACGTGGTCCAGGCGAATGCCGGTACGCAGCCGAGCCGGCACCGGCAGGTCGGCCTGGGCCACAAACGAGGCGGCGTAATCCTCTAACCACGCCAGCCGAATGGAGCCATGCATCCAGATGCCGCGCAGAAAGCCGATCTCGCCGACCGTCGCGCCGATGTACGCCGACAGTCGGGCACCAGCCGCGAGAACCAGCAGCACGTCACCGGGCGGGGCCGCGAGCCCGGAGGAGACGAATACGACCGCCCCAACATAGGCGCCGCCGAACACCGCCCAGGCGAGCGTATGCCACGCGGCCGAGCTCCAGCGCGTGACCGAGATGGGGCCGTACCAGCGCTCCCAAGCGGTGCGTCGATCGGCAATCAGACGCTCGGCGATGCCGGTCACCCGCACTTCCTTGCCCGGTGGCGCAGTCGTCGCGAGCGTGAACAGGTGGCGCGCCAGACGCTGGAATTGTGCGCCACGTTCCTGGGCCAGCCGCTCCACCGCCGGCCGCCACGCCGACGTCACCACCGTCGGCAACGCGAACGCCGCCAGCAGTGCCAGTAATGGATGGATTGAAACCAGCAGGACAATGGTGACCGCTAGTCGGAGGATCCAGCCAAGGGTAGAAAACACCGACATGTACATGTGATCGAGCACGAAGACCTGGTCGCGCAGCAGCGACAGTCGATCCAGATACTCCGGTCGCTCCTGGTGTGCGATGGTGGCCACCGACGCCTGCAGCCGCGCGACGTGTGACTCCAGGGCGATGGTGACCCGGTCGCGAAATCGCCGCTGAATCCGCGTGCCGATCGTGCGCAGGAACCATGTCCCGGCGGTCGATAGCCCCAGGGCAATCGCGGCAATGCGGATGAGCCCAGCATCGTGCTGGAGCACGCCATCGCTGAGCAGCTTGAGCCACAGCGCGAGCAACGAGTCGGGCAGCGCCGAGAGCAGCGACAGCACCAACGCCACGAACATGAGGCTCGGTTCGAAGCGGAAGCCCAACTTGAGCAACCGCCACATCGAGGGCAGCGCCGGCGGTAGATCGTCCACGCTGCGTGCTGGGCGCTTGGTCCGGCCGTTGCTCTCAGACGAGGACGTCATACACCACACCCTCCTCCTCTTCGCCAGCTCCGAAGCGCTCCGCCTGCAGGTCGAACATGGTCCGGTAGCGACCGCCCAGCTCGATCAGCTCGTCGTGGGTACCGAGCTCAACGACTTTGCCGTGCTCCAGTACGCAGATGCGGTCCGCGTGGCGCACCGTGGAGAAGCGGTGCGAGATGAGAATCGTCGTGCACTGGCGCGTGGCCAACAGGATGCGATCGAAGATCTCGGCTTCGCCACGCACGTCGAGTTGGGCCGTCGGCTCGTCGAGCAGAACGACGCCGGCGCCCAGTTCGACCGCGCACAAAGCCCGCGCCAGCGCGACCCGCTGCCACTGCCCGCCCGATAGCTCGGTGCCACCGTCGTAGCCGCGCGCCAGCACCGTATCCAGGTCCGCCAGCTGCGCGGCACCGGCCGCCTCGAGGGCCCTGAGCACGACCTCGTCTGGAGCGCCGCGGGGTGCGACGTTGTCGCGCATCGGCCGCTCGAAGTGGATGAAATCCTGGAACACGGCCGCGACCTGGGCGCGCCATTCGGCCAGATCGAAATCGCGCAGGTCGATCCCGTCGACTTCGATCGACCCAGCCTGCGGGTCATAGAGCCGGCACAGCAGCTTGGCCAGTGTTGTCTTGCCGGCGCCATTCTGACCGACGATCGCCAGCGACGATCCGGCCGGAATCGTCACGTCGAAGCCCTCCAGGACCGGCGTGGTGCTGCTGGCTGGATAAGCGAACGTGACGTTGCGAAAGCGGATCTCGCGGGTTGGCAGACCGCCGGCCGGTCGACTGCCGGACGACAATGCCCCGCCCTGAGCCATCAGGGGTTCGAGTCGCAGCACGGCGGCCACCGGCGCCGCGGAGCCGTCGAGGGCCCAGTTGATGCCACCGAATGCAATCATCGACGCGCCGATCGCGCTCTGCGCGTACGTGACCAGCCCGCCGAGGTCCAGTCCGCCATCCGTGGCCGCGTTCGCCAGCGACCAGAACACCAGGATGTTGGCGCCGCCAACCAGCAGCAAGCTCCACACGACCGGTTTCTCACGCAGGCGCGTCGCCGCGTACTGCAGATCGTGCATGCGCCTGCGACGGTTGACGAAGCGGTCGATCGTCCAGCCCACCAGCCCAAACAGGCGCAGCTCCTTGGCCGCCGGTGGATCGACGGCGAGCCGATAAGCGTATTCAGCGTCGCGTTGCGCCGCGCGGACCTCGGGCGTGTTGCGATCGCGCCAGACGCCGCTTTCGCGCAGCAGCCAGTGCGTCGACAGCCAGGCGCCGCCGAGGACCAGCGCCATCCACCAGCTGTAGCGCGCCAGCACGATGGTGGACGCGAAGCCGCCGATCAATTCCACCAGGCCCGAGGAGATGAAATCCATCGACGTCGACAGAGGCGGACCGGACATGCCCAGGTCGAAGTCGCGCGCGACGGTCAGATCGCTGGTCAGTTTGGGGTCTTCGAGGTGGCCCATGCCCGGCGCTCGCGCGCAGGCTTCGGTCAGTCGGTCGTACAGCCAGGCCGCGGTGCGGTCGCCGAGATTGGCGCTGACCGCCTGGTGAATCGGCGACAGAACCTGCAACAGGAGGAACACGCTGCCCGCGAAGGCAAGCGGGGCAGCAAGGTCGGAACCGTGCTGGACAGCGCCGACCAGCACGCCCATGGCAATCCCGAAAACGGCTGGCAACGCGCCCCGCAGCACGAGAACCACCCACCACGAGGCGGCCAGCAGCGGATCGGCCTTCGGCAGAACGCTGAAGAACTTCCACTCTTGTCGCTCGCGCCAGGTCGGCATTTCTCGGAACGATAGACGATGCGCCTGGCGCGATGCAGCGCATCTCCTCCTTTGGTTGGATCGTTTCGTCCCCCAGAAGGGTCCCCTCTGGGGAAATTTGCTTCAGTACATGACCAGGCCGCCCGTGACGTTGACCGCCTGTCCTGTCATATATGCGCCTTTGCTCGAAGCCAGAAATCCGACGACATTGGCCACATCCTCAGGCTGTCCGATCCGCCCAATCGGCACGGTCGCGACGCGCTCCTTGATCAGCTCGCCCGGCTGCTTGCCCATCCGTCCGACGCCGAGCTCACGATCGATCTGCGCCCACATGTCGGTATCGATGAACCCGGGGCAGACACAGTTCACCCGAATGCCGTCCACGGCAAACGCCGCGGCCAGGCTGCGCGTCAGGCTGATCACCGCCGTCTTGCTGACCGCGTACACCAATCCGGTCGCGGATGGCACTTTGCCCGCCATCGACGCCAGGTTGACGATCACGCCGCGCCTGGCTGCCTGCATGGTGGGCAGCACCGCCTGGGCGCACAGCAGCACCGCTTTGGCATTGACGTCGAGCACTTCATCCCAGTGGTCTGCGGTGATGTCGAGCGGGGCCATCGTTCGGTAGATACCGGCGTTATTCACTAGAATGTCAATCCGACCACATTTGTGCAGTGTCTCGTCGACCATCGCCCGCCGATCCGCCGCCCGGGTCACGTCGGTAGCCAGTGCCAGCCCGCGCTGGCCCGTCTTTTCCTCGAGCTCGGCCACCGTCCGCGCCGCGGCCGCCTGCTCGAGCTCGGCCACCACCACGTCGGCTCCCAGCCCGGCGAGCTCGAGGGCAATCGCGCGGCCAATACCTCGTCCAGCACCAGTGACAATCGCGACCTGTCCATCCAATTCCGCCACGTCCCAGGACTCCTTCGTCCCGACCAGCGTAGCGTGCGCGCGCCTCAGGTCGACCGCCGCTGCGCGGCTCCTCAGCGATGGTTCCCCACTTCTCTTGCGGTGATCGCTAAGGAGCGCAGCGGCCGAGCTTGATCACGCGTCAGCCGCGAGGCGTCTCGTCTTGGTCTTAGTGGCGGGCGACAGCCAGCCGGTGCGCGTACTCTTCCACGGACACGCCTTCTTCGGGGACCGCGGTGAGCTCGGCATCGTCCGGTAGCTTGCGCAGGTCCACTTCGACACCTTCCGGCACCGGGGCGCCATGAGCGTCGAACAACAGCCGCACGATTGGCCGGTTTGCTGCCCCCGGCGTGCACTTCACGACGACTCCGTATGTCCCCGCGAACTTTCCGCCGCCGAAACGCACGTGCACACCCACCGGGAAGACTTCGACCATGGACACGAACGCATCCACTGCCTGCCGATTGAGGTGGTCGCCAGCCATCTGGCGGAGTACGGTCAACACCTCGGCGGCTGGCAGCGCCGCGCGTTGGGGTCGATCTGATGACAGCGCCGAGCACACGTCGGCGACGGCGGTCAATTCAGACAGCAGCATCATCCGCGATGTGTCGAAGCGTTCGCGCGGAGTTCGCGCCAGGAGATTTGTGCCGGTCAGGTGGTTGGGGTAGCCGCCGCCGCCCTGCTGCTCGTGGTGCTGCAGCGCGACGTGGGCCGGCCGCGGGCTGCTGATCGGCATCTGCCGCACGAGCTGGAAACCAAGCACGGTGTGGCGCATGACTTGCCTGAACTCGCTGGCGCTCAACTTGCCTGGCTTGTTCAGGACGCGCTCGTCCACGTACATCTTGCCGATGTCGTGCAGCAGACAGCCCAGTGCCAGGTCCTTCAAGTACTCGTTGCCGAGCGCCAGCTTGCGACCGAGCATCACCCCGTAAAAAGCAACGTCGACGGAGTGCTCGAAGGTGTAGTTGTCGTGGCTCTTGAGCGCCGCGACTCCTTCGAAGATTTGCGCGTCGAACACCTCGTCGAGCAAATGCTCCACGTCGGCTTCCAGCCGGGCGATCTGCCGCTCGACGGCGCTACCCAACTTGGGCGGCATCTCGGCGAGCACGTGCGCGCCCTCCTCGGCGGCGGCGTCGCGCGTCCCCTTGGTTGCCTCGGACATCAGTTCGAAGACGGAGTCCAGGTTGCGTACGGTCGTCGATCGCAGGCGCTGCGAGATCAGACCGCGTGGCTCGACGTCGTCGGCAATCCCATCCATGACGTAGACGAAGTGGTAGCCACGCTGGCGGATCGAGGCGATGAACGCATCCGTCAGTTGGGTCCCCCCAGCCAGGAGCACGTCCCCGCGGTGGTTGTACAGGTGCCGCCCAAGCTGCATCTGTGGGTCGAGCAGCTCCACCGGAATTCTATGCACGGTGACTCCTTGATCTCCCTCGGGCCAGTCTCAGCGAATTATCGCCGCTGGACACGTCACGCCGCGGCAGCATCGGCATCCTCTTCTTGAAGGGTCGAGAACACGCGGGTAATCGCCGGCTCATCATTCGGCAGGGCAACGCACAGGGTGGTGCCTGCCCCGACCGTGCTTTCCGCCCAGATGTGGCCGCCATGCTGTTTGACGATGCCGCGACAGATGGCCAGTCCCAGCCCCGTGCCGCCCTTCTTGTGCGAGTCGCCATCACCCACCTGCACGAACCGATCGAAAATGGTCTCGAGCTTGTCCGGACGGATGCCGCAGCCCTCGTCGCGGACGCGGAACACCAGCTCGCCCTCGGCGTGGGTGGCGTCAATCCAGACTGTCCCTCCGCTCGGCGGCGAGAACTTGATGGCGTTCGCGAGCAGATTGGTCATGACCTGCAGCAGCCGGTCCGGATCACCCCACAGGCGGGCGTCGTTGGGAACCACTTCGAGGACCACGCCTGCCTGTTCTGCCATCGAGCGCACGCTATCCGCCGCCTCGGTCATCAGCTCGCCAGCGTCGCAGTAGACACTGGTCATCGGCATGTGTCCCGAGTCGAGGCGTTCCAGGTCGAGGATGTCGTTGATCAACCGAATCAGTCGGTCTGTGTTGCGCACTGCGATCTCGAGTAGCCGATTGCCCTTTTCAGGGAGCCGACCAACCTGGCCGCCGACGAGCAGACCAAGTGCGCTGCGCATCGAGGTCAGCGGCGTGCGCAGCTCGTGGCTCACGACGGAGATCTGCTCGTTCTTCAGGCGTTCGGCTGCTCGACGCTGACCGATGCCTCGGAAGGTGACGACGACGCCCGCTATGAGCTCCTCTTCGACGATCGGCGCACTCTCGTACTCGATCGGAAAACTGATGCCTTCTTCGCTCCAGCACAACTGCTCGCCGCGCGGGAACAGAGTCATGCCGTCCAGCAGCACACCCGCCGCCTCGGCTGGCTGGTCCGCGACCGAGCTACGACTGGAGAATTGGATGTAAGTTCGAACTGGTTGACCGAGCAGCTCGTCGACCACGCTGCAGCTGAGCAAGCGCGCGGCCGCGGGGTTGGCGAACTTGATGCGGCCTTCGAGGTCGAGGCAGATGATGCTGTCTTGCGCCGCGTTCAGGATTTGCTCACTGAGGGTCGGGCGCGCGTGGGACATGGTGTAGATGACATTGCGCGCCCGGCGAGCACCTCGCAAGAGCCCGCGCGGCCCGCGGGACCAATGGCTGGCTCAGATGCGACCATTGGCCAGCGTATCCTCTCTATCGCCGTCCCGGTACGATACGGAAGCGCCCATATGACCCAGCTCCGAAATCCCGCCGAGCACCACCCCACGACGACGGTCCGACCGCCCGACTTCGACGCGTTCTGGTCGGAGATCATGGCCACTGCCGAACGCATGCCCTTGAACCCGAGCACCGAACCGCTGGCCTGGCGGTCAAGCGAGGCAGTCGACGTCTTCGAGATCGCCTACGACAGTCTGGACGGAGTGCGCATCGCCGGCTGGTATTGCGTGCCGCGGCAGATCGAGCCTCCCTACCCGGGCCTGCTCCTGGTCCCAGG
>WNFC01019213.1_pt1 | contig 15800 bp, 9 predicted proteins | sample 5400541 | NCBI WGS metagenome assembly WNFC01 (sample SAMN13153342, study PRJNA577476) | soil metagenome | isolation source: 120 cm saprolite under Douglas fir tree site 2 hole 2 replicate 1 | place: USA:California | collected 2015-04-18
ATCTTAGCGCACTAGATGCGCTTTCAGGCTGGGATCAGAATACCGCGATGCCCGAGGGTGGGAGCGAGATGCGCGGCTCCCAGCAGGCGACACTGCAGGGTGTGTTGCACGAGCGCTGGACGGCTCCACGCCTGGGGAGGCTGCTCGACGAACTGGGTGAAAAGGTGCAGCAGGCGCCTTACACAGACGCGGACCGTGGCTTAGTGCGCGAGAGCCGCCGTGGTTATGACCGCGCGACGAAGCTGCCGCGTACGCTGGTGGAGGAGATGGCGCGTGTCAGTTCTGCCAGTTTTGATACATGGCGACGTGCCAGGGAGCGGAACGATTTCGCGAGCTTCGCGCCGTGGCTTACGCGTATGGTCGCATTGCAGCGCGAGGCTGCCGATCACCTGGGTTACACAGAAACACGCTATGATGCCCTGCTGGACGAGTACGAGCCGGGAGCGACGGTGAGCAAGCTGGATGGGTTGTTTGGTCCCGTGCGCGAGATTAGCACGACCTTGTTGCGGCGCATCGAGGCCAGTGGCAATACGGTGGATGCTTCTTGCCTGGAAGGGCATTTTCCTGTAGAGCAGCAGGTGGTGTTATGCAAGAGTATTCTGAGCGGGATGGGTTACGATTTCTCACGCGGCCAGATCGCCCAATCGCCACACCCATTTACTACGAGTTTTGGCAGCCCGTTTGACGTGCGCGTCACGGTGCGGCCCGATGAGCGCTACATCGGGGCAGCGTTGATGGCGGCGATTCACGAGGGCGGTCACGCACTGTACGAGCAGGGCAGCGCTCCAACGCTGTTACGCACCCCCGTAGCAGGCGGCGCTTCGATGGGAACGCACGAGTCGCAGTCGCGCCTGTGGGAGAACGCGATTGGGCGATCTGAACCGTACTGGCGCGGCCAGTTCGTTCACGTGCACGAGGCGTTCCCGGAGCAATTTGCTCATGTAGATATCGCCACCTTTGCCCGCGCATTGAACAGAGTGCGGCCAAGCTTGATTCGCGTCGAGGCAGACGAGGTTACGTATAACCTGCACATCATCGTACGTTACGAGCTGGAGAAAGCATTGGTCAATGGCGAGGTCGCCATCGAGTCTCTACCGGGCATGTGGAACGCGAAGTACCGGGAGTACCTGGGCATCGAGCCTGAAACAGATAGCGTGGGTGTGCTGCAGGACATTCATTGGACCAGCGGCTTTGGCTACTTCCCGACGTACACCCTCGGCAACCTCTACGCTGCGCAGATTTTCGCAGCGCTGCGCAAGGCGTTCCCGGACTTTGATGACCGCCTGGCAGGAGGTGACACGGCCTTCGTCCTGGAGTGGCTGCGCGAGCGCATGTATGCTGCCGGAGCCATCTACCTGCCCGAGGAGGTGATGCGGCTCGTCACCGGTGAATTGCCCGATCCAAAATTCTTTGCACAGTACCTGACGAGTAAGTTCGAGGCGATCTACGATTTGCCGGGGACAGCTTAGGCTGGGGGTGTAGCCTTCGATAGGAGTAAGTCCGCGATTATGAAATGTAACGAACAAGATCGGTCAGGTGTTGTCATGCTGAGCCCTTCGCTTCCCCTTCGCTGTGCTCAGGGCTGCGGCTCGCTCAGGGTGACACCATAGGACCCAGCTTGTTCGTTACACTTCATTATCGTGGGACCAAGGCGACCTTATGGCCGCCCTGTCGAAAGCTCATGCTCAAGTATTGCGTAAAATGTATCCATGGCATGTCTTTCACGCCATGGGTCATGTCCACATTTCTGCAGAATGGTCATGCGGAAGTCTTTCAAATTGGCAGCAAGCGGTTCTTGTATCCCTTGTGCCGGGTGTGGATCGCAGTCACCGTGGATGGCTACCACCGGGCATGTGATATTCACAGAGAGCCTCAGCAGCTCTCCTGTTCGTCGCAGCTTGACAGCTTCAGGCCAGACGCCCTGGTAAATCTCGCCCGGATCATCGACGAAATCAAGATCAGTGGCGTCTTTTGGAATTTCAATGGGATCATAGGCATCAGTCTTGTGCGCCAGCTCACCCAGACGTGACAGGAAAACATTGCTGTCTGGTGTTCCGGATGTGTTCAAAATGTCAACGCAATGAAGGTATTCTTCCTTCTCTGCCTGGCTGAGTCGTCTTAAGCGGTTTTCAGTGATCAACTTCACATATTTCTCTTCGAAGGGGCCGCTCCCAACCAGTATCAGTTTGCGCACCATTTCTGGGTATCTGGCAGTGACAATATAGCTCAGCCAGGCGCCCCAGGAGTGCCCGATGAAAATGACTGGTGTTGTTGCGTTTTGCTCCAGAACCAGGCGTAATTCCTCGATCTGCCCGTCAAGTGTTTTGGCGGTCTGGATCGGTTCCAAAACTCCTCTCGTCTCCCCAAGTTTTCGCGCTACGGGTGCTACTTCACCGGCAGCACCCGGCCCGCCGTGTATAACTGCGACGCGGAAAGGATCACTTCCGTACTGCCTAAAATTTTCCAAATTCGCTTTCTTTCTTTTCAGCACTTAAGCAGCGCTCGTATTCATTGTACCTTTCTCTCCAGGTGACAGGCAATCTTTATATTCTGACACGGTAGGAGGCTTCTCCCTGATCGTTTATTGCAGACAGCAGCCGTTCCATCACGCTGCAGCGCAGAGTATAGATGTCTTGCACATCGCTGAATTCCCCTGGACAACAACGTACAATCTCCCGCGGCTTGAGGCCACAATGAAAGAGCAGGTACGCCAATCGTTGTTCTCGCCTGCTGGGCAAGACTCTTCGTAGCATTTCCCACACCTCACCGCTCTCATTCTCGACAGCTGCTCCTGTTCCTAATTCTCCTGCATCACCTGGCTCCTCCAATGGCATTTCTCCTGGGCGCGCAGAAGCCCGCAGCATATCTAGAACAACTCCATTCAAGCTCACACGCAAGTACTGCAGCACATCAGCCAGCGTTTGAAATTCCACCTGCTGCTGAGCACTCATCTGCCAGAATTGTGCTAAAGCCTGAGCGACATACTGCTCTTCATTCCCAAGACGGCACGCCGCCTCTCTGCTGGGGTGACGACGCAGCCAGTCAAGGACAACCTCGCCAAAGCGCTGTTGCACGACTTCCCGGGCTGACCAGTCGCACTGCACCACAGCACGACGGAACAACGCTACACAGTCCTGATCGGTAGAGATTGAATGGGTCATCGCGCTACTTCTCCTTACTCCGGTCCTACAGCACTGGCTCGCGACCCGGCTCGAGCCGTTTCAGATTTGTGCCCAGTGCAATCAACAGCATACCCAATTTTCCAGCCATGCGTCGTGGCACGTTGAAATGCTGCCGGCGCAGACCTTTCAGCATACGCCGCTGTTCCATCTCGCGCAGCACTTCCCGGTGACGCTCAAACAGTAACTCCTCGTGGATATGGATGTTAGGTATCATGACGTCTCTCCTCTCGAAGCACCCCTTGCAGGTGACAGGTCTTCTTCTCGCACAAGCGAGAACTCTGCTCACAGTGTACGGGGCTGAAGGCCGCAGCACATCCGTAGAAGAACGTGATCTCATTACGTATCTGCGCGTCGAAGAAAGGGAAACTATGCGAGAGCTTCTACGTTAAATGACGTGCATGTTGAAGTTCTGCCCGTAGTAGGGTATAGTTACCATGGCAGCACATGCGAGGTAGTATCAACGGTCCTTTGAGATGCACTCCTGTTACATCCTGGACTCATTCGTAAAACTGACATGAAGCTCCCCTGGGGAGGTGCAGGGATGATCGACCGTGTAGGACAGCGGCTTGGCAACTACCGCCTGCTCCGGCTGCTCGGGCGGGGCAGCTTTGCTGAGGTCTACCTGGGGGAACACCTGCATCTGGGAACACAGGCGGCCATCAAAGTGCTGCATGCCCACTTGACGAGCGACGACGGTGAGCGGTTCCGCGCCGAGACGCGCATGATAGCCCGTCTCGATCATCCCCTTATCCTGCGCATCCTCGATTTTGATGTGGAGAATGGCATGCCTTTTTTTGTGATGGAGTATGCCCCCAATGGAACCTTGCGCCAGCGCCACCCGAAAGGCACACGGGTGCCACTAGATAACATCGTCTCCTACATGAAACACCTGGCCGAGGCTCTGGACTATGTCCATGCCCACGGATGGGTTCATCGCGATATCAAGCCAGAGAATATGGTATTCGGGCGCAACCACGAGGTCTTGCTCACTGATTTTGGCCTGATCATCACAAGCCAAAGCTCATACTCCCAAGAGACCCCGCAGATGGTTGGGATCATGGCCTATGTGGCTCCTGAACTGTTTCAGGGGCATCCACAACCTGCCAGCGACCAGTACGCGCTTGGTATTGTCGTGTACGAATGGCTCACTGGAGATACTCCCTTTCACGGATTGTTTCAGGAGATAGCAAGTCAGCATCTGTCGGTTCCCCCACCATCTCTGCGTGCCAGGGTGTCGGCGATCTCACCTGGGGTTGAACAGGTCGTGCTCAAGACGCTTGCCAAAGATCCACAGCAGCGCTTTGCGAACGTGAAGGCTTTTGCCCTGGCCCTGGAAGAGGCCTTCAATGCAGAATCGCCTGGACGCACTCTTTCTGTGGCTTCATCTGAGCACCCGGCCGGATATGGGCAAAAGGGGTCCTCTCTGGGGAACCTTCCGACGGGAACGGTCACCTTGCTCTTCACCGACATCGAAGGGTCCACGCACCTGCTCCAGCAGTTGGGCGACCGCTACGCCAGCGTGCTGGCGGAGTGCCGCCACCTGCTGCGTGCTACCTTCCAGGAGTGGAATGGCCACGAGGTTGATACTCAGGGTGATAGCTTCTTCGTCGCCTTTGCTCGCGCCACCGATGCTGTGCTGGCAGCCGTAGAGGCGCAGCGTGCCCTCACGGCCCATCCCTGGCCCGAAGGCGTGGCGGTACGTGTGCGCATGGGCCTGCATACCGGCGAACCAGCGCGAACCTCCGAAGGCTACGTTGGCCTGGACGTGCATCGCGCCGCACGCATCATGAGCGCTGCACATGGCGGACAGGTGCTGCTCTCTCAGACGACCTGCACCCTTGTGGAGCAGGATCTGCCTGAAGACCTGAGCCTGCGCGATCTGGGGGAGCACCGCCTCAAGGATCTGGGACGCCCCAGACGCCTCTTTCAACTGGTCATCCTGGACTTGCCTGCCGACTTTCCACCGCCGAGAACCCTGGACACGTATCCCAATAATCTGCCCACTCAGTTTACTCCGTTCATTGGACGGGAGCAGGAACTGGCTGCCGTCGGACAACTCCTCTCCCGTGAGGATGTGCGCCTGGTGACCTTGACAGGCCCAGGCGGCACAGGCAAAACACGGCTGGGCGTGCAAGTAGCAGCGGAACTGACCGATTCCTTTGCTGATGGAGTGTTTTTCGTGAATCTGGCTCCCGTGAACGATACCGCGTTGGTTGTGCCCACCATCGCTGAGGCACTCGGCATGCGAGAAGCAGGTGGTCAGCCTCTGCGAGAGCGCCTCAAAGGGGAGTTGCAGCAGAAACAGATGCTACTGCTGCTGGATAATTTCGAGCAGGTGGTGAGCGCAGCCGTGCAGGTAGTGGACCTGCTCGCTGCCTGCCCAAAGCTCAAGGTGCTGGTGACGAGTCGCGAGGCGCTGCACGTGCGAGCGGAACAAGAGTTCACCGTGCCCCCATTCCCACTGCCTGATCTCAAACACCTGCCCGACCTCGCCGCGCTTTCGCACAACGCGGCGGTGGCGCTCTTCGTCTCGCGAGCCCAGGCGGTCAAGCCCGATTTCCAGGTGACCAACGCCAATGTTCGCGCTCTCGTCGAAATCTGCGCCCGCAGTGTTGACGAGCGGAGCACGGGATGCCCCCGTACGGCAGCAGACGCTGCGCAACACCATCGCATGGAGCTATAACCTGCTAGACCCAGCAGAACAACAACTCTTCAGGCTCCTCTCTGTCTTCGTTGGTGGCTGCATACTCCAGGCAGTCGAGGCCGTCTGCGCTGCACTTGGCGATGGTGACGCGGCGGGACAGGTCGTAGATGGTGTAGCCTCCCTCATCGACAAGAGTTTGTTACAGCAGACCGAGCAGGAGGGAGCGGAGCCCCGCCTCGTGATGCTCGAGACAATTCGCGAGTATGGGCTAGAGGCGCTCGCCGCAAATGGAGAGCTGGAGGCCGTCCGCCAGGTGCATGCAGCGTATTTTCTGAGCCTGGCCGAGCAGGCAGAACCGGAACTGGTTGGCCCCCAGCAAGTCGAGTGGTTGGAGCGATTAGAGCGGGAGCACGATAACCTTCGAGCCGCGCTCGGGTGGGCGTTGGATCCCGTGCCAGATGAGGAGGTCGGGCAGCGCAGGGAACTGGCCTTGCGCTTGGTGGGAGCACTACACCAATTTTGGCACGGTCACACGCATCTGATAGAGGGATGGTCCTTCCTGGAACGAGCGGTGGCAGCAGGCGCGGAAGCGGCCCCAGCACTCCGGGCGAAGGCCCTCATTGTTGCGGCAGACGTTGCGGGCGTCTCCGACATGGTGGCCGGCAAGAGCGATTTCCGTACAGCGCGCTCGCTGGCAGAGGAGGCCCTTGGCCTTTGCCGGCAATTGGGCGATCAGGCAGGTATTGCGTTCTGCCTGTTTCTTCTGGGGAGTGTGGCTGCCCATAGCAGTGAGTATGTCCAGGCCCGCCCGCAGCTGGAGGAGAGTGTGGCACTCTTCCGAGCGGTCGGCAACAAGGATCGCCTGGGCTGGTCACTCCAAAAGATCGGCAACCTGGAAGAGATGCAGGGCGAGTATGTGAAGGCATATGCCCATTACGAGGAGGCGCTGGTTAGCTTTCGAGAGCTGGGCAATAAGGAGGGCATTGGCATGACGCTCCTCCTTTTGGCAGGGGTCAACCACGGTCAATTGGGCAATCGTGCAACTGCGCGTGCGCAGGTTGCTGAGGCCTTTCCACTTTTGAGGGAGATCGGCAATACATGGGTTCTTGCCTGGGCGCTCTGCCTCTCTGCGGAAATAGAACTCCTTGATCAGGGCAACATTTCCCAGGCGGGTTTGCTGGCAGAGGAGGCGCTGGGGCTCTACAAAGGGTTGAACCTCAAAGGTAGCATGGCCGAAGCGCTTTTTTATCTTGCGCAAGTAGAAGCCCACCAGGAGCATTACCCAGCCGCGCGCAGCCTCATTGAAGAGAGTCTCAACCTCGCAAGGGAAGTAGACGCCAAATGGAATATACCCTATTACCTGGAGGTATTAGCAGAGGTGGTCGCAGCACAAGGTGAGGGCATTTGGGCGACCCGGTTGTTGGGTGCGTCTGAGTTCCTGCGAGAGAGCTACCGCTCTCCTCTGCCACCCGCATACCGCGCAGGCTATGAGCGTGTGGTCGCCGCTGCGCGGACCCAGCTGGGCGAACAGGCCTTTGTGGCAGCATGGGCCGAAGGCCGCACCATGACCCCAGAGCAAGCCCTTGCGGCACATGGTTTCGTGATGATGCCCGTGTCGCCTTCAGAATCACCGCCAATTTCGCCAACAAAATCACCACCTACCTATCCCAATGACCTGACCGCACGCGAGGTCGAAGTCCTGCGTCTGCTGGCGCAGGGGCTCACTGATGCACAAATCGCCGAACAGCTTATCATCAGCCGCCGCACCGTCAACACTCACCTGACCTCGATCTATGGCAAGCTCCAGGTCTCCTCGCGCAGCGCTGCCACTCGTTACGCCGTGGAGCATCAGTTGGTGTAAGCAGATCAGGCACGCTGGGGGAGATCGAAGAGAAGTCTCGAAATCAGATCAATTGATGCTCGATGGCGTAGCGGGTGGCCGCACAGCGCGAGGAGACCTGGAGCTTGCTGTAGATTGAAGTCAGGTGCCAGTTGACCGTGCGCGGACTGATGACCAGGCATTCGGCTACCTGGGCATCAGTCAGTCCTTGTGCTACCAGCTGCAGCACCTCTACCTCGCGTGCCGTCAGCCCGGCAGGATAGATGGATTGTTCCTTCCCAGTATTGGCCGATCGTGGTACCGTGTTAACTCGCTCGGGCACTGGCGCCAGTTCCTGCACGGCAAAGACTTGCCCCGGCAAGTGGTTCTGTCGCGAGGACCCGGCTGTGACCGGGCGTTTATAGGCAGTGCGATCGGCGGAGGAAAGAGACATACTGATGGTGCCGCGCAGTGACTCCGCCATATTCCAGAGCCGCGCCGCATACGCTGGCTGTCCTTGTGTCGCAGCTACATTGGCCAGATCCTCTAGACAGGCAGCAATGTACCGCTTATAGTCGAGTTCCCCGGTTATTGCCAGGCTCTCCTCGTACAGGACACATGCCACAGCATCATCACCCTGGCAAGCCGCTAGACGGTGCCTGTACCTTGATTTCTTCCGCTTCCACGTCTTGAATCAGTTCTTTAGTTATCATATGCATCGTCTCTTATGCTCTGCAACTCTCATTGTATTGTTCGAGATGATAAGCTAGATCAAACACCGCCATTATTGAGACGTTGATCTTTCTATTTTTCTTGTATTACTTTTTCTGGTGATGGTTATATAAGGTGATGCAATGAAGATACGAGGTCTGTAGAGCCAGCTTAAACTGTTTTCGTTTCTTGACAATTTCTTGTGCCATAGATTATTCTTCATTAGATTGATCTTCGTGTCTATTACTACCGTTATTTTTTACTTTTGTCTCGTCCAAAGCGGACAAGAGTTGTTGGCATGCTTTCCTGCGGCAGACAGTAGTACCGTATGACGTAAAGAGAAAAAGAGACAACGGAAAAATATCGGTCTCGCACGTCTCCTGGTATGAGAGATGAAATTACGCGCGGGTGAACTATAGGTCAGCTTTGCTGAAAGGGAAGCAGGTCGAGAGCAATGGGTATCACAATGGATGCACCAGTTAGCCAGATGAATCTATCACTGCTCGCAGACCGCTGCACCGACGAGATCAAGCGCCATCGTCGTAAAGAGCCATTCGATGATCGCTACTGCCTGGAGATCTTCCGCCGCGCCATCGTAGAACACATCGACCAGTCCTGGTCTATCTTGCAGCAGTGTTTCGGTGAGATCGTGCGTATCTGGCTGCGCAGCCATCCCAGTAGTGATGTAGCACTTCTGCGCGACTCAGAAGAGAACTACGTCGCTCAAACCTTCACACGCTTCTGGCATGCAGTGCATGATCAACATCTGGAGTTTTCCACGTTGCACTCCGCGTTGAGCTACTTGCACGCTACCCTCGGCGGAATTATCATCGATACTTTGCGTACCTATCTGCGATCAAAAGAATTCTCTCTTCCTGTAGCAGGCTTTCCCGAAGAGCCCCTGGTACAGGAGCACAATGATGATCTTACAACGTGGGAGAGCATACAAAGCCTGCTCCCTGATGAGCGCGAACGACGATTGGCATATCTCCTCTATTACTGTGGTCTCAAGCCCCGAGAAATTGTCATCCGCTGTTCAAAGGAATTTGACGATGTGAAAGAAATCTATCGCCTGAGCCACAACATCATAGAGCGCTTGCGACGCAACCGCGAGCGACTGCGCTGGCTGCTGGGCGACGAGGAAATCTGAGGTGTAATCATGGACCGCCCGCACGCACTGGCCCCCAGTAATGAGGAACTCATGAGCGTTGCCTATAATGAAGGAACTCTCCCGGCAGAGGAACGAGCACACCTGGAGCAATGCTCCATCTGCCAGCAGCGCCTTGCTATCTACATGCGCACCAATGCCCTCCTGCGTGCAAAACTGTACCGGAGACTCTGTCCAAGCGCTGTCGATTTAAACTATTATTGCCTCGGTGTGGTGCCAGAAGAGCGGCGTATCAGCATCGCATCCCACCTGTTGGATTGCCCGCTATGCGCCGACGAAGTGGCAGAGATACGCCGCTTGCAGGCAAATTTTGATCCTTTTCCCTCTATCCCAGATTCGCTGCGTACCGCCGTACGTCGTCTTCTTGCCACGCTCGTCGTCCAGCAGGCTCACCCCGTCACGCGCGATATCACCCCATCGGCAGGTTGGCCCCGGCAATACCGGGCTGAAGCGATTGACCTGTCACTGCACATCTCGCGTGAGAGCAATGAAGAGATCATGTTGCTGGGCATCATCACCAGCACTGACTCGACCGCGACCGTAGGCGCCTTTGAAGGAGTGACGGTAGACCTCTACCAGGCTCCAAGACCACTGTCAGTACAGAGTGAGGGTGATCAAGAGACTACAACACCCTTCCTTTCAACCCAGGTAGACGACGTCGGAAACATCCTGCTAGAGCCTATACCAGCAGGAGACTATATCATGATCATACGTTTATCCAACCTGGAAGTGGTCATAGAGGGCTTAACTATCGACCACGGATAATACATACAACCTTATTTGCATTCCACTGCTCCCTGTATTGATTTAAGCGTGATTTGGTTACTGGGAGGACTACCTAAACAACATGGACAACTCCCTATTTTTACAACACCTGCGCGAAGCCAGCCTGGAGGAAGGTCGCACCTACATCCAGGAGCATATCGCCGAGCTAGCGGACCATGACGCTATTGGCGATTGGCTCGCAGATGATGCTCTCAAGCAACTCTACAATCCCTTCGTCTCGCTCAAACTGGCGGAACTCCTCATCTTTTTCGGCGAGTACACCCATCACCTCCCCTCTCATGCCCTCGGCCTCAAGGCCAAAGGCGATGTTTTGGTGCAAATTTGGCATAATCAAGCGGCTATGGAAAGTTTGGACGCTGCAGGAGAGGAATTTCTGCGCTTAGGAGATAAGGGAAACTGGGCTCGCAGCCGCATTAGTTGGATTGCTGCTGCTGCCTCTTTGGGTCGCGTAGAAGAGGCATTACAGCAGGCCGCTCGTGCCCGTGATATGTTTCTCCGTCTTGGCGAGCCTTACTGGGCTTGTGCTATCGATCACAATACTGCCTGGATCTACAGACAGATAGGACGATATCATGACGCTAACGTGCTGTACGAAAGAATGCTGATGACTTATCCTACCCTGATGGATCAAAGTCAGACCTTCATCAAGCGGTCCCTCGCCATGGCAGAAGAAAGTCAAGCAATCAATTTGTCCTGGCTTGGTGAATTTGAACGGGCATACCACCTCCAGCAACAAGCGCAAGCTAGCTTTGTCGCCCTCGCAGAGACAAGCATGACTGTAAACTCAGAAATTAACCTGGCCAATTTCGATTATACACAGGGCTACTATGGCTCAGCATTGCGGCGCTACTACCAGGCCCAAGATATCTTGATACAGAACAATATTGACAACCCCAAGATGCTAGCCGAACTGAAGCTACAGATGGCTCAAGCTCTGATAAAACTGAATAGGGCGAACGAGGCCAGCACATTGGCGTATGAAGCTGTTGAGATATATCGGCGACAACTGGGCGCATCGCTACACGCAAGTAATGCGCTACGTGAATATGCAACGACATTGGTTGCATCCGGTCGATTGAATGAAGCTTTAGCTGCTCTTGATGAAGCACAGGCGCTCTTTGACCAGGGGGGATTTAGTCACCATGCCTCGGCTACAAGACTTCAGCGCGCCGAACTCCTCCTGCAAATGGGATCAGTTGCTGAGGCATATGATGAGGCCCGCATTGTCAAGGAGTACTTTGAAACTCATGGTCTAGTGGCTCGCTCCGTTCGAGCCAGCCTAGTGATGGTTGGCTCCTTGATAGCACAGGCACAGCAGCCTGAGATGCACCGAGAGAAGGAGCAACAGGCCGTGCTCCTACAGGAGATGATAGTACTTTGCAAGCAGGTAGCCTTGCAGGCTCGTCAGCATCACCTGCAGGAAGAGGTCTATAAGAGCCAGTACCTCCTCGGGCGGCTCTTCGCCTTGCAAAGAGACGTTATGAAGGCTGCAAGGCATTATGGAGCAGCTATTGCTCAAATTGAGCGCATCCTTGATGACCTAGTATTTGATCTCTCGCCTGCTTTTCTGCAAACCGCCTGGACAGTGTATGAAGACATGATCGCGCTTTGCCTCCAGCAGAGGCGAACCGAACAGGCTTTCGGCTATCTCGAACGGGCTCGCTCAATGGCTCTGCGGCAATATCTCAACATTTCGAAGAGGCAGTTTGACGAGGGAGAGGAACGGAGAGGTGAGATTTCTACTTCCAAGCTGCAAGCAAATAGCGCAATGATCCTACGGACGCAGGGTGAACTCAAATCATGGCAGGAGAGATACCGCCGCTACAGCGTTCTGCTCGCGCAGCTAGATACCTCCGTGTCTCCTACGGTAGAGCGAGGAATTATTGAGGCGGAACTGAAGCGCTGCGAAGCAAAACTGAGCGAGTTGTTTGAGCGTTTATACCTCCTTCAATCAACGGCACACCTCTCACCGCAAGTAAAGAAAAGCCAAAAGCGCAGTGCAAAACAGTTAGACGTTACACAACTGCGCCAGCGCCTTTCACCCGATCACCTTCTGCTGGCCTACTTTTTGTACAAGGGGAGGCTTGTTATTTTTGTGCTCACAGCAGAGCATATCATTACCCACGAGATTCCCGATGGAATGAGGCAACTGAAGCGTTTGCTACCGTTCCTACATGCTCACCTGCAGCCTGGGGGCTGGCCCAATCCACAGCAGCCACCTCACCAGGGCGTCCGTTCCATGCTGAACAAGCTATATAACCTGTTGATTGCCCCTGTGGCAGCGCTCCTGCCTCCGCTACCTGGATACCTGACGATTGTCCCTTATGGGCTATTACACACCCTGCCGTTTCATGCACTATATGATGGCTCGCACTTCCTGATCGAAAATTACCAGGTCAACTACCTTCCTGCCAGCAGTTTACTTAAGGCACCCGCAAGGAGCGCCCCTACAGTAACTCCCAGGGAAGAACAGGGCGACCATTTCACAGAGCCAGCTCCTAAACCACCTCTGGTCTTTGGTTACTCAGGTCATGGGCATCTGCAACGCGCCCTCGAAGAGGCGAGGACTGTGGCCGCTATGCTGGGCGGACTCTGTTACCTTGAGGCTGAAGCAACGATTAGCGGACTCATTGAAGAGGCATCCGGCAGTCCCATAATCCACCTGGCGACCCACGGTCATAGCAGGCTGGATGCCCCCAATTTCTCCTCTGTCCTCCTTGCCGACGGGTACTTCAATGCGATTGACGCCTTCAGCCTCGATCTGAAGGGATGCGAACTGGTTACCCTCAGTGGCTGCGAAACCGGGCTCGCCTTGAGCGGTGGCGGTGATGAGCAGTTGGGGCTGGGACGAGCGTTCCTGGCTGCCGGGGCAAGCACGCTGGTCATGAGCCTCTGGCCCGCGGAAGATAACGCGACCAATGAGTTGATGCAGCTCTTTTACCAGCATCTCCTCGGAGGAGAGAGTAAGGTCCAGGCATTGCGTGCTGCCCAATGTTCTCTTATACAGAGAGCAGAGTCAACTCATCCCCATCCGTATTACTGGGCGGCATTTCGTCTCGTCGGTGACGTTGGTCCTCTCAAGTACAAAAGAGCAGTAGATCGTTCTTTAGCACGTGAAATTGAGTGCTAAAAAAGGTAGGTCCTCAACGTCTCAAGATTAGCAAGTTGACGTAATCACAAAGCGCCCTCTACGGCTGCGCCGCTAGAGAGGCAAGGAGGCAAGAATCCATGAGTATGAATATGGGCAAGGTGGTATACTGGCATAAAAACCAGGCCATCATCAGGCTTAAATCACAACCTGCACAGTCCACATCACCAGTCCATACTATCGAAACCATCACGACTGTAATCTTCGCGCAAATCAAGACTATCCTTAAAGACCTAAATTTGGATATGCAGCTCATCGGGAACCCCCTGCTGCTTCTCCCAACTGCTATGCTTCTCCCACCTCATAGCAGTATTCATTCCGCCGACAATCTCGATCTTGTTTTCTTCACCCATGTCACTCCGTCAAATATGAAGCCTGATATGGGGCCAGCGCAGGGGAACGCCGGGACTGCTGACATGGGCAATGATGACCATACGGTAGCCGTCATCAACCAGCTCAATGATAATAAAAACGCACTGCAAAAGGCACTTCAGGATTTAGGAATCTCCGCAGATATCGCCGCTTTGCCGCACTGGCTCTGGGCGGGAACTGACGACCAAATCCATGGTTGTCCCACCTGCCCCCCCATTCCGGTGGAGGATTCCAATACCCCCGGTCAGTGGAAGATTACCTTGCCGCAGCTCTCCGATTCTTCCCTGCAAGACAAAACTGGCGAGGGTGTGACGGTGTTTGTGCTGGATACGCTTCCTTCGACTGAACAAATCGAGAGGGCAGCAAAAAATGCCGGTAACAACTTGCTGTTGCAGAAGATGACAACCAGCAAGGCGAATGGACCACAGCCTGATATTGTGCCCCCTGCTATCAAGCCCAACTATTCATTCGGTGTACCTGATCCGGCAGAATCGGCAGTGACGGGTAAGGACATCTATGGGCGGCTCGTCGGCTTTCCAATGGCCGACCATGGACTGGGCGTAGCTGGGATCATACGCGACCTTGCTCCCGCTGCGAACATTGAGTGTATCCGTGTGCTCAACGACTACGGTGTAGGAGACACCCACACTTTGTTTCTTGCCTTGCTTAGCATACAAGAACGCATGCTACCGAACAATCTAGATACACATGCGGTCGGAGACCTGTATCGCAAGCCGGTTGTGATTAACCTGAGCCTGGTAGTGCTACCACCTGACAGTGATAGTCCACCCGAGGGTGTGACCGGCGATGTGATAGATGCATCACGGGACTTGCTACGTTCAGCCATCCAGAATCTGGCTGGCGCCGGGGTCATCTTTGTAGCTTCTGCTGGTAATGACAGCGATCCCCGCGATACGAAGATGAATCCGGCAGAAACGCGCTTTGGGCCGCGCTATCCTGCCAACTTCGCATATGACAACCCGCCGATCACAACGATGATTCCGGTGGCTGCTGTCAATCGAAAGGGAGATGCGGCCATGTATAGCAATCACCCCGGCCCCAACGGAATTGCGACCTACAGTGGTGAACTGCCAAGACCTGATCCGTGGTTGCCTTCAGCGATGTCTCATGTTGCAACTCGTGTTGCCGAGCCTATTGACGCGCTACGTTGTGTCTACACCGCACAAGTGTATCCGGCACTATCGGTGAACGATCCTCATTCCATTCTGCCAGCATCACCGTCTGCATATCCTATGTATGAGGCATCCAGTACCTGGGCATACTGGTCGGGGACATCATTCGCCACCCCGATAATCAGCGCTTTAGCAGCACGCATCTTGCAGGGTCGAGAGCCTAAGAGTATTGACGTGCGACAGGCTGTGATCAATGCCACTACACAGCAGACGATGTGGACAGGGGTGGGAGATGCTAAAGAAGATATAAGCAGCCCTATGATCATGGCTGTACAGGAGTGGCAGTCTGCCAACGATACATTGATTTCGTAATCAGCGGAGTACCCCTGGCCTTGACGGCGCCCTACCTCCTTGACCCAACTGGCGCAGAACGGGCTTGAGCGGGGTCCAGGAGGCCAGGCGTCCGGTGGGCGAACTGGCGGCCAGGGTTGCTGATGAAGAGTACCTGGAAATCGTAGTCATTTTTCCCGCGCTGCTTGTCTGCAGGGCATTTTTACTCGACATCAGTGCTTCTATAGTGCATCGAAACGTGTTATTATACCATTGCATAAACCTATCACTTTCCTATCACTTCTCATTTCGTAGAACGACAAAATGAATGAAGGGGTGCCGTTCCTCAACGCCTTGAGCCTGGGCATAGGAATGGGTCGCCTCGTAGAAGGCTTTTATATATGAGCATAGTGAAGAAACGCAGTGCCGGGCAACGGCTGCGGCAGGAGAGGGAGCGTCACAACTACTCTCAGGAGCAACTGGCCGAACTGATCGGCACCACCGCAT
>WNFC01004119.1_pt1 | contig 15799 bp, 20 predicted proteins | sample 5400541 | NCBI WGS metagenome assembly WNFC01 (sample SAMN13153342, study PRJNA577476) | soil metagenome | isolation source: 120 cm saprolite under Douglas fir tree site 2 hole 2 replicate 1 | place: USA:California | collected 2015-04-18
CTCACCGCGGACCATGGCCACGCGTTCACCGACCCGGACAAGATGGTCGACCTTCTTGGCGACGACGAGCTGCGCGGACTCCTGCGTAATCCCATCGCCGGCGAGCCGCGATTGGCTTTTCTGCACACCGACCACCCGGCGGAGGTGCGCGACCACATCGAGGGGCGCTGGCCGGGCCTGTTCACGCTGCTCGACCGCGACGAGCTCCTCGCCGCGGGCTTCTTCGGCGGGCGCGGCGATACCGCGCTCGCGAAAAAGCGGATCGGCGAGGTCTGCGCGATGCTGACTTCCGACCGTGCCGCACGGATCATGCGCGTCGACGGGCAGGACTTCCGCCACCGCGGGTCGCACGGCGGCATGACACCCGACGAGATGCGCATCCCGATCCTCGCGTGGCGAGCGTGAAAGGAGCGATGCCGTGATCTTGGGTGCTCACGTGATCGTGTACAGCAAGGATGCGGAGGCAGACCGGGCGTTCGTGCGCGACATGCTCGGATTCAGGTACGTCGATGCGGGCGATGGATGGCTGAACTTCGCGCTGCCACCGGCCGAGCTCGCGGTCCATCCGGCCGAGGATGCCTCGCACGAGGTCTTCTTCATGTGCGACGACATCGCGGCCGAGATGGCTCGTCTCGCGAAGCTGGGCGTGCGCTGTTCCGAAGTGCAGAAGGCGCCGTGGGGTTCCCTGACCAAGGTCCGCCTCCCCGGAGGCGGCGACATCGGTCTCTATCAGCCCAAGCATCCCATGGCCATCTCGTAGGATTCGCTGCGATGGCAACGGCCTCCTACCTCGACGCGATCGCGGGCGGCATGGTCGCAGGTGCGGCGTTCGACGACGACGCCGCGGTGCAGGCGGTCACGCTGCTGCGCGACTCGGGCGTCCGGGAGCAGGACATCACCGTACTCGCCGCCGACCCCGAACGTGCTGAGCTCGTCGCTGGCGACCGCGCGTGGCTTCCGTTCAAGAGGTGGAACGGAATGCGCGCGCTCTTGGCGAAGATGCTCGCGCGGTTGCGGCCGGGCAGCGCTCTGCCGAAGGAAGTGCGCGAGCGCTACGCCCGCGCGCTTCGCTCAGGTCAGGTCGTGGTCATCGCCGCGGCGGGCGGTCAGCCGCCGGACACGATCGCCGCGCTCTTCGAGCAGGCCCGCGGCGAAGCCGTCGACCAGTGGTGGCAGTCGCCGACGTACCTCTTCGCGCCGCCGGAGCTGGCCGGACCCTTCTAGCGCCCCGGCCACCGGGTTGAGGTCCCAAGAACGCGATCGACCGTCTGCTCGACCGACAAGGATGAGTTGTCGACGACGATCCATCCGGTCAGGTCGGGGAACAGCGTCGGATGCAGGTCGCGGATCGTCGGCTCGAGAACGCTGGCGTCGAACGTCTTGTTCTTGCGCTCGAGATTTCGCCGCAGGGCGACTTCGAGAGACGGCACGAGAGCGATCTTCTCCAAGTGATGACCACCGATGTATCGCTCGTAGTGCTCCGGCGCGTGCTCTGTAGGCACGACGTCGTCGATAACGACAGCGAAACCCGCGTCGGCGTAGAGCGCAGCCATCGAGGCCGCGGTGCGGCGCGCCAGTTGGAACTGCTGCCTCACCTCGGGCGTGACCGGCTCGAGGGGGCTCGCGAAGCCACCCACCACGAAGTCTCGTAGGTCATCGACGGGGATGTGCGCAGCTCGAGGGAACCGCGCGCAGATCGCCCTGGCGACCGTCGTCTTCCCCGCGCCAGGCACGCCACTGACGAGCCAGATCCGTCCGAGGTCACTCATATCGCAAAGCGGAGAGGGCTGACATGCGCATCGCGCGACGGGAGGGCAGGAATCCGGCGACGAGGCTCATGCCCAGTGCGAGCGCCAGCGAGCCGAGCGCGAGCGGCAGGTCTACGACGAAGATCGACGGCGGGTTCACGCGTGGATTGAGCTCGCGAATGATCTCTTCGATGACCCGGCCGCCGCCGAGCCCGAGTGCGAGACCGATGACGCCGCCGATGATCCCGACGAGGCCCGCCTCGGCGAGAAACAGCGACCGTATGTCCCTCGGTGCTGCCCCAACCGCCTTCATGATCCCGATCTCACGCGTGCGCTCGAGCACGGCCATGACCATCGTGTTCGCGATCCCGATCGCGGCCACGAGCAGCGCGACACCGCCGATGCCCGCGAGGATGCCGCGGAAGATGCCGAAGCCCTGGTCGATCTGGTCGATGACCTGCTTCAGCGAGAAGGCGGAGTAGCCCTGCTCCTGCACCGCGGCGACGACATCCCCGACCCAACGCGAGTCCTCCGCCTCGAGCGAGACACCGCTGTAGCCGGTGAGCCTTCGCATGTCGTCGGGAGCGAGGCCGCGGTTCTCAGCGGACGCGACGATCGCGTCGTCGAGCGGGATGCGCACGGAGGTCTGCGACGTGTTGCGCTCGTCGAACACGCCGACGACGGTCACCGTGTAGTCGCGCGGCGTGCCGCTTCCCGCGATGCGCGTCTGGCCGAGCTTCACCGCGCCGCCGAGGCGCAGCGTCACCTTCTTGCCGATCGCGCCGTCGAGCGTCGGCGCGATGAGACGCGCGAGGTTCCCGGGCAGCACCGCGACGGCGCGCTCGTTCGGCGCGATGTGGCGCCCGGCGAGCAGATCTCCACGGTCGACCGGTGCGTCTGGCTCGATCCCCTGCGGGCGGACCGCGGCGTCCTCACCGCCCTCGAGGAGCGTGCCGAGCGGCGCGTCGAACTGGCGGTACGCGCCGTTCACATGGGGGATGAGCCGGAACTTGGCGACGTTGTCATCGGTGATCGTCCGCGCGACCGCGGTGAGGCCGGTAGAACCTGGCTGGAACGGCTGCACCGTGACGAGACGCAGGTCGCCGATCGAGAAGATCGAGCGCTTCACGTTCTCCTCCGCCCCAGAAGCGAGCGCGATGAGCAGCACGACGAGCGCGCTTCCGATCGCGACGCCCATGATCGTGAGCGTCGAGCGCACGCGTGCGCGCCCGACGTTCCCGAGCGCCAGCGCGAGCAGGTCGGATGTCCTCATGCGACGAACCTGCCGTCGCGCATGCGCAGGATTCGCTCGGCACGGCGGGCGATGGTTTCGTCGTGCGTCACGAGCACGATCGTCTGACCACGCGCATGGAGCTCGGCCAGAAGCACGAGAAGCGCTTCACCGTTTGCTGAGTCGAGGTTGCCGGTCGGCTCGTCGGCCAGGAGAAGCGCGGGGTCGGTGATGAGCGCGCGCGCGATCGCGGTGCGCTGCAGCTCGCCGCCGGAGAGCTGGCTCGGGCGATGGTCGGCGCGCGGGCCCATGCCGAGGCGCTCGAGGATCGCGGCGGCGCGGCGGAGCCGCTCGCCCTGCGCGACACCGGCGAAGAGGAGCGGGAACGCGACGTTCTCGACGACGCGATAACGGGGGAGCAGGTTGAACGCCTGGAAGATGATCCCGATGTTCCCGCGCCGGTAACGTGCGAGCCCGTTCTCGTCGAGCGTGGCGAGGTCGACGCCGTCGACGACGACACGGCCCGAGGTGGGCCGCTCGAGGCCGGCGAGGATGTTCAGCAACGTCGACTTGCCCGAGCCCGACGGTCCCATGACGGCGAGGAACTCGCCGCGGCGGACCTCGAGCGAGAGGCCCGCGAGCGCAGCCACCGGCGCGGTCCCGGACTCGTACGTCCGCGCGAGGTCCTGCGTCTGGACGATCAGCTCGGTCGTCGCAGCCATGAACGGATCGCCTTGTCGAACGCCTCGGGCGCCTCGACGTTCGCGAGGTGGCCGGCGTCGGGGAGGACCGTGAGGCTCGAGCCTTTGATCGCCTCGTGCATGGTCTTCGCGTTCGCAAGGGGCGTGATCGCGTCAGCCTCGCCCACGATGACCGCGGTCGGCACGTCGATCGTCGCGAGAGCATCGGTGCTGTCGGCGCGACCGGCCATCGCGATGCTCGCCTGCGCCACAGCCTCGGGCCGCTGGGTCTTGATGAGCTCCTTCACCGCGGGCCACTGCGGGGCGCCGTCGCGCAGCCATTTCGGTGGCGTCTTCAGAAGCGCGTCGATGCCGTGCTCCTGGATGAGGCCCGCGAGCCGGATGCGGTTCTGCGCCGCCTCCGGCGTGTCGGCTTCGGCCTTGGTGTCGATCAACGCGAGGCGCTCCACCCGCCTTCGGTGTCGGCGCCATATCGAGAAGGCCACGTACCCGCCGAGTGAGAGCCCGGCGAACGCCGCCGTCTTCACGCGTGCCGCGTCCAGCACGTCGATGACCGCGTCGGCGTAGTCGTCGAGCGACGGCTGCCGGCTCGGGAGATCGCTGCGGCCGAAGCCCGGGAAGGACGGCGCGACGATCGGAGAGGCCGCGTCGGCGAGCGCGCGGACCTCGCGGTCCCACATCGAGCGATCGAGCGGGAAGGCGTGCAGGAGAACGAGCGCAGGCATTCCCGTCCAGTGTGCGACAGAATCTTGGTGTGCGGGTGAAGAGGATCGCGACATCGGGCCGCGAGCGAAGCGCGAATCCGATCTTCCGCGGTGACGTCGATTACCAGACCGCGGTCGGCGATGACGTGAGCAAGGACCTGCGGCTCTCCGAGGTGCACTTCAAGAACGGCGCCGCGAACAAGTGGCACATGCATTCCTGCGATCAGATCCTCATCGTCACCGAAGGCGAGGGCACCGTCGCCGACGAGACCGAGGAGCGCGCCGTGAGCGCGGGCGATGTCGCGTTCATCCCCGCGAACACCAAGCACTGGCACGGCGCGAAGCCCGGACGCGACATGACGCACTGGTCGATCCTCGCGAACGGCAAGACGACGATCGTCGAGTGATCGCATGACGCGCACGCGCGTCATCGGCGCCGCCGCGGTCGCGGGACTCGCCGTGCTCACCGTGTGGCTGTTCATGACGTCGCTGAACGCGACCGGCGTGGCATCGATCGTTGGCTATCAGCACACCGGCGACCCGCGAAAGATCGTGGTCATCGTTGCGCTCGGCCGGCTCGACGACATCGCCGAGCGGCAGATCGAGGAGGACGCCACCACCGTGCGTGTGACCGTCCGCAAGCGGTCCAGTGCCGGAACGGCCCCGGCGGACCTCATCTTCCTGCCGGTGACGGTCGCGCTCCGTGACCCGCTCGGCGATCGCACCGTGCTCGACGACAAAGGCGCGCGGGTCCGCGACCGCGGCACATATGAGCTCCCGGGCCAGCCGACCGCTCCGCCCTGATGCTCGAGATCAGCGCTCTGCGGTGAGCAACCTTCCGGTCATCGCCCAGAACGTCGGGCCAAGGACAACGGAACCTAGACCTCCGGTGATGAGGATGAACGGTGTGCTGCCGATCACCGTCGCCGCGAAGAGCAGGATGAGATCCACGCCACCGGCCATCGCGATCCGCGGATAGATCGGCTTGAGCCCGGCGCGTCCGCGCAGCTCGAGGCCGACGATGAGCAGCCACAGACCCGCGAGCCCGAACGTCGCGAAGCCGCGCGGGTCGGTGGGGGAGAGATCCAGGTCGGCGAAGCCCTGCGCGTCACCGATCGCCGCGAAGGCGCCGTGCGCCGCGGAGAGCAGGCTGTAGCCGACACCGAACGCGGCGAGAAAAATGCCGGGCGCCCCGCCGATATAGTTACCGAGCGCGGCGGTCGCGATCGTCGCCGAGAGCGCGCCGGCGGCGATGAGCGCCCACGCGAGCGCCGAGACGGTGGCGTTGCTCGGATCGGTGCGCACGAAGCCGAGGTACACAACCGCGTACGCGATCGAGAAACCGGCGACGAAGTAGGCCTGGAGACCGCCCCGCCGCAGGAACGCTTTGTCCCCACCCATCGGCGCGGAATCGTACTCGGTGAGCACGGCCGCGAACGTCAGACCTCGCGGCGGGTGAAGCTCCAGATGGCCACGCCGAGGCCGACGAGGATCCAGGCGATGGTCCACGCGACGTAGGCGGGATCCGGCGGGTCCGCCGCGAAGAACGGGTTGCTCGCGGCCGCCGGGCCGGCGCCGCGCGTCGCGGCGATGATGCCCTCGGGCTCGAGCGCCCAGACCGCGCCGCGCCACATGCCGTCGGTCGGCAGGATGAGCCGCGTCGCGGTACCGACATGCGCCGCGGTCGCGTTATTGAGCGCGAGCCCGACGCCGCCGACGATCCCGCCGATCCAGGCGACGCCCCACAGGATCAGCGCGACGACGCCCCCGACCATGCCGGCGAGCCGCGTCGAGAGAGCGAGCGCCAGCGTGAGAGTCACCGTCCCCTCCAGCCCGATGAACGCGACGAACTGGAGCGGATGGGGCGGGACGTACTGGACGATGCGATCGACCATGAACAGCTGCAGCGCGGTCGTGGGGAGGGCGTACACGAGGATCGTGATGACGACGCCAAGCCACTTGCCGAGGACGTACTCCGCACGGGAGATCGGCCGGGCGAGGATCGAGAGCGCAGTGCCCGACTCCACGTCTCCGGACAGTGACGGCGCGCCGGCGAACACCGCGGAAAAGGCAAGCGTGAAGCTGAACATGAAGCCGACGAGGATGAGCAGCTGCGAGACGACGGCGATCTGTTCGACGCGCGTCATCGGGCGGTTGCCGATGGTGGTGATCTGCCCGAAGCCCCAGCTGGTGAAGGCGATCACGAGGAGCGTGAGCCCGAGCAGGACGAGGAAGAGCTTCCGCCGCAGCATCTCGAGCACCGTGAGCCGAGCGATGGTCAGGATAAGCACCACTACGCGCCCTCGAGCAGGCGCAGGAAGCGGTCCTCGAGCGATTCATGCGTCGGCTCGACCGCGAAGACGCGACCGCCAAGGCGCACGATCTCGGCCACGAGGTCGGGGACGCGCGCGGCGTCGATACCGCGAAGCACGAGCCACTCGCCCTCCTCGACCATCTTCCCGAATGGGGCGAGCCGCGTCGTCGCGTCACGTGGCAAATCGATGACGCGCAGGCGCACGGTGTCGGTGCGAAGCAGCTCCGCGAGCGTGCCGTCGGCGATGACCTTGCCGTGGTCGACGATGATCACGCGATCGCAGACCTGCTCGACCTCGGACAGCAGATGCGAGTTGAGGAAGATCGTGACGCCGCGCTCGCGCAGCGTACGGATGATCTCGCGCACGTCGTGCCGGCCCACCGGATCGAGCGCGCTCGTCGGCTCGTCGAGCAACACGACCTCCGGGCTGCCGAGGAGCGCGACGCCAAGGCCGAGCCGCTGCTGCATGCCCTTTGAGAACGTACCGACGCGGGTGGAGCCGCGGTCCTGAAGACCGACGACGGCCAGCGCCTCCTCGATCTCGCGTTGCCACGCGGCGCGGTCGATGCCCGCGAGCTCGCAGTGCAGCGCGAGCACCTCGCGCGCGGTCAGCCAGCTCTGGTAGCGGAAGAGCTCGGGAAGATAGCCGACGCGTCGGCGCGAGGACCGCTCACCGATCGGCTGCCGCAGGATCTCGCCCGTCCCGCCGGTCGGCTGCGCGAGGCCGAGCAAGAGTTTCACCGCGGTGGTCTTGCCAGCGCCGTTCGGCCCGAGGAAACCGAACACCGCGCCGCGCGGGATGGTCATGGTGAGACCGGCGAGCGCCTGGATCGTCCCGTAGCGCTTCGCGAGGTCCCGCGTGACGATCGCGGGTGCTTGGATCAATGGAGCGAGTTCGCCACCGCCAGGATCTGCGATTCGGAGAGCGTACCCGCGACACCGTAGACGACGCCGTCCTTGGACCAGATCACCGCGCTGCCCAGGCCGGTCGAGTCACCGACGAAGACGCCGGCCACGCCCTGGACGGTGACGTTCTTCGACGTCGCCATGTCCACCGGGATCGGGATGGGCAGCGTGCTCGACGGGTCCTTGATCGCCTTGATCTGCGCCGCGAGCTGCGGCGTGATCCCGGGCTGCGCGAGCAGGTACTGCTGCAGCTGTTCGACGGTCACGCCGTCGGACTGGACGAGCGGACCCTTGCCCTGCACCACGATGAGCTTCGGAAGGCTCGCGAACGGATCGGCACCCGAACTCGAAGTTGGCGCGGTGCCGTCGTCGAAGTACTGCACGACCGCCGGTCCACCTGTGATGAACAGCTTGCTTCCGTCGATGTTCGCGGGCATCGGCGGTGCCGTGCGGTTGAGGCGCGTTGCCGCGGCCTGCGTCTTCTCGGCGCTGAACGTGAACGTGGCCGTGGTCTTGTCCATGACGCCGTAGCGCGCGGTCGCCACGCTGACGCCCGACGGAAGCTGCGACGGGACGAGCACCTTCATGCCCGTGACCTTCGCCGCGGTCGCGATGTCGGGCACGTCGTATGGCCTCGGCGGCGACGACCACGTGAGCGTGCCGTAGGTCGTGAGACCGGCGGCGCCCGCGGTGATGTCCGTCGCGGTGATCGGCACCGCGACGACCTGCTTCGGCTCGAAGATCGTCAGGATCGTCTCGGCGACGCCGGAGACCGTGAGAAGCACGGCGATGAGCGCGACGGACGCAGCGGCGGCCAGGCCCTTGACCCAAATAGAGACGACGCCGCCTTCTCCGCGCACACGCTGCGGCGCTGCGATCGCTGCCGTGATGCGCTCGCGCTCGATACGCGCGCGGATCTGTGACAGCGCGCGATCGGTGTCCACACGTGGCTCGGCCACCGTCATCAGTCGTTCGACCTCGTTCTCGCTCATCGCGTGACCTCCTTGCGAAACGCCTCTTCGGCTCGGCCGAGCAGCGTTCCGATGCTCGATCGCCGGAGGCCGAGTGCCGCCGCGATCTCCTCGTACGACAGACCGCTATGGCGAAGGACCAGGAGCGCCGCCGCGCGCTCGTCCATCCGCGCGAGTGCCGAGCGGACCTCGGCGTGGGTCTCGCCAGCCTCCGCGCGCTCGGCCGGGTCGACCGGGACGTCGCGCTCCACGGCGTGGAGCGTCTCGCGGCGACCGCGCCGGTCACGCGACCGGATCACGTTCAGCGCGGTGTGCGCCGCCGCGGAGTGCAACCAGGCCGGGGCGTAGCCCGCGTCCGCGGGATGCCTGCGATAGAAGGACACGAACACGTCCTGTGCCACGTCCTCCGCCTCATCGGCGTCGCGGACGATGCGCTGAGCGATCCCGACCACGCGGGTGTACTCCCTTCGGAAGAGCGCTTCGAAGGCCGATGGCAGCGCGGGCGCGGCATCAGCCGCGCGCAGGGCAGTCGCGGCGCCCATGTCTTCCTTCAAAGCACCGCGGCGCCGCGGATCGTGACAAGCGCGGCGTCTTCGGCCTCGTAATCGAGCCGCCCGGCCGCTTTCGGGTCCGCCGGTGGTACCTCGGCGTACCACGCGAGGGCGCGGCGGAGGCCGTCCTCACGAGTGGCGACCTCGCGGTAGCCCAACTCGCGTCGGATCCGCGTGGTGTCGGAGACGAGGTGGTGATCCCACACGTCGGGACGTGAGTCGCGGAGATGCGGCGGCAGCTCGTCCGATGGCCGTGCGATCAGCTGGCCACCCCAGCTCGTCAGCTTCGCGAGGAGCCTCGCCCAGTCGCTCAGCGGGAGCGCTTCGGGCTCGCCGACGTTGTAGACGCGTCCGGCGGCGCGGTCATCGGTCGCCACGAGCGCGACGGCGTGCGCCGCATTGTCCACGTGCGTCCGTGTCGAGCGGAACGCTGCTTCCTTCTCGCTGACGAGAATGAATCGCCGCCGATCGTCCATGCGCTTCCAGAGCCAATAGAAGCGGCGCTGCCCGTCGCGCTCTCCGTGCACCATCGGGAATCGCACGACGCTCCCGACAAGTGCTGTGTCCTCCAGCGCGACGCGCTCGACCAGGATCTTTTCGTAATCGTCCATCCAGGGCGGACGTTGTGCGACGACGCTCGGCGTCTGTTCGCGGTAGACATAGAGCTTCTCGCGGAGCGGTGAGTCCTCGTCGAAGGGCGGCTCGAGCGGCGGTCCGGGTTCGGTTCCGTGAAGCCGCCCGTACGCGCGGTACACGTCCATGCTGCTGACGACGACGAGCCGCCGTGCGATCTCGCGCACGGTATCGGCGACGCTCCGCGCCTGCGCCTCGGTCATCGCCCGCATGTCGATGACGACCTCGGGGCCGAAGTCCTCGATCTCGCGGCGCCGCTCGGCGATCCGGTCGCGGTCGCCGTGGATATGACGCACCTGCTCGGGCAGGGCGATCTCGTGTTCGCCGCGGTGGAAGATCGCGACGGGATGCCCGGCTTGCGCGAGCTGCCGCACGACCGACGGGCCGACGAAGATCGTTCCGCCGATGACGAGGACGCGCGTCACAGGTATTTCGTGAACCAGCGGACGGTCTCGACCGCCGCCTTCGTTCGGTTGACGGTCTTCGTGAAGCCGTGGCCCTCGTCCGGGAAGATGACGGCATCGACGGTGACGTTGCGCTTGCGCAGCTCGTCGACCATCTGCTGCGCCTCGACCATCGGCACGTTCGTGTCGTTCGCGCCGTGCAGGACGAGGAGCGGCGTCTTCGCGCGGTCGAGCTTGTTGATCGGCGAGAGGTCCTCGAGCAGCTGACGCTGTGTCTCGGGATCGCCGTACTCCGACTTCGAAACGGCGGCCATCCAGGGCTGGGTGTGCTGGAAGAAGGTGAGGAAGTTCACGATGCCGCACACGCACGCCGCGCCGGCGAAGAGGTCCGGGTACTCGGTGATGCCGGCCATCGTCATGTAGCCGCCGTACGACCCGCCCGTGATGCCGAGGCGCCGGGGGTCCGCGATACCGATCTTCACGACATGGTCGGCGCACGCTTTGATGTCGCGCACGCCGTCGAAGCGCTTCTCGCGATCGTCAAGGTGCATGAACGTCTTCCCGAAGCCGGTGGAGCCGCGTACGTTCGGCGCGAAGATCGCGATGCCGCTTGCGAGCAGCGCCTGGTAGGTGCGGTTGAAGACGGGACGCTCCTGCCCCTCGGGCCCTCCATGGAAGGAGAGCACGCACGGGCCTGGGGCGCGGAAGTCCCGCGGGACGTAGAGCAGGCCGGAGAGATCGAGCCCGTCGTGCGCCTTGAAGCGCTCGAGGCGGGGCCGCACGAGCGTCGCGAGATCGACGCCCGGATGCGGGCTCTCGGTGACGCGCCGCGCCTTGCCGCCGATCTCGGCCACCCAGATGTCGACGGGCGAGGTCGACCCGTGGGCGACGAACGCGATGCGCCGTCCGTCGTGTGAGAACACCGGTGCGGCGATGAGCTCCGCCGGCAGCGGGACCCGGGTGCGCTTCCCGCTCGCGCGCTCGACGAGCTCCAGCTCGTCCACACCCGCGACGTTCCACTTCAGGGCGTAGAGCGCGCCGTCGTCGCTCGTGCGCCAGCCATCAAGCTCGGCATCGTCACGCACCGCGAGGTACTCGATCTTCCCCGGCGCCGCGATGCGCGCGAGTCCCAGTGTCTCGCGGCCCTCATCCGCCATGAGCCACACCTCACCGTCGACGAAGCGCGGCGCGAAGAACAGCGCCTGACCGGGATGCGGCGTGAGGAGCGTCTCGACGCCGTCGGCGAGGAGATAGGCGTTGGAGTCGCCGCGCGCGACCACGCGCGTGAGCACGATGCGTCCGCCGTCGGGTGTGGTGTGGTTCGGCCGGGTGATGCCCTGTCTCGTGCCGAGCGGACGCCACGTGTTCGTCGCGATGTCCACGGCAAATGCGTCGAAACGCGCTGCGTCGTCGCGACTCGACACGATGAAGAGCGTGCGACCGTCGGGCGACCACAGCGCAAGCTGGTTGTTCTCCTGTCCGCCGGGCGTCAGGCGCCGGACGTCGCTCCCGTCCGACCGCACGAGGTAGACCTGCTGATCGAGGCCGCCGCCGGGCGCGACCTCGACGGCGATGAGGTCATCGGTCGGCGACCAGCTCGCATTCGTGACCTGGTCGGGGAACGCGGTGACGCGCGTCGGCCAACCCCCCTCGAACGGGACGGTCCACACCTGCGGCGTCCCGGTGAGATCGCTGATGAACGCGAGCCGCGATCCATCCGGAGAGAACGTGGGCGTCGAGCAGGAGCCGACGCCTGCAAGGCGCTCGACGCGGCGGACCAGTTCGTCGTCCTTCTCGGCCATCGCTAGATTGTCCACCGATGGACATCGTGCTGTGGACGGTCGGCGGGCTCGTTCTCTTGCTCGTGTTGTTCGTCGTGATCGGTGTCGTCGTCGGCGGCCTGCTGCCCCAGGATCACGTCGCGATGCGCACGGCGGCGTTCCGTCGCCCGCCTGAAGAGCTCTGGGCGCTCATCAACGATCCGAAGGTCGTGGACGCACGCGGCCAGGGGATGGGGAAGACCGAGATCGTCGAGTCGGTGCCGCCGCGGCTCCTCGTGCGCAAGGTCGTCGGCGAGCGCGACTACGGCGGCACCTGGACCTGGGAGATCGCGCCGACCCCGGACGGCTGCACGCTCACGATCACCGAGGACGGTTACGTGTACAACCGCTTCTTCCGCTTCGTCTCGAAGTACATCATCGGGCACTACCGCTCGATCGACGGCGTGATGGCGACCCTGCAGAAGCAGTGATGCTGGTCCGCGAGCAGCCGGCCACCGATCTCGCGATCGCGACACGCATCCTCGCGCGCGCGGGAGCCCTTGCGGAGAACGGCCGAGTCACGCTGCGACTGAGCGACGTCCTGTACATCGGTGGTCGCGGGATCGGGCTCGCGACGATGACGCCGTACGACGTCGCGGTGCTGCTTGTCCGCGATGGCTCAGTGCTGCACGGCTCTCCGCCCGACGATGTCGACGTCTATCTCGATGCGCATCGCCGGCTGGGCCACGCCACGAGCGTGGCGCGTGTCGGCGAGGACGAGTACGTCAGCGCGCCGAGCCTGCGCGGATGCGTCGTCGCGGCGCTCTGTCGCGCGCGCGGCGAGGAGGCGACGCACGACGAGGCGGTCATCGAGCGCGCGTGGCTCGATCTCGTGTCGCAGGCGCGGATCTCCGGCGCTCTCATCGGTGCTTTCCCGACCGAAGACGAGTCCCATTTGTAACGCTGTGCGCTTGCCCGGCGGTCGGGCGAATCGGCGACGGCCCTGGCGGGACTAATGCAGAGCGATACACCGAGATGGATACGGAGAAACGGCGTCAGACCCTCGCGGAGGTCGCGGAGCGCGTCGCGCTGTGGAACGAGTTCCGGACCGACGACTTCCAGGACAACGTCGTGCGCCTCGTGAACGACGTGCGCGAACAATGGCGCGACCGGCATGGCGAGCTTCCCAGGCGTGGAGCCGATGAGGCGTTCGACGCGCTCATGGACCTCGCCGAGATGGCCGACAGCTCGCCGATCGCGGTGCGCGACTCGGCGGCGCGGGCGCTTCTGGCGGCGGAGGGCGTTGCAGTAGCGCACTAGGGGGCAACGCCCGATGATGCCCCGATGGAGCGGCGCTTCCTCGATAGCCTCGACGCGCAGATCGCGGAGATCCGCGAGGCCGGCCTGTACAAGCAGGAGCGGGTCATCACGACGCCGCAGGGCGCCGCGATCCGCGTGAAGCCTGGCGACGAGGTCATCAACTTCTGCGCGAACAACTACCTCGGCCTCTCCGACCACCCCGGGGTGGTCAAGGCCGCACACGCGGCGCTCGACCGCTGGGGCTACGGCATGTCGTCGGTCCGCTTCATCTGCGGCACGCAGGACGTCCACAAGGAGCTCGAGGACCGCCTCACGCGTTTCCTCGGCACCGAGGACACCATCCTGTACGGCTCGTGCTTCGACGCGAACGGCGGCCTCTTCGAGACGATCCTCGGCGAGGAGGACGCCGTCATCAGTGACGCGCTGAATCACGCGAGCATCATCGACGGCATCCGCCTCTCGAAAGCAAAGCGCTTCCGGTACGCGAACAACGACATGGCCGACCTCGAGCGGCAGCTCGTCGCGGCGAGGGATTCGCGCTTCAAGCTGATCGCGACCGATGGCGTGTTCTCGATGGACGGCATCGTCGCCGATCTCTCCGGCATCTGTGCCCTCGCGGACACGTACGGCGCGCTCGTGTTCGTCGACGATTCGCACGCCGTTGGGTTCATGGGCAAGAACGGAAGAGGTTCGCACGAAGCGCGTGGCGTGATGGGGCGAGTGGATGTCCTCACCGGCACGCTCGGAAAGGCGCTCGGCGGCGCGTCGGGTGGCTACACCAGCGGACGAAAGGAGATCGTCGAGCTCCTGCGGCAGCGCAGCCGGCCGTATCTCTTCTCCAACACGCTCGCGCCGGTCATCGCCGCCACGAGCGTCGCCGTGCTCGACCTCCTCGAGTCGGCCTCCGACCTGCGCGATCGGCTCTTCGCCAACGCCGCGCGCTTCCGCGCCGGAATGACGAAGGCTGGCTTTCGCCTCGTGCCGGGCGAGCACCCGATCGTGCCGGTGATGCTCGGCGACGCGAAGGTCGCGACCGCGCTGGCCGACCGGCTGCTCGGCGAAGGGATCTATGTGATCGCGTTCAGCTTTCCAGTTGTCCCGCGCGATCAGGCGCGCATCCGCGTGCAGCTCTCGGCCGCGCACGAGCCGGCGCACGTCGACCGCGCGGTCGCCGCGTTCGCGAGGGTGGGCCGCGAGCTCGGAATCATCTCGGCATGAGGGCCCTGGTGAAGAGCAAGGAGGAGCCAGGGATCTGGCTGATGGACGTTCCCAAGCCGACGATCGGGCCGAACGATCTGCTCGTGCGCGTCCATTACGCGTCGATCTGCGGGACCGACCTCCATATCGTCAACTGGGACGCCTGGGCGCAGCGCACCATCAAGGTGCCCCTCGTGCTCGGGCACGAGTTCGAGGGCGCTATCGTCGAGATCGGCAGCGAGGTGTCCGGCTTCGCGGCGGGCCAGCGCGTGTCGGTCGAGGGCCACGTGACCTGCGGCCACTGCCGGAACTGCCGCGCCGGACGCCGTCACCTCTGCCGCAACACCCGTGGCATCGGCGTGGACCGCGACGGCGCGTTCGCGGAGCTCGTCGCGGTCCCGGCATCGAATGCGTATGTGCTCCCCCCGGGCATGCCGGACGAGATCGGCTCGTGCCTCGACCCGCTCGGGAATGCGGTGCACAGCGCGCTGTCCTTCGAATTGGCGGGCGAGGATGTGCTCATCACCGGCGCCGGACCGATCGGCCTCATGGCCGCGGCGGTGAGCAAGATGGTCGGCGCGCGGTACATCGTCGTCACCGACAGCAACGCCTATCGCCTCAACCTCGCGCGGCGGATGGGCGCGACGCTCGCGGTGGATTACCGGACGACGACGCTCGCGAAAGTGATGAACGAGCTCGGCATGCTCGAGGGGTTCGACGTCGGCCTCGAGATGTCCGGCAGCCCCGAGGCCCTGCGCTCGATGCTCGAGTACATGAATCACGGCGGCCGCGTCGCGCTGCTCGGCATCCCGAATCAGGAGATCCCGATCCGCTGGGATCAGGTCATCTTCCGCGGTCTCACGCTTAAAGGGATCTATGGACGCGAGATGTTCGAGACCTGGTACCGCATGGGCTCGATGTTGCAGAGCGGGCTCGACATCACGCCGGTGATCACGCATCGCTTCCCGGCAAAGGACTTCGCGCAGGCCTTCGACGTGGTCCGCTCGGGCCAGTGCGGCAAGGTCGTCATGGATTGGACGAGCTGAGCCGCGTGCTCGCCTGCCGCGACCGGCGTGACACCTCGCGCTCGTGAATAGCCTCCCTAGCCGTTAGTACGACCGACTAAACGAGCTTCTCTCTGTCCAACCGCGCGCTTCTCTCCTATTCCATGCGTCATGGGGAGGGTCCGCGGTTCGGCACGCGTCCTGCGCCGCGCGTTCGCGCTCGTCGCTCTCGTCACAGCGCTCGGCGGCGTTCTGATCTCGGTCGCGGAGTTCGCGCCGCTCCCACCGGAGACGCGGGCCGCGATGTTCCGAGCGATCCTCGTCGACCAAGGGCCGGCGCCGACGCTGCTTCCCG
>WNFC01006746.1_pt1 | contig 15790 bp, 5 predicted proteins | sample 5400541 | NCBI WGS metagenome assembly WNFC01 (sample SAMN13153342, study PRJNA577476) | soil metagenome | isolation source: 120 cm saprolite under Douglas fir tree site 2 hole 2 replicate 1 | place: USA:California | collected 2015-04-18
TGCGGCTCGCCTCATGAGTCAGAACGACACGCCAAGGAGATGATAGTACTCTCGCGCGAGCAAGGCTTTGCGCTTTGGCTGGGCTTCGGACTTGTTTTCCGTGGGTCGTCACTTGCTGCACTCGGACGAACGCAAGAGGGCTTCGTCTTGTTGGCCGAGGGGTTTTCGTCGGTGCGTGATACCGGAAGCATGATCGGTCTGACTTGGAAGCTCCTGCTTTTGGCCGAGTCCTACGCCAAGGTCGGGCGGCTGAAAGAGGGCTTGGATTGTTTCGACGAGACGGCCCCGATTATCGAGACGACTGATGAGCGGTGTAACGAGGCTGAGTTGCGTCGATTGCGAGGCAATTTGCTGAACGCCACAGGCGACCGAGCCGCGGCCGAGCAGAGCTATCATGAAGCGCTCGCCGTTGCGAAGCGACAGGGCGCGAGACTATTTGAGCTGCAAGCTGCCACCAGCCTCGCCCGCCTCTGGGGCGACCAGGGCAAACGTGAGCAGGCCTGCGCTCTGCTCGCGCCGATCTACAGTTGGTTTACTGAAGGACTCGATACGCCGATTATGGAACAGGCCCGGGCGCTATTGGAGGAACTCTCGGAAGCAGGAAACAGATATAGTGCCTAGCGATGTTTACACGGATGTATGCGATTAAGCGCATGCGGGTGTGATCGTTCCTACACCGCGGGGCTCCGGTCAGCCCAATATGTGATCGTTCCTACACCGCGGGGCTCCGGTCAGCCCAATACTCGAGTGGCTGCAGTGTCGGCTTTTGGCACGAAGCGGACCAGCCGGGCGGGTCTAATGATGTCCGTTGATTGGGTAGACCGGAAGTTGGATTTGGGAGCTGTTAGGACCGTTGTTGACCCATCTCGGACCTGGGTTGACGATGGCAGAATGTCTGCCGTTGGGGCTAATGTCTTCACGCCCGTAGGTGTCGCGTCGGAGCGCAAGGCGGAGGGGGAACAGCATGGCAGCGCGCGGATCAGGTGGACTGCTCCTTTGCCTGGGTCTCCTGCTTGCGATGCCGGTGCTGGCCGCCACGCCGGCCGACCGGGGCGAGTGCGCAGCCAGCGCCGACAAGCCCGACGTCGGGGGCGCGGCCTGCAGCCGCATCATCGACGATGCAAGCGAGCAGGTGGCAGAACGCGTCAAGGCCTTCACGAACCGGGGCCGCGGCTCCTTCAACAGGAAGGATTACGACCGCGCGATTGCCGACTACGGCGAGGCCATCAAGCTCAGCCCGAAGGACGCCTCCGCCTTTACGCACCGGTGCGAGGCATACGAGAGCAAGGGGGACCACGTCGCCGCCATTGCCGATTGCACCGAGGCGATCAAGATCGATCCGAAATATGGCTGGGCCTACAACAACCGTGGCGTCGCCTACTACGGTCTGCATGAATACGACGCTGCGCTGGCCGACCACGCCGAGGCGATCAGGGTCGATTCCAGGGACGTGTGGGCCTATGCCCGCCGCGGCATGGCGTGGACGGAAAAGGGTGAATTTGACCAGGCGGTCGCCGATATCACCGAGGCGGTCACAATCGATCCGAAATACGCCTTTGGTTTCGGCCAAAGGGGTCAGGCGCTCTTCAGGAAGAGGTTGATCACGAAAAAAGGCGGATGGGAGCCCGCGATCGCAGACTACAGCGAGGCAATCAAGCTCGATCCAAATCTGCTTTGGCTGTACAGCTCGCGCGGCGTTGCCTACAGCAACAATCGCCAGTACGACCTCGCCGTTCCGGATTGCAGCGAGGTCATCAAGCGCGAACCCGAAAATTCCGCCGGGTACAACTGCGGCGGCGTGGCATACGAAGGCTTGAAGGACTATCGCCGCGCGATCGCCCACTATGATCAGTCGATCAGCATCGATCCAAGGAACGGCGTGGCGTATTGGAATCGCGGCAATGCCTATGCGGCGCTGCGCAAGATCGATGACGCGATCGCCGACTATGACCAGGCGATCACGATAAACCTCAAGGACTTCAACGCATTCAACTCCCGCGGCAAAGCCTACGTCGCAAAGGGTGACAGCAACCGCGCGATTACAGATTACACGCAAGCGATCCAGTTCGATCCGTCCTATGTCGAAGCCTACAACAACCGCGGCCTCTCCTATGTAGTGCTGGGCCGTCGCGCCGAGGCGATCGCCGATTTTCGTAAAGCGCAATCGATCGACCCGGCCGACCGGGTCAGCAAGCAACAGCTCCGCGTGCTCGGTTTCTGACCGCGTGCCGTTCAAATTCTGCTCAAGGGGCGGACCCGCGATCCGACTCGTCCGTGCGGCGTCGCTTTGCAACACCGATCGACGACTGGCCGTCTCGATGTCTGCTCTTGAGCGCATCTCGGACGAGATTTGCTTATCCTGAGTTCTTCCGGGGCATAGCGGACTCTGGCAAGCCGCCCGCCTGGCAGATTTATGGGTTCACCGCCTACTAGTTGGACGGGGAGATCAAGCCGGGCAGGGCGGCGAGATCCAGCGCGGCTGACGGCGAAGGATCCCGGCCAGGCGCGGCTGCAAGCAGCGGCGTGTCGACATACTGCATGACGCCGTATTGATCGATGACAAAGGTCGGCCGGGTGTTGCTGACGTGCGCGTCTTCGACCATCGCCATGCGGCGATTGTCCAGCATCAGCCAATGCCCATCCAGCCTTGCCGCGGCAACGGCGTGATCCTCGCCTCGAATGGTGTCGCGCATGATAACGATGCGCAGATCGTCCGGTGAGATGCCGGCGTGGCGCAAGGCGGCGAATTTTGCGATCGCATAATCTTCGCAGTCGCCGGCACCACTGGCGAAGGTGACGAGCGGCGAACTCCAGACGTCGATCGCGCCGTGCTGAGCCAGATCGCTCATCGGCCTGATCGCAAGATTGATCGCGCGATTGATCTCGCCGAGGCGGGCACGTCCCTCGCGGGCCTTCGCATTGTCCACGATGGCGAGAAATTGCAGGGCAGCCGGAGACACGCAACGATCGCGATCGCCATCGCAAAGCGCCAGTTGCACCCTTTCGTCGTCGAGCTTGCGCTCGACGCCGAGCCATTTTTCCCGCAAGGCCCCAAAGGACAGAGTTGAAGCGAAAAGTCCGAACGGTTCGGCGGATCCGCCGGTCGCTTCCGGCGATTCGGACGGAACAAGCGTGCCGGCCGCGAGATCTGGCGCGGGTCCGAGGCAGGCCATGCCCCAGGCAAGTACGATTGCACGCAGCGCGTGCGAGTGACCGAAGATTCCCATCTGACGCCCCGCGTCCGGGCGTCGGCGGGCTCATCAGCCAGCTCGCGACCGGATCGTTTCGCTGGGGATGATGGGCGGCGGGGCTTTTATTCTGCTTAAAGGCGGCCGGGTACATATCGCGCCGTCAGAGCGACGCAATCGCCTCGCCAACATCGAAAAAGAGACATGGAAAGGTTGTATTTAAGACGATTTCTGCGGGGTATGGCTAATTTGCCAGAATCGTCCGTTTTGTTATTCAAATCACAGCTTTAGCTGGGAAATTGGTGCAGTATCCTGCAAGTCGATGCAGGAAGAAGATGATCTCGGTATTTCTACCTAATTTTATACACCAAACTACCTGACAATTCTTAAGTTCCGCTCACAAGTCGAAATTTTATACTTGTGGTTCCATCACACAATACCTCATTTTATTTGTTCCCGCGGCTCAAACGTCCCGCGGCTGATCTGCCGGACTGACCTGCCCAAGACTTCCACAAGCAAGAGATGGTTTCGCAATGCACTTTCCAATGATAAGGACGCTTAGACTGTTGAATATTATGTAAATATTAACCCTTTTTCGGGGTCGGCCCTTTGAATTACTCTGGCAAATTCGACGCCAAACTGCCTTTTCACGGCCCTGGTGCGCCACACCATCCGCACATCCACGTCGATTCTGTGTCGGCACATGGGGCGCCGGTCGGCGCCATCATCGTTCCCGACGCGCAACTGCTGTTCAACGGAGATTTCAAGCGATCCGGCGTCGACCTGATCCTGTCCAGGGACGACCGCGAACTGGTGCTGCAGGATTACTTCAAGGGCGAGAAGCGCGCCGCGCTGTCGTCGCCCGATGGCGCCCATCTGACCGGCGACATCATCGACGCCCTTACCGGCCACCAGCAATTCGCACAGGCTGGCGGCAGCGCGAGCGCCGGCAAGGTGATCGGCCACCTCACCAAGCTCATCGGCAGCGCGAGCGCGATACGCAACGGCGTCTCGATCATCCTGAACAACGGCGACAACGTCGAAAAAGGCGACGTGGTCCAGTCCGGATCCGCTTCGACCGTCGGCATCACCTTCATCGACGGCACCGTATTCGGCCTCTCGTCGAATGCGAGAATGGTGCTCAACGAAATGGTCTACGACCCGAACGGGTCGAACAATTCATCGCTGCTCAGCCTGGTGGCGGGGACCATCTCGTTTGTCGCCGGCGAGACTGCAAAACACGGCGACATGAAAGTCGACACGCCGGTCGCCACCATGGGCATCCGCGGCACCGCGGTGCTGGTCGAGATCGACTTCGACGTCCCGGGCCAGGGCGGCGCGCCGGCTGCAAAATTCCAGGTTCTGGTCGAACCGGACGGCACCACGGGCAGGTACGTTCTGTTCGACAAGCTTACCCTTGCTCCGATCGCGACGGTCGATCAGGCCGGCGTGGTGAAGTCCCTCAGTCAGGGAATTTTGACTTCCTATTCGGCTCCGCTGTCGCCCGATGTGCAGAAGCTCATCACCGATGTGTTCGCGCTGAAATTCACCGACAACACCAACACCAAAACGCAGAATCATCAATTTACGGATTCGGTCGTTCCTCAGACATTCCAGCAATTCAAGCTGGCGGATGGGGCGACCGCCATCCCGGTTTTTGTGAACGTACCGACTCCCGACATTACGGCGACCACGGGCCCAACCGGGCCGGCCGACGCCAATCCGCACATTCCGGGGGCGCCGTTCGTCGTTGCCTTCGACGGCCCGCTGATCGAAGCTATTGGCGTTACGCACAGTTCGGCGATCGATACGGTGAGCAACGTAATCAGGTTTGCCGACCTCAACGCCGGCGACACGCCGACGGTGCAGACGAAGTTCGATTCGTTTACCTACCAGGACGCCCAGCACAACGACGTCACCAAGATGCTGAACGCGCAGCAGCTTGCCGACATCGCGGCGGTGGAAGCCAATCTTCTCCTGGTCCCCGACCCCGGCAACAAGAACACCGGCGCGGTGACCTGGACCTACAGCATGGTCGACAGCGCCTTCGACTTTATCGCCGCCGGCGAAACGCTGACGCTGACCTATATCGCGCAGGTCGACAACAATTTCGCGCTGAACAACGAGACGGGCTTCCAGTCGTTTACGATAACGATCACCAGAGGCGCCAATGACGTTCCAGACTTCACCACCGGGCCGCAAACCGTCGCATTTTCAGGCGGCACCAGCACACGCGGCGGCGATCTAACCCCGGTCGGGGCAACGTCGGGAACGCTGTCATTTACCGATGTCGATCTGACCGACACCCACACGGTTTCCGCGCAGCTGACGGGCGCGGTGCTGTCTGGATCCGGTGCAATACCACCTGGCCCTCTCGCAACATTTCAAGCGGCGCTCACCGCGTCGCTTGCGACCGACAGCACCGCCACTGGTAACGGCGCCATCCACTGGAGCCTTGCCGACCTGCCCGCCTATCTGGCGGATTTCATACCCGCAGGCGAGACGCTTACCCTCACCTATACGGTGACGCTGACGGATTCGCAGAACACAAGCTCCACTCAGAGCATCACGGTGACGATTACCGGCATCGATGCTCCGGCCGTCGTCTGGATTGCCACGGCAACGGAAGGTTCGTCAGGAGGGTTGTGGAGCGATGCGTCGAACTGGGAAACCGGGACCGCTCCGACGGCAACCGACGATGTCATCATCGTCACCGATCAGTTGCACGGACTGACGCCGTCATTTCCGGTCACGATCGAAGCTCCGGCATTCGCCAAATCGGTGACCGTGAACGACTTCGAGTCATCCGCCCCGCAGTTGATCAATCACAGCACGCTGACCATCAGCGGCGTGCTTAGTCTTAACGCCGACTCGATTGTCGACAATTTGGAAGCCGCAACCATCGTCGTCGGCGGCAAGATGGAAATGCTGGAACATAGCGTCCTGCACAACTATGGCCTCATTACGCTCGCCAACGGCGGCGATTTTAAAAACTTCAGCACCATCTCGAACACGATCACGGGCCAGATCGAAGTCATCGGCGGCACGCTCAATGTTCAGGTCGATGTCGCCAATTCCGGCCTGGTCACCGTCGATTCAGGCGCGACGCTGAAGCTCGACCACGCCACCATCACCGGCGGCACCGTCGCCACCAAGGCCAACGGCATCATCGATCTCGCCGGCGCGGCGGTGTTGAAGAACGGCGTGCTGGGCAATTCCGGTCGAATCGATGTCAACTACACCGACAATGCGCTGGATCACGAGACCGTCACCAACACCCACGGCTTGATCGCCGTCACCGGGGTGCTGACGCTTGAGTTCGACACGATCATCGCGGGAGGAATACTCACCAATTCCGGTACCGTTAAAATTGAAACCGCCTCGGGCGCGACGCTCGATGGCGTGCACGTCAATAATACCAAGTATGGCACCATTCAGGTCGACACATTTTCTTTCGACGGCAAACTGGTTGTCGAGGGTGGTACGACGATCGCCGACGGGATCCTATCTATCGGATCCCTCGGCCTCTTTGAAGTTGAGTCCGCTCTGGGCGCGACGCTGAAGGATGTCAGCGTGCACAATTCCGGCGTCGTCCAGGTGGACGCGGGCTCGGTGCTCAATCTTGACGGCACCACGATCGCCGGCGGCACGGTGACGGACGGCAGTACGATCCACGTTGTCGGCCACAGCGAGATTGACGGCGCGGCGGTAAATGGCGGTCACATCACGGTGGATGTCGGCAAAACGCTGACGCTCGACGACACGACGGTGACCGGGACCGCGATCGCCGACAGCGGCGCGGTCCATGTCGACGCCCACAAGACGCTGAACCTGAGCGGCGTGGCTCTGACAGGCGGCGCCGTGACGGTCGAAACGGCAGGACTGGTCAAGAGCGGCGGCAGCGTCACCTTGGCGACCCATGTCACCAATGACGGGACCATCGAAGTCCACGATGGCGCGCTGAAGATCACCGGTTCCGTGGATGGCGGCGGATCGGTCAAGATCGATGGCGGCGCGCTGCTCGAACTCGACGGGACCGATACGCAGGATATTGTCTTCGCCGGGGCCGGCGCCGAATTGCAGATCGACGGTTCCAAGTTTGACGGCAGGATCGTCGGCCTCACGGCGACCGACGAACTGGATCTGCGGACCATCAGCTACGGTGCGAGCACCACCGGCACTTATCTCAGCAACGCCACTCATACGGGTGGCGTTCTGACCATCACGGACGGCATGAATTCGATCAGCATCACTCTGGTCGGCGACTACTGCGACGCGCATTTCGCGGGCGGCACCGACGGACACAACGGCACGCTGATCACGTTGCACGCCAATGACGATGCGCCGGCCTTCGTGTCGGAGGAGAAAACGCAGGCCGGTATCGTAACGGAGCTTGCGGATACCACCGGATCTCCAGCGCACGATCCCTTGGCGCCCATCGGCGGCACCATTCACTTTAGCGATATCGACCTGACGGATCGGCCCAAGGCAACGATTACCGCGCAGACCGTCACATGGACGGCCGCAGATCACTTGACGGATCTCTCCTCGTCGTTGACGCAGGTTGAGCTTGATGCCCTAGAGCATGCGCTGTCATTGATTCAAACCAGCAACACCAACAACGGTGCGATCGGCTGGAGCTACTCGATCGCCGATAGCGCGCTGGACTTTCTTGCCGCCGGGCAGACCGCGACGATTGTGTCGACGGTCACGCTTGATGACCACGAAGGCGGCACCGACACGGCGACCGTGACGATCACAATCACCGGTACCAACGACGCGGCTTCGATCGGCAATCCGTCGTCGGCATCGGTCACCGAAAACGCCGATGTCGACGCCTACGGCAACCTGGTCGCGACCGGCAGCATCCCGATCGTCGATCCGGATCATGGCCAGTCGTCGTTCAAGACGACGGTGACGGCGGCGGCCGGTGACCTCGGCTCGCTCCACCTCAATGTCGACGGCACCTACACCTACACGGTCGACAATGCGGCGACGAAATGTCTGGCGGCCGGCGAGACCAAAATCGACACCTTCACGGTGACGTCGCTCGACGGCACCACCAAGGACGTGTCGTTTACGATCCATGGCGCCAACGAAGCGCCGGTGATCACCAGCAGCGCGCAGACCGGCTCGATCACCGAGATCGCCGGCGCGTGGGACTCGGACACGGCGGACACCGCCAGCGGCGCTGTGAAGTTCACCGATGCCGATCTTCACGACACCCACACGGTGACGGTGACCGGCGTCACCGCCTCTGGCATGACGTCGGGCCTGCCGAGCAATGCGATCCTGAAGGGCTGGCTGTCGTTGGGGGCGCTGACCGATTCCGGCAATGGCGTGACGGGTTCGGATCCCTGGACGTTCTCGGCACATGACGAGAACTTCGACTACCTCGGCGCCGGCCAGAAGGTGACGCTGACCTACACGGTGAAGGTCGCCGACAACCACGGCGGCACCGCGACACAGAATGTTGACATCACCATCACCGGAACCAACGATACGCCGATAATCCTGAGCGAGACCGACCCGCTCAAGCAGACGGTTGTCACGTTAAGCCCCGTGACGCCAATAGTCCTGGGTCCCGGGGTCAATACCAACGCGCTCGGCCTGCATGAGGAGACCTTCGACAACCAGCAGCCTGGCTTGCCTTCCAACAATGGTCAGGGGTTCGGCAACTTCGACAGCGCAACGCTGGATGCCACCTTCTTGTCATCGGGACATGCCGGCGTCGTCAATGGCTCATCCGTCTCCGCCTCGGCGGCTCCGTTCGTTGGACCCGGGAGGGCCGATACCACCAACTATCTGAGCGTCGGCGCCGGCGGAACGGAAACCATTACCTTCGCCCACGAACAAAACGCCTTTGGATTGTATTGGGGCTCGGTCGATTCCTTCAATACGATCTCGTTTTATCACGGAGCGACGCTGGTTGCTTCATACACCGGTGCGAACATTGCGCCGCTGTTTCCGACCGGAAACCAGGGTTCGTTTTCGTCAAACGGGTATGTCGAGTTCGCAGGCCTCGGTCAGTTTGACAAGGTCGTCCTGGGCAGCAGTTCAAACGCTTTCGAGGTCGATAATATTTCCGCAGGGAATGTTCCGGCGCCTCATGTCGAGCTTGCCGCCCCGATCACGGGAACTATTTCCGTAAGTGACGCCGACGTCGGGGATACGCTGACCGCATCGGTGATGGGAGACGCCGTTATCAAGTACAACGGGTCGACAACGTTGCCTGCCAATGTGGACTTTGCCGCCCTGAAAGCCCACAGCGCCATAACGTTCGACAGTGTGCAAACCAACGGCGGGGTCAAGGTCCTGCACTGGACCTATGATCCAAACAATCCCGATCTCGATTTCCTGAAGCCCGGCGACACCCTGACAATCAGCTTTACAGCAAAGGTCAACGACGGCCACGGCAGCGTGGGCAGTCAAGCGCTCACCATCACCATCGGCGGTGCCAATCCCTCGGCGAACATGTCGGAGTTCAAGGTCGTCAACGGGACGTCAGGAAACGACACGTTCAACCACGTCGGTAGCAACGTGACGATCTTCGGCGCCGGGGGCCACGACGCGTTCGTGTTCAATGCCCATTTCGGCAGCGCGACAATCGGCGACTTTGACGTCAACAACGACACCATAACCATGGATCACTCATTTTTCTCGAGCGTATCGGCGTTTGTGGCCGCCGCGCAGCAGCAGGCCACTTCAGGTCCCGACATGGTCATCACGAATGGCCACGATACGCTCACGTTGACAGGCGTGACCTTCGCGCAGCTCCAAGCGCATCAGAACGATTTCCATGTGATCTAGCCGAAGCGGCTTGGCGTCCGGCGCTTGGCGCGCCTGACATCGGGTACTTCGCCGTTCAAACTCCGAAATATCGAGCCCACGCGGTCCTTTGGCGAAAAACGACAACACTTCGCCGTGCCCAAATGGCGGAGACCGGAACAAGCCGCTTTTCTGACGATAAGTGGTGTGTCAAACACCCTGTCTCGGACATGATCAATCGCCGCGGTGGCCCTTAAGCAGCATGAAGCGACTGAGGATATTACGACGGTGGTTCAAGCGGCGGTTCGGGTATGCAAGGCTGCTGTGCCTGGCGCTCCTGATCGGGCTTGCGGCGCTGCGCGTCGCCGATCCCGCCCCCGTCGAGGAGATTCGCGTCAGAACCTTCGATACCTTCCAGCGCATCGACCCCCGCGTGAAGAAGGCAAGGCCGGTCACCATTGTCGATATCGACGAAGCGAGCCTGGCGAAACTCGGGCAATTTCCCTGGCCGCGGACCCGGATCGCGGATCTGATCACTGGTCTGACCAGGCTCGGTGCCGTCGTGATCGGGTTCGACATCGTATTCTCCGAGCCCGACCGGCTCAATCCGGACGTCGCGGCTGACACGTTTCGCGACCTCGATGAGGAAACCCGAAGCCGGTTGCGCGCGCTGCCGAGCAACGACCAGATCCTCGCCGACGCCATGCGGCGCTCGCGCGTGGTGCTCGGCGAATCCGGACTTCTCCAGGTCCAGTCGGAATTCGACAAGTCGCTGCCGTTGACGGGCCTCGCGATGCTCGGCGAGGAGCCGCAACAATTCATGCTTGATTGGCCCGGTCTGCTCCGCAACGTTCCGGTGCTCGAGGCGGCGGCCGCGGGGCGGGGCCTGTTCACGATCAAACCCGAACGCGATGGCATTGTCCGCCGGGTGCCGATGATGATGCAGGCCCAGGGCGCGACCATGCCGTCGTTAAGCTTCGAAATGCTGCGGGTCGCGACCGGCACCGACACGATCTTGATCAGGACCGATCAGGCCGGCATCAAGAGCTTCGCCGTCAAGGGCATCCCGGTTCCGACCGACCGCAACGGCCAGCTTTGGGTTCATTTCGCGCGCAGCGATCCTTCGATCTATGTCCCGGCGGTCGACGTGCTCGAAGGGCGCGTGCCGCCCGAAAAGGTCAAGGGCCAGCTGGTGCTGATCGGAACATCGGCCGTGGGGCTTAACGATAACAAGACTACACCGGCGTCTCCGGCCATGCCCGGTGTCGAAATCCACGCCCAGGTGATCGAGAGCGCGCTGACGCGTGCGGTGCTTACGCAGCCGAACTACGGCATCGCTGTCGAATTCTGCGCGGCAATCGTGTTTGGCATTCTGGTCATCGCGTTTGCACCGCTATTCGGACCGATCACCCTGGTTGCCGTCGGCGCGCTGTTCGCAACACTGCTGATCGGAACGTCCTGGTATTTTTACACCCAACAACGGCTGCTGATCGATTTTACCTATCCCTTGCTGTCGACCACCTCGATCTATCTCACCCTCATTTTCACCAGCTTCGTCAGGGAGCAGCGGCAGCGGAAACAGATTCGTACGGCGTTCGCTCAGTACATGTCGCCGGCGCTGGTCGAGCAACTCGCGCAATCGCCGGAAAAGCTCGTGCTCGGCGGCGAGGAGCGCGAGATGACCATCATGTTCTCCGACGTCCGTGGCTTCACCTCGATCTCGGAGTCCTACAAGAACGATCCGCAGGGGCTGACGGCGCTGATGAACCGGTTCCTGACGCCGCTGACCAACGCGATCCTGGAGCGAAAGGGTTATATCGACAAATACATGGGCGACGCGATCATGGCGTTCTGGAATGCGCCGCTCGACGACAGGGAGCATCAGCTCAACGCCTGCGAAGCCGCGGTCGACATGCTGGAGCGGATCGATGTGCTCAACAAGCAGCGCGAGTTCGAGGCGAAAGAGGGCGGCCACGTCTACATTCCGCTCAACGTCGGCGTCGGACTGAATACCGGCACTTGCGTGGTCGGCAATATGGGGTCCGACCTGCGCTTCGATTATTCCGTGCTGGGCGACAGCGTCAACCTCGCGTCGCGGCTGGAGGGGCAATCCAAGGAGTATGGCTTCCCGATCATCGTCGGCTCCAGGACCGCGCTCGCGGCCAGGGAGAAGTTTGCGATTCTCGAACTCGATTTTATCATGGTGAAGGGCAAGAAAGAGCCCGAGGTCATCTATGCCATTGCGGGGCGCCAGGACACGGCGCATTCCGCCCGCTTCCAGCGACTGCGCAACCTGACCATCGAAATGCTCGCGTGTTATCGCAACCGTGACTGGGAAGGCGCGCTGGCGACGATCGAACGGGGCCGTCGGACCGATGAGGCCCGGTCCCTCGAGTTACTCTATAATTTGTACGAGGCGCGAATTCTCGGCTATCAGGAAAATCCGCCCCCGGAAGACTGGAACGGCGCTTTTGCGTTGTTGACGAAGTAGCGGATTGCAAAATCTGCGTCGTCCCGGCGAACGCCGGGACCCATAACCCCTGGCGTGCATAGTTGCAGAGGGCATCCGCTTCAGTGCCCTATCGAGAGGACACGGAGTATGGGTCCCGGCGTTCGCCGGGACGACAGCCAGATTTTTTACTCCAACCCGATCGTGGTCAGGTCCTGAAACCAGTGCTGGGCCTGCACGAACTTCTTGATCTTGGGCGACAGCGCGTGCGGATTGGTGTCGTGCACCACCCACACCAGCACCGCATCGTCGACGATCAGCGAATGCGCCTGCGCCAGTAATTCGTCCTGCTTGGTGGAATCGAACGTCTGCTTGGCCTCGTCGATCAGGGCATCGACTTTCGGATTCTTGTAGCCGCCCCAGTTGACGCCGACAGGCGCGATCTGGCCGGAGTGGAAGAAACGTACGATGGCGTAGAGCGGGTCCGACGTCACATAGGCGATGTTGTTCGAGGTGATGCCGGCATTCATTTCGTCCGCGGCGCCTTTGCGCCAGTGCGTGTAAAGCGTTTCCAGTTCGACCACCTTGAAGTCGACATCGATGCCGATTTCCTTGAAGCTTTGCTGCAGGAATTCGTTCATCGGCAGCGACAGCATTTGTCCGGTGCCGCCTTGCGCGATGATGAAGGTGGCCTTCAGCGGCTTTTCCTTTGAATAGCCGGCTTCCTGAACCAGCTTCTTCGCGGCCGCAACGTCGTATTTGAGCTCGAAGGTCGGCTTGCCGAACCAGGGGCTCGACGGATCGACCTGACCCTTGGCAGGCTTGGCGAGACCGTTCATCAGTCCGACCACCGCGTCGCGATCGATCGCAAGATTGAGCGCCTTGCGCAGCCGGACGTCGGTCCAGGGCGAGCCCGGCAACACGCTGAGATGATAATTCCACACATGCGGGGTGATGTTATCGACGATCCGCATGCCCGCGGATTTGAGTTGCGGCACCGCATCGGGCGCCGGTGTTTCGATCAGATCGACCTGACCCGCCAACAGCGCGTTGGTTCGCGTCAGCGCTTCCGGCATCGGAATCAGGATCAGCTTGTCGACCTTCGGAATCCGCTTCTTGTTCCAGTAATCCTCGTTCTTCGAAAGTTCGGCGAGCTCGCGCGGCACGAGTTTTGTCAATTTGAACGGCCCGGTGCCCGAAGGCTGGCTTGCGAACTTGTCCCAGTCCTTGCCGAGCTTTTCGTATTGCGCGGGGCTCGAGACCAGGAACCAGAGCATCTGGTAGGGAAAGAACGAGTCGACGGTCTTGGTGGTGATTTCGATCGTGGAATCGTCGATCTTGGCGTAGCTCGCCACCGAGGGCAGGCGGGTCTTCACCTGCGCGCTCTGGCGCTTGTCGAATTGCGGCGTCTTGTCGTTCAGGACCTTGTCGAGATTCCAGATCACCGCATCGGCGTTGAAGTCGCTGCCGTCATGGAATTTGACGCCCTGCCGCAGTGTAAATCGCCATTTGGTCTTGTCCTTGTCGTCGACCTTCCATTCGGTGGCGAGGCCCGGCACCAGTTTGCCCGGCCGGTCCGACACATCCATTTCCCAGGCGACCAGCGGATCGTAAATCGTATAGGCGGTGAACTGATAGGCGCCGGCGCCACGATCCGGCTGGCCGGTTGTCAGCGGAATGTCCGCCATCGAAATGCCGTATCGCACCACCTGTTCGGCTCGCGCGGGAAGGGCGGGCAGGACAGCGCCGATGGCCACTGCCAAGGCCGCAAGTAGGATCGAATTTCGGGTGCGCATGAACTAAGCTCCATTGGACGAGCGATTGGAATAATCGATACCAACGTGCAAGGTTGATGCCAGATTAGGCAGTTGTGTTTTTTGCTGGCCCGCAATCACAAGGAGTTGTGCCGTCAATAGCAATTCGGCGGTACCCGCGTCATTGGCACAGCCGTTGCATACCGTTTGCATAAGAAATAGTCACTGAAAGTCGAAAAGGGATTTCCACGATGCGTACCGAAAGATCTGCGAAAGGCCGGGCAAGCGCGGCGGTCATGATGCTGGCGATTGCATGCGCGGCGGGGCTGCCGCGGATCGCCGGCGCCGAAACCGTTTTGCGCATCGGCATGACCGCGGCCGACATTCCGCGCACGCTGGGCCAGCCCGATCAAGGTTTTGAGGGCAATCGCTTTACCGGCCTCACGATGTATGACGCGCTGACGATGTGGGACCTCTCCGCTGCCGACAAGCCGAGCGTCATGATTCCCGGGCTCGCGACCGAATGGGCCGTCGATGACGCCGACCAGAAGAAGTGGACGTTCAAGCTTCGCCCCGGCGTCACCTTCCACGACGGCTCGCCGTTCAATGCCGACGCTGTGGTCTGGAACGTCGAAAAAGTGCTCAAGCAGGATGCGCCGCAGTTCGATCCGAGCCAGGTCGGCGTGACCGCGTCGCGGATGCCGACGCTGGCTTCGGCCCGCAAGATCGACGACATGACGGTGGAATTGACCACCAAGGAGCCGGATAGCTTCCTGCCCATCAACCTCACCAACCTGTTCATGGCAAGTCCTTCGAAATGGCAAAAACTGTTCGACGCCGCCGAAGGCGCGGATGCCAAGGCGAAATCGCAAGCCGCGTGGGCCGCGTTCGCGCGTGCCGCGTCCGGCACCGGGCCGTGGAAGTTGTCGAGCTTCACGCCGCGCGAGCGGCTGGAGCTGACGAAGAACGAGAATTATTGGGACAAGGCGCGCGTCCCCAAAGTCGACAAGATGCTGCTGCTGCCGATGCCCGAGGCAAATGCGCGCACCGCTGCGTTGCTCTCCGGCCAGGTCGACTGGATCGAAGCGCCCGCGCCGGATGCGGTCGCGGAAATCAAGCAGCGCGGCTTCGTGCTTCAGACCAATGAGGAGCCACATGTCTGGCCGTGGCAGTTCTCGCGCATCGAGGGCTCGCCGTGGAACGACATTCGCGTTCGCAAGGCGGCCAATCTCTGCGTCGACCGCGAGGGCCTGAAGGACGGCCTGCTCGCGGGCCTGATGGTGCCGGCGACCGGCACCTTCGAACCCGGTCACCCCTGGCGCGGCAAGCCGACCTTCGAAATCAAATACGACAAGCCTGCGGCGCAGAAGCTGATGCAGGAGGCCGGCTTCGGCCCGGCTAAGAAATTGTCGGTCAAGATCCAGACCTCGGCGTCGGGATCTGGTCAGATGCTGCCATTGCCGATGAACGAGTATCTGCAGCAGGCGCTGGCGGAATGCTATTTCGACGTCCAGCTCGATGTCATCGAATGGAATACGCTGTTCACCAACTGGCGGCGCGGCGTCAAGGATCCCTCCGCCAACGGCGCCAACGCCACCAATGTGACCTATGCCGCGATGGACCCGTTCTTT
>WNFC01024675.1_pt1 | contig 15790 bp, 19 predicted proteins | sample 5400541 | NCBI WGS metagenome assembly WNFC01 (sample SAMN13153342, study PRJNA577476) | soil metagenome | isolation source: 120 cm saprolite under Douglas fir tree site 2 hole 2 replicate 1 | place: USA:California | collected 2015-04-18
GAGGGTCTTGGTAAACTCATCCATGGCTGACCTCCACGCTCGTTATCTGCCGAGAGCACAGGGCGGCTCTGGCCCCACAAGGCTAACCCGCGTTGAGCGCTGGGGGTCAGCCTCACCTCGCGGAAGTCATACTGTCTAGCCAGCACGGTGACACGTTGGAGGTGACGGGACATGATCAAGTTCGACCACCTCAGGATCCCGGTGACAGACCTGGCACGCTCCCGGAGCTGGTACATCAATACGCTGGGGCTGAAGGTTGAGTTTGAGGTCCCGGACCGGCAGACCGTGGCTTTGCAGGACAGCAACGACTTCACCATCTTCCTTCAGCAGGGGCAGTCGGGCGTTCATCCAAATGGGTGCGCGCTCTGGTTCCAGGTCGTTGACGTGGACGCCACCTTTGGCGAATGGTCGGCACGGGGTGTTCAATTCGCCCATGGCCCACGGAAATCATATTGGGGCTACGGGGCCGAGCTAAGGGACCCGGACGGATACCTGGTTCGCCTCTGGGACGAGCGCTCGATGAAAAATTGACGTGCTGAGCGGCGTCAGGCTAACTCCACGCTCCAGCGGACCGGAGCTCGCGTTGCTCGCTCCGGCCGCTGAGCGTGAGCGTTGGGCGGGGGAGAAAGGGCGATGAACGCCAGCCCCCTGACGGCCCCCAAACCGACTTCCAGTATTGCTATGTTTCGGCGATGGCTACTGCGGATCCATGGGACGATTTTGACGCTCGTTGCGTTGGGAAGCGCTCTCGCTACAACCATTGGCTGGATGACTGGAACTGGACTATTTGGTTTCATGCAGCAGAACCCCATGGTCTGGGTTGGGCTGATCCAAGCTTACCTGTTGATGGCGATTATAGCGGTATTGCTGGTACTTGGCTCGGGTCAAGCGAATGTGAGGAAATGGAATGTGGTTGGAGCACTCGCGCACTGTGCCCCTCTAATCTCGGCTCTCGGTTCCTTGGATGTATTCGAGTCAATGGGGGCGTTCGGAATTGTCCGAATAGCTATTGCCTTCCACCTTGTCTGGCTCAGTCTTGAAACACTTGCAGCAGTTTATCCGGACCCGAGCCACTAATCTGCGTTCACACCCGCCGCCTAACTCTAGTTCGAGCGGACGCGCTGAAGCGCGCCGCTCAACATCGCGTTAGGCAGCATGGAAGAGCTCGCGAATCTGTAATGCGCGACTTGTCGAATCGCTTGCGCGGCGGCAATTTCCGCCATGCCGTCGAGGCGGTGGCGGCGCTGCGTGGTTTGGACCCGGCGACCGCCGCAGGCCTCGTCCCGTCGACCGACACCAAGGACGAGCAGCGGGCATTCCAGCTTCTGGTCGCGCGACTGGTGGCCGAAGGCGGCATGCACGGCCTGGCGGCGCGGTGGCGCGACTTACCGTTGCCGCAATGGCGCGAAATGCTTGTGAGCGAGATCGGTCAGGCGTTTCACCTGTGGGTCGAAGAAGGCACCATCGAGCTGTTGCTCGCCGCGCTCGACGACCCGGACGACAAAGTCGCACGACGGGCTGTGAAGCTGCTCACCAGCTGCCTCCGCGAGCCACCAGCCAAGGAGCGCAAGGAAATCGCGAAGACGTTGCGCGGCCGGGCAGCGCTCGAGGCTTGGGGCCAGGCCACCGCTTGGATGACTCCCGCGCGGCGTGCTCGGGTCGCCACGGCGGTGACAGCCGCGCTCGATCGCTGCGCCGACAATTTGAAGGCGCTGACCTGGCCGGACGACTACATCGAGCTCCTCGGCCACAGCGCGACCCGCACCGACCACCGCGCGATCACATTGCTAGAGGAGTTTCGCAAGATGGCGGGCGAGACCCGCCGCTCCGAATTCGAGGCGCTCGATCCCGAGAACCTGCCGGAACCTACGTCGATCCTGGCCGAAAAGAAGGACATCCCGCCCGGTACGCCGGTTGTTCGCGTCTGGTCCATACCCACCGGGCTCCTCGACCTCAAGGGGCTGGAGGACGCCATCGAGCGCATTCGACGACGGTGATTCTCAGGTACGGGGGCCTTTAGTTCATACTCCAAGGGAGGTCTCAATGAGCAAACTGATTGTACTCGTGGTGCTTGCGGCTGCCGGCGTGTTTGCCGGGAGATACTTGGCGAAGCTCGATTTGTCTGTCGCGGATGCTCGAGTACGGAAGCTCGCTAATACCTCGTCACGCGCGTTGGAATATGGAGTTCCAGTAATCTGCTTCGTTGTGTTGGCGTTCTGGACATTTGTATCTATTGATGCCGGCCACGTCGGGGTGGTCCGGGCGTTCGGAAAGGTTGAGCCGACACCGCGGTACGAAGGACTGCATACCGTGATGCCGTGGAAGGAAGTTCAGCAAATGACGACGCAGATCGTCAGGCACGAGAGCAAGTACGACGCGGTGAGCATAGATATTCAGGCCGTCCATACCGTGATGGCGATCAACTACGCGATTGACCCGGCGAGGGCGCCGGAGATTTACCGCACTATCGGCATGGGCTATGAAACCGGGATCATTGCCCCGGCGGCGTCTGAGGTCCTCAAGGCGACGACGGCTGTACATCCGGCGAACGATATTCTTCAACAACGGGCGAAGATCAAGGCCGATGTGCAGGACGGCATTACGCACTGGCTCTCGAAGTACGGCATCCTCGTGCGCGAGGTCTCGATCAAGGACATTCGGTTTGACGCGGACTTTGAAAAGGCAGTCGAGCGTAAACAAATAGCGCAGCAGCTAGCCCAGCAGAAGAGGTACGAAGTGGAGCAGGCTCAGCAGGACGCCGCCTCCATGGTCGCCAGAGAACGCGGCAAGGGTGAAGCGGAGAGGGCTAACGCGGAAGGGCAAGCGCAGGCATTGCGGATTCGTGGAGCGGCGGAAGCTGAGTATAACACCCGCGTGGCGCAGTCACTGTCGCCGGTGTTGATCCAGCAACAATATCTCCAGAAGTGGAACGGACAGCTACCGCAGTACCAACTTGGTGCAAGTGGGGCACTCATCAATCTTCCGACGCCGAAGTAAGTATCAGCCCCGTGCTCAGCCGGCCCGGAGGCGTCGCAGGATCGCCTCCGCGAAGGTCGAGGCGGCGGCCGGGGCGTGGGTGAAGAAGAGGCCCGGCTCGTTGACCTCGACCTCCATGATCAGGAAGCCGGCCTCCGTCTCCACGCCGTCGATCCGCGCGTAGAGCGGGGCCGCCGGCAGGGCGCGCAGGGCGGCCCGCGCGGCGTCGGCGACGCCGGGGGGCGCCGGCTCCGCCCGGGTGGTGCCGCCCAGGTGGGACTGCACGCGGAAGTCACCGGCGGCCGGCCGCTTGAGCACGCTGTGGGTCAGGGCGCCGTCGATGAAGATCATCGACCACTCCCCGCGCGTCCGGACCTCCTCCACGAAGGGTTGCACGAGCACCGGCCGGCCGATGGTGCCGGTCGCGATCGCGGCCGCCGCCTCGCCCACCGTCTCGCCGGTCACGAGCCGGGTGTCGTGGGCGGAGGCGCCGATCTCGGGCTTGAGCACGGCGGCCGGCCAGCCGTGGCCGCGCATCATCGCCTCGAGCCCCGCCCGGCTCTCATCCTCCAGCACCGCGGTGGCCACCGTGGGCACCCCGGCCGCGTGCAGGGCGATGAGATAGCGCTTGCTCACGTTCCAGCGGACGAGGGCCGGCGGGTTGAAGATGCGGGCTCCGGTCCGCTCCAGCCGCTCGAGCCAGCCGAGGAAGGCCTCCGGCTCGAAGTGATAGTCCCAATTCGAGCGCAGGACGACCGCGTCGAAGCCCCCGAAGTCCGCCGCGCGCTCGTTCCACGCTCGCGCTTCCACCCGGGCGCCGCCGCGCTCGAGGGCCCGGGCCACCAGCCGGTCGCTCTCCGAGATGTCGGGCCAGAGCAGGCAGGTGACGAAGCAGACGCGGCTCACCGGCTCCTCATCGGCAGCCGAGCCCCAGGCGAAGGGCGGCCAGATTCGCCTGCATGAGCTCCACGTAGCCCGCGCCCGCCGCGGCCTGCTCCCGGCTCACCCCCTCGATGGGATTGAGCGCCAGCGTCGTCGCCCCGATCTCGCGAGCGAGCGTCTGCGCCAGGCGCGGGCTCACGAGCGGCTCGAAGAAGACGTGAGTGACGTGCAGGCGCCGCGCGGTCTGCACGATCGCCGCGAGGTCCGCCGGGCTCGGCTCGGCCTCGGGGGCGCTCCCCATGATCGCCACCTGGGTGAGCCGGTAGCGGCGGGTCAGATAGGCGAACGCGGCGTGCGAGGTCACCACCTCGCGCCGCGCGCAGTCGCGCAGCCCCGCCGCGAAGGCCTCGTCGAGCGCGTCGAGCCGTGCGGCGAGCGCCTTCGCGTTCTCCCGGTAGACGGACTGCCCGGCGGGGTCGGCCTGCGCGAGCCCATCCGCGATCGTCTGGGCCTGGGCGCGCGCGAGGGTGGGATCGAGCCACACGTGGGGATCGACGCTCGGGCCCTGCGTGAGCAGGCTCAGGCCGCGCGCGGCGTTCACGACCGTGGTGCGGGCGGGAAGGCCGCCCAGGAGCCGCACCGCCCAGACGTCGATACCGGTCCCGCTGTGGACGAACACGGAGGCGCGCTGCAGGAGCGCGACGTCGCGCGGCGCGGGCTCCCAGTCGTGCGGCTCCACCCCGGGCGGCACCAGCGAGACCACCTCGGCGCGATCGCCCGCCACCTGGCGCGTCAGCTCCCAGAGCGGGTAAATGGTGGCGACCACCAGCGGCTTCGCCGGCGCGGCCGATTCCTGGCAGCCGGCGAGGGCCAGGATCGCCGCGAGGGCGATCCCCCGGCGACGGCCGATCACGCGCGGCCGGGGCCCGGGTCGGCCAGCGCGGCGGCTCCGAGGGGCCGCGGGCGGAGGCGCAGCAGGAGCCCGAGGGCCAGGAGGCTCAGGCCGAAGGCGCAGACCACGGTCGCGCCGGTGGGCAGGTCGAGCACCGCGGATCCGACCATCGCCATGACGCTCACCCCGGCGCCGAAGACCCAGCCGACGGCCAGGCGGGGGCCGATGCGGGAGGCCAGCAGGATGCCGGCCAACGCGGGCACGATGAGATACGAGAAGACGAGCAGCACGCCCGCGATGCGCACCGACGAGGTCACCACCACGCCGAAGGAGGCGTAGAAGGCGAAGTCCCACGCCCGCACGCGCCAGCCCTCGCGATAGGCGCGGTCCGGATCGGTGGAGATCAGGAAGAAGGGGCGCCGGCAGAGCCAGTGGAAGAGGCCGACCAAGGCGTAGAGGATCGCGACCTTGAGGACCTCGTCCCCGCGGACGGACAGGATGGAGCCCACCAGCATGCCGCGCAGGTGCTCGGCCCCGTGGGGCGAGCGGTCGGCCAGGAGGACCGCGCCCGCGGAGGAGACCGCGTAGACCACCCCGATCACCGCCTCGTGCGAGACGCGCCGCGTGCGCGAGCGCGTGAGGGCCAGCACGAGGGCCCCGAGCACGGTGAAGCCGAGGCCGGCCGCGTACGACTCCCACGTCTCGAGCTCGTAGCCCACCAGGAACGCGGCGGTAGCGCCGAGGGCGGCGATCTGGGCGAGCGCGATGTCGACGAAGACCACCTCGCGCGCGATCACGTGGAAGCCCAGGTAGGCGTGGATGCCGGTGAGCACGAGGCACATCAGGAACGGGAACCACATCAGGGCCAGTAGCTCGCCGCTCATCTCGTCGGGTGTCCCTTCCGCGCGATCGCCATCACTTGAGTGCCTGCGTGACGCTCCGGACATTGTAGTCGATCGTCTCCAGGTAGCCGTCGGTGCCCTTCGCGGAGCCCACCGCGGGCGCGAGTGGAACCACCTTCGCCCCCGTCTCCTGGGCCACCCGCTCCGCGATCTTCTGATCGCCCCAGGGGACCGACAGGATGACCCGGACCTTCTGGTCCTTCATCAGCGCGATCAGCTTGGTGAGGTGCGATGGCGTCGGGGGGATGCCGGGACGCTCCTCGATGGAGCCCGCCTCGACGAGGCCGAAGCGGGTGAGGAAGTAGATCCACATGTTGTGATCGACCACCACCTTCGTGCCCTTGAACGCGGCCAGGTCCGTGGTCCACCGGGCGAGGGCCTGGTCGACGCGCGCCAGGAACGCCTGCCGGTTGCGATCGAACGCGGGACGGGACTGGGGCGCGACCCGGGCGAGCCCTTCGACGATGTTGGCGGTGACGCCGGGCACCATGCCCGGATCGAGGGAGTAGTGGGGATTCCCCACCGGGTGCACGTCGCCCATCGAGCGGTCGACCTTCCCCTGGGGCACCTCGAGCACGAGGAGGCCGGCCGAGGCGTCGACCCGCCCGGGCGCGCCGGGGGCCACGCGCGGGTTGCCGAGGTCGTGGGGGTTCTGGGTCCCGCGGGCGAGCGCGTCGACCTCCACCAGGTCGCCGCCCACCGCCTCGACGAGGGCCTTGAGATCGGTCGTGGTCGCGACCACCGCGATCTTGGACGCGGCCGCGCCGGGGCCGGCCCAGAGGCCGATCCCGAGGAAGAGCAGGAGGAGCGGGCTCAGCAAGCGAGCGAGCGTGCGCATGGACATGATCATCTCCTCGTCGAGTCTAGAACGGATGCGCCGGGTGGGCGCCCATGATGAACGTGGCCTGGAAGAGGATCTCGTCCACCTTCCGGGCGCTCCCGCCGTTGTCGGTGAAGCCGTCCCGGTCGGCCCGCTCGGTGTACTTGTAGCCGAGGCGGAAGCGCAGGAACTCGGACGGCATGAAGGCGAGGTACGGGCCCACCGCCCACTCGCGGCCGCGCATGACCGGGTACTGGGTCCAGTCGTAGCGGAAGCCCGCGGCCCAGCGGGCGAGCTGGCCGGTGCGGAAGGGCTGCACCTCGCCGCCCACGTACCAGCCCCAGCGGTTGCGGGTGCGGGTCTGGTCTGGTGTGTCCTGGATGCCGTCGCCGTTGGTGTCCTCGCCGAGCACGTTGACGCGCCGGTTCTGGTAGATCATCTCCCCCAGCAGGGTGAGCAGCGGATGCTGCCAGCCCTCGGGCCGGTACTTGTACTTGGCGTCGAAGCCGAGCAGGGTGTTGCGGTGGCTCTCGGACGTCTCGCCGTTCGCCACCGAGGCGCCGAGCTGGATGGCGCTCTCGTCGCCCAGCTCGAAGAACGTGCGCAGGCGGCCGGTCACGAGCGGCGCGGTCAGCTTGCCGCGCCCGAAGGCGGTCTCGTTGTCGCCGTTGAACGCGCCGACCAGCGCCTCGAGGAAGAAGGGCAGGGGCGCCACCCAGGTGAGCTCGGCGCCGCGCTCGACGAGCCCCTCCTCGCCGAGGAAGCGCGCGAGCACGTTGGGCGCGTCGATGAACGGCCGGTCGTGCTCGTGCACCGGGTTGAGCAGGCCGAAGCGGTTGCGCATCTGGCCCATCTTGAGCTGGGTGCCGAAGGGCAGCGCCATCAGGGTCAGGTTGGCCTCGGCCAGGTGCAGGTTGATCTCGCCCTGGTCCTCCTCGCCGGCCTCGAAGCGGACCTCCGCCCGCGCGTAGGGATCGATCTGGCCGAAGAGGGAGAGCTCGATCTCGCGCGGGAAGAAGCGGTTCTCGCGCCCCGGGAACGAGCCCGCGTTGGCCTTGTCGACGTTGCTCTGAGTGAGGTTGCCGATGAAGTCGCCGGCCACCCCCATGTCGAACAGGAGCTGGCCAGGTCCGCGCTGGCTGTAGAGCGAGAAGGGCTCGCGCGGCCGCGCCAGGTCCATGGGGTTGATCGCGACCCCAGGGGCCGGCGCGGCGGGGGCCTGGGCGACCGCCGCCGGCGGGGGCGCGGCCGGTGGAGGCGCCGCGGCGGGCTGCGGGCGATTCTCCAGCTGCTGGATGCGCTCGCCCAGCTGATTGATCGCCTTCTCGTAGCCGTCCTTCATGGTGTCGAACTGCTTGCGCATCTGCTCGAGCTCCTTGCGCAGTGTCTCCACCTCCTGGGCCGCGGCGGGCCCGGGCACGAGCAGGCCGGTGAGGAGCAGGCCGATGCCGACGAGTGATCGCATGGATGCCTCCCTCTCGAGGGAAAGTTGGGATCGTCCGGCGGGCCAGGGGGCCGGCGGACGGCGACTACGACGAGAGCGTGGGAGGGCTAGGCGAGACGGGGTGGAGCGCGCGAATCGGCGAGGCTGACGACCGGATCGGCGTGACCCTCGGCGGGGCCCGCGGGGCACGGGGCGACGACGAGCGCGACGAAGTCGGTCGGCGGACCGTCCGGCAAGGGAACGTCGCCGCCGAGGAACTCGAGGCTCGCCAGGACGTGCTCTTCGTTGTAGAGCCCGGCGCTGGTCGCCTGGTGGAGGTGGCGGGGCTGCCCCGCCTTGAGCGGCAGCGCGATCGCCACCAGCGCGAGCAACAGCGCGGCGGCGGCGATCCGGAAGGGTTGGTTCAGACGCGACGTCGTCACTAGCCCGTACTACAACACGGAAGCGCGATCGCGCGCAACTTCGTCGGCCCTCGGGGCGGCCCCCCCGGGCGGGGTATCATGCTTGCCGGAAGGGGAGATCGGGACCCATCACAGGAGGAGGGAAGCATGGCGATCGCGACCTGGAGCCTCACGGTTCTGTTCATAGGTCTCGTCTTCGGATCGGCGTGGGGGCAGCCCTCCCCGTCGGCGGCCGACGTCCTGGAGGCGCTCCGTGGCGGTGGCTACATCATCGTGCTTCGCCACGGCGCCACCCATGCCGATCAGGCGGATACCGATCCGCTCAACCTCGACAACGTCGCCAAGCAGCGGCAGTTGAACGACAAGGGCCGCGCGGACGCGAAGGCGATCGGCGACCTGTTCAAGTCCGTCGGGGTGCCGATCGGGAAGTCGTACTCCAGCCGCTTCAACCGCGCGGTCGAGACTGCGCGGCTGGTCGGGGGCAAGGCGCCGGAGGCCACGCTCGACGTGAGCGAGGGCGGTCTGGTGGTGAGCCCGAACGAGAACAACCGCCGGACTCAGGCTCTCCGCACCCTCGTCGGGACCGCCCCGGATCCGGGCACCAACACCCTCGTGGTCACGCACAAGCCGAACATCCTCGACACCTTCGGCAAGGACTGGTTCGAGGTCAAGGAGGGCGAGGCCACGATCTTCAAGCCCGCGGGCGGGGGCAAGTACGCGCTGATCGCGCGCGTGCAGATCGACCAGTGGCCGACCGCGAAGAAGTAGCCCGCCGTCCCCCGGCTGGCAAGGATCAGCGGGCGGAGTCGGCCTCGAAGTCGCCGGGGCTCACCCGGTCGAGCCATCGCCGCACGCCGTCGGCCGCGTCAGGATCGGCGCCCGCGCGCGGACCGCGAGGGCGAGCGCGTCGGCGGGGTGGCAGGGCAGCGCCAGCTCGAGCCCGTCGCGCTCGAGCACGAGGCCGGCCGAGATGCCCCGCTCGTCCCCCTCGAGATAGGCGCGCACCACCGCGGCGCCCAGGTGGCCGACGAGCTGCTCGGCCAGCTCGAAGATCGGCGTGCAGGGACACGAGGTCATGCCCAGGCAGCGCGCCAGCCGGTTGGCCTCGTTCATGGGCACGTAGAAGGCGAGCCAGCGATCTAATTGACCGGAGAGTCAAGCGACTACTTCACGATCGGGAAGCGGCGGCGGGTCCAGCCGTCGTAGCCCTCCTGGAGCACGACGTGGTTCAGGTAGCCACGGGTCTCGAGGAAGGTGTAGGCGGTGGCCGCCTCCTCCACCGGGCACCGGCAGTAGAGCACGACCATGGGGGTGGTGGGGATCTCGCCGAAGCGGCGATCCAGCTCGGTCATCGGCACCGAGAGCGCGCCCGGCAGGTGACCGGCCCGGTACTCCGCGGCGGGGCGGAGATCGATCACCACCACCGGCTGGCGCGAGTCGATCAGCCACCTGAGGTAGTCGGGCTCGGTGAGGGCCACGCTGGGCGTGCCGCCGTGCGCGGCGTGAGCGTCGGGCGCGAAGGCGAGGGTGACGGCGAGCGCCAGGCCGAGGCCGAGCGAGGCCCGCGTCACTGAACCTCTTTCGCGACCGCGGTGATCTCCACGTTGGGCGGCACCCCGGTGAGCGTGAAGCGGACGCGGTCGCCGACGTCGAGGCCCTCGTACAGCTTGGGATCGTGGACGCGGAAGCCCATGGTCATCGAGCCCATGAACCCGAGCAGGTCCTCGTGGGTGAGCACCACCACGTTCAGCTCGGGTAGCACCGCGCGCACCACGCCGCGCGCCTGCCAGGTCCGCTCGACCCCCGCCACCACCTGCTGCCCGCGCGCGCGCTCGAGCTCCCCGGCCAGCCGCGCGGTCTCGCGGCCCCACGCGAGATAGCCCAGCAGCAGTCCCAGGCCGAGGGCCAGGTTGACGAGCAGGACGACCCGCCACAATCGCATGGCGGCCCTAGTGTACGTGCTCGTCGGGCGCGGGCCCGGCCGGCGTTTCCTTGTCGATGAGCTGGATCTGCTCGACGAGGGTCCGCAGCGTGTCCCAGCCCGGGCCCGGGGCGCCGGGCAGCCAGCGCGCGCGGATGTAGCCCTGGCGGTCGATGAGGAACTCCACGTGGAGCGGCGGGGCGCCGCGTGGCGACAGCGCGGCGGGGCCGAGGCCCCGGGCCAGCAGGGTGTAGCTCGTCGCGATGTCGGCCGCGCCGTCGGTGATCACCGGATAGAGGATGGGCGGGCGCCCGCCCAGGCGGCGGATGATCTCGCTCCCGTCGCCTCGCGGCACCGCCACGACCTCGGTGCCGAGGGCCTGGAGCGTGTTGTAGGCCTCGGCGAGCTGCACGAGGCGCGCGCGCGACTCCGGCAGCGTGAAGACCACCAGCAGGGTCATCCAGCGATCGCGCAGGTCCTTGAGGCTGCGCGGCGGGGCGGGGCCGACCACGATCGCCAGGTCCGGGGCCACCAGCCACGGTCGCCCGGGCGGCACGAGCGCGGTCATCTGCCGAGCCTGGTCTCCGGCCGCGAGCGTGCGGATGAAGTTGATCAGGTCCCAGCGCTCCTCCTCGGAGAGCACCGCGCCGAAGGGCGGCATCCCGCCGGCGGGGATTCCGTGGGTGAGCCACCAGAACATGTCGCCCGCGGTGTGCTGCGCGGTGTGCGGCGCGGTCAGGTCGGCGGGCGGCCGCGGCAACCCCGCGCCGCCCGGCCCGTCGCCGCGTCCGCCCACGCCGTGACAGGAGGCGCAGTGAGCCCGGAAGAGCGCCGCGCCACTCGCCACCGAGACCACGTGGTACGGCACGGACGAGCGGCGAAAGGTGGTGGGATAGGCGTCCACCGTCATCGGAGGCAGCGCGACCCAGAGGCCGGCGACGAGCGCGAGGCCGCCCGCGCCGACCAGGAGCACGCGCCAGGAGCGGAGCAGGAGGCCCACCACCATCGCCAGGAGGCCGAGGAAGGCGACCTGGGTGCCGACGAGCACGCGCGTCGGGCCGCCCGGCAGCGCGGCGGCCACGTCCCAGGCGTAGCGTAGCGAGAACGGCCACCAGACCGGATCGTGCACCGCGGGGGGCGAGAGCGAGAGCCCGGTCGTCAGCAAGAGGATCAGGAGCCCGAGCGCGGCCTCCGCGGTTACGAAGCGTCCGAGGCGCGCCATCGCGGGCCGTCCCACCGTGTCGCCGTCGCCCCCGAGCCGCGGCAGGAGACGGCGCCGGTTGTGCTGGGCGAGGAGGATGACCGGGATCAGCAGGGCGACCTTCGCGAGCAGGAGCCACCCGTACGACGTGCCGACGAGCGCGGGCACGCTGCCCACCTGGAACCAGGTGTTGGCGAGACCGGTGGCGACGAGCAGGATCATGACGGTCAAGGCCAGGCGCGAGAACGCCCGCACCGCGAGCACCGCGAAGGGCCGCGCGTCCGCGCCCTCCGCGCGCGCGGCGACCCGCAGCAGCGCGGCGAGCGGCAGGAGCGCGCCCAGCCACGCGCCGGCCGCGAGGAGATGGAGGGCGTCGACCAGCGCGGCCGGGAGCCCGACGCCCTCCACCGCCGCGGCGTGCCCGGCCCACGCCATGGCCGCGGCGCCGACGCTTGCGAGGAGCCAGGCCTCGCCGCGCAGGGCGAGGCGGTCCGTGGCGGACTCCTCGCGCTCCCGCAGCAGGAGCAGCGCGGCCAGGAGCAGCAGCACCCCGTGGCGCACCAGCCACACGGTGCCGAACTGGCTGTGGCCGAGCAGCCGCGCCCACTCGCCGATCTCGAGCGCGGCGCCCGCCCGCCCGGTGACCACCGCCGACTGATGCGCGAGCGTGGCCAGCCCGGTGACGAGCACGAGCCCGACGAGCGCGCGCGCCCAGCGGAGCATGCGCGCCTCCCAGGCGAGCACGGTCGGACGATCACGAGGCCGCACCAGCAGGGTGGCGGTGACCAGGCCGACCAGTCCGAGGCCGGCGGCCAGGTGCAGCCAGCGCGCCGCGATGCCGAGCGTGATCATGACTTGCGGATGAGCCGCATCACGATGACCAGGATCAGCACGCCCGCGGCCAGGGCCAGGAGTGCGGACAGCAGGCCCACCATCAGCGCGCTCAGGCTCTCCGCGCGCAGCGGACCGCCGTGGTCGGCCCACGCGTTCGCGGCGAGGAGGAGCCAGGCGGCTTTCATGGGCGGCCTCATTATAATGAGTCCGTGCGCGCCGTCATCTTCGACGCCGGCAACACCCTGCTGCGGATGAACTACCGGATCATCGCGGAGCAGCTCGTGGCCCGCGGCCGTCCGGTGAGCGCCGACCAGGTGGAGGAGGCGGAGCTGCGGGCCCGCGTGCGGCTCGACCCGCACCTGGCCCCCGGCGGCTCCACCGAGAGCGCGACCACCCACGGCCGCTACCTGCGCTACCTGCTCGAGCACCTGGCGGTGACCGAGGAGGCCGAGATCGAGGCCATCGCCCGCTGGCGCCGTGGCTACAACCTGCCGGTGGGGCTCTGGAACCGGGCCGATCCCGAGGCGCTCGAGGCGCTGCGCCGGGTGCAGGCGGCGGGCCTGGTGGCGGGAGTGATCTCGAACTCCAACGGCTCGGTGCGGGCCATCCTGGAAGAGACCGGGCTCGCCGCGCACCTCGACTTCATCATCGACTCGTCGGTGGTCGGCGTGGAGAAGCCGGATCCGCGCATCTTCGAGCTGGGCCTGCGCGAGGCCGGCGTGGGCGCGCGGCACGCGGTGTACGTGGGCGACCTCTACTCGGTGGACGTGCTCGGCGCGCGCGCGGCCGGGCTCGACGGGATCCTGCTCGATCCGGGCGGCTTCTGGGGGCCGCGGGACTGCCGGCTGGCCCGCGGGCTCGGCGACGCGGTGCGCCTGGCCCTCGGATAAGCCCCTCACCACCGGGCCCCTCACCACCGGACCCCTCACCCTGCCCTCTCCCCAGAGGAGAGAGGGTTACTGCGGAAGGGTCACGTAGGGGTAGCGGCGGAGGGCGTCGTAGACGATCTGCATCATCTGCTCCACCGCGGCGGCGGTGCGCCCCTCGAACCGCAGGGTGAGATAGGGGTTCGTGTTCGACGCGCGCACGAGGCCCCAGCCCTCCGGGAAGATGATGCGCGTGCCGTCGATGTCGATGGTCTCGTAGCGGCTCTTGAACTCGCGGGCCAGCTCCGCCACCAGCTGGAACTTCCGGTCGTCGGGGCAGGGGGCCTTGAGCTCCGGCGTCGAGTGCAGGTGCGGAAGCGTGTCGAAGTGCGCGGAGGCGGGGCGGCGCTCGGCGGCCACCAGCTGGAGAAACCGGCAGGAGGCGAGGATGCCGTCGTCCACCCCGTACCAGTTCTCCCCGAAGAACATGTGTCCCGAGATCTCGCCGCCGAGCAGGATGCCGTCCTCGCGCATCTTCCGCTTGAGGAGCGAGTGCCCGGTCTTCCACATGATGGGCTCCCCGCCGTGCCGCCGGATGTCGTCGACCAGCACCTGCGAGGACTTGACGTCGAAGACGACCTTGGCCCCCGGGTGGCGGACCAGCAGATCGCGAGCCAGGAGCGCGAGCAGCAGGTCCGCCTCGTGCCGGCGGCCCTTCTCGTCGACGATGCCGACCCGATCCGCGTCGCCGTCGTAGGCCAGCCCCACGTCGGCCTGGACCTCGGTGACCTTGGCCACCAGGTCCCGCATGTTCTCCTCCATCTCCGGATCCGGGAGATGGTTGGGGAAGGTGCCGTCGGACTCGCAGTAGAGCTCGACCACCTCGCAGCCGAGCCGGCGCAGCAGCTCGGGGGCGAAGACGCCCGCGATGCCGTTGCCCGCGTCGACCACCACCTTGAGGCGCCGGGCGAGCCGTACGTGGCCGGTGATGGCGCCGAGGTATTCTTCGCGCGGATCGCGGGCGGTCCGGGCGCCCGCACCGCGCTCGAAGTCACCCGAGCGGATGGTGGCGAGGAGGCCCTGGATCTCCTCCTCGGTGAGCGGGGCCGCCGCCGCGTGCACCATCTTGACCCCGTTGTCGGAGACCGGGTTGTGGCTCCCGGTCACGGTGGCGCCACCGTCGAGCCCCCAGTGGGCGGTCGCGAAGTAGAGCAGGGGGGTGTGGTTGATCCCGATGTCGACCACGTCGAGCCCGGTTGCGAGGACACCGGTCCCGAAGGCCGCCTTGAGCGCGGCCGACGAGACCCGGTTGTCCATGCCGAGGGCCACCGTCCGGCCTCCGCGGCGCTTGATCAGGGTGCCGTAGGCCCGTCCCACCTGCTCGAAGACGGGCGGAGTGATGTCTCTGCCGACCTTGCCGCGCACATCGTAGGCGCGGAAGATGTACGGGTTCAGCTCGGCCACGACCCCGGCCTGCCTACAGGACGGCGACCGCTTCGATCTCGATCAGCCACTCCGGCATCGCGAGGGCCGCCACCGCGACCAGGGTCGACGCGCACGTCTTCTTGCCGAGGAACTCTTCGCGGATCGGGCCCAGGTCGGCGCGATGGCGGATGTCGGTGAGGTAGGTGTTGATCTTGACGATGTTGTCCATCGTCCCGCCGCCCGCCTCGACCTGGGCCTTGATCGCCTGGAAGACGGCGCGGGCCTGTCCCTTGAAGTCGCCGCGATGAGCGGGCCCGCCCTTGTCGTCGTAGGCGACCTGGCCCGCGAGGTAAAGAATGGTCTGGGCTCCGGTGACCTTCACGCCCTGCGAGTAGGTCGGCGGATCCCAGACGCCCTTGGCGGCGTAGCGCTCGATCTTGACCATGCGATCTCCTCTGACCGGGGATGGGTGCGGACGGTTGAGGTACTATAGCGCGAAACGGAGGGATCACGCATGGACGACGCCCTGAAGGAGACCACGCGCAAGACCGCCCGCATGCTCTTCCACTCGATCAAGAGCGGCGTCGGGTTCGACACCTGGAGGAAGTTCGACAAGGACCTGGCCCGCGAGCTCAGCATGTTCTTCACCGGCAAGCTCTACAGCCGCGAGGTCATCTCCCAGAAGCAGCGCGAGCTGTGCGCGGTGGCGTCGCTCACGGTGCTGAACCGCCGCAACGAGGTCCGCGCCCACATCCACGCCGCGCTCAACGTGGGGGCGTCGCGCCAGGAGGTGACCGAGGTCATCTTCCAGCAGGTGACCTACGGCGGCATGCCGGTGGTGGTCGAGGCCCTCGAAGTGTTCAAGGAAGTCCTCGTCGAGCGGGGCGAATGGCAGGAGGAGTGACGGCCGCCGTCCCGGACGTCGTCACCGCGATGATCCGGGCCGCCGAGGCCGCCGGCGAGGTCGCCATGAAGTACTACCGCGGCGGCTTCGAGGTCACCATCAAGGCCGACCAGACCCCGGTGACCCAGGCCGATCGCGAGGCCGAGCAGGCCATCAAGGCGATCCTGGGGCGGGCGTGCCCCGATCACGGCTTCCTCGGCGAGGAATTCGGCGAGGAGGGGCCGAAGGAGCGGCGCTTCATCATCGACCCGATCGACGGCACCAAGAACTTCATCCGGCGCGTGCCGATCTGGGCGGTGCTCATCGGCCTCGAGGAGGCGGG
>WNFC01020004.1_pt1 | contig 15785 bp, 14 predicted proteins | sample 5400541 | NCBI WGS metagenome assembly WNFC01 (sample SAMN13153342, study PRJNA577476) | soil metagenome | isolation source: 120 cm saprolite under Douglas fir tree site 2 hole 2 replicate 1 | place: USA:California | collected 2015-04-18
GATGTATCATCGCAGCGCCGTGCTCGAGGTCGCCTCCGATGCCGACCACCGCCGCCTTGGTGTAGGCACGCAGCTGCGCCGGGTTCGCGCCAAGTGTCGCCAGCGCCGTCTTGGTGAGCGAAGTCCCGAGTTCGAGCGAATATTCGATCAGAGGTTTGAGGTCGGCGCCGGCCGCCTTGCCGGCGAGCGGGTTCTCGAACACCGCGGCAATCGCGACGCGTCGCAGCGGGGGACTGGCGGGCGCGCCGTACTCACTATTGATCTCTTCGACGAGAGTGACAGTCTTGCGGATGGTCATGATGTGCTCCCTCTTCTAGAGTCTATCAGTGCCCAGCAGCAAAGCGGACATTGAGCTCTATTCAAGGCGGATCAGTTTGACTGTTTGCTGGAGCGACCCAAAATTTGATCATCATGGACTGGAATGGCACTCACCCCATTGATTCAGATCGATCCGCCAGCGTGAACGTGCATAGAAAAATTTACGTGAGAGTGCGCATGAACATTTGTGCCCACGTGCAAGCATCAATTCAGGAGTGCAACATGACTAAGCTCAAGATGTTGATCGCTGCAGCCGTGCCGCCGGAACGATGTTTGGCGCACAGAGCGCGCGGGCTCACTGCGATTCGCTCGACGGGCCAGTCGCAAAAGCTGCTCATAAGGCGATTGAAACCGGGAATATCAATCCGGTGTTGGCCTACGCGCCGGCAATGGCGAAATACGCGCGGCGTTTGAGACGTTGCGCAAGGTGTGCGGCCTCGGGGCCGATGCACGGGCGTTCGCGGACCAAGCCGTCATGGAGACGGTGATCCGACTGCATCACGCCAGCCATGTTCTTGGCTCTTGCGGCACTCTGTTGATCTTACGTTGCTGGTCTCATCCATAGACCTCAGCGACAAAGTCGATAAACGCGCGAAGTTTCGGCGGCATTCTCCGGTGCCGCTGCCAGACAAGGTGCCGGGGCCGGGACTGCGTCTTGTAATTTGACAGCAATGTCTGCAGGCGTCCCTCCACGATGTCCTCGGCGACGAGCTCGGCGCGTTGCATCACAACGCCTGCACCTGCCAGCGCAGCATACCTGATGCCGAATCCATTGTTGATCTGAAGACGACTTTTGATGTCGACATGCACTTCGCCTTCCGGTCCCAAGAAACTCCATCGTGGCCCCTCGGCCCAGTCTGGGAAGCTCAGGCAGTCGTGATCGACGAGATCCTTTGGGTGGGTCGGCGTGCCGCGTTCGGCGAGGTAAACGGGCGAGGCGCATACCACAGCTCTGTAGGGTGAAAGCGACCGCGACATCATGGTGGAGTCGGCGAGCGTGCCGACCCGTATCGCGACATCGATCCCTTCCTCGACCAGGTCGACCATCCGGTCATTCAGCATCAACTCGACCGTTACCTCCGGATACCTTTTCATGAACTTCACGATGGTCGGCGCGAGACTGTGAGATCCAAACGCGATGGGAGCCGCCACGCGTAACCTGCCGCGAGGCGTCCTTAACGCTTCTTCAGCCAGCGCGTCGCCGGCCTCGGCTTCTTCCAGCAGGCGACGACAATGTTCGAGATAGTTTCGGCCGAGTTCAGTCAGGCTCTGCCGGCGGGTCGACCTGTTGATCAACAGTGATCCCAGTCGCCCCTCTAGATGACGCATGTGTTTGCCGATCATCGTTGGCGACAGCCGCAACTCCTTGGCGGCGGCGGCGAAGGAGCCGAGATCGGCGACCTTCACGAAGACGGACATGCTGGTCAATCGGTCCATGATTATAAACCAATGGTGTTTTTATAACGAACGTTTCGCGAGTTTATGGCCGGATAGTAACGGTTTAGCTAGGAGCTATCAACGACACGCTTGGGAGTGGCAGGTGCAGTTCGATTTCAAGGAAATGTCGGCGTCCGAGCGATATCGGCTGTTGCTGGCGACCGTGCTGCCCCGGCCCATTGCGTGGATCACCACCAGGGATCCGAGCGGCGCCATCAACGCGGCCCCGTTTTCCTTCTTCAATGTTTTTGGCAGCGACCCGGCGACCGTTGGCGTTGGCATCGGCAGCAAAGGGCCGGGTGAGCCGAAGGATACGCGCGCAAACATTCGCGCCAACGAGCAATTCGTCGTCAATCTTGTGCCATTCGCCCTCGCGCAGGAAATGCGGGTGACCTCGATTGCATTTCCAAGAGGCGTGGAAGAGGCGAAGGAAGCGGGGCTCTTGCTCGCACCGTCGGAGCGTGTTGGTGTGCCGCGCATCGCGCAAGCCCCGGTTTCGATGGAATGCACGCTGATGCAGGAAGTTCTGCTGGGCGGCTTCAGCCTGGTTCTCGGACGGATATTGCTCGTTCACGTTCACGACGAAGCGGTCATGGATCGCGGACGTCAGCATATCGATGCGGGCAACCTCGATCTCATCGGCCGGATGGAAGGCGCCTGGTACACAAAGACAACTGATCGCTTCGAAATGCCTCCGATCGCGCTGGACGATTGGAAGGCTCGAACGGCCATCGATGCCTTGTCCTGATTCGAAGGGTAAATGACCTTTGCCGCGCGCAGGCACACTCTTAACTCCACAATGTAGCAGCGCGCGGCAGCGATGCTGCCGTCGGCGCCGATGTTTGTTCGATTCCAGCAGGAGCTCACCTTGACCTTCAAAATCAATATCAACGGATCGTCACGTTCCGTCGACGTCGACGGCGATACGCCATTGCTCTGGGTGCTCCGCGACGTGCTGGGGATGACCGGCACCAAGTTCGGATGCGGCATTGCCCAATGCGGCGCCTGCACCGTGCAGATCGACGGCGTCGCGACACGGTCATGCATCACCACGATCGACAGCATCGGAAAGTCCGCGGTCACGACGATCGAGGCGATCGGTCGTACCTCGGCCGGGCAGAAGATCCAACGGGCCTGGCTTCAGCGCGAGGTCGTGCAATGCGGCTATTGTCAGTCCGGTCAGATCATGTCGGCTTCCGCCTTGATCGCGGCCAACCCGCGTCCCACCGATGCCGACATCGATGACGCGATGGCCGGCAACATCTGCCGCTGCGGCACCTATGCGCGGATACGCGATGCCATCAAGCAGGCGGCCGCCTCCGGCACCAAGCAGGGAGGCCGGGGATGATTATCGATCGATTGTTGACGGCAATAGCGACGAACGGCGATGCAAGCAAACATGATCTGTCGCGGCGGACGCTGCTGAAAGCCGGCCTCGCCAGCGGCGGCGGCCTTCTTCTCAGCATGCGCATGCCGATGCTTGCCGCACATGCGGCCGCGCCGCCTGCCGATTTCGCTCCCAACGCCTTCATCCGGATCGCGCCAAACGGGCAGATCACGCTGACCATGCCCTATGTCGAGATGGGGCAGGGCACCTACACCTCGATCCCGATGCTGATCGCGGAAGAGCTCGAAGTCGAACTCAGCGAGATCACGCTCGAGCATGCTCCGCCGGATGAAAAGCGTTACGGCAATCCGATTCTCGGCGGCGTGCAGGCGACCGGCGGCTCGACCACCATCCGTACGGTCTGGCAGCCGCTGCGACAGGCTGGCGCCACCGCCCGCACCATGTTGGTTATGGCGGCTGCCAGGCGCTGGAATGTCGACCCTGCGTCGTGTCACGCCGAGAAGGGCAACGTCATTCACACCGCAGGCCATCGCAGTCTGGGGTATGGCGCGCTGGCGCACGACGCCGCGGCCCTGCCGGTGCCGGAAAAAGTCACACTGAAGCGGCCGGAGGATTTCAAGCTGATCGGCACGCCGGCCAAGCGGCTCGATACCCCGGCGAAGGTCAACGGCAGCGCCGTGTTCGGCATCGATGCGCGGCCACCTGGTGTGAAGATCGCGACGTTGGCACAGTCGCCGGTGTTCGGCGGACGGCTGAAGAGCGTCGATGACAGCAAGGCCAAAGCGGTTCGCGGCGTGCGCCAGATCGTGCGGCTGGACGACGCGGTTGCCGTGGTGGCCGATCACATGGGCGCCGCCAAGAAAGGCCTCGCTGCCCTGGTGATCGCATGGGACGATGGGCCGCACGCAGCGCTCAGCACCGAAGACTTCGCCCGCGACTACGCCGCAGCGCTGGAAAATCCTGGCGCGGTGGCGGAAAGCCGCGGCGACATCGAGGGCGCGATGGCGGCGGCCGTCACCAAGGTCTCTGCGCAGTATCAGGTGCCGTTTCTGGCGCATGCCACGCTGGAGCCGATGAACTGCACAGTGCACGTGCGCAAGGATTCTTGCGAAATCTGGGTCGGCAGTCAGGTGCTGGCGCGCGCCCAAGCCACCGCGGCTGACGTCACCGGCCTGCCGCTCGACAAGATCACGGTGCACAATCATCTGATCGGCGGCGGCTTCGGGCGGCGCCTGGAAGTCGACGGCGTCACCCGCGCGGTGCAGATCGCCAAGCAGGTCGAAGGGCCGGTCAAGGTGGTGTGGACCCGCGAGGAAGATATCCAGCACGACATGTACCGGCCGTTCTTCTCCGATACGTTCGCGGCAGGTCTTGACGACAAGGGACTGCCGGTCGCCTGGCGGCATCGGTTCGCCGGCTCATCGATCCTGGCGCGATGGCTGCCGCCGGCCTTCAATAACGGGATTGATCCGGAGACGATCGACGGCGCGGTGCATCTTGTCTACGCGCTGCCGAACTTTCACGTCGAGTTCATTCGCAAGGAGCCACCGGGGATTCCGACCGCATTCTGGCGCAGCGTCGGGCCATCGCACAGCGTCTTCGTGGTCGAAAGTTTCATGGATGAACTGGCCGCCGCCGCGAAGCGCGATCCGGTGGCCTACCGGCGGGCGCTGCTCGACAACGCGCCACGCGCACGCGCCGTGCTCGATCTCGCCGCGGAAAAGGCCGGCTGGGGGAAGCCGTTGCCGAAGGGTGCCGGCCGCGGCGTGTCGTTGCAGTTCGTGTTCGGCACCTACATGGCACAGGTCGCCGAGGTCGAGGTGACGAAGGACGGCAACGTCCGGGTCAAGCGGGTGGTGTGTGCTGTCGATTGTGGCAGCGTCGTCAATCCCGATACCATCGAGGCGCAGGTGCAAGGCGCGGTGATCTTCGGCATTTCGGCCGCGCTGTATGGCGAGATCACGCTGAAAAACGGGCGCGTCGAGCAGAGCAACTTCGATAACTACCAGGCCGTGCGTATCAACGAGGCGCCGGCGATCGAGGTGCATACCGTCAGAAACAATGAGGCGCCGGGCGGCATGGGGGAGCCCGGAACATCGGCGATCATGCCGGCGATCGCGAATGCGATCTTCGCGGCAACCGGCAAACGGCTGCGAAAGCTGCCGGTCGACCCTGCGGGGTTGAAGCAGCCAGCGTGAACGGATGCTGAGCCGAAAGTCTGACGGAGAGGCCGGATGAACGAATTGCTCGCCAGAATTCTTGACGCGCACGGCGGCGTGGATCGCTGGAATGGCTGCCAAGAGGTCGGGGCCACGATCGTTACCGGCGGCGGCTTCTTCGCGCTCAAGGGCGTGCTGCAGGATCCAAACCCACGCCGCATGACCGTCTGGCTGCGCGAGCAACGCTCGTCCGTCATGCCCTATGGGGCTCCCGATCAGCGCACGATGTTCACCCCGGACCGTATCGCCATCGAGAAGCTCGATGGCACGCTGGTTGCCGAACGCCACGCACCCAAGGACTCCTTCGCCGGCCATCAGATGAACACGCCATGGGACCCCCTGCATCGCGCATCTTTCAACGGCGAGGCGCTATGGACTTATCTCACCACACCCTTTCTTCTCGCGATGGAAGGCGTGCGGGTCGAAGAGACCGAACCCTGGCGGGAGGGCGAAGAGACGTGGCGGGTGTTGCGCGCCTACTTTCCCGGCTCGATCGAGGGGGAAGACCTGATGCTGCGCCGCCACGACTATTGCGTGAATATCGCCGGCGGATTTGCCGCCGCGCAGCTGACCTCGGATTATGTCACGGCTGATGGTATTCGCCTGCCAACCCGGCGCCGCGCCTATCCGCGTGGTCCCGGACGCCGGCCGATCCTGGAATTGCTGATGGTGTCGATCGATATCAGCGCGGTCCAGTTCGATTAGCGGTCTTGTCCTATAAGTTCAATAAAAGAATTGTATAGAACGGCAGTTCGGGGTGCGAGCTGCCGGTCTTCTTTGCGGCTGCAGTCCTGTTGCGCGAGCGGACCGCCCGCGTCGTGCAGCCTCAACAAACTGAAAAGATACATAAAAATTGGTATTTCAGCGCCATACTTGGTTCTGGGATCATCGCCGCAATGGCTCGCTTCTTGACGTGGATGTCGGACCTGTCACCGGTATCACAGCCGATGATTTCCGGAATCGCTTGACTAGTTCCAAAAAAGAACTGTAATTTGTACAGCAAGACGGCCGGTCGCAGCGGCCGCGGCGCGCCGCTCGGCGCACATTGAGGGGCAGATCCCTGCGTTTCCACGATGGGAGGAAGTCATGTTCGGGAAATCAAGACTTGCATTCGCGCTGGTGCTCGCGCTGTCTGCGCCGGCATTTGCGGCAGATGCACCGGGCGTTACGGCGACCGAAATCAAGATCGGCGGCGTTTTCCCGTTCAGTGGACCCGCGTCGTCGATTGGCCTCGTCGGCAAGGGCGTGCTTGCCTACGTCCAAATGATCAACGACCGCGGCGGCATCAATAACCGCAAGATCAACTATATCGCGATGGACGATGCCTACAGCCCGCCGAAGGCGGTCGAGCACATCCGCAAGCTCGTCGATGGTGACGAGGTGGCGTTCATTTTCAGCCAGCTCGGGACTGCGGGAAACACCGCAACAGCAAAATACCTGGCCGTGAAGCGCGTCCCCAGCATTGCGATCGTTTCCGGCTCCAGCAAGTTCACCAACGTTCAGGACTTTCCCCTGACGACAACCGGGCTGGTCAGCTACGAGGTCGAAGGGCAAATCTACGCCAAGTACCTGACCAGGGCGGTACCGACCGGCAAATACGCCATTCTCTACCAGAATGACGATCTGGGAAAAGATTACGTCAACGCGTTTCGCGCGTTCATGAAAAGCGATTTCGACAAGCGGGTCGTGACCGCGGCTTATGAAGTCACCGAGCCAACGGTGGATTCGCAGGTCGTCAATCTGAAGAGTTCGGGAGCGGAAGCGTTCTTTATCGCGGGTACGCCGAAATTCGCGGCTCAAGCCATCCGCAAGGCGGCGGAAATCGGCTGGAAGCCGACGGTGATCATCGATTTCCCGTCAAGTTCGATCGCCGGCACGCTGAAGCCCGCGGGTCTCGACAAGGCCGTGGGCGTGATCGTCGGCACCACGAACAAGGATCCGACCGATCCCAGATGGAGCGATGACGAAGGCATCAAGGCCTACCGGGCGTTCTTCGAGAAATATCTGCCGGGATCGGACATTTCGAATACGAGCTATCTGACCGGCTATCAGCAGGGCATCCTGCTTGAGCAAATTCTCAAGCAGTGCGGCGATGATTTGTCCCGTGAAAACATTCTCCGACGGGCCAAATCCCTGAGGGATGTGGTTGTCCCTACCGCTTTGCCCGGCATCAAGATCAATACCGGCCCGACCAACAACATGGTCTGGACGCAAATGCGCCTTCAGCGCTGGAACGGCACCAGTTGGGAGCTGTTCGGCGACGTGCTCGACGCGAGATCCGATTAGCTCCTCGGGGTTTGCAGGAAGCGATCGCAAGGCTTCGTACAAACGCCAATCACTGCTGCTGCAGATATCCAAAACTCCAGACGCAATATGCAATTTTTCGATCCACCCAGATCGCAGATCAGAGGGAGAATCCAAATGTCGAGAGGATGGCAAGTCGCGTTCGCATTGGCTTTGGCGCTGGGATCGCCTGCAATTGCAGCCGACACCCCCGGTGTCACGGCAACCGAAGTCAAGGTCGGAGGGATTTTTCCGTTCTCCGGACCGGCCTCGTCGATCGGGCTCGTCGGCCGGGGAATCCTCGCCTACGTCCAGTCGATCAACGATCGCGGCGGCATTAACGGGCGGAAGATAAATTACATTGCCTACGATGATGCCTATAGCCCGCCGAAGGCGGTGGAGCACGCGCGCAAGCTCGTCGAAAGCGACGAAGTGGCTTTCATGTTCAGCCAGCTCGGCACGCCCGGCAATTCGGCGACGGCAAAATACCTGATCTCGAAGGGTGTACCCGCGATCGCTATCGTCTCCGGATCGAACAAGTTCACCAGTGTTGCGGATTATCCGCTGACGACGACAAGCCTGGTCAGCTTCGATACCGAAGGAAAGATCTACGCCAAATTTCTGACCAGGACGCTGCCGAACGCGAAGTACGCGATCCTTTATCAGAACGACGACCTCGGTAAGGACTACGTCAGTGCTTTCAAGGCGCTTTTGAAGAGCGAGTTCGACAAGAAGGTCGTGGCAGCCGCCTACGAGATCAACGATCCGACGGTGGATTCGCAGGTCGTCAATCTGAAAAGCTCGGGCGCCGAGGCGCTGCTGGAATGGAGAACTTCCGGGCCTTCGTCGACAAGTACATGCCCGGCATCGACATCGCCGATACCAATTACCTGTTCGGTTACACACAGGGCATGCTGCTTGAACATCTTGTCAGGCAATGCGGTAACGACCTGTCTCGTGAAAATATCATCAAGCAGGCCAAGAGCCTGAAGGATGTCGTCCTGCCGACGGTCCTGCCCGGCATCAGGATCAACACGTCAGACAAGATCAACATGGACTTTACCCAGATGAGGCTGCAGCGCTGGACCGGCACGCGTTGGGACCAGTTCAGCGACGTTCTCGACGCCACGTCCGAGTGACGGCCCGCGAAACCTGAAAGCAACAAGGAAGAGGGTGCTATGAAAGGACTGATGCAAAATCAACCGTTGCTGCTTTCGTCGCTTTTGAAGCATGCGGATCGCTTTCATGCCGGCACCGAGATCGTCTCGCGTACCGTCGAAGGTCCGATCCACCGATACACATATGGAGATGCGGCGCGTCGCACGCGGAAGCTGGCCGATGCGTTGCTCCGTCACGGCGTCGCGCCGGGCGACCGGGTCGCAACGCTTGCCTGGAACAATTTTCGGCATTTCGAGATCGAACACGGCGTCACCGGTCTTGGCGCGGTGTGGCATGCGATCAATCCGCGGCTGATCCCAAGCCAGATCTCCTACATCGTCAACCATGCCGAAGACAGCGTGCTCTGCTTCGACAGTTCTTTTCTTCCCCTCGTCGAGAAGCTGGCACATGAATGGCCGACTATCGGCCTTTATGTTCTGATGGTGGACCGGCAGTCGATGCCGGCGCGCCGTCTGCCGAACCTTGTGTGTTATGAGGATTTTATCAGCACGGGCGACAGTGAGTTCGAATGGCCGGTCTTCGATGAACTGTCGGCGTCGTCGCTGTTCTACACCTCGGGAACGACCGGCAATCCGAAGGGCGTGCTGTATTCCCATCGCTCGGATGTGCTGCATGCCCTCACCCTCGGCGGCGGCTGCGGTTTCGGATTCCAGGCGCAGGATACCATCCTGCCGATGACGCCGATGTTCCACGCCAACGGTGCCTGGGGATTTACCCATGCGGCGCCGATGGTGGGAGCAAAACTGGTATTGGCGGGCCCCAAACTGGACGCGGTCAGCATCGCCGAGTTGATTGAAAGCGAGGGCGTAACCGTCACCGCGGGCGTGCCGACGCTCTACAACAATTTGCTGAAGCATTTTGAAGCGCAGGGACGCGGCGCCGGCACATTGAAGCGCATCGCCGTCGCGGGGTCGGCGCCGGCGCCACGCATGATAGAAGGTTTCGAACGGCTCGGCGTTTCGGTAAACCACGTCTGGGGGATGACGGAAACCAGCCCCAGCGGCACGTCGCCGCAACCATCACGGCGGACGGCAAAGCTCTCACCCCCGGAGCAAATCGCCAAAAAGACCGCGCAAGGGCATCCGCTGTACGGCGTCGATCTGAAAATCGCCGACGAGTTCGGTAACGAAATGCCGCGCGACGGCAAATCCGCCGGCCGGCTCATGGTTCGCGGGCCCTGGATCATCAACGGTTACTACCGCGACGACAAACCTCTGCTGCAGGATGGCTGGTTCGACAGCGGCGACGTTGCTGTGCTTGACGACGACAATACCGTTCGACTCACCGATCGGGCCAAGGACGTCATCAAGTCAGGTGGTGAATGGATCAGCTCGATCGACGTCGAGAACCTGACCATGGGATGCCCGGGCGTGGCCGAAGCGGCGGTGATCGGCGTTCCCCATCCGAAGTGGGAGGAGCGGCCGTTGCTCGTTGTTGTGCCACTGGCCGGCACGGCCGTGACCGCACAATCGATCGCCGCCTATCTGGAAGGCAAGATCGCCAAATGGTGGATGCCGGACGATGTCGTCTTCGTCGAGGTGCTGAGCTACGGAGCAACCGGCAAGATCCAGAAGATGGAGTTGCGCCGCCGTTTTGCAGGCTATTATTCGTCAGTTGCGAGGTCGACGGGGTGAGAGCGACGCAAGACCGGCTATTGCAGCAAGGCGCGCAGATACATTGGCCCCCGGAAGGGCTCGTCAGGCTGCTTGCTTGCCCGTCTTCGCTTTGGCCGGCTTATCTGCGGCACGTGTCGTCGAAGGGTCGCGCGCGCCCGGACCGGGGTGGGTATGGACTTCCTTGGCCAAAAGCGGTTCGCCGCATTCGGAGCATGTCATCACAGGATCGAACATCTTCCCGCACCTGCGATGCTCATGCAGCAGCGGCCGTCCGCGTTCGTCGACCATGTGGGTATCGCCCCAATGGACGAGCGCCATCATCACCGGATACAGGTCGAGCCCTTTCTGAGTGAGGATGTATTCGTGCCGTTTGGGTGACTCCTGGTAGGGAATGCGGCGCAGCACGCCCTGCCGGACCAGTTTCTTCAGCCGCTCGGCCAGCAGGTGGCGCGTGATGCCGAGCGCGGACTGAAATCCCTCAAAACGCCGCGTGCGCAGGAAGCATTCCCGCAAGATCAGAAGGCTCCAGCGATCACCAATCACACCGATGGTGCGGGCCAGCGAACATGGTTCTTCCTCCAGCGCATCCCACTTCATTCCTGCTCTCTCCAGTCAGCACGGCGCGTCGAATCGAACGAGGAAACCTCGGCCGTCATGCCATTCTAAATAGGTACTCAGGACGAAACAATCACCCAAGCACCCCTTATTGTTCCAATAACCTAGCGGAAACAGGCTTTAATTGACAGTTCGTTTTTAGAACTGTATGAACAATTTATAGCCAAGGCGCGGCTGCTGGTCGTCACCACCGGCCCCTGAAACAATAGCGCGTGCTGCCAAGGAGAAGCCGGTGGTTAGTCCCCTGAAAGTGGAATTCCAGTTCGATTTCGGAAGCCCGAATGCATACCTGGCCGAGCTGGCATTGCCGGCGATTGAACGGCGCACCGGCGTGAAGTTCGAATATGTGCCGGTGCTGCTCGGCGGGATCTACAAGGCGACCAACAATATGTCACCGGCCGAGTCGCTTCGCGGAATCAAGAACAAGCCCGAGTATCAGGCGCTGGAAACCCAACGCTTTATTCGTCGCCACAACATCACAAAGTTCCGACAGAATCCGTTTTTCCCGGTCAACACGCTGATGCTGATGCGGGGCGCCGTCGCCGCCCAGTTCGAAGGCATGTTCGAGCCGTACTTCCGCGCCGCCTACCATCATATGTGGGAGGAGCCGAAAAAAATGGACGACCTTGAGGTTTTCCGAAGCGCATTTATCTCGTCCGGGATTGATATCGAAAGACTGATGGCCCGCGCGCAGCAGGACGACGTCAAGAAAAGGCTGATGGACTTGACGATCGACGCGGTTAGCCGGGGAGCATTCGGCTCGCCGACGTTCTTCGTCGGCAAGGAAATGTTCTTCGGCAAGGATCAGCTCCGCGACGTCGAGGAATCGATCGTCGAACAGACAAGTCACGTTGCCGCCAAAACTGCCTAGTCTGAGCTCGTCATTGCGAGCGAAAGCGAAAGCAATCCATAGAGCCACGCGCACAGGATGGATTGCTTCGTCGCGTTGCTCCTCGCAATGACGACGCCAGGGTCTAACTCTATCGGTTGCATTTTAAGGGAGAATCCCATGCCCGGCCCACTTAACGGTGTTCGCGTGCTCGATTTGACGGGCGTGGTATCGGGTCCATTCGCGACCATGTTCCTGGCGGATCAGGGCGCCGACGTGCTCAAGATCGAGCCGATCGGCGGCGATATCACCCGCCGCAGCCGCGCCACCATCGACAAGGGCGGCGAGTTCTCTGCGTTGTTCATCTCTTCCAACCGCGGCAAGCGTTCGCTGTCGATCGACGTCAAGAGTACGGTCGGCCGCGAGGTTCTTGCCAAGCTCGTCGCCCGGGCCGACGTGCTGGTGCAGAATTTCCGTCCCGGCACCATGGAACGGCTCGGCCTCGGTGCCGACGAATTGCGCGCACGGCATCCGCGCTTGATCTATGTCTCGATCAGTGGCGTTGGCGATACCGGGCCTTATGTGAAGAAGCGGGTTTACGATCCGATCATCCAGGGCCTGTCCGGCTTCGCCGACATCCAGTCGCAGCCGGTGACCAACCGCCCACAGATGATCCGCACCATCGTCTGCGACAAGACCACCGCCGTGTTTACCGCGCAGGCGGTGTCGTCGGCGCTCTACGCGCGCGAGAAAACCGGGCAGGGCGACCATATCCAGGTCGCGATGCTGGACGCAATGATCTCATACCTGTGGCCGGAAGGCATGATGCAGTACACCGTGGTGGGTGCGGAGACCACGGCAGCGGATCCCAACGATCGTCCGGACCTCGTGTTCAAGACCAGCGACGGCTACATCACCGCCGGCACCATCTCGGATTCGGAATGGCAGGGCTTCTGCAAAGCGTCGGGCGATCCGGAGCTTGCCAAGGATCCCCGCTTTGCGACACCGTCCGCGCGTTCAGTCAACGCCACCGCCCGCATCAACAAGATGGCGGAATACATCGCCCAGCATACCACGGCCGAATGGCTGGAACGCCTCGATGCCGCCGACGTTCCCTGCGCTCCAATCCTGCGTCGCGGCGAAATCATCCATAACGAACAGGTCGTCGCACGCGGCATCATCTCGGAGTTCGACCAGCCGATGGTCGGACGGGTGCGGCAGCCGAAGCCGGCGGCCCGTTTCGAAATCAATGAAGCTGTCATTGGAGGGCCGGCACCCCGCGTCGGTGAGCACTCTCGCGAGGTATTGCGGGAGTTGGATTATGACGACGGCGCCATCGACAAGATGGTTGGCGAATGCTCGGTTCGCGTGGCGGTCTGAGCCGAGCAGAATGGGCTGTCAGATTTTTGCCTGCACCGGAACGATCGGCGCCAGCGGCACGTTCGCCGCTTTGGCGAGCTGATAGGCCTCTCGGGCCTGGATGCGTTCGAGATAGGGGTGCGCGTTGTCGCAAATCCCGACGCCGTAAGCGATCGCCCAGTCCAGACACGTCGTCAGCAGAATGTCGGCGCTCGTGAATCGATCACCCATCAGGAACTGCCGGCCGTCGGCCAACGCGACCTCGACATGGCGCAACTGCTCGCGGAAATACTCGCCGGCCTTGGCGACCACCTCGGGCGCAACGCCATAGATCGTGCCGAGCGCGTCGGCTCGATGCCGGCGCATCACATAGAGACTGGTCGAATCCAGCTCCGCGACGATAAAAAAGCACCACTCCAGCCAGGCGGCATATTCGCGCGGCGTTTCGGGAATCAGGGAGCGTTCCGGCGTCGAATACATTCGCGAAAGGTAGGCGACGATCGCAGCACTTTCGCCGATACAGAAGTCGCCGTCCTGCAGCAGGGGGACCTTTTGACGGGGATTGAGCCGGGTGTATTCGGCAGTCTTGGTCTCGCCGGTGCGCGGCCCGATCGGCTTTGTCGTATACGGCAAATCCAACTCGTGCATCGCCCAGTGCGGACGAATCGTGCGGCTCGTTCCAACTCCCCACAGCGTCAGGTCCGGTGTTGCAGCCATCTCACCATTTCTCCACGGACGGACGGAGATCGAGTTCATGGGTCCAGCCGTCCCGGGTTTGCTGATGCGCGAACCAATAGGCTTCGGCGATGGAAGACGTTTTCGTCAGGCTGTCCGGAGGAATGTCGCTGGCCTCGATCCCCTTCGCCGCTTTCATGCGCTGATGGATGGCCTCGCTGTCCACGCCGGCGTCGATCAGGAGATGCACGACGTGGATATTTTGGGGCCCCAGTTCGCGCGCCATCGCCTGGGCCACCGCGCGAAGCCCGAACTTCGCCGACGAAAATGCCGCAAAACCCTGGCCGCCGCGGACGCTGGCGGTGGCTCCGGTAAAAAAGATCGTGCCGCGGTTACGCGGAAGCATGTAACGCGCGGCCTCGCGGCCGACCAAAAACCCGCCGTAACATGCGAGTTCCCAGGCCTTGAAGAACAGCTTCTCGGTGGTATCTAGCAGCGGCTTGCTGACGTTCGATCCGGCATTGAAGAGACAAACCTCGATCGGTCCGATGTTCTTTTCGACGTCGGCAAACAGGCTCTGAACTTCGGCTTCCTGACGGGCATCGACGCTGAACGCATGGGCATCGAGGCCTGCGGCCTTCAGCTCGTCGACCAGCCCCTGTGACTTGGCTGCGTCGCGCCGGCCAATGCAAACCGTATAGCCGCCCTTGGCAAAACGCCGGGCGACGGCCGCGCCGATGGCATCGCCTGCGCCGACAAGGATCGCTACGCCGCGACTTCCCGCCATCCTCATTCTCCCATTAAGTTCTTATTTGATACTTTAATTAGTACCGGGGTCTGAGTTCATTGTAAAGTGGTGTTCTCAGGCGGAAGCACGGCGCATGAGGTAAGTCATAGCTTCTGACCAACCGGGAAACGGAGGTCAGCAGATAGTGATTGACGAGTTCTAAAAAAGAACGTTAGATCATCCGGCAATAAGGCCGCGCGAAAAGGCGGCCGGATGGATGTCGGGAGGTCTGCCGTGGCGAAACTGTCGGAAGCGATCGATCTCGCCGAGATCGCCGCCGGACTTCCGGACCGCATACATCAGGTGGTCGACAGGCACGTTGCCGAATCTCCCGACCGCATTGCGCTGATCGAGGATGGTGCCTCCTGGAGCTATCGCGAGCTGGATCGGTCGGTCACGGAGATCGCCGATATCCTCAAGTCGCTTGGCGTTAGCGCAGGCGATCGGATGATCATCGTCAGCGAAAATGGCATCGCGCTTGCCGCCTTGCTGCTGGCGGCGAGCCGGATCGATGCCTGGGCGATCGTCGCCAATCCGAGACTGTCGGCGCGCGAACTGGACCAGATCCGCGATCACAGCGGTGCGCGCCGGATGTTTTTCACCTCTGGTATTTCCAGGGAAGCGGCGGCTCACGCGTCGCGCTGTGGCGCGGAGACGCGTCAGCTTGGTCCGTTAAGGGACATCGGCGTTGGCGCGTTGAATGAAACCGCGGTCACTGAGCCGGTCGAGACCGATCGGGCAAAGCAGGTCGCAGTGCTGATCTACACCTCGGGAACGACAGGAACGCCAAAGGGCGTGATGCTCACCCACGATAACCTCCTCGTCAGCGCGAAGACCACGGCGCATTTCCGAAAGATGGAGTCCAGCGACAAGGTCTATATCGTGCTGCCGATCTCGCACATTGTCGGCATCTCCCTGCTGATCATGACCCTGATGGTCGGCGCGACGGTCCGCCTGGTTAGCAAATACGACCCCGCGGCGCTCGCCAGGGCGATCGCCGAAGAGGGGATCACCATTCTCAACGGCGTGCCCGCGACCTATCAGCGCCTGCTGGAATACAGGACCGTGGCAGGTCTCAAGCAACTCGCCCGCGGATCGCTGCGCCTGATTGCGGTGGCCG
>WNFC01006335.1_pt1 | contig 15784 bp, 16 predicted proteins | sample 5400541 | NCBI WGS metagenome assembly WNFC01 (sample SAMN13153342, study PRJNA577476) | soil metagenome | isolation source: 120 cm saprolite under Douglas fir tree site 2 hole 2 replicate 1 | place: USA:California | collected 2015-04-18
CGCCGGTCTGAACTATGCGGAGATTGAGCAGACTCGGGGCAAGTACCCAGTCTTCAAGCCATTGCCTTTTGTGATGGGCTTTGAAGCTTCAGGAATAGTTTCTGAAGTTGGCTCCGAGGTAAAGGCTTGGAGAGTCGGTGACAGAGTTGCAGCCATCGTTTCAAGCGGCGGATACGCAGAGTACGCACTGGCGGATGCGAGTGCCGCTATCCCTATCCAGAACGGAACCACTTTTGCGGAGGCAACGGCGATCACGATCCAAGGACTTTCGGCGTACGCGCTTCTGAAACTCGCTGCGAAACCGCAACCACCGGAGACCGTGCTTATTCAAGCCGCAGCAGGAGGCGTTGGCCTGTTCCTCGTTCAATTGTCGAAAATTCTCGGAGTGAAGCGGGTGATTGCGCTCGCGAGTACGGAAGAAAAGCTCGCCCTCGTAAAAGGACTGGGAGCCGATGTTGCGATCAGTTACGCCAACGGGGACTGGGCGGATCAAGTGAGGGAGGTAACTGGCGGGCAGGGGGCAGATGTCGTTCTCGAGTGCGTCTCCGGTGCGGTTGGAGAGCAGAGTTTCAAGCTGATTGCACCTTTTGGCCGCGTGGTGGTGTTTGGAGCAAAGAACATGTATGACACGATCTCGCCGGAAAAACTTCAACAGTTAATCCATAAGAATCAATCTCTCATCGGTTTCAATTTTCCATCTTTGCGACTCGATCAAATTGCTCTGTGTATTTCTGAGCTACTCAATTTAATATCTCAGGGAAGAGTGAGATTGTTTGCGAATAACTCATTCCCCCTCGCGGAATTCGAGAAGGCGTTCGAGGCTCTGTCAGGCAGACGTACGATCGGCAAAGTCGTCTTAATTCCTTAGAAGGCGCGAAAAATCGAGGATTGGAATCGCCGCGCAGTTGTGTCTGAAAGCTTCGCGGTTTTCTCATCTCCCTACCTGCCCCATTGCGATACGGCGCCGAGTCGTTGCCACTCGCGATGAGAGTCCCATTCGTTTGAACCGAGCGGGCATTTCGAAAACATCTCTGACTTTTGATCCGTTTTTCCCGCTGTAGTTGCTGACGTGCGTCTGCTTCACGTGCCGACTCCTATTGAGTCCGGTAAGTCCGACTTTTTCTGCCACTCATTTTCCTGGGCACTGCTTCAGGCTAATTCCTGCGTCCGGCAGTTTCGCGTCTTCTGCTTTCCCGGTTCCGCCCTAAGTAACGTTGGGTTCCTTCCCATAAAGCAGCCGCTCGCTTTGGAAGCAGCAGCCCTCGCTTCTGGGTGCCCCAGGAAAATGGGACAAGAAAAAGGAGATTCAAAAAATGTCTTACCTATATGTTAAGTGGAATACCCTCGCGTTGTGGTCCGCTCGCCGACGTTCCCGTCATTAGAGCATAGCTGTGTTTCGATGACCACTGGAGGGAGTGGCCAGCGAGGGAGGTATTGACCGTGCGACCTGGTGGCAGCCTGGAATATTTCTACGCGACCGCACGCTGGGGGAGAAATTGGGGGCGCTTGATCGTATCCTTTGCCACCTGTTGCATTACCGACGGCGTTTTTTTTGGGGCGCACACACAAAAAGGGAAGATCTGATGGCCTTCAAATGAAGAGATCGCCAATCTATTTTGCGACGAAGAACTCACCTCGGTGAAGCGGGGCATCGATGTTTTGAAACCTGAACGGCAGCGACGGGTACTGCCAAAGCCGCGGGCCTGATTGCAGTTGATAGTGCAGGTGTGGTCCGCCTGCGCTTCCCGAGCTCCCCAACCGTCCAATGACCTGGCTCGTGGCGACCCGGTCCCCCACTTTGACAGTGACGGAGCCTGTTTGCATGTGCATCATGACGCTGTACTCGGAGTTGCCATGGTCGATGATCACGCAATTTCCCGCGTAGGCCGTAACCGGGTCATGGAGTGGCCTGTAATAATCGTCACCAGGGGACTTTCCCGGGTGCGGGTTTTCGGGTATGTCATTGCGAGCGTAGACCACGGTTCCACCCGCAGGTGCCAGGATCTCGCGGCCCCAGCCCGCATCCGCCGCATTCTCGTTGGCGTCGCTGAGCTCCCCATCTTTCGCATCCAAGCCGTCGAGGTCTATGGCAAAGGCATTCGAAAACTGGTGGTGGCCGCCGGTGGTGATCCAGTCCTGCCCGACAATTCCATGACCACGAAAGGGAACGATGAGCGCTGTCTTCTGTTGGTAGTATCCAATCGGGATCCTGAGCATCTGTTCCGCCCGATGGCCCTTCGCATCGGCGACTGTTAGCCGGACAGCTGCGGAGTCAATCGCCAATGCCTGGGGATTGCGAAAGTAAAAGCGAACGTCAAATGCTTCGGGTAGCGTAAATCCACTCGTCGGCCACGCGAACGGGTCGTTCGGCAGGATCCGATAGCTTATCTGTTTGATCTTTGCCAGCATTTCAGTCGTCCAATCCTGGCTCTCGACGGTAGATCCGGCATTTGAGAGTTCCACGCGGGCGGAGATCGGGGTGAGCGCGCAATCGGTGGAACAAATGACAGCAATATCGAACACGAAGGATGACGTGTTCAAATTTCCTGGATCGTCTACTTTGTACACAATCGCCGGGACGACCTGCAGACGGAAGTCGGGTTGATCAGCCCATGACGGTTGGACACCGACTAGGGACGCAAGCACGATTAAAAGCGGCAGAACGCGATTCACATCGAGTTGTCTCCCGGCTTTGACCAGCACGGCGCTGGCGTCATTGGATGAAGTCTGCGCCGCAGCAAACCCGCTCGAAGACAACAGGACAAACCCGGCGACCCCTCGTCTTGCAACGGATGCCAAGGCCCAAGAAAAGAGTTCTCCAGGAAACAATTTGCACAACGCCACGATAGTGCTCCTCTCGTTTGGCCCTGCTCTTTCCTTACTACGGACTTAAAAGAACGTCATCGGTTAGGTTGTCCGTGACTGATTCTTGCCCTACCTGTAGCGGCCTCAGAGTCGAGTCTTCGGGACATAGCTTGGCCTTCCTAAGATGTCTGTACGACATGATGGCCGAAAATGTTCCACGCTCATCGGCACAGTCGTCCGGCCCCTCGAACAGGAGGCATATTGCTGTCTCCGAACTGGACCACTCTCGAAAGTCTCACCGCTCACTCCGACGTTTGTGCGCTTCCTACGCCGATTCGCGCTGAGTTCAGTACGCCACCCTTTTTCTGCCACTCCTTTTCTTGGGCCACTGCTTCGGGCTAATTCCTGCGTCCTGCAGCTTCGCGTCTTCTGCTTTCCCGGTTCCTCCCGAATAGCGTGGTTCCCTCCCATAAAGCAGCCGTTCGCTTTGGAAGCAGAAGCCACTCGCCTCTGAGTGGCCCCAAAAAAATGGGGCAAGAAAAAGGAGAAAATTCAGTCATGGCTTACCTTAACTCAATAACTCTCGTCGGGTTTGTTGGTTCTGACCCAGAGCAACGTCAAGCGAAAGGCAACGGTTCGAAATTCACCGTGCTATCGGTCGCCACACAGCGCTCATGGAAGAACGCAGATGACGAATGGAGCTCGAAAACGGAGTGGCATCGGGTCGTTGTGTTCCGGCCACTCTTGGCAGAGCGTGTCGCTACGACTATCAAGAAGGGCGCTCACATACTCGTCGAAGGCTCTCTCGTCAGCTCGACCTACGAACAGCCGAACGGCAAAGGCAAGAAGTCGAAGACCTCGAAGATTACGTCGTGGTCCGTCCGCGCCGATGTCGTACGCAGGCTTGATCGCGGCGAACCGGAGCCCAACGCTCCCGCGCAAGCGCCAGAGTCCAACGAAGCTTCGCTCTGATGCGAACAGCTCTAAGGCCCTCCGGCGTTGCCGGAGGGCCTTTTTCCTTTTTCTTTCGTTAGCGCGTCAGTCCGCGGCTTCGATTTGGACCAGCGCTGCTCCCCGCAGCTGAAGAGGCGTTGGGCCAGCCGGTGTCGGAACATCCGCGAGACGGGTCAACAACGACTCAAGCGCGGACAGACCATCGTCGAGTGCCGCCAGTTCAGACTCGTTCAGTGGGATTTCCTGGCGCATCCGCATCAGATTGCTCTTTCCTTCGAGCAGAGCCGAAGCGGTCGAGCCTTTTGGCACGTAGAAAGAGCATTTCGCACATGCCATCCGGTGAGGACATTGGTCGAAGAAGTCATAGGTGCAGTAACCGTGACCTAGATCGTAAAACTTCCACGGCTCACTGGCGCCAAGTCCGGATCGGACTTTTTCCTGATCGATGAGCACCTCGATCGCACGGAGGTTTCGACGAAAGTACCCAGCGTCGGAATACGACTTCACCAGCTTTGTCGGTGTGATCTTTGCGTACCGCTGAGTTGAAGATGGTAAGCGATGCCCCAACCATTCCTGCAACTCGAACAGGCTCATTGGCTCTTTCGCATTAAATAACTGGGTGGCGATGGTCGATCGTGCCCGATGACTCGTAATTTTCCCGCGAAGGTCGTGCTCGGGTACACCTGCTTTGCGACACAACCTTGGAATGAGACGTTCGTTCACATAGCTGATCCCGGTTTGTCTCATTTGGTAGAGGAACAGGAAGTCGACCATCTCCCCTGTTTTGTAATCGCACAGCTTCGCCTGTGGCGGCCTGACCTTTTCCCACGCATTGATCGCTTGACCCACCGTCTGGTCAACGGGCTTCGTAAAAGCCGCGCCAGTCTTGTGCACCGGAACATCCAGTAGGCACACTGTCATTGCCTCTTTTTGCTGCCATCGAATACACCCCACGCGCAGACGGCGGATTTCGTCACGCCGAAGCCCACAGAACAGCCAGACGAGAGCGATGGCGCGGGTCATTTCGATCGGATAAAAGGTACGAACTTCTCCTTTTGAGCCACGACTCCTCGCAACATCCTCTGGAGTGAGATTCAGCCCAGCCCACAGCAGCTTTGCCCAGATATCATCGTCGATAACGCGCGGGATTGACCCAACCACTGCGGCCACCGAACGAGGCGGTGCAAAACTACGATACGGATCGAATCGAGGAGGTATCACTCCCCACTCTTGCATTTCGCGGAAGAAAGTTCGCACTGCGGTGTAATTGTGCAGCTTGGTGTGCGGTTGCATCGGTTGGCCACATTTGGTTCCGACATGGCCTCCGCAAGTTGGTCTCCAGTCACCGCAACACATCTTCGTGATCATGGATACGCACTCAACAGCCAGCTTCCGATCCCATTGTTCAGGTCCTTCAACACCTGGGTGTTTCGCTGCTTGCCATCGTCCAACCCGCAGCAGAAAGCCATAGTTTGCCTTTCGCACCTTGAGCGTGTGCGTCGAATTTTCATGCCAGTATTCAACTGCTCGAACCCATTTTTCTGGCACCCCCACTGTCGAATGGGGATTGGAACCCTTGCGTTTGTCCATCCTTGCGAGTGGAGCGGACACGATTCCGCGACTGGCGAGCACACGTGAAAGTACCGACAGACACCACGTACTCCCCTGCGAAACACGCCGTTGTTCAACCGTCTTCAGGAGTTCGAGTGTGAGATCTTCCAGGTGCGGGCTCCGATTGGTGACAAGGAGTTCGCACAGCACCCTCGGGACATACACGTCGGCCATGGAAGAAGGAATCGCCGCCCAAAAGCGAATATGTTTTTCCGAGCCCGATTGTGCCGAACAGGCCTATTTCAACAGTAAAGACTGCCTGGAAGGCTACGCTCAGACGAGCTGGCGTGACAGCATTTCCGATCTACACCTTGCGTCACGTCTTTTGTACGCGGCTGAGTGAAGTTGCTCCGGACGCTGTTGTGCAGCGCGCCATGCGCCACAGCAGCCCGGAAACCAAGCGTCACTATCAGTTGGGGATGGCCGAGCAAGTCCGGCATGCAGAGAATAAGGCTAACAAGCGGCTGTACGGAAAGCGAGCACCGTTACATTTCCGTGACAGTTTGCCTCAGAAAGATAAGGAGGAAAAAATCGCAGTCTGTAAATAGTTGAGAATGAAGGAGAAGTTGGCTCCCCGGGCTAGATTCGAACTAGCAACCCTTCGGTTAACAGCCGTGAATTTAATTTCATCACAAGTTGCCGGAGCTGAGCTTAATCGAGGGAAATCAGCAAGTTCTGATCAAACCGGGCTAGTCAGATTTTCCTTCTCATTTCTTTTATTATTCGCTTTTTGTAGTTTTTCTCGCCGTTCATATGACACCTACATGACACTGGCAGACCATTCGGGAAAGAGCCGAAGGCGCACTCTTATCATAGCTAGCCAGCATTTCACGACATTGAAAACACAGGCGTTTCGGGACGTGTATTGCATGACGTATCTTGCCCATTTATCAGCACTGATGCAGACCAGCCTAAGAGCGTCTACGCACGGTGGTGCTGAATGGACCAAAAAAATACGAGCGGGAGGCACAACCCAGGTGGATCTATGCACTTATATATGATGGGCCAAATGCTCGCCCCGAATTGCCCGCCCCGCGGGAGGGGAGGGAGGATGCTCCGTTGCCATGAGGCGGTTTCGGCGCAGCGAGTTCCACACGCCAGATAGGACCTTCCTCATAAAAGGGGCCTGCCGATCCTAGGAAAGTCGGAGCTCCGCCCTCACGAGCCTTGGGTTCGCTGCCCCCACCACCATGGACACCGTCGTTCGCGGAGTTCCCGGCTGGATGTTCTTCGTGAGCGTCAGGATCAGGCCGTTAGCGACATCCGCCGGCGACTCCAATCGATCCGGACGACTTTTTCTTTGCCATCGTCCGAAAAGGAAATGGCGACTTGACCCTGGGAAGCCTCAATGAATGTGTCACTATAGTTTTTAAACGAGGGGCCCTTTTGCACGACTCGGTTGCTTAGGAGTCGAAAATTCCCGCGTTGCGAGAATATAGTTGTCTCCTCATGTGATGAGCCATCCTTGAAACGGAATACGAGATGGTTCGTGACGCGGCCGCTACGAGCAACTTGGCTGAGTTCGCCATGAGCTATTACCTCCCCCTCTTGCGTCCATAGTAAGAGAAATCCGTGAGTGACGCCTTCGGTGTAACGGACCGGTATCTGCTCTGCAATCACGGCGGGTTGTTCGAGCAGACCGGTGCATATGACGAGGAATACAATCAACGTGGAGCTAGTCCGCTTTGGGGTCATAGGACATTTCTGTGCCAATCATCAGGAACGAAATCCTAAACACCCTTCTGCGTCGCGCCCGAATCCTTCTACGGGAAGCCAACTTCACTATAGCCCACACGCGATTCGGTTACCCGCATTTCCGGCGACTTTGGCTTACCGCTCGCGGTGAGCCCGGTCGGCGTCTTCAGCAAGGCTTTGCATGAACGCGAAAAACGCAGGCGACTGGCCGATAAAGAGGCCCATGGCGGTTAGGAATTTAAGCGCTCCCATGGCAGCTCCTTTCGTCTCGGTTGGGCGGAAGACCGAAAAGACCGGAAGTGTCGGGCTGAGGCAGGGGGCATGGCTCCGCGGCATTATCAACTCGGTCTCAAAATCGTCCCCCGCCAAAAGGAGGCGAATTGAGATCCGGGAAAGCTATCTGAGCAAATCGCGATATCCATGAGGGCCGTCCAAGCCACAGCGAGGAAGCGATCAGGATAGCAAGCCTGAGAGGATTTAATGCCCTTCCGCAAAATAGCTGCGATTGCGTCTTGACGGATCAGCTCAGATGTTATTCAACTGCTAGCCTCCTAAAACTGCCGAGGTCCGGACTCCTCGCACTGTAATTCAACTGCCGGGCGGTTGAATGCATAAGTCGCAGTGAGGTCCTCCTGGTGTTCAAAGGCTGAGCGCAGGCGATCAGGCCTGCCTCAGAGTCGAACCCAACAAGAACGGTTGGCTAGTTCGGGCCGGTGACGTTTACGACGGAGTTCGTGACGTCCGCGCTGCCAGTACCAGCGGCCGCGAGTGCGTTCTTGAAGGTGCACTCGACGTGCACGGTGTTCGTAAGTGCCGTCGTTTGAAATGGAACGGTGTTTCGCAGCGTGCAGCGGAAATCCGTCGCGTCCACCGTCATCGTGTAAATGCCATCAGGGCCTTCCGCGATCCCTGACCCGTTGTTCAGAAACGCGGCGCCGAACACGTGCTCCGGCTTGCCTAGGAAGTAGAAGTACATGGACCCTTGGCAAGCCTTGTCCGCACCGTAGACTCCGTTGCTTGGGGGACCCCCCGGCTCTGCAATGCACCAGACCCAGAATCCCAGCGGCGTGACATTCCCACCGTTAGGTGCCGTTCCAGTGAGCGTCATCGGGAAGAATCCCGGCGTGCTGAACACCACTTGCTCGGAATTGTTCGCCGCGTAGGTCATTGTGATCGCAAGCATCCCAACGACCAACGCTAGTAGTGACAACTGCCATACACGGTTTCGCATTGTTTGTGTTACTCCTTTTTTTAAATTTGAGAAAGACTTTCGGGAAAGATTTCTTTTGCCCAGCTCGTCGCTGGGCGGGATTGTGCGGACTCTTGCACACGGTGTGTGTGGTGTCAAGCACCTAATACCAAAACTCAACGAGGGTCTTGACTATGAGTTCTAAATCCTGCCCATCTGGATCAGCTCTTTGGGCTGATTAACGGAAATTTCGATTTCAACTTTGTTTTCCGCAAAACCATACGCCCAGCCGCCATCTCCGTGACATCTCCTGATCGGCTCACCGGACACTGTTATGCAATCAAGTGCCTCGCGATGGGGGTGAAGTGTTCATCTTTCTATCGCACGCCTGAACGTTGCGAGTGTGAGCCGACGAACGGGTCGTCCGTCGAGAATGGCGTAAACGGTTGTTAGACTTAACCCAGACTTAAGTATCACTACACGGACGCCGCTGGCCCTCCATTTCCTCCGGTCCGAAGCCTCGGCGATCACCAGCTTTGAGGGAGGCGCCGCCGCTGTCCAGCACGAAGGCTTAACGCCTGGTTGCGATACGTTTTTTACACGAATGTGACAAAAGCCCGACATCTTGCCTCTTCGCCCCTGCTAATTTAACGTTCCGCTGCGCCGAGACCGGATCAATTCTGTGGACTTCCGCCAGCGCCAGCTCGGTGACCGGCCTGTCTTCCTTTGCCGACGGGTTTCTCTTTTGGGATCCCGTTACCGCTGTATCCTGCCTTTACGCTCGCCAAATCGCGGAACGACCACGATGACAAATGTTTGCCCAGGCTTCGCCGTCCAGGAAGTAAATGGTTCACGTTCGTTCGTCGAGTCGATTGCTACCTCAAGAGCAAAAAAGCAAGGAGGCTAAGAATGAAAACGAAATGTCTGGCTATTGCAGCCGCTGTCGTGATGTGCATGGCGGTTCTGGCTATCGGAGTCAATGCCGACGACGAATCGCTGGGCAAGCTGCGCGCCACATTGAAAGGGTTCAACGAAACACCGGCGAACTCCACCCCCGCTTCCGGTTCGTTTCGCGCCACGGCCAGCGAAGATTCCATTACGTTCGAACTGACCTATTCCGGCCTGGTTGCCGATTCTCTGTTCGCTCACATCCATCTGGGCCAGAAAAACGTCGCCGGAGGCGTGATGATCTTCTTCTGCGACAATTCCACTCCTCCGCACTCTCCGCGCACTTGCCCGGCGCGCGCGGGCACCGTCACCGGTACCGTGACCGCCGCCGATGTCATCGGGCCCAATGGACAAGGCATTGCTCCGGGTGAATTCTCCAAAGTCCTGGAAGCCATCCGCTCAGGAGTTACCTACGTAAACGTCCATTCCACGAAATTCCCAGCCGGCGAGATTCGCGGCCAAGTCCGCGTCCTTGGGGACGACGATGATCGTTGACAAGAAAATCTACTCGGTTTGAAGGGACGACAAAGGTATTCCGGCAGTTTCATTCTCAACTGTGGAGGAAATGATGACAACATGGATGTATCGATTTCTCATTATTGGCGTGGCTTTCTTTAGCGTCACTCCAGTATCTCAGCACGACAACGACGACCAGCCGGGCGTGCTGAACGTCCATATCCGCGACTATTGCGATCCCGTCACTTTTGCTGCGATCGGCTGCGTCCGAACCGTTACACCCGTTTCGGCCGGAGTGATCACCCTCCCTGGTTTTCAGGCGGAACTTGGTGCCGATAAATCCGTCGGCGCGTGGCGCTTCGTTCCCGATCGAGTCGAGGCTGAAGAGGGCCTCGGCCTCATGCTTCAGAATCTCGGAGGCGAAACACACACGTTTACCCGGGTGCGAGAATTCGGTGGCGGATTTGTCGCTCCTCTGAATGCCGCATCTGGCAATCCTGTCCCGGCTCCCGAGCGCGCAGATGGTAAATGGACAGCTCGCGCCACAGCCTCCGAGCCCAGACAATATCTTTCTCGCTGGAAACACCAGCGCAACGGGTCCCCTGGTGCCCGAGGGACAAACCGCCAAATTTCAATGCTGTATCCATCCCTGGATGCGCATGACCATCAACGCGAAGGAACATCTAGAGCACAGCGACGGTCACGACCGCTAATTCGTTCGAGCGATTCGTGGAATTGATGTCACGCGAGCCTCCTGGCCATCGCCACCTTAGCAATGTTCTTGGCCGATCCCTCGCCAGGTGCACATACCGACGCCGCCAGTCCGAAGCACGACGAAGAGACAGATTCAAGCGCTGGAGCGTACCCAGCCGATGCTGCCCTTTGGGCAGCGAGCGACAACAGAGTGACAACAAAACGACACTAGCAAGATTGACTGTGCGTACGCTCATGGCTAACCTCACGGGTAAGTCGAGGGCGCGGCTCGGAGGGTGGGTTGTAGTCACGCAGGCCGTCCCTTCGAAAGCACAGTAGTCCGATCCGTATTTCCGCCAATGCCTTGGCTTTCGTTTCGCCGCCCACTGTCCCCTGCTGCGCACAGCAAAAATCTACAAAAGGGGGTACAGCCATGCGAGTCGGGAAATCCTTTGCATTTTTCGCGGCAGCAGAGTTGGCGCTAGGCCTTGGCGGCTGCGGCGGTTATAGCGCGCCTTCTCAGCCACGACCATCACCAACTTCCGTAACCATCACTCCGGCCAGCGCCAGCGTGCCGGCTAGCACGGGAACGCAGAATTTCACCGCTACCGTCGGGAATGACTACTTGAGTCGAGGTGTCACCTGGGCTCTGTCCGGCATGGGTTGTAACGGAGCCACTTGCGGATCGCTCACCAGCATAACCACGAGTTCGGTTACGTACAACGCGCCCGCCGCCGTTCCCAGTCCCGCTACGGTTATGCTCGCTGCGACCTCAATCAACGACATGACGAAAAGTTCCACTGCCACGATCACCGTTACGGCGGCTGCAGCCCCGGGAGCCGCGGCCGTTTCGGTCACGATAACGGACACGCCACCAGCGGGAGTTACGCTGTTATCTTTTGAAGTAAACGTCACCGGAGCGACGCTTAATCCGGGCAACATCGATCTGCTCGCAGGAAAAGGACCAGTCCAGATTGAGCTGAAGCAGCTTGAAACAGAATCGGCGTTTCTCAACACAGCAACTGTAGCTCCAGGGACGTTCGCGAGTCTCTCCCTCACGTTTGCCAATCCTGAACTCACTTTCAAGAATGACACCGCAGCCACGCTGGCCGGCTGCGCTGCTGGAGCGGTATGCGAAATCAAACCTACGGGACCGCTTACCGCAACGGCTGATTTTCCAGGGTCGGGTATTGTCGTCATGGCGAATTCGCCGACCGGCATTCAGGTGGACGTGAACCCGGGGACCATTCTCAACGCTACTCTGGGCGTGGATTTCAGTCTCGCCGGAGCGGTCAGCGCCCAGCAACTCGCAATGAAGCCAGGCGGCGCGCTGGACGATCTGGATGACTTGAGGGGAGCTGTTCAAAACCTCGACACCACAAACAAGAAGTTCACGCTGCATACATCGGACGGCGACTTTCCGATCACAACCGACAGCAATACGGAGATCGACTTCGAGGCGTGTGCTGCGAATAATTTCACCTGTTTGCAGAACAATCAGTTTGTCGAAGTGGATGTAGAGCTGATGGCTGGTGGCGTGTTTCTGGCCAAGAAGATTGAAGTCGAAGACGACGCAGAGGGTGACGAACTCGAAGGCGTCGTATTCAAGGTAGATGACGCGGCGCACTTCGAGATGGTTGTTCTCGACGAACTTAAGAACGTCAAGAACGTGAGCATTGGCAACCCCACAGTCGTCACTTTGAGTAATCCGGAATTTCGGGTGAGGGCTGACGGCCTGCAGGTACCGAGTGCGCTGCAGGGCGATTTAGAAGGCGCGACCGATACATCGCAGCTATTGCGTGGCCAGACGGTCCAGATCCGTTTGACGAGTCCGGCGAATCCTGGCCAGCCTGTCGCAGTGACCACTGACCGCGTGCGGCTACGGATGACTCAGTTCACAGCAAACGTGAAGGCCGGCTCGGTTGTGCCGCCCAACCTCAGCGTCGATACCCTGCCGGCGCTGTTCATCACCGCCGGCATCAGCGGCAGCCACGTTCAAACATCGAGCGAGACGGACTTCGAGGGAGTTTCGGGCGTCAGCGCTTTGGCTGACGGGAACGCCGTGTCCCTGCGAGGGCCGCTATTCAAGAACGGCGCGCTTCCGCCAGAGCTTGTCGCGAAGAAGGTCCGTAAGCGCTGAGGAGAGCACGGATCACGAGTGCCTAGGAAAAGGAATCGCGTCAAATCTGTATGAGCTGGGCGCGAAACTGAGAGTCGGAATCCGCTGAGGAACTGCTGCGGCTAACTAAGTCCTCGTTTTGAAACGGAGTCGCGGCTATTGCGGAAAACACTTGCGACAATCGGATGTATCTCTTCACTCCATTGCGTGCAGAATGGGTAGGCTCGGAAGGAAACAACTTCGATGCGTCGGATCCATCAGATCCCATTCCAAGCGATCTTGCAACGGCGCGAGTATGCGATTTCACAGCACGCGAACTCTCAGGTCACAAATATCGGAGTCTATGGGCTGACCTTGGTGATGAAAGTGCCCCAATTGGCGCGTATGACCCGCGGAGCATCTGGAATCATTTCATTCCCCATCCAAATGTTGCCGTCCTCGTCTGCGACCGCTGCCGAATAATCGCCCCAACGAGCCACGCGAAAACCTCCAAACTGAACGTATCCGGAGAAGCCATCTTCCGGAAACGCTCCTGGCCCAGAGATGACAATTGGACGCTGCGCTTGGGAAGAAGTCCTTCCCAACCACACTGAAGGCGATCACAGCTTTGCCGGATGAATTGACGCCGATGGACGGATACATCACGTTGTTCTGGTTGGGGGAGTTAATGGCCACATAGCCCTGGTTCGCTACCACCGCACCCACCTGCGTGCTTTCCCCGCTGCCGCTCACTGAGGGCGAAAGGATGAACCAAGCGGCTCCAGTGCGTACAGGGCCTTCGCGCGTCTTCAGGACAGTATTCAGCCCAGTCCAGAGCTTGCCGTCCGCGAAAACGACCTGCCTCACGCGGTCGTCGCCTGTATCCACGAGTTCGAGATGGTTCTGAGAAGTTCCAGGCGGGAAGCCCGTCGCCAACACGTCCAACTGCGGAGTTGGCCCGGGCTTTTGCTGCGCGCTGGGAGGCTGGCCGTAGACCTCGGTGGTGGTGAACTGGAAGCTGAGGTGAAGGTCGGGCGTCGTATCAAGCGAGCTCGTATTGGTCAGAGCCCACACGGCGAGCCGGTCGGCGAGAGTGCCCGTGACGTCGAGCGAGCTGACGAAATATTCTGTACCGCCGTTGCCCGTCTCAAAACTGCCTCCAGGCGGCACCGCGGCCGGCTGGATACTAAAGAAGGCAAAGATATTGTCGAAATTGAGGTTGTGGAAGCGAACTGCGGTGACGGTGGGCGGAGTACCGGTGACGAGCGCGTGCTTCGAGATGGCATAGATTTGCGTGCCCCGGAAAGTCAGCGCACTAATCGAAAAGGCATTCGTGTTGATATAAAAGCCGTTCTTGTCGGCGCCGATCAGTGGTTGATCGCCGAAGCAGGGGCAAGCGCCAAAGATGCTGTCGCCATCGTTCGAGACATCGAGCTTGAAGATGTTCCAACTGCCCGTCGGATCGTGCGTCTGGCTGACAGCGATAAAGATCTGTGAAACAGATGCAAGCGCGCCTGTGCTGGGGTCTCTGTCAATCTCCACCTCCGTAATGAAGAAGTGACCTGTATCGGAGTCAAAGTAGGCTCGGGGATCGCTGAGATTCGGGCCAAAGACAAGCGGCGTAGACCTTACGATCGCCGGCGCGAGACCAAAGAACTGGTTCAAAGGTTCAGGGCCGGCTTTCAAAGCTCCATCTGCGGCGGTGTACACGGCGATGACGTCATTCACCGGCTCGACAACAAAGCCACTGCCTACGGCGAGACCCTGGTCGGGCGGCTCGATGTTGAACTGCGTGTTCGTATAGACGCCGGTCCCCGAGAGGCGCTGGTCGCGATGGGTGAGGCCAAGGAAACCGAAGAAAGTGCTGCTCACAATTTCGTTCCCCGCCGCGACCGGGACGTGGTCTGCCGGGACGCGGGCGGGAGAGACGGTGCCGGAGAGCTGCGGCTTGGGGAAATTGGAGTCCACGCTCAGGCCCTGTGCGACATCGAAATCGGTTCCGGTCACGCCGGCCATCTCACCGACCTTGATTATGGCCGTCCGAACAAAACTCACCTCACTGGTCGAGCTTTGGGGTCTCTGCGCGACTGCAGGAGAACTCATGGCCACCACGCAGAGCAGAACCACCGAGAAAATTCGACTTCCTGTCATGACCTCCTCCTTTGCACTCACGAACCGGCTTTGCGCAACTTGCGGGGGCAGGTAAGCTTGCGCGCGTAATGGTCACTCCCTTCTGGCGTTGAACCGGAAACTTGATGGGGCGGCAGGAATGACGTTATGCGTGCGTTGGTCAAACACAACGTACTCGCCCGGAGATAATGCAATCAGCTCTTTAATGCGAATATTCGCGGAGTCAAGGTCGTTCACCGCCTCGAACCAGTGGAAACTTCCCTCCGGTTTTTCCTTCAGGATGTCAAATAAAGAATTCATGAATCCCTCCCGTGTTGCATGGTGTTGTAAGCAAACTGAAGGAGGGAAAAGGTGGTCACGCTAAGATAAAGACTTGGCGTCGGAGACTAGCAACTAATCCTGGTAGCTCCGACAATTTGCTGACTGAAGTGTGCGCGCTACTTTCGTGGAAGTACAGTCTGTTCTAGTCTATCGGCGTTGGCAATGACTTGAGGTAAGCGATGATCGCTTTCGCATAGCGAGCCCGGGTAAGCCTTGGCCAGTGGCCGCCGGAGCAGGGGCGGACGTAACCGCGGCGAGAGCAGTCGCGGCAGACGCGGGGCCGCCCGTTAGCTCAGTCAGGGCCTCCCCAAAGGTATCCCGATAAATCAGCCTGTTACCCATGGCCAGTACGACCTTCTTGAGCTGTGGCATGCGGGCCTCGGTGGCCTGAATGTAAATGGACTCTACGTAGAGGAAGCCGCCACTCACCGGTAGAGCGATGATGCTTCCGCGCAGAACGTGTGAGCCTTGCTGGTTCCACAGGCTGAGATCCTTGGAGATGTTCTGGTCCTGATCGATGCGCGACTCAATCTGCATGGGGCCGTACATCAGTTGTTGTTTCGAGAGTTGGAAATAAATCAGGTTCCCCAATCGATCTCCATCGCAGCGGGCGGCCATCCACCCGATCAAATTGTCTTTGCCCCGCGGGGTGAAAGGCAGGATCAGCAGGAACTCGGGTTCCTTCTCCCCGGGCAAGGTGGCCACTACGTAAGTGGGCTGCATGGGCCCAGGTTGTCCGGACTGGCCGAGCAGGCTGTGCGCGACCTCCCATATGTCTTCCTTGTTGTAGAACACCTGCGGATCGCGCATATGAAAAATACGGTAAGCCTCGGCCTGCGTGCGAAAAAGAACCTCGGGGTAGCGGGCGTGCCGGCGCAGGTCGG
>WNFC01004123.1_pt1 | contig 15782 bp, 15 predicted proteins | sample 5400541 | NCBI WGS metagenome assembly WNFC01 (sample SAMN13153342, study PRJNA577476) | soil metagenome | isolation source: 120 cm saprolite under Douglas fir tree site 2 hole 2 replicate 1 | place: USA:California | collected 2015-04-18
AACTATGGCACGATTGACGGGTCCTGAGCGCCGCCGCAAGGGCCGGCTCAGGCTTCCACAGACTGTTCGCGTGAGACCGTCCGACCCTCAACGGCATGACTTCGACGAAATCTTGCCCACTCTGAACACTTCGCGCGACAGCGTCTATTTTGCTTCCAAGAACGAGTTCTATACGGAAGGCATGCGGCTGTTTGTCACCTATCCCTATTCCGATGGACCTGGCTCGCTCAACCGCGAGTCCCTCGGCAAAGTAGTTCGCATCGACGATCTCGGCCACGGCCGCCGCGGCATCGCCGTCGAGATTTTGATGCCCGTCTACCTCGGCGGCAAAGAAACCCTGAAGTAATAGTCTGCGAAAGATTGCGGAAAATGCTGATGCTGATGACGTAGCAAGTTTGGACCAGGTACTCCACACCTTTGTAGCCGACGGCCTACTTTAAGGCTGGACGCAGTAATTTGCGATTGCGAAGACGCGACAAGCAGATGACACGCGCGGAGAAGCGCCTGGGAGCGCGCTGGACGCAGAGCGTGACGGCGGCTACACTGTTTGTATTCCGCTTGTTTTAAATCGATTGCGCGCAAATTCGTGCGAGGAATGGTCGGGAATGCTGCGTTTTTACACGGCGGGTGAATCGCATGGACAGGCGCTGCTGGCGTTTATCTCCGGTCTCCCCGCGCAACTGCCTATAGACGTGAAATTCATCAATCACGAGTTGCGGCGCCGGCAACTTGGGTATGGGCGCGGCGGACGGCAGAAGATTGAAAAAGACACCGCGGAAATTTTCGCGGGAGTGCGCCACGGGAAGACCATCGGGGCGCCGATTGCGCTGCGAATTGAGAATCGCGATTGGGCGAACTGGGAAAAATTCCTGCCCGTGGAAGCTGCGGGAGACGATTCTGGGGAGCGCAAGCTCATCGCACCGCGCCCAGGCCATGCTGATCTTGCGGGGTCGCAGAAATTCGATTACCACGACGCGCGGTACATTCTAGAGCGAGCCTCGGCCCGGGAAACGGCGGCACGCGTGGCGGCGGGGGCGTTTGCAAAACTGCTCCTGCGCGAATTCGGCACCGAGATTGCCAGCCACACGATTCAAGTGGGGCACGTGCGCTTGGAAAAACCCGCCACGTGGAAAAAAATCCACGCCGTGAGCGCAGACCTGGATTCTCCTTTGCGGTGTATTGATGCCGTGGCGCAGGAAAAGATGAAAGCGGAAGTGGATGCGGTCTTGAAAGTCGGCGACACCGTGGGCGGGATTTTTGAAATTGTGGCGCACAATGTGCCGGTGGGCCTGGGCAGCCATGCGCAGTGGGACGAAAAGCTGGATGGCCGCTTGGCGCAGGCGCTGATGAGCGTGCAGGCGGTAAAAGCCGTGGAGATCGGCGGAGGCGTAGCGGGGGCAGGTTCCTTTGGAAGCGAAGTGCAGGATGAGATTTTTTACGAGAAGTCAGCGCGACGCTTCCGGCGGGCCACGAACCGCGCCGGCGGATTGGAAGGCGGGATCACGAACGGTGAGGACGTAGTGGTGCGCGGATACCTGAAACCGATTTCGACTTTGCGGCAGCCGCTGCACACGACGGATATGGTCACGAAAGAGCCGGTGAAGGCCGCGTATGAACGATCCGACTGGTGCGTGGTGCCTGCGGGCGCGGTGGCTGGGGAAGCCATGGTTGCACTTGTGCTGGCGGATGCTTTTCTGCAAAAATTTGGGGGAGATTCCCTCGCGGAGATGCGGCGGAATTTCGACAACTATGCCAGACAAATTGACGAGTTCTGAACCTGCCAGCGCCGCGGCCACCGAGACGCCGCAAGCGGCTTCTGCCGCGCGAAAGATTTATCCGATCATCAAGTACGGCGATCCCGTCCTGGAGAAACCGGGCGCGCCCGTAAAAAAGTTCGACGCGGAATTGGAGCAACTCGCCGAAGATATGTTCGCTTCCATGTACGCGGCGCAGGGCGTGGGTCTGGCAGCGCCGCAAATTGGATTGAGCTTGAGACTTGCGGTGGTGGACGTAACCGGCGGGAAGAATCCCGAAGCCAAGATCGTGCTGGCGAATCCGGAGGTGATTCACGCGGAAGGGGAAGTTCGGGAAGAAGAGGGTTGCCTCTCGGTTCCAGGCTTTCGGGGATACGTGCTGCGGCCGCAGTTTGTTACCATCAAGGCACAGAACGCCAAGGGCGAGGCGTTTGAAATTCGCGGGGAAAACCTGCTGGCGCGCGCGTTCTGCCATGAAATCGATCACCTCAATGGAATTCTTTTTTTGCAGCACCTCAGCATGCTGAAGCGCGACCTGATCAAACGTAAAATCAAGAAGCTCAGGAAACAGGGCGAGTGGTAAGTGCCGGAGCTGGCCGCCCGGCGGCCGCAGTGGGTTGATGATGCGAATCGTATTCTGCGGCACTCCATCGTTCGCGGTTCCCACGCTCAAACATCTGCTGGCACAAACGGAGTTTGAAATCACTGGCGTGATTACGCAGCCGGACCGGCCGCGCGGGCGCGGCTTGCGCGTAACACCTTCTCCAGTCAAGGAGACTGCGCTGGCCGCCGGCGTGCCTGTGCATCAACCGGAAAAAATCCGCTCACCGGAATCGGAAGAATTGTTGCGGCGCCACTCGCCGGATTGCATCGTCATCATCGCTTACGGCCAAATTATCCCTGCGCGCCTCCTCACCATTCCGAAGCTCGGCTGGTTCAACCTGCATGCCTCGCTGCTGCCGAAATATCGCGGGGCGGCCCCCATTCAATGGGCCATCGCCAACGGCGAAACACAAACGGGCCTCACCACCATGCGCATCGATGCCGGCATGGACACGGGGGACATTCTTCTGCAAAAGCCAATCAACATTGCACCCGACGACACCACAGCCTCTCTCGCGACGCGATTGGCCGAGGCCGGGGCGCCACTCATGGCCGAGACACTGCGGGGCGCAGGGGCGGGCACCGTTTCTGCAAAGCCCCAGGACCATGCTCAAGCCACGTCCGCGCCGCTGCTAAAGAAGGACGACGGAAAAATCGACTGGGCACGTTCCGCGCACGAAATCTACAACCGCATACGCGCCTTTACTCCCTGGCCGGGAGCTTTCACCACTTTTCGCGGCAACACTTATCACCTTGTGGCGGAGCCGGTGTCTAACCAAATGAGTGCCGCGCCTTCTCTGGTTCCAGGCACGTTGCGCATCGTCAAGGACTTTTGGGCGAGCCCCGGGAAGCCGGGAAAGCTAGCCGCACTGCTCGTATCTTGCGGCGGAGCAACCGAATTGCGGGTTCTTTCCGTCAAACGGGAAGGCGGCAAAAGCGCTGACGCCCTGGAATTCGCGCACGCAGTGCGGTTGACCGAAGGTGAACGCTTTGGAAACAGCTGATTTGCGCGACGCCGACCACTAGGACATACTTCAAGTCTGCCCTTTGCACTGGAAATGAACCATTCTTTGACGGCCTTGGTAACGGGAGCTCACCATCCATGAAGATCTCTAAATCGTCGAGAAAATGCGGAAACGTGCGTTTACGCGGGAAGGATTTCGCGCGTGCAGCGGCTTGCTGGATGCTCGTTGCGCAGCTGACGGGATTGCCGATTGCTTTGGCGGAGGATGAAAAGTCCGCTTCCGCGCCAACGGCTGCTAGCGCGGCGAACGATCCTGTCTTGAAAGCGATGCAAAGCGAGATTACGCGAGCAACCGCGGAGCTCGGCAAAACGGAACAGCCGCCTTACTACCTAAGTTATACGGTGTACGACCAGGATTTCGTGGTGCTGGCGGGGGCTTACGGCAGTTTGCTGACCAACAGCGCGGCGCAAAGGCGCTTCGCGGACGTGACAATGCGAGTGGGCGCGCCGGAATTGGACAACACGCACGGACAGAGCCGGCCGAGCGGAGTGAATTCGGGCAGCCTGCCACTCGGAAACGACGGGGACGCCATCGCGCGCGTGTTGTGGGAACTGACGGATCGCGAGTACAAGCGAGCGGTGCCGTCGCTGCTGAACGTGCGGACGAACACGGCGGTTCGCGCCGAAGAAGAAGACAAGTCGCCGGACTTCTCCAAGGAGAAACCGCAGACGCACCTCGAGGAAGCGTCGGCGGCGCCATTCGATCGCGCGGCATGGGAAGGCGAGATCAAGAGACTTTCCGGAGCGTTCCGGAAGTATCCCGAGGTGTACTTTGCGACGGTGATGATTCAGGTGCAGCGTTCCAATGCGAGGATGGTTTCGAGCGAGGGGAGCGCGATCGTCTCGCCCAACGCTTCGACCCGGTTGATCATGGAAGCGCAAACGCGCGCCGAGGACGGCATGGATTTGCTGCGCGTGGAAACATTTCAGGCGCCTGCGGCGAGCGGCTTGCCGAGCGAAGAGGAACTGACGCGCAAGATTGAGAAAATGGCCGCCGACTTGAGCGCATTGCGCAAGGCTCCGGTGGCGGAACCATATGATGGACCGGCGATATTGAGCGGTCGCGCGGCGGCGGTGTTTTTCCATGAAGTGCTGGGACACAGACTGGAAGGCCACCGGCAGCGCGATGAAGAAGAAGGGCAGACGTTCACGAAGAAGATCGGACAGGAAGTGCTGCCGAAATTCCTGAGCGTGATGGATGACCCGACGACGCACGAGATGGCAGGGATAAAGCTGGCGGGTTCGTATGATTTTGACAACGAGGGGGAACCGGCGCAGCGAGTGGAGGTAATTAAAGACGGCGTGCTGCAGAATTTTCTGATGTCGCGGATGCCCGTCAAGAATTTCAGCCAGTCGAACGGGCATGGGCGAAACCAGCCCGGACGAATGCCCACGGGACGCCAAGGGAACTTGATCGTCACGTCCACAAAAACCATGCCCGAAGCGGAAATGCGGCAGAAGCTGATTGAAGAAGTGAAGAAACAGGGCAAGCCCTATGGCCTGTACTTCGACGACATTCAGGGAGGGTTTACGCTGACGACGCGAGCGTTGCCGCAGGCGTTTCAGGTGCTGCCGGTGCTTGTGTACAAGGTATACGCGGACGGGCGACCCGATGAATTGGTGCGGGGCGTGGACATCGTGGGTACGCCGCTGGCCGCGCTGACGCGGATTCTGACGACGGGAGATCAGCCGCGGGTATTTAACGGCGTGTGTGGAGCGGAGAGCGGGCAAGTTCCGGTTGCGGCGGTGGCGCCGTCGATGCTCTTCTCCGAGATGGAAGTGCAGAAGCGCGCGCATGAGCATGAGCGTCCCCCGCTGCTGCCGCCGCCGGGATTTGAAGATGCAGGCGCCGCCAAAGTAGCGCAAGCGAAGGCGGAGGTGAAGCCATGAAGAATCTTCACTGGCCGAGAACTTTGCATCCTTGCAGAAGGTTGATGGGGATGGCGATTGCGGCATTGCTTGCTCTCAGCGGCGCACCAAGCCTTGTCGGATCCGAAGAAGCGAACGCCGCGCCGGATGCGGTGATGGTTGCGGCACGGGCGGCGGCGAAAGGCGACGGGTTGCTGGAGGCGTTGCTCACGGAATTGGACCGGTCCAAGGCGCAGCTCAAAATGGATCAGGTGCAGGCGCCGTACTATGTTGAATATCGCGTGAACGAAGTTGAGGATTTTGGAGCCGAGGCCGCCTTTGGGGCCCTGCGCGAAAACCAGCACATTCACGTTCGCGTGCTGCGAGTGGTTGTGCGCGTCGGTGATTACAAGCAAGACAGCTATTTCGGGAGGGGCCAGGGCGAATCCAGTATTTTGCCGCTGGACGACGATCCGATTGCGCTGCGCCACCAGATCTGGCTGGCGACGGACGACGCGTATAAGGCCGCGGGACAGGCGCTGGCCGAGAAACAGGCGGCGATGAAGCAGTTCAGCGCGGACCCGAATCCCGTGGACGACTTCGCTAAGGCACCACAAATGATTGCCGTTGAGCCGACAGTGTCGCTGAAAATCGACGAAGCGGCTTGGAAGAAAACGCTGGAGGATGTGACGAGCTTGTACAAGCTGTATCCCGACGTGCAGTCAGTGACGGCGTCGGCGAGGTTTTCGGCGATCAACGAGTACCTGGTGAATTCCGAAGGCACGGTCACGCGGTGCGGAAAGACAACGTATGGCGTGCAATTGAACAGCTCGACACAAGCGGCCGACGGGATGAGGGTGAGCCGAAGCCCGGCGTTCATGGTGGCGCGACCGGAAGAATTGCCGACGCGCGACGTATTGATGGGTGAAGCGAAGAAGATGCTGGATACAGTGGTGGCGTTGCGGCAGGCACCCATCGTCGAGGAGGAATACCGCGGGCCGGTCTTGTTCGCGCCGGATGCGGCGGACGATATCGTGGCGTCGTTGATCGGGCAGAACGTGCTGGGGCAAAAGCCGCAGCTTGGGAAACCAAACCGGACGACCGGAGCGTTTGCGACGAGCTACAAAACGCGCGTGCTGCCAAATTTTCTGTCGGTGATGGACGATCCAACTCTGAAAGATTTCAGAGGAAAGAGCCTGGTGGGAAATTACGCCGTAGACAGCGAAGGCGTGAAAGCCCAAGCGGTCAACGCGATCGAGAATGGGATGCTGGCGAATTACTTGATAGGGCGGCAACCGATTCGCGACTTCCCTGCTTCCAATGGCCACGGACGAGCGGCGCCGGGATCGCTTCCAGGACCAAACCTCGGTGTGCTGCTGGTGAAAAGTTCCGAGGCGCAATCGGCGGAAGAGTTGAAGAAAAAAGTCGTCCAGATGGTGACAGACCAGGGCAAAGCTTACGGCTATCGTGTGGAAACGCTCGGGCCGGGCAATTCGCCGCGGCTGCTCTATCGCGTGTACGCAAAGGATGGGCATGAAGAGCTGGTGCGAGGAGCGGTGTTCAATCAGCTGGACATCCGGGCACTGCGAAGTGACCTAATTGCCGTGGGCAATGATCCGCTGGTAAGCAACCGAGCCGGGGGCGCCCCGACGACGATCATCAGCCCATCCCTTTTATTTGATGAGCTGGAAGTGAAGCGGGCAGACACCAGCAAGGACAAGCTGCCGGATTATCCGGCGCCGCCGTTGAAGAAGTGAGCATAGGTGGTAAGCCTGAGCCTCGACCCTGGGCACAAGTGACCCGAGAGACTGGCTCTCAAGTCACAGGCTGCTTGGTTCTCTTAGTAACTGCACATTCCGCCCGCACGTCCCAATAACATGAAGATTGGAGGGACTATGCCAAAAATGGTGAAACGAGGGCTCGTGTGTGCGGCTCTTGCAATTGCATGGGTAGCGGCTCCGGGCTTGAGAGCACAAGACAAGAAGGAATTGCTCCCTGCCCCGTTGCCCGCACAAATCTTCACTGCCAGGAAGGTATTTGTTTCCAACGCCGGGGGAGACACACTTGGTGACTACAGTGGGGAACCCGACCGGGCATACAACCAGCTCTACGCGGCGCTGAAAGGGTGGGGGCGATATGAACTGGTGGCGGCTCCCGCCGATGCTGAGTTAGTGTTTGAGATAAGCTTTGCCACGCGGATTTTGGGTGAAAACGTCTCTGGTGGGAGCGGAACAGCTGTTTCAAACAGAACCTTGAAAGATCCGCAACTCCGGTTGGCCATCCGGGACCTCAAGACGCACGTTTTGTTATGGACGTTTACCGAGCACGTGCAACCTGCGCTGTTGCAAGGGAACCGCGATAAGAACTACGATCAGGCGATGGCAGCCCTTGTGAACGACCTGAGGAATGTGGCTGGCCAACCCGCGCCGGGAGCCAGTAGCAAGTGAAGCGTGCGGACGGCGGTAAGGACAGGCTGCCGGATTACCCGGCGCCGGCACTGAAGAAATAACCTGCGGTTCAAACTCGGCAAACCGGAGCGGTCACCATTTCCGGCAGGGTTGCTTGCCTTGCGCAAAGACCAGACATAAGGGTACCCCCCTGTTTCTCATAAGTGTTGCATCTAAAGGACTTAGTGTCTATGTAAGTGGTTTAGAATCAACACTTGCGGGCAATTCTATAAGTGTTGATTCTAAAGGGACTTAGGTTGCACAAAAATTGTGCAGAATCCGCGCCTTTTTTTCGGTGTTGGGGAGTCGAGAGGGAACTCGCCGCGAAAGACGCGACTGGGCGCAAAAAAAAACGGCAGAAGAGCTGCCGCTATACATGTAGGACGTAAGAATATCCAGGGAGATTATGCACGCTTGGGGGCTGGTAAGCAAGGAAAAATTTGCGAAAAAAGATCAGCCGAATGGTGGGTGAGTGTCCAATGAATGCGAGCGTGTCTATAATCTCTATATTGGGGGGGGTAGACGCGATGGTGACTCAGATCTCTCCTATGTTGGCCGTCAGCGACGGGAACGCAGCTATCGCCTTCTACAAAGCCGCATTCGGCGCGGAGCTACTTTGGCACCTGGATGGCGGTGGGCACGTCGTCGCTGGACTTTCGATTGACGGCGCGAAGTTCTTTCTGGCGCACGAGTCGCCTCCTCACGGCACGCGGGGTCCAGCTTCCGTGGGTTTCACTACAGTGAGGGTCGAGCTCTTTGTGGACGACCCTATCATGGCGCAGAGGAAAGCTTTGGCCGCCGGAGCCATGGAGCGAAATCCTGTAGTAGAACACCAGCACGAGACGATTGGACCCAAGCCAATCAAGCGGATGCTCCAAGGTGCTGTAATGGACCCGTTCGGTCATATGTGGTTGATTGGCAAAATCCTTGAGTAGCCTGGCGAGCACGGTGCGGAGCGTGATTGGGGCCCTCGGGGCAAGAAACGGTTGACGAATTGACGCGGAGAATCGAGACTTTAGTTGAGCCATGAGAGAGTGGCCCGCCTCCCCGACAAGAGTCGGGGTAAACGCCAGGCGAGCCGTACAAAACTGGGGGGCGGCTTTAACGTATGACTCTTGGAGAGAGATTGGAATGGCTAGGCCGGGTGACGCTGCTGGTGTTCATTCTGGCGTCGGCGGCGTTTCTGAGCGCGATCACGGCGATGCGCATCGCGATTCACGGGCGCGAAGTGACCATGCCGAATCTGGTGGGCAAGAATGCTTCCGAGGCCAGCGAGATGTTGCAGTCACGCGGGCTGGTGCTGCGCGTGGCTGACCGAATTTACAGCGACCAGCCCATTAACGTGGTAGTGCGGCAGACGCCGACGGCTGGACTGCTGATGAAAGTGTCTCAGCAGGCGCACGTGGTGCTGAGCCTGGGGCAGCGGCAATTGCGGATTCCACTGCTGGAAGGCAATTCGCTGCGCGCTTCACGAATCGAACTGTTGCGAACGGGATTGCAGGTGGGCGAGGTTTCGGGCGTGACAATGGCGAATCAGCCCGTGGATATGGTGATGATTCAGAATCCGAAGCCAGGAACGGGAGCGGCGACGCCGCGGGTGGATGTGCTGGTTTCGCAAGGTCCGCGTGAGATGGCGTACGTGATGCCACACTTGACCGGGTTGAATGAGGTGGAAGCGCAGCACCGGCTCGACGTGGCGCAGATGCGCCGCAAGGTGAATTATGTGACGGCACCGCAATGGCCGCACGGCGCGGTGATTGATCAATCCCCGATGAGCGGCACGCGGATACCGGCGAGTTCGACCATTGAATTGACGGTGGCGAACTGAGTCCGCCGCTTATGATGTGTAATCCAGCCTAATGTTCCTAATCCAGCCGGCAGAAAACACTTGCACGAAGGAGGATGGACCGTGGCACTACTCAAAGCTCCAACGAAACAAAAAACGACAACCCTTCAGATTCGGCTGGAGGAAGACGTCCGAGGCACGTTGAACAGGTACGCGCAGTTCATCGATGCAAACCCGTCGTACGTGGTGAGCGAAGCGCTGAAGCTGTTGCTCAAGAGAGACCAGGAATTCAAGAAATGGCTGAGCCAACAAACAAAGGGTGACGGGCGGGAACTAAATGAAGAGGAGGGTCTCACAAAGGCCGCTTCGCAAACGTGAAAAGCTGGCGACGTAAAGTCGCCTCCACAAAGGCAAAGAAGACGGAATTTATTTGGCGGCGTCCTTCTTGTGCAGCGTGGTGCACATGGTTAACGCAGTGTTGGGATCGACGGCGCTGTCGCCTTCCTCGACGAACTGGATGATGCCCTGCTTGTCGATGACGATGTTGGCGCGCAGAGCCCATTCATAGGTTTCATTGTGCTCGTCGTAACCCTTGAGGATGCCGTAGGCCTTGAGCATCTTGCGGTTCATGTCGCTGAGGAGGGGAAAGTTAATGCCGATCTGCTTGGCGAATGCGGCGTTGGCAGCGGGACTATCCACACTGACACCGAAGACTTCCGTATCCGAGGCGTCAATCTTACCGGAGGCGATTCCAGCCTGGACCGCCTGAAGTTGTTTCGTTCAACCGCCAGTGAAGGCCAGGACGTAGACGGCAAGAAAGACGTTTTTCTTGCCGCGATAGTCGCTGAGCTTCACGGTTTTCCACTGATCGCTGAGCAGGGTGAAATCAGGGGCGGTGTCGCCGACCTTGAGGGTCATTTTGGCGACTTGGGACTTTTCGGCCTGCGGAGTGGCCGGTGCCGCCGCGAGGGCGGCCGCAACTAGAAGCCCGAGAGCGATCTTGCGTTTCATAGAGAATCTCCCATCGGAGTTGGGATCAAGTGGCAGCAGGAGCTTACACTCTGTCATCCGTGCAATACCACCGGAATGGGGAAATTATTCCATAGACTTGCCCGGGGGGAAATGGGGGAACTTAATTCGAAGAGCGGGAGTATTTAACGAAGGGCAGCTAACTGTTCAACCGAGAGCCCGGCTTCGCGAAGAATCGTGCGGAGCGTCCCCACACGAAGGACCTTGTGGTCGGGCACAGACACACGGGCAAACGGAGATTCACGGCGCAGAATGATGTGGCTGCCGCGTTGACGTGGAAGATAAAACCGATTCTCGTGAGGATACGAATGAGTTCCTGACCGGAGAGGTCCGTAGGAAGCTTAGTCGTCGAGTAGAAGTGTTCGGCTCGATGAACTCTCTTTGGTCCTCGATGGGAAGCGGGTCGCCGGCAGCCTGAACATCCTCGATATAGAGCTCAGCAGCTTCCTCAATATTCTTGAGTGCTTCCTCGCGTGTGTCACCTTGCGAAACGCAACCCGGCAGGCTAGGAACGACGGCGACGTAGCCTCCGTCACTCTCGCGCTGAAGGATGACTGTATAGCGCATCTCCGTCTCCTCCGAGAACCAATTCCATGTTACGCCCGATCACGGAGGACGTAAAGAAAGCGCTAGAACTGCTGACCGGAGCGGCCTCCCTAGGCTAGATCCGCGGGGCTCTGCTGCGGCTTCATCATGATCGTGTCAAATAATCCCAATGATGCAAAAGCGACCGATAGGGGCCGGTTGAAAGACTTCGTGACGTGGAGGCAGGACGAAGGCAACCCTTTGTACAGCGAGGCGGCATCACAGAGAGGGGTAGTTTGGGTGGGGTCGGCCGAAGGCGCAAAGTAGTTGTTCGGCCTGGCCATTCGTTCAGGGTATAATTCTGTGTTCCATACAGCGGGGAGTGAGCAAGCGCCCAAAGCTTTAGCAGACGGCTGTATGGAACCCCAGATTCGAGAGAGAGGTGAAGTTTGTTTGGTACTTCATACCTGGCGACCGTAAAGAGGCAGGCTCTATTGGTGATGACAGGACTGTTTCTGTTAAGCGCGACCCAGTGCGATGCGCAAGTTTTTCATAAAAAGAAAAGGGTCAATAAATCGACGAGCGCGGAGAACACTGCGGAGCCCGACAAGATTCTGTATGACAAGGCCATGGACGACATCAAGCACGGGCGGCATGAGGTCGGACGGCTAAACCTGCAGACGCTCATCAACACTTATCCGGACAGCGAGTATCTTGCCAAAGCCAAGCTGGCGATCGCCGATTCGTTTTACAAAGAGGGCGGGACGGCGAATCTGACGCAGGCAGTCCAGGCGTACAAGGATTTCGACATTTTCTTCCCCATGGTGCCTGAAGCGGCGTACGCGCAATTGCAGGTTGCCATGACGCACTACAAGCAGATGGAGAAACCAGACCGCGACCGCACACACGCCCGCGCAGCTGAGGATGAGTTCCAAGTATTCCTGTCCAAGTACACGAATGATCCGCTGGCACCTAAGGCGGAACAACGCTTGCGCGAAGTGCAGGAACTGCTGGCGGAAGGCGACTTCCGCATTGGTTACTACTACTACGTGAAGGAAGACAAGAAGGCCGCGGAATCGCGGCTGAGAGCGGTCGTAAATCGGTACCCGCTTTACAGCAGATCGGACCAGGCGCTGTGGATGCTCGGGAACATATGGCAAGCTACCGAAAAGAAAGAGATTGCCGTTCCCTATTACGCACGGATCGTGCGCAATTACCCTTTGTCACCGCTGGTCCCAAACGCCAAGAGCCGGCTGAAGGCGCTGGGAGCGCCGGTGCCGCAACCCGATCCCCAAGCCGTGGCGTGGATGACGGCAGAGCAGAACGCACCGCGACAACGTGAAAGCTTAATCAAGAAGCCCATGGCGCTCGTTCGTACTGGCCCAACGCAAGAATTGCGTGTGGCAGCGACAAACGGAAAGCCGACGATGACTCCAGAGTCGGAAAGCGAAACGGGAATTGATGTTTTGAGGGGCGGAAATCAATCGCAAATCGGGGGCGCTGGAACGGGAATCGTCGCGACGATAACACCTCGAAGTGCCAGCGAGACAACGGGCGGGGCGGAAAATGTGGCTCCAGCGACGGACGGAAGCGAAGCGAGTCCTGCGGCGCAACCGGATCCAAACGCGCCTCCGGCGACGGAGAATTCCACGAGCGGTACGGCAGGCACTCCCGAGACAACGTCCAAGACCGATGCCACGCCAGGGACAACGGGCCAGCCTGCCGATGCAACTAAGACGGACGCCTCGAAGGCGCAAGACGGAACGCAAAATGGAACCAACGGGGACGGCAAGAAGGAATCGACCAGCAAGAAAAAGAAGGGCCTGAGAAAAATCGTCCCCTGGTGAGATTTTGCGGCAGGGCGAAGATCAGGAGAAACGTGATGGGGTGCGGTCAAGCGAGGCCGCACCCCAAGTGTTTTTGGCCTTCTTGGGAAGGCTGGGAGCGGCTAAAAGGGTAGTATTCACTTCCGACACACACGTGCCCTGTGGAGATTGACGCGCGCTTCGGCGGGTGCTCCAATACTCTAAAGTAGGTCATTTTGTACGGCCGCACGTCAATTGCGGCTCGCACAGGTAGAGTATCGCCGGAGGACGTTCGGTGGCCAAGATTCTGGTTGCGGACGACAACAGCAACATCCAGAAGATGGTTGGGCTGGCTCTGAAGGATCAGGGCATCGACGTCATTGCGGTTGGCAACGGTGAAGCAGCCGTGCGTAAAATCTCCGATTTGCGCCCTGACCTGGTGCTCGCCGATGTATTCATGCCGGTTCGGAACGGATATGAAGTCTGCCAGTACGTAAAGATGAATGCTTCACTGGCGCATATTCCGGTGATCCTGCTAGTAGGCGCATTCGATCCTCTGGATGAGCAGGAAGCTCAGCGAGTCGGAGCAGACGGCGTGTTGAAGAAACCGTTTGTTCCGCCGGATCCTCTGATTTCGATGGTGAAGTCTGCACTGCAACGCGCAGGAGTAGCTCACGGGAGCGCCGGCGCCGCCAAAACTGTGGCACCAGAAGTTTTGAAGGGCACCGACCTCCTCACTCCAAGCGCTGCGTCTGTGCCGTCGCTGAGCAGCATCCCGGCCCACATGGCCTCGCACGAACCCGTCATAGCGGCTCTGGATCAGGAGAGTTTTGTGGATGAGGTGCCGGCGCGTCCGGCGCCTGTGCGAATTGACACCGGTTCCCAACCGGTAGCTTTCGGGAGCCTGCTGGAAACATCCGCGGACGAAAAGGTGGACGATCTTGATTTTCTGCCGCCGAGGAATTCCGAGCTGGTTCCGGACCGCGATTGGCGTGATCCGGATACGAATGAAACGGACGAAGAAGTGGAAGAGGAAAAACCCCCCGCGCCGTGGCGGCGCGAGGAGGCTGAGAGTAATGCCGATGCCGGATCCGCTAGCGCGGCAAAGGATTGGCGCGCCGGCAGTTTCGAACAGATTCTAGCAAGAAAAGCACACGGAGAGTCCTGGGAGCCAGTAGAAGAAAAACCAGAATTGCTTGAGGCGCCTGCTGTAAGCAACCTGAAAACGGAAGCGCCCCCAACCCCGGCGAGCACGCCAGAACCAACAACGGTCACAAGGACAATTCCAAGTACACCTTTTGCGACCGAGGCGTGGCCTGCAGTCGGTTCAACGGCTTCACAGGATAAAAGTTCGAGGAAGATAGCGGTGGAAGAAGTGGCGCGTGTGAAAGACCACCAACAACCGCCCCCGGAAGTGGTGGTTGCTAAAGCGCCCGAAGTGAAGCAAGCTGAACCGCCGACGAAAACGTCCAAGGAATCGTGGTTCTCCGTTCCGTCAAACCCCTGGAACGCTGAGATCGAGAAGGCAAACCGGCTGGCCTCGACATGGGATGTTGCGGAGCCGGTGGCCGCTCCTCCAGTGTCTAACAACGGAACGGAAAAGGCTACTGAGGCTGTCAGCGAAACGGCTCAGAACGTAATCGAAGAAGCGGCCTTACCAGCGGCGACCGTGGAAGCTATCCGCGAGGAGGCTGCGAACGTCGCCGATGACGCGACGCTTCCTTCTGAACAACAAACCTACGACGGAGCGGACTTTTACGCACATGACGAAGTCTTGGAGACACCAGCACCAACGCCCGCAGCTGCGCCGGCCCCGACCCCGAGCATGGACGACCTCGTTGCTAGAGTGCTGGCAAAGATGAGTCCCGAAGTTTTGCAGGCAGTGACGCGCGAGATTCTGAGGCCCGTCGTAGAAGCAATGGTAAAAGAAGAGCTGAAGTCGAAGAAATCTTAATTCCCCGCACTGTCGCGTCGAAATTCCATCCACGCTTTACACTCATCAAAATTGAATGTTCTTTCGCAGGGCCCGCGCCCGGCCGAATTGACGCCGCCGCTTTTCACCTCGTATAGTCGAAGATTACTCCGAACGAATTCAACTGTTCGAGACCAGGCGGGCCAAGGCCTGCCCTGTACGGGAGAGGCGCACGGGATGGCTCGCGAGATAGCAAAGGCCTACGAACCGAAGCAGATCGAACGGCGATGGGCAGAATTCTGGGTAAAAGAAGAAATTTTCAAAGCCAATGCGAATGCGCCGGGACCGGTCTTCTCGATTGTTATTCCGCCGCCGAATGTGACGGGCTCCCTGCACATCGGGCACATGCTGGAGCACACGGAGATCGACATTCTTACCCGCTGGTACCGAATGCAAGGGTATAACGCCCTATATCTGCCGGGCACTGACCACGCAGGCATCTCCACGCAGCGGGTCGTTGTGAAACACCTGATGGATCAAGGGATTGACTACCATAAGCTCGGGCGGGAGGAGTTTGAAAAACAGGTGTGGAAGTGGAAAGCAGAGGCGGGCAGCGAGATCACGGAACAGATGAGGAGCATTGGGGAGAGCTGCGACTGGTCCCGAGAGAGGTTTACGCTCTCACTGGAAATGTCGCGCGTGGTGCGCGAAGTATTTGTGCGGCTCTATGAAGAAGGATTGATCTACCGGGAGACGCGTCTGGTGAATTGGTGCCCGGATTGTTTGACGGTGCTGAGCGATCTGGAGGTGGTGCACGAGGAGCGGCAGGGGCACTTGTGGCACATCAAATATCCGGTGGTGGGGACGCAAGAATTCCTCGTGGTGGCAACGACGCGACCGGAGACGATGCTGGGCGATACGGCAGTAGCTGTGAATCCGGAAGACGAGCGGTATAAACATTTGGTGGGCAAGAAGGCGGTCTTGCCGCTGATGAACCGGGAAATCCCGATCATTGCAGACGAGATGGTGGACCGTGAATTCGGGACAGG
>WNFC01009331.1_pt1 | contig 15782 bp, 13 predicted proteins | sample 5400541 | NCBI WGS metagenome assembly WNFC01 (sample SAMN13153342, study PRJNA577476) | soil metagenome | isolation source: 120 cm saprolite under Douglas fir tree site 2 hole 2 replicate 1 | place: USA:California | collected 2015-04-18
GCTTACGCGCCCGTAGACGAACTCGGACACGCCGCCTGAGATGGTGATCGCTGCGATGCCCGAGCGGTCGCGCAACGGACTGGTGCGCAGCAGATGTGACCCTCCTCCGCCGCTGCCACTGCTGCCTCCGCCGCTGCCACTGCTGCCACTGCCGCCGCTGCCACCACCGCCGCTGCTGCCATTGTCGCTGTCGATGGTGCCACCGCCAGTGCTGTCGCTGACGCGGATTTCGGCCAGCAGGTGGTCGACCATGTACGCGGCCATGCGGTGCAGGTCGTCCGCTGATACGTGCTGACCGAGGGCGAGATGCAGGCCCAGGCGGGCGCCGACTTCGCGACCCGCCGGCTCCAGGCGGGTCAGCGCGCCCTCCGAATCGAAGGCGACCAATCGCGCGCCGACGTCGATGGCCATCAGCTCGGCGGTGTGGCCGTCGCGGCAGATGACCACCTTGGTCGTCCCGCCGCCGAGATCGACGTTCATCACCGCGCCGCCTGCCAAAGAGAGCGCAACGGCGCCCGAGCCATGGGCGGCCATCGTCGCCTCCAGGTTGTCGCCGGCGCTGACAGACACGAACCGCCCGGCTTCACCGGCGAACAGATCGGCGATCGCCCGGGCGTTGTCGCGCAGCAGGGCCACGCCCGTCAGAATCAGCGCACCCGTGTCCACCTGGTCGCGGGCCAGCCCCGCGGCCTGGTACTGGCGGTCGATGAACTCTCCGAGCGCTCGGCCGTCGATGGTCATCGCGCCGGCGTACGGCGTCAGCAGGATGTCCGACTGGTACAGCACGTCACGTTTGACCGTGACGTAGCGCCCGTCCTGGCGCTCCAGCTGCAGCCGCGAGAACAACAGATGCGAGGTGGATGAGCCAATGTCGACGCCGACGCTGGTGAGGACGATGCGGTCCTCCTCGGCCATGTCCCGGCCAGGGGCGGTAAACCGCCCCTCAGTCGGCGGCAACGGCGGCGGGGGGCTGGAAGGCTGAGTCGGGCATGGTGAACTCGACGCCTGCGGCAACCAGGCGGCGGCGGAACTCCTGGCGGATGAACGGGTCTTCCTGGTGATAGAGGATCGTCCGACCGCCTTCGTGAATGCCGAACAGGTTGCCCGCCTTCACATCGTCGCCGCGCTCGTCGTCAGTGATGCCCCAGCGCGAGTGTGGGCCGCCCCAGTAGTTGATCACGCGCAATGGGTCCTGGGCGACGCCGAAGTGCTGGTGGAACCAGTTGCCGCCACCCGGCGCGGCGGCCACCAGGCCACCTGGCACGTACTCCAGCACGCGCACCTCGTCGGCCTTGCCGTCCTGCCACGGCGTCGGCCCCGCCTGGACCGGCCAGTTGTAGGTGTAGCCCTTGCCGCGCAAGCACACCAGGACCGCGCCCGACGAGTGAAAGTGGGCCTTGGAGTACCGACCGCTCGGGTATTGCGAGATGAAGCCGCCGGTGCTCGCATCCTGAATGAAGCCGCTGAAGGTGGGCTGGATCCGCCGGTAGCCCGGGGCGCGCTGGTTATCCAGCGGCAACTCGGCGTTGACAATGTCGGGAAAGACATTCGAGCGGATCGCCGCTCGGCCGCGCACCGGCTCCATTTCGAGATCCGACTTCGCTTTGAAGAAGTCGTCGGTCATGTCGTACCGCTCGCGGAAGTCCCAGTCGTTGTCGAAGATGAAGCGATGGCTCTGGAATATGTTGAACACGCCGGGCGCATTATTGGCCGCCAGGAGGAGCGCCGGGCTGCCGGTCGCGTTGACCAGTCGGTAGTTGGCGTTGACCGGGATCATGAACAGCGTCCCGGCTTGCCACTCGAAGACCTGTTTCTTCGCGTCGGAGCCGCGCCACACCTCGGTGGTGCCGCGGCCTTCGATCACCAGGAAGAACTCGTCGTAGATGTGTTTTTCGGGGTTGGTCGCACCGCCCGACGGGACTTCGAGCACGTACATGCCTTTGACGCCTTCGAGTCCGTCGAGATACAGATAGGCGCCCCGCGCGTTGCGTCGCTTCCAGGCGCCGAGGGTCACGTCGCGTGTATCGCGCACGCCGATGCCGCGCACGATCGGGATCTCTTCTTCCTCGAGCCAGCGTTCGTACGGGCTGTGCGAGCGCTTGTACACGAAATAGCCCGCGGGCTTGTCGCCACTCGGTTCGACCCATTGGCCGAAGTGGTCATGCGTCGTCAAGGTGTTTCCTCCCCAAAGAAGATATCCGTCGCTGGTCGACATAACGGCCGAGCAAAATGATCACGCCGGTGAACAGCATCAGGACGACCCCGGTGGCCGACGCGCGGTTCACGTCGCCGCTCTGCCAGGAGTCCCACATCAACAACGAAATCACGCGGCTATTGGGTGAGTAAAGCATGAGCGCCATGGTCGTCTCGCGCACTGCGTGGAGGGCCACGAAGACCCAGCCCGAAACGATCGACGGAAACAGGAGCGGCAGGACGATGAATCGGAACGCCCTGGCCCACGACACGCCGCCGACCTGGGCCGCTTCCTCCAGGTCGTGGTGCAACTGCAGCACGGCGCCGTGCATGGTGCGGCTGCCGAATGCCAGATAGCGGGTCACCACGGCCAGGGTAATGATCCACACCGTGCCGTAGATCGGGAGCAGCCGCCACGGCACGGCCAGGAACAGGTACACCAGCGCCAGGGCGATCATGATGCTGGGTACGCTGTTGGGCAAAAATGCCAGCACGTCCAACAGTCGCTTGCCGCGCATGCGCGAACGCACGACGTACCACGAGATCAGCGTGCACAACAGGATGGTGATCGTCGGCGCGACCACGGCCAGCAGGAGGGTGTTGACCACGGCTGTCACGGCCTGCGAGTTGGTGAAGATGAACGTGTAGGCGTCGAAGGTTAGCCGGCTCAGGGCTTGCGCGCTCGGCACGGCGTAGTACGGCTGGATGCTGGCCCACAGCATGACGAAGAACGGCGCGACGACGACGATGCCCAGATACAGCCAGACCAGGGCGGCGGCGACGTACTTGAAGGTGCCGATGCGCATCACCCGCGGCCGGTAGGCCTTGCCCGTCACCGTGCTGAATTTTTCTATACGGCGGGTGAGGCGGCTGTAAAAGTAGACGAACACGATCGCCAGCAAGATGAAGACGATGCCAATCGAGCTGGCGATAGCCTCGTCGTCGGTCTTGTTGAGCAGGTAGATCTTCGTCGAGAGCAGATGGATATTGCCCGGCAGACCCATGATGGCCGGCACTTCGAACGTTTCCAGGGCGCCGGTGATCGAGTACACGAACGCGGCCAGAATGCCGGGCAGCATCAGTTTCAGCGTGATCAGCCGCGCCACCCGGTTGGGCGCCGCGCCCGAGACCATCGCCGCTTCTTCCAGCGACGGGTCCATGTTGCGGAACGTTCCCAGAGTCATGAGAAACACGACCCCTACGCCGCGTATGGCATCGACGAAAATCATGCCGACCATGCTGTACGGCTGGATGGGCGGGCCCTCGAAGCCAACGTGCGCCCAACCTGTGAGCAGACCAGCATCGCGACCGAACAGACCTAACAGCCCGAGGTTGAACAGGCCGATGCGCGGGCTGAGCAGCAAGACCCAGGCGATGCCGTACAGCAGGCCGGGCATGGCGATGGTCAGCGGTACCACGGCAAAAGCGAAGTTCTTCAGCGGCATGTCGGTGCGTTCGACCATGAACGCGAAGAACACGCCGATGGTCATCGCCAGCAGGGTTGAGCCCAGGGCGAAGATGGCGGTGTTGGCCAGAACGGTCCAGGTGGTGGCGCTGGTCCACGCCTGGCGGACATAGTCGAACGAGAACTCGGCCGGGCGCGCCGTCGGCCCCAGGTTGAAGGCGGTGGTCACGACCAGCGCCAGGGGCATCAAGACCATGTTGGCGACCAGCACGAACAGCACGACGTACACGACGCCTTGCGCGGACGGGCGGACAGATGGCCACATCCAAGCACGGGCGGGCGTGCGCTCGAGGCGCGCGGCCTCCATCAGGCGGATTAGCGTATCCGAACGACAGCGCTACACTACGCCGCCAGGGGGTCTGGGCGATGTCGGAACGAACGACGCGGCGGCGCTTTCTGTACCTGGCGGCGGTTACTTCGGGCGGAGGATTGCTGGCGGCGTGCTCTCAGGCTGCGCCAGCGGCGAGTCCGACCCCGGTCGCGCCTGCGTCGACCGTGGCGGCTCCAGTCGGGCCAACCGTCGCGCCCGCGGTCGGTGGTGCGCCGCCACCTGCGCCCAAGGCGGGCCACGCCGTGGCCGACGATCACCCGACTATTGCGGCGCTGTACGAGGCGGCCCAGAAGGAAGGCAAGGTCTCCTGGTGGGACTCACACGATCAAGCTCAGGTCCAGAAGTTCACCGACGCGTTCAACAAACACTTCCCAAACATCCAGATTGAGTACTTCCAGGCAACCGAAGACGTCACCAAGACCCGCGCCGTCCAGGAGGCGCGCGCCGGCCGAGTCTCGTTCGACCTGGTGAATACCGGTCTGAATTGGCTTGCGTACAAGGACGCTGGGATCGTCGACGCCAGAACCGACTTCACCAACCTGCTCGTGCTGGCCGGAGTCGACCCGCAATTCATCGTCGACGGCACGTGCGCCCCCGAATTCAACGTCTACGGCTCCGCCTACAACACGGACCTGGTCAAACCGCAAGATCTGCCCGACACGCTGGACGGCTTCGCCGACCCTGCATGGAAGGATCAGATCGCCGTCGAAGCTCGCCTGCGACCGTATGTCTACGGCACGCCGTTTCTCGGTGGCGAAGACAAGGTGGTCGACATGCTGACGCGGCTGAAGGCGAACAACCCGCGACCGACCGACGGCGATATCAAGAGTCAAAGTCTGCTGATCGCGGGTGAGTTCCCGGTGCTGGTGGGCGCCTATCTGCAGCGCTACATCTCGATGAAAGACAAGCCGTGGGGCTTTGTGCCGTTCAAAGAGGTGTGGTCCAACGTTCCGCGGCAAGGCTACGTGGTGCCCAACGGCGCCCCGCACCCGAACGCGGGCAAGCTGTTCATGTGGTGGTTTGTCGGTCCCGAAGGCCAGTCGCTGACCGATACCGAGCGCTTCAAGGGCAATCCAGCCCCGGGCACCGGAAGCGGTCCTTCCAAATGGCTCGAGGACCACCGCATGGCCGTGCGCTTTGCGCCCATCGAATACGACCTCAACTACGACAAGTACCTGCGCAAATACCTCGAGGCGCTGGGTCTTCCGGTCACCTAACGCTGCCGTAACACAGCCGTTGACAGACAGAGAGCTTGTACGTCGGCGTACGGCATGACGTCTGCCTTCCCGGGGGCCATGTACCACGCGCCACCCCGCAGGCGCCCAACTGACCTGCGCACGCCGTCCGATCCGCCCACGCGGCTTGATTTGCGAACCTGGCCCGATTTGCGCATTAACGATGCCGACTGCACGCGCGCCGAGCTCGTGCGCTACTTTGCCTGGGGCTATCTCAGCCGGCGCGAGCTCAACGAGCGACTGCGGCCTGCTGCTCTAGAACGTAGCAGCGTTCGCTAGGCACGCGCACCAGCACGTCGCGGCCTTCGTCGAGCACGACGAAGGGCTGGCCTTTGGCCCGCACCATGCGGCCGCCGAGATCGATCTGATACTCGACCGCGTCGCCGACAAAACTGGCGGCAGCCACCTTGCCGCTCAGGCCGTCCTGGGTCTGCCCGCCACCCTCGCCGAGCACGACACTCTCGGGTCGGAAGCCAACGGTCACGTCGCTGCCCTGGCTGGCCCAGGCTGGGATCGCGCAGCGCAATACCCCCCAACGCGTTTGGACGATGCCCGCCGCGATGTCGCCGACCGTGCCTTCGAGCAGGTTCGTCCGACCCAGGAAATTGGCCGCGAAGGAATCGGCCGGTCGCAGATAGACGTCGCGCGGGGCGCCTTCCTGGACAATGTTGCCATCGTTCACCAGCGCGACCCGGTCGGACATCGACAGCGCCTCGAGCTGATCGTGCGTCACGTACAAGGTGGTCGTGCCCAACCGCCGCACGAGCATTTTGATCTCGTGGCGCATGTCTTCGCGCAGTTTGGCGTCAAGGTTGCTGAGTGGCTCGTCGAGCAGCAGCACCGCCGGTTCTGAGGCGACCGCGCGCGCCAGCGCCACACGCTGTTGCTGACCGCCGGAGAGCATCGGCGCGGGCCGCGACGCGAGGCCGTCGAGCTGGACCAGGCTGAGCGCGCGCATCACTTTTTCCTGGACCACGTGGCGCGGATGTTTGCGCACGCCGTGCACCAGCGGAAAGGCGACGTTGTCGAAGACGGTCATGTGCGGCCAGATGGCGTAGCTCTGGAAGACCATGCCGATGTTTCGCTTGTGGGGCGGTACGAAGGTCCGGCTGGCGCTGGCGTAGACCACGTGCGAATCGATTTCGATCGAGCCGCTGGTGGGTGTCTCGAGGCCCGCGATGCAGCGCAGTGTGCTGGTCTTGCCACAGCCTGACGGTCCCAGCAGCGTATAGAACTGGCCGCGCTCGACGTTCAGACTGAGCCCGCGCACGGCGTCGACTTCCCCCTCGTCGGTGCGGTATTTGAGACGCAGGTCCTGGACCTTCAGCATCGCGGGGATGCCATGCTAGCCGATGCGTGCACGACGCCATTCAGGCGTGCTTTGATAGATGCAGATGTAGAGAGGGGAGCTGCCTGCCATGCTCAAACAAGAAGACAACGAGCTCATCACGCGCGTCGGGCCGGGTACGCCAATGGGCAAGCTGATGCGGGAGTACTGGGTGCCAGCCATGCTCTCGTCAGAGCTGCCTCAGGCCGACTGCGATCCGCTGCGCGTGATGCTGCTCGGCGAGCAGCTCATCGGCTATCGAGATTCGAACGGCAAGGTCGGCCTGGTCGCCAACAACTGCCCGCATCGCGGTGCGTCGCTGTTCTTCGGGCGCAACGAAGAAGCTGGTTTGCGCTGCGTCTACCACGGGTGGAAATTCGACGTCGGCGGCAATTGCATCGACATGCCCAACGAACCAGCCGAAAGTGACTTTCGCACGAAGGTGAAGGCAGTCGCCTATCCGTGCCAGGAGCGCGGCGGGATCGTCTGGACGTATATGGGTCCGCGCACCGAGCCGCCGCCACTGCCCGACCTCGAAGCCAACATGCTCGATGGGGCGACGGCAACCGCGTTTCAGCTCGAAGGCAACTGGCTGCAGATCCTCGAAGGTGACATCGATACGACCCACGTCGGTTTCCTGCACTACGGCGGGCTGAGCCCCGAAGACCAGCCCAAGGGCACGTTCTCCGAGTATCAGCTGCGCCAGAAGCCAGCCCACTTCGAGGTGATCGATACGCCGGGTGGCGTGGCCTACGGCGCGCGGCGGCCGGGCCCGCCAGGCGAGTACTACTGGCGCACGGCCCAATTCTGCATGCCGTTCTACACGTTTACGCCGCCAGGCGTGCTGGGCATCAAGAAGAACAACGGCGCCCGCGTGCCAATGGACGACACCCACACCATGAACTTCTTCATGAGTGTCAATCGCGGCAAGCCAGGCAGCGGCGTCACCGGCCCGGTGGTGTTCCCGACCTACAAGCCGAACACGTCGGATTGGTACGGCCGCTTCCGCTTTGAAACAGACACCTCGAACGATTTCCAGATCGATCGCGCGCTGCAGCGGACGGGCAAGGGCGGCGGCGGCTACACCGGCATCAAGGCGCTGCTGATGCAGGACGCGGCGATGACGACCAGCATGGGCCCCATCTTCGATCGCACCAAAGAGCACCTGGGCTCGACCGATGCGATGGTCATTCAGGTGCGCCGGCGATTGCTGAACGCGGTCAAAGCGCATATGGAACGCGGCGCGACGCCGAGCGGGGTCGACGATCCGCAGGTCTACCAGGTTCGTTCGGGCGGAGTGTTTCTGCCCATCGGCGCCGACTGGGTGGAAGCCACGCGCGAGCTGCGCAAGGCATTCGTCGAGCATCCCGACCTGGACCCGATGCTCAACGGCCCGCTCTAAGAACGATGAACCTTCGATTCGCGTGGCTCCTGGCGGGGGCGGGATTGCTGCTGGCCGCATGCCAACCCGCCGCCCCGCCGGCCGCAACCCAGGCACCGGCCAAGCCGGCGGCGACAACTGCACCGGCGGCCCAGCCAACGGCGGCACCGGCGGCCGCCCCAACGACTGCCCCAGCAGCCGCGGCCAAGCCGACTTCCGCGCCAGCGGCCCCGACCAGTGCACCCGCGGCCAAGCCGGCCGCGACGACCGCCCCGGCGGCAGCCGCTGGACCGGCTGTGGCCCTGCACGTTTCGTACAGCAACCTGATCGCCGACAACCTGCCTGAGTGGCTGGCGCTCGAGTCCGGCATCTTCAAGCAGAACGGGCTCGACGTCACGCTGGACAACATCGTCAGCTCGACCGGCATCCCCGCGCTACTGTCCGGACAGGTTCAGATCGCGCACCTGGGCGGCTCAGAGACGCTCAGCGCGGCGGCTGAGGGTGGCGACCTGGTCGTCATTTCGATTACCGGCCCGGTCTATCCGTTCGTGTTCATGGCGCCCGCCTCGGTCACCAGCATTGACCAGATCAAAGGCAAGAAGATAGGCGTTTCCAACGTCGGCTCGTCCTCGGATATCGCCACGCGGGTGATGCTCAAAAAGGTCGGCCTCGACCCCGAAAAAGACGTGAGCATCGTCGCCGTCGGTTCGCTTCAGAACCGCATGGCCGCGCTCCTCAACGGTGCGATCGACGGCGGTGTGGCGCAGCCGCCCGACCAGTTGCTGCTGGAGGACAAGGGCTTCCACGTGATCTATGACCTGGCCGCCCAACACCTGCCGTCGGTCGGCGACTCCATCGTCGTTCAGCGCGCGTGGCTGAATGCCAACCACGATGTCGTCCAGCGTTATATCGACTCCATCGTCCAGGCGATCGCCGCCAGTAAGAAGAACAAGGAACAGTCCATCCCGGTTCTACAGAAGTACCTCAAGAACGACGATCTTCGGGCGTTGAGCGTGACCTATGACTTCTTCGTCGGCACGGTCACGCCGCAATACCCGGTCGTCCGCGCGGATCTGTTTAGCGACGCCGTCGAACAGCTCTCAACGACCAACGACAAGATCAAGACATTCGATCTCAACAAGATCCTGGACAACCAGTACGTCCAGAGCGCGATCGATCGCAAAGTAGGCGGGCCGTAGATGGGACTGCCCCTCTAGATGCGCCTTCGATTGCGCGTCAACGGCGCAGTCCAGGAGCTAGAAGCCAGCCCCAACCGAACGGTCCTCAGCCTGTTGCGCGAGGACCTGCGTCTGACAGGCACCAAGCAAGGCTGCACCGTCGGCGTGTGCGGCTTGTGCAGCGTGCTGCTGGACGGGCAGTTGACCAGCGCGTGTCTGCTGCTGGCGCCGATGGTCGACGGACGCGCGCTGACGACCATCGAGGGCATCGGCCCGCCTGAAGGGCTCAACGGGCTGCAGCAGGCATTCATCGACCGCGCTGGATTCCAGTGTGGGATCTGCACGCCCGGCCAGATCGTCGCGGCGAGGGCGCTCCTCAACGAAATAGCCGTTCCGACACGCGCGGAGATTCGGCAGTGGATGATGGGCAACCTGTGCCGCTGCACCGGCTACAAAGGCATCGTCGAATCGATCCAGGCCGCCGCCAGTGGTGCCCAGGCGGAGCCTGCCGATACTGAGCGCCTCGACGGGCGCGCCAAAGTCACCGGCACCGCGAACTACGCCGCTGACCTGATTCGGCCGGGCATGTTGTGGGCCAAGGCGTTGCGCAGTCCGTATCCCCACGCGCGCATCATTTCGATCGATACCAGCCGAGCCCGGGCGTTGCCGGGCGTGCACGCGGTGCTGGTCGGATCGGATCTGCCGGCCGACACACGCGTGGGCCGCAACATGCGCGACATGCCCGTGCTCGCGGTCGACAAGGTGCGGTTTGCGGGCGAGAAGGTCGCCGCGGTGGCCGCCGAATCGCTCGAGCTCGCCGAGCAGGCCGTGCAGTTGATCGAGGTCGAATACGAAGAGCTGGCGGCCGTGTTCGACCCGCTCGAAGCGATCAAACCAGGGGCGCCGCTGCTGCACGATCCCGCCGCTATCCAAGCGTGGGCGGTGGGCGACCAGGTCGTACCCGACTATCCGAACGGCGCCTCGGCGCCCACGTTTGGCGCGAGCCAGGCCGAAGTCGAGGCGGCGCTGGGGCAGGCCGACCGCGTCTTCGAGCACACGTTCCATACCCCGCGCCAGCACCAGGCCTACCTCGAGCCGCACGTCTGCACGGTCGACATCGATGACCGAGGTGTGGCGCATATCTGGGCCTCGAACAAGGCGCCGATGCTGCTCGCGCGCTACCTGCGCGAGGGGCTCGGCCTGCGGCGCGCGCAGCTCGAGATGCACCTGCTGCCGTTGGGTGGCGACTTCGGCGGTAAGGGCTCGTTCATGGACATCCCGCTGACCTATTTTCTCGCGCGCGCCACCGGGCGACCTGTCCAGATGGCCATGACCTATCCCGAAGAGCTCATGGCCGGCAATCCGCGCCACGCCGCGACCATCGTGGTGCGGACCGGGGTGAGCAACGACGGGCGCATCCTGGCGCGCTGGGTGCGCGGCTACTTCGCCAGCGGCGGCTATGCCGCCTTCAAGCCCAGCACCGATACCACGTTGCCAGGGTTCAAACGAGGGGCGATCGGCCCGTACGACATCCCCGTCCACCGCGCCGAGTGCCACATGATCTACACCAACACGGTGCCGAGCGGGCACATGCGCAGCCCTGGCGAAGCGCAGGCCGCCTACGCCGTCGAAGCCCACACCGACCTGATCGCCCGAGAAATGGGCCTGGATCCAGTCGAATTTCGCGCGCGCCACGGCTCACACCATGGGCGGCCGGCCGAAGACGACGGCCCGGACGTCCCGCCGCGGGTGCGCGAATCGAATTTTCGACCTCGCCGGGCGTCTACGGCGGCATTCTGCACGTTGCTCGTGATGGGCAGGTCACCATTCAGACGCCGATCATCGAACAAGGCGCGGGCATGTTGACCGTGTTTCGACGCATCGTTGCCGAAGAGCTCGGCCTGCCGATGGGGCGGATCAGCATCGAGCAGTCGCTCGAGGACATCGAGGACGATCGCGGCGTCGGCGGTAGTCGCACGACGCGCCTGGTCGGCAAACTCCTCATTCAGCTCAGCCGCCGCGTGCAAGCCAGGCTGTGCGAGCTGTTGGCGGCCGAGTTCGGCCTCGACCGGGCTCAGCTCGCGGCCGTGCCGGGTGGCTTCAAGACCACCGCAGGCGCAGGCCGTTTCTTCAGCTTTGCCCAGGCGGCGTCACTGGCCGCCGAGCCGCTCTCGGAAGGCATGCTGTTCAGACCTACCGCGCGCGACTCTTCGGCGGTTTTCCTGGCGCAGGCGGCCGAAGTCGCCGTGGATGCCGAAACCGGCGCCGTCACGCCGCGCCGCGTGGTCACGGTCCAGGAGGTCGGCCGGGTCATCGATCCGTTGCTGTTCACGCGTCAGATCGAGGGCGGCCTGCTGCAGGGCCTCGGTTACGCATTGATGGAACAGATCGTCGTGCAGGATGGCCACGTCCAGAATGTGAACCTGCACGAGTACAAGATCCCGACTCAGGCCGACACGCCCGAGACCGAGACGATTCTGGTCGGCCACGATCCGCGGCTGGGCATCACCCCGGTCGGCGAGGGCGCCAACGCGGGCGTCGCGCCAGCCATCGCCAATGCCGTGGTCGACGTGATCGGGTCACACGCGCTCGACCTGCCCATATCGGCCGAGATCGTGCTCGGTTATGTCGGCGAACGTGCGCGCCGGCCGCCGGCGACGCCGCTCAGCAGTCCGCGCACGGCAACAAACGTGGCGAAGGCGAACGTGGTGATGAAGAAGCTCGGCGGGTAGGGCAGATAGAAGCCGACCACCAGGCCAACCCAGACGTACAGCACCGCGAGCACGACGGCCAGGGCGATGGCGTGGCCAGGTTGGGCAGTGATGTGTTGGGCGGCCGCGGCGGGCAGGACCAGCAGCGCGAAGATCAACAGCACACCCACGACCTGGACCGACGCGGACACCGTCACCGCCAGCAGGACCATGAACGCCACGCTCAGAAACCGCACGGGTACGCCGCGGGCGTCGGCAATCTCGGCGTCGACCGAGGCAAACAACAGCGGCCGATACATGGCGCCGACCAGCAGCAGCGCGAGCACGGCGAAGGCGGCGACAAAGACCAGGTCACTGCTGGAGATCGCCAGGACGTTGCCGAACAAGATGTTGACAGCTTGACCGGCGAACCTGGTCGACATGGTCAGAAACAGCGACCCGAGCGCCAGCGAAAACGCCAGGGTGCCACCAATGGCCACGTCTCGTCCGCGGATCCGATCGCCGAGCAAGCCCATAAAACCGCCGGTGACGCTGGTGAACACCAGCAGCCCCAGGAAGACGTCCTGGCCCAGCACCACCGCACCGGTTGCGCCGGCAAAGCCGCCGTGTGACAGCGCTTCGCTGGCGAAGCTGAGCCGTCGCAGCACCACAAAATAGCCGACCACGCCCGCCAGGATGGCGACCACGGTGCCCGCGATGAACGCGTTGGTCATGAATTCGTACTGAAAGACCTGATGAAAGTCGGCCACCAGGTCCCACGTTGGGCCGCTGAGCTTTGTCGAGGTTTGGAAGAACACCGGATGTCCTAGGCTCCAACAACGAAGCGGTGGCCATCGGCAGTCTGGTGCAGATGGACCTGCGTCGCGTACAGCTCGCTGAGCAGCTCGGACTGGAGTACCTCGTCGAGCGTGCCGGCGACGGGCCGCTCATTCATGATGTAGATCAAGCCGTCGAGCACTTCCAGCAGCGGATTCAGATCGTGCGCCACGAACAACACGGTGATGTTCCGCTCGCGGCGCAGGTTGTCCACCAGATGGACGATCTCGTGCTGGCTACGCAGGTCCAGACTGGCCAGCGGCTCGTCTAACAGCAGCAGTTGCGGGTGCGTGAGCAGCGCCTGGGCGATGAGCAGCCTCTGCTGCTCGCCGCCCGACAGAATGCCCACCGGTTGATCGGCGAAGCTGTCGGCGCCCACGGCGGCGAGCGCCTCGGCGACTTTGGCACGATCTCCAGCGGATGCTGGACCGAACCCCCAGCGGTGCCCGACCAGTCCCAGCAAGACCAGGTCGCGGCCGCGCAGCGCGAGATCGGCTTCGAGGGTGCGTCGTTGCGGCACATAGCCAATCTGCGCGTTGCCACGCCGCGGCGCGCCGCCCAGGACGGTGACGCTGCCAGAGCTCGGCCGCACCTGGCCGAGCAGCACGCGCAGGAGGGTCGTCTTGCCAGTGCCGTTGGGTCCGATGAGGCCGACCAACGCCCCGCGCGCAATCGACACATTGGCGTGCCGCCAGATGGTGCGCCCGCCCAGATCGACCGCGGCGTTTTCCATGCTGACCGCGTCGTCGGTCGCTGCGCGTGTGTCGGCTGATCTGCCGCCGACGCTCGGTAATGTCAAGGCCATTACGTGTTCACTGCCGCTGCCGCCCATGGGTCCCCTCCGGGGGAAGGATCTGGCCCTCGACCTGTCATCGGCTGAAGCGGCCATTTACTGTGTGGATGCTTTTTGCAGCGCGTTGAGCAGCAGCCGCAGCTGCCCGGCTTGCCAGCCCTGGAACGTCTGGGCTCCGACGGGCATCGTTTCCGAGACGCCTACGATCGGGATATTGGCATCGCGCGCCATCTGCTTGAGCTGCTCGGTGATCGGCGTGACGGTCTGCACGTTGTAGACCAGCACTTTGACCTGCCTGCTCTTGAGCAGGTTCTGGAACTGGGCGATGTCGCGCGCGGCTGGATCGTTGCCTTCGGCGATCGCCTGCATGAATTCGAGCGGCGATTGCAGCTGCAGACCGGTCGCGTACGCCATGTCGACGAAGATCGATTCGGTGGCCGCCACCGGGGCATTGCCGAACTGGCCATTGATCTGGCCAATCAACTGGCGGTAGGTGCCCAAAGATTGGTCGAGCGCGGCTGCTTGAGTATCGAAATAGCTGCTCGCGTCTGGCGCGACCTGTTTCAGTTTGCCGGTGATCGCCGCCTTGAGCTGGTCGACGTAGCCCGCGCTGTACCAGACGTGCGGATTCGCGCCGACCTGCAAGCCAAGCACATCGCCTGCGCGGATGACCGCGGGTGGCCTGGACAGCGCGCCAACGGCTTTGTCGGCGAAATCGTCGTAACCCAGGCCGTTCAGCATGACCAGCGCCGCGTTCTGGAAGGCGCGGATGTCGCCGGCCGTCGGCTGGAACGAATGCGGATCGGCGTCCGGGTCGGAGAGGATGACGGTCACATTGACGCACTGGCCGCCCAATTGCTGGACCAGGTTGCCGTAGAAGTTCTCAACCGCGAGGACGGCAACTGGCTCTCTTGGGCAGGGGCCATTGCTGGCGCTAGTGGCCTGTCCGGCCAGGGGAAAACCGTCGCCGTTGAACTCGAACGGAAAACGCTCGGCGACGCCGCGGACCTGGACCTGCCCATCTGGATCGAGCACCCAGGCGTGGAAGCCGTCGGAAAATGAGATCGCGCCGTCGACGCTGTGCCAGACCAGGGTGCCGGTGCTGGTTTGCTGGGTCGATTCGCCCTGATCGGGGCGATACTGCTCGTCGGCGGTGCAGCTGCCGACGCGGTCGGAGATGAGCGCCTGGAGCTGGGCGAAACCGCCGCGGAAGGCACAGTTGGCTTGGGCCGTTACAGGCTGCCAGGTTGTTACGGCCAAAATGAAGATCAGGGCTGAGCCGCCGAGGCCTCCCTTTAATGATGTCTTCCGCACCTTGCCAAGGAGCGAGCGCAGCGTAGCGGTCAGCAGCATGCCAAACCGTTCTCCTTCAACGTTACGGGATGAGACTTCGTCTCTCTTACGTGGTGAAGGATGCGCCATCATGAGACGGCGTGTCAAGTGGCCCTGTGGTTTCGGGCGCTGGTGGTAGCTAGCTGGCCTTGGCCAGGCAGTTCGCGCAGCGGCCCGCGAACTCGAGCATGTGCGTATCGACGCGGAACTGCAGGCGCTTGGCCAGCTTCTGAATCTCCGACTCGATGACGCTGGCGTCAACTGGCACCACCGCGTTGCACGAGCTGCACAGCAGATGATGGTGGTGACCCTCGTCGCACACGGTAAACGCGTGGCACGCGCCCAGGTGCACCCGCGTCAGGATGCCCAGCCGCTCGAGCAGATCGAGCGCGCGGTACACCGTCGCCCGCCCGATGCCGTGCGGCCGCAGCTCGTCGACGAGCGCTTCCGGGGTAAACGAGCCAGGCCTGTCGGCGATGGCCTGCACGACCAGCTCGCGCCGCCCGGTCAACCGCAGACCCTCTTCTTCGAGCCGTCTGAGCATCCACTGCGCCCGCGAGAGGTTCCCGCCGTGCTGTGCAGCTGTGCTTCGCTTGGCCATAGACCTTCGTCTCACTTTAGCACACATTCTGAGACAGGCTTTCTACGAATGTCCGGGTCGGGGGAGCCCTGCGGGCCCCCCGCCGCCAGTCGTTGCTCCGCTCGTGCCTCGCTGCGCACTCCTTCCCGCGGCGACCCCCCGCATGATGGGCGCTTCGCGCGATGATGACATTCGCGCGATCCCGACGCTTGCGCGGTCGGATGACCATCGGTGTCGAACGTCGCTGGCCAGCAAGCATATGAACCGATAGGTCTCGGAAGGGTTGAAGTCACGATTAAATCGCGCGCAGCGCGTCCTCATGCGGGGGGTCGCCGCGGGAAGGAGTGCGCAGCGAGGCACGAGCGGAGCAACGACTGGCGGCGGGGGGCCCGCAGGGCTCCCCCGACCCGGACACGTTAGCCGCCGACCCGGACGAACTC
>WNFC01004331.1_pt1 | contig 15781 bp, 15 predicted proteins | sample 5400541 | NCBI WGS metagenome assembly WNFC01 (sample SAMN13153342, study PRJNA577476) | soil metagenome | isolation source: 120 cm saprolite under Douglas fir tree site 2 hole 2 replicate 1 | place: USA:California | collected 2015-04-18
TGGGAATGTGCGTACCTTGTTCCGGGCTTGTTATCGAGGGGCAGCGCGAAGCATTGGAGCGGTGCGGCACACGGCGTGAGCTGGAAGGTGCTGCCGACGCACTGCGCGAACTGGCCCTGGACGCACGCCTGCTCACCGTTCGTGCACGGCGAGCTTGCGGTCAGGCCCTGGAACTGCTTGTTCAACGCCTGTGCGTCTAGCCCGTTCTGCAGCGTGAATGCCGCGCGGCGGGTAAGACCGCCTGTGGCGCCGGTGCCTGCGATACGTGCCAGGGCGTCTGCCTGGGTGTCGCATGCGGTGCTAATGTCACGATATACGGGAGTCAGCAAGGGATTGCATGCCACCCCGTCCGTCACCCGAATGGGGCGGGAGCGGCGGGTGGCTGTGCGTGTGTGGGAATGTGCGTACCTTGTTCCGGGCTTGTTATCGAGGGGCAGCGCGAAGCATTGGAGCGGTGCGGCACACGGCGTGAGCTGGAAGGTGCTGCCGACGCACTGCGCGAACTGGCCCTGGACGCACGCCTGCTCACCGTTTCAACGCCTGTGCGTCTAGCCCGTTCTGCAGCGTGAATGCCGCGCGGCGGGTAAGACCGCCTGTCGCGCCGGTGGCCGCGATGCGGGCCTCTGCGTCTGCCTGGGTGTCGCATGTGGTGCTATGTCCCAATATACAAAGTCAGAAAGGGGGCAGCATGCCACCCGTCACCCGAATGGGGCGGGAGCGGCGGGTGGCTGGGTTGCGTGAATGTACTTACCTCGTTCCGGGTTTGTTATCGAGGGGCAGCGCGAAGCATTGGAGAGGCGCGGAACATGGCGTGAGCTGGAAGGTGCCGCCGACGCACTGCGCGAATTGGCCCTGGACGCACGCCTGCTCACCGTTCGTGCACGGCGAGCTTGCGGTCAGGCCCTGGAACTTCTGGTTCAATGCCTGCGCATCTTTCCCGTTCTGCAGCGAGAACGCCGCGCGGCGGGTGAGACCGCCTGTGGCACCTATGCCCGCGATACGTGCCTCTGCGTCTGCCTGGGTGTCGCACGCAGTGCTATGTACCAATATACCAAGTCAGCAAGGGATCGCATATCACCCATCACCATCACCTATCATCTTCCGCAGGGAATCGGGCAACAGCGGGTGGCGGTGATGGGCGGCTGTGTGTGGGGGAATGTGGCGTACCTTGTGCCGGGTTTGTTATCGAGGGGCAGCGCGAAGCATTGAAGCGGCGCGGCGCACGGCGTGAGCTGGAACGTGCTGCCGACGCACTGTGCGAATTGGCCCTGGACGCACGCCTGCTCTCCGTCCGTGCACGGCGAGCTCGCCGTCAGGCCCTGGAACTTCTGGTTCAGCGCTTGCGCATCTTTCCCGTTCTGCAGCGTGAACGCTGCGCGGCGGTCCACGGGACCCGCCGTGACCGCCGTCGCAGCAAAGGTGAGGGAAAACACAAGTTGTGAAATATGCATGGGGACAGAAGAAAGAAAGAACGATCAGTTGGGTGAAGATTGAAGGATTGATGCGATCCTGCGCAGGGATATGAAAGAAGGAAAAAGGAAAACTGAGAACGAGGAGAAAGGGAGCGACCTGGCTGTGGGGTGCTCAGACATCTTACAGGGTGTGATTTTATACAAAGTTGCGCCTCCATTGTGATTGTGTATTGTGTCCGTGAAAAATGCACAAATTTGAGTGATATGTTTCACCTCAGTTGCCAGTTGAAGAGATCGACCAGGTCGAAATCTGCACGTACCGTAAGCGTCGAGCCCCGCTGGCTCGGTGGATTTGATTTTCCCACTGCCTTGCACCGCATTGTGCTGTACCATCATGCAAACAGTACTCTCTACCACACAAGAGTGTGGCCAGTGGTCACAGAGCCGACCATGACAAAGTCCTCAACGACTCGGCACTCTTATGTTAAGATTAGACATGCGAGACATGACGGACTGGAATGGTGGCTGGCTCACTAAACGATTTTCGACCTTCCCGCGTTGTGCAGTTTACGGACATCCATCCCATCATTTCTCCGGTGCGGGGTCGTTCGGGAAACGGCAATCCCGGATCAGAGCCAACTGGCAGCAGTCGATCGTCGGCTTGCCAAATCAGGGCTCAGTATTCAATCTCAGCTCCACGCCATCCGTGCATCGCCGCGTTGTTCATGTTGTCAGGACGTCCCCTCACAGGTGAGCTCACCCCTTACTACTCCCTTACTATTAGCTCAGATCGGATCAACCCGAGTCTGTAGTCCATTCGATCCTAACTTCAGTTTCTAAAGCTTTGTCAACTAAGAGCGACCAGCGGAAACCCGGAAACTGAAGAACTGACGTTTGGGAAAGCTCACTAATTCACATAGGCACAGAAAGCCTGCGGTAATCACACACCTATCTTATGAAAAAAAGGCCTGCCTACCCTCGATCGTCGTGCAGGTCTCCAGGTTTCAAGGTTTTCAAGGTTTCCAGGAGTTTTTCACGTTTCTGGAAACGCACAAACCGTGACCGCCGGAAACCAGTGGAAACCAGGAAACAATTTGGTCATTTTTGCTGATGCTCCAAACTGATCAGCTTACAAGCGTACGACCGCACCGTTGGCATACAGTACGTCATTTGGCATGACGCGAGAAGTGTTGATGCAGGACTCGGACTCCCTCGATCGTCGGACGCCATAAAGCCGAGGCAGTTGTGGCATTAGGACTAGCCTCGACCTCGATTTACAGACGCACTCTCGGTTCGACGCCTCCCTAGGTCTGAATAGGTCTGAATAGGCCCGACATCCTCTCCGAGGTTATAAGAACTTGTGACATGTGGTCCCCTCATCACCGCCGTTTTTAGCGAGGTGGCGTCAATGGCAGTTCGGCTTCTGATACATTGCCGAAACTCGACTCGTCGTGAAGGGACGAGAAACTTGCGTTATGATGGATCCGTCACCGGCCTCGTCCCGATTGAGCCGCCACGTTTCATAGTGCTCGCCTGTGTGCTACATGTGAATTGAATACAGTACCCGTAAAATCCGGTCCGATTGTACAGTAAGACGAGAGAGAGAAAGAAAAGGAGATATCCGCGAGACACAGCAAAAGGCGTAAGGAACACCGAGCACCCCTATATGACCTGTCGCCTTGCTACAGCTTCACTGCCTGTGTCCGTCGATGCTACCCGCCACCACCTGCCATTTAGGCATTCCATCATACGCCCTCTCACGCCACTTCGCGAACGTCGTGCAGGGGTTGCCCCCGCGCTTGTATCCGTAGCGTGCACACCCGACATCGACACTGACACCCGCCTTTCCCCCCTATCCTCCAGAGCATCTCCCTGCGGAGTCGAGCTGGTAGTATCGCCTCGTCGAGAATCCACACCCAGAGCAGCGCAAGCAACCCAACGGTGAATACGGGCAGCGGACTGATGCCATTACCACCACCGGCAGTGGAAACGAGGGCATCTTCTTTGAAGGGGCACATGTGACCTGCGGGAATGCTGTGTTGCAGGCTACCGTCGGGGCACTGTACGGGGTAGACGGCAGCAGAGAGATCGGTGACGTTACGTTGTCTGTGGTGTGGGTTTACGGCGCCGCCGCTACTGATATAGATGACGATGATCGCACCCAGAAAGCACACATCAAACACACGGACACACCGTCCCATATCAGTCAGCATTCTCATCGTGGTTATGATATGACAACCAGTGATCTCTCCCTCACCTAGCGTGGGAAAGGGGCGTGAGAGTGAGGGGCTCGAAACTTCTGCCCCCAAATTGCATGCAGTAATAATAAGTGGGGGTTGGCTGGAGAAGCACGAGGTGTCCTGCGTGAGTGACGATGAAAAATAGCTGGCTGGTTGATCGTGGGTCGGGGTAAAGAGATCCGTGAGAAGGCGTGAGCGTGCAACAAAGATCGTTCCACAAGTTGGGTCGGAATAAACTCGATGAGACCACGAGGGAGTATCAAGATGGGCCTTAAGTTGTGGCCTTACAATCGAGTCTGACTGGCTTGTTGTGATGTGTGATAGGGGAGAGTTGGACTGTGCGCACCGTTTCCGCACCGTATTTCATTCCAAGTTGAAGACCTTCCATGCTGGTGTTGACAACGAGTAGTGACATTCGTGGCAAACAGTCAGCTGTTTCGGGAAGAGTCGTGACGCCGAGCGAGGGGTCCGTTCGGGGTCAACAGTCAACGACACACGATTCGCGGTCCACCAGAAACCACGTCTGGTCAGAATGGAAAGTCTACGAAGGGCGGGTCGGTTATATAGCGTACGAAATTACGGCAAGCCAGGTATAAATCAGAAAAGGGGACAAGGATTATTGCGAAACACTGTATGGCACAAACGCAGCACAGACTCGTTCGTGAATGCGTTGTTCCCAATGGATGAGGTTGACTCGACGCGCGACCTCTATCCGCAAGTCATCCTCCGCATGCAGGAGGATGTGGAGATATGCAAAAGCAGCCGCATCGAGCGCAGTAGGCCCGCTGGCCCGCCGTCCAAAGGTCAGCATTTACGGGCGTAGAGCGGAAGACATGTTACGTACGGTGAGCCGAGGAACCATTCGTGTTGCCCCAGACGCTCGGAGAGAGCGGCGATTGCGTCACGGTATCGCGCGGCGATGGCACTCGGCGAGAGACGCACGCCGTAAGGGGGCAGAGGAGACGAGAAGCCAGAGAGCGGTCCTGGTGGGGGCGTGAGGATGGTTTCGACTGGTCGTTGATAGGTCGACAGCGGGAGCTGGAGGATTGTTTGATAAAAGAAGGAAGGTGGGGGCTGGGCCAACGCCTGCGATAGTCCGAGACTCTGATGAACGTTTGATGCGAATGAGGTTGAAGAGGACTTACGAGGGCCGCGTGGACATCGCCTTCAAGCAGAGCAATCCAGGCATGGCTTTCGTCTCTCGATTCGATATCTCTGTAGCCTTCCAAATCGTCGAGTGCTCCGACTTTTCCATCTATCCACGTCGGAATATCTTGTGCTGCCAGTAACCCGCCACCCGGATTATTCGTTCGTTCGTTCGGTATTTGTAAGTTCGGTAGACGTCCGTCAAGGGCACCTTCCTGCGAAACATCCCATCTAACGGCAACGTTGTGAAGCCCTCTGAGTGCTATATGTGCTTGCCATTTGAGGCACTCTACGTCTGTGCTGAGAACACTTTCTTTTCCTGGTGCGGAGGAATGCGGTGGATGAATCCAAAGGAGTGGGGTAACGATAGGGATTTTGGCCGGCCTCAAAGGGGGGTAAGTCTTCAGCGGAAAGTAAGAAAATAGTTTTGCCAAGGGCAGTGGCACTGACAACAGCGGGCGTTGGACCGTCGTCGTCGTGGCCATTCTAGACAGAGTTGCGCTGAAATAGAGCGGTTACATAATCACCTCAGCGGGCGGGCGGCAGTGGCGGGTGCCGTCAACACTCCAACTGAACTGAAGGCTCTGCCGCCGCTAACGACGACGAAGACCGCAGCGATATCGCCCTAGGGCTGTCCGGCTTTATCCCTGGAGGCGACCGGACAAACATTTTTGCTTACGCCAGCTATCTCAGCCTTCACAGTTGAAAGAAGAGGAGCTGTCTCTCACCCACGACGCCATGACGGACTACACCTCGAGCCCATCGCGTCCAGCTAGCCCAGCGGTGCCCCTTCCAGACATTTCTACTGCGCGGCCGCTTCCGTATCGTTTCAGCTGGGACCCGACGTCACGTCGCCCTGGCCCAGCCAGCGTTTCCGAGATCACAGAGGGGCGTGGCGACTACTTTACCTCGACGCCCAAAGTGGACATATACGGGGCGTCGTCATCCACCGCCACCTCGCAGCTGGGCACAGTTCCGCGGCAGTGGAGTAGCGCAAAACATGGTTTTCATGGTACGTTTGCCGTCTATTGGCGCATCGTGTACTTTGTGAACCGGGACCCGCGCCTTTCCAGCCATTTCCACGGTTGTCAACAACCCTCACAAGAAATCCGCGCCGCCAAAGGCTCACGCTACGGTCCCTCCTGCGCCACGCGTAGAACTTCCTCGCGTACGTCGGAAAGACTTTGATCCCTACCTCAGCGCCGTGGAACCGGAATGGGCAGCCTTCCAGCGCAATATAGAGCTTGGCCGTACTGGTTCTGCGCAGTTCGAAGATCCCTCGATGACTGATTTTTTTAACGAATCGGACTCTCAACGTACACCACTGCCTCCTAAATTACTTCCACCGCTTTCGACCGTCCCAGATATATTCTTCAAACCTGACTTTGACCTGGGAGACCCCCACACGTTCGACGCTGTCGCCGATGTGCCCTCCTCTTCCTCCTCATCTCACCCCTCCAATTTTCGCTCGACATCTCCGACAGCCCCTCCCGACCCGTCGACTCTAGCCCACTCTCTTCCCCTCCTCGAGAAGCTTTCTCATCATGCCGACACCATTGAGCAGCACCTCGTGCACGAGATCGCGCGCCGCGCGACGCCCTTCTTTGCCGCGCTCTCCAACCTTCAAGATCTTCAGGCGGAGTCCGCGAGCTGCCTCGAACGCGTGCAGGATTTACGCACGCAGCTGGGCGACGTTAGCGAGTACGGCGCGCGCCGCGGGCTGCGTGGCGTACAGCGCGAGATACGGCTCGCCCATCTGAGGGAAGTGCAATATGTTGTCCAGGCGATCAGCGGTGTCATCGAGACTGTTGGCATCGTGCGTGGGCTGGTCGATGATGGACAGTGGGGCGCTGCGCTTGACGGCGTCGATACGCTACAGGCGATGTGGGACGGCCCGACGGCGCCGGTACTGGCGCCAACACCACCACCAGCGCCTTCGCCACAGGGTCTGCCCCTGTCCTCTGTTGCAGAGGAGGAGCTTCCGGACGATGAAAATGAGGTAGCGTCGCAGGAAGAGGAGTCCGTTTCTGCGGCGCCAGTGCTAGAGATACCGTTGTCGAAGCTCAAGGCGTTCGCGGCGTTACTGGGCCAGCTGCACACGCTTACTCAAGAGATCACGTTGTCACTGACCGCAGATCTTGTGGCTACTCTGAAGATCGATCTACTTCAGCGAATACATAGGATCGAGTCGCCCGCAGCTGACCAGACGGGCGTGTGCGATAGACTACGGCCTCTGATACAAGGCCTTGTAAGGACCAAAAATTTGAGGGAAAGCATCACGGAATGGAGAGGCGTTGTGCTCGGCGAGGTGCGAGGCATAATACAGCAGGTATTCCTCTTGTTGTTGGATCTGGCGTGGACTGAGGGCGTTTCACATCACAGCATATACCCTCGTTTAACCCCAGAGAGGATCCACAGAAAGAGTCCAGGGATTCAAGGTCAGTTATTCGAATGCGCCATGTGTGCCGCTGTTCATTTGCCATCTCCAGTTGGATAAGTCTATTACGCTCAATGACGCACCTAGAGTTTCTGGCACTCCTTCGTTCCATTTTGCAGAGCTTTTTGAACTGCATCGAGGGCCTTCAGACTCTGAACGACAACATTACTGAAGTCGCCAAGGGTACCCGGTTCGTTGTCAGGACATACGTTGCAACCGGTTACTCATGCATCGTCCCCGTAGATCACCAGCGCTACCATCAGAGCTCACGACAATACACGATTCTCTATTTGACACACTTTCCTCCACTGTAGAGTCCACGAACGTGCTAATGTCTAAGGTCATTTCTACGCGAGCGGAACAACACGCCAAGCTAGATCTACGCGAGTTCGTTGAAGTGTTCAATGAGTGCTGGAACTTCGTGGTGCACTGTGAGGTTACCTGCAAGCGAATGATAGTCGGCCTTCGCGGCGTAGTCGTTAGCCAGGTATGGATGAGCCAGGTCTCCCGAGAGAGCCCAGACTGACTCGCTTGATAGGCCAAATCATTTCTGCAGGCGTTCCACCAATCTCGTATTAATCAGTCCGCCAAGCTGGTTGAGGATGAGCAGTGGGGCCAGGCAGAGGTCCCAGCTTCGTTACAGCAGGCCGTCAACCTTGTCCTGGATGCAGCGGTACATGACCCACGCGAGTTTGTCCTCAAAGTCGAGACGGCAGTCGCTGCACCGACGTTGCCGCTCCCCACAAATGTATCATTGGGGCCAGCCTCACCTTCATTACAAGCTCCGGGGTCAGACAGCCGACCATCCTCGCCTCGACCAACCTCCCCGCGCGCGAGCTCGCGAACAAACGGAGTCTCTGGCTCACAGCCCAGGAAATACCTCCGCATCGAGGAGCGGAACTACTTCACCGTTTCTGCCACTCAGGATACACTCCTCCTACTTTCCGATTATGTCAAAGTGATCGTAAACCTCAGCCTTCTCACGACGGACACGATGTCGCGTATCATCGAGTTCCTCAAAGCCTTCAACTCCCGGACGTGTCAAGTCGTACTTGGTGCCGGTGCGATGCGCTCCGCCGGCCTCAAGAACATCACCGCCAAGCACCTTGCGCTAGCTTCGCAGTCCCTCTCGATCGTGATCGCCCTCATACCCTATATTCGCGAGACGTTTCGGCGCCACCTCTCCCCGAAGCAGGCGGTCATGCTAGTCGAGTTCGACAAGCTCAAGCGCGACTATCAGGAACACCAGAATGAGATCCATGCCAAGTTGATTGCGATCATGGGCGACCGTCTTGCGGCGCATATTAAAAGCCTCAACGCAATCAAGTGGGATGTTCCGCCGGCGAAGCCCGGGGTTAACGACTACATGGAAATGCTGGTAAAGGAGACGGTTACGCTACACAAGGTGCTATCACGCTACCTTTCCAGTGTGGTGGTAGAAGTACGTAAGCCACATTAATCCGGCACTTGCTACTCACAGACTCCGTCGTGCAGTACGTAATGTCGGAGGTCTTTGCAGCGATCAACCACAGACTTTCTGAGGAGTACACCAAGATCGAGCTCCCAACTCCTGATGCAAAAGAGCGGTACGTTCACTCTCGTACTCGGCCCACCCGGTTTGGCGCTCAATCCCCAACACAGACTACTCACAGATGCACGATATCTACACGAGAAGTTCTCGGTGCTAAAAGCGCCAGGTACACCCACTGCCGTCCTGGAGACGCTCGTCGCGGACAAACGAGTCGCCACCGCGGTTTCGTTTCCACGACCAGCGACTCCCACGCCAGCACCGTCATTGCCGTTACCTCTGCCTCCCACCAACGTCCCGCTAGGTTCGCCGCGCTCAACCGCACGACCACCAACAAAGCGCTCCTCGCTCTTCTCGAACGACCGCTTCAAGGGCATGCTTTCGCGGAGCGCTACACTGCCACCCGCCTCGGCGCCCGCGTATGCACCAACGCCGGCGGCACCGGCGCCGTCCCAGGAAAAGCAAGGGGGATACAAACAGCCCTCGCTGCTTCTCTCGCCGACGCCGCTTCCCGTTGAGAAGCAGCGCGATTTGCCGACGACGCCGGTGTCGGAGCCTATCCATGCCACGCCTTCGCCTACGCCCACGCAGGTGGAGGAGGAACGACAGGAGCCTGCGGCCGAGGCGCCGAATGGCGATGCGTCGGCACTCGCTGGGCGGGAGGACGTAGGGATGGGCGGCGTTGAGCAGGAAGGTCGTGATGATGTGCCAGAGCACGCGCCGCCGATACCTGCGAAGGATACTGCCGCGAGCAGCCGGACAATGGTGCCTGAGCCTGCTCCCGAGGGTACGAGCGTAGTGACTAGTATGTAGTACTTGTATCGTATATCCTCGCTATCTACAGCCCAACGCTGATCTGTTTGTTGGCTCAATCCATTACCTGGGGCACAGTGTTTCGGAAACGACTACGCTACATACAGTAACCTTTGCGGAGGGTCTGGGCAGTATATTACACCGGTCAGACTGGCCAAACAAGTATAGGGTCACATTCTTAGACTCTCGTCAACGGATTTGGGTAAGTTCCCGATCTTGACCCAGGAATGTTTACAGTCGCATATCGGATAAGTTTCAAACATAAATGAATTCAGAGGGAGTGTAGGAAAGGGAAATACGGAAGTCATGGGGTGGCTACCGGATTTTTCCCGCATCGCGAGCGATAAGGGGATAGGTTCGGGGACATGGCCAACGGGACGCGATTGAAAGACCCTTGACTCGACAATTCTGGAAGGCACAAGTCATGTACAGTAAGATCTGATCCATCATCGAAGGTTCCCATGATTTACGTCTCCTCGCCGTTGTCCTGGCAGGATCACCACGGTTTCTCCGCACTTACAATGTAACCCGGTCAAGGCACCTCGGAAAGACGTCGCGAGGTCTTTTCGTCCTGGACTTCACCGATCGAAACGCATCGCCCCTCTTGCGCAACGATGACCGACCATGGTCATGACTTCCGAGTCGCCGGCCGCGGTGGCCACGACGACAGTCTACTCAAATTTCGAGGTTCGACGTTCACAGGGCGGCCAGCACGATTCCGGCCGTCGACGAACGCGCGGAGCGCATTAGACGCGGTGGCGAGCACACCTTTGTCGTCTCCGTGGAGCAACACGACCGTACGCAGTTCCGGGAGGAGCAGCAGCGGGTCGGGTTCTGGCACCGTCTCTGGCTCTGGCTCTGGCTCTGGGTCCTCGCCTACAGCGGCCGACCCATCGGTGGGCCGCAGAGCGCGTGAGAGGTCCGCTGCCAGCGCGACGTGGACGCGCAGCGTGCGCGCATGTTGAAATGAGGAGAGGAGTGCGCGCCATAGCCCGGGGTCGACGACGTCCTCATCGCGCTGCTCCTCCTCCGGGAGCTCCTCCGGGTTGAATCCGAGCATGAGCTCTTCGACGACGGGAAGTAGTAGCGCGCCAGCGCCCGTGCCCGTGCTGGTGCCAAAGAGGCCGCTGCAAATCTGCGCCATGGCGGACACCTGGAAGTCGAGGCGGGCACAGGACACACTGAGGGAGATGTCTGGGGATTCGCTTGGCTGTGGCACGGACACGATGATTTGCGCGGACGCCTGGGCAAAGTCGATGCGGGCGTGGGTGGGCTGGAAGGTTGCTAAATCGTGGATGAAGGCGCGGATGTGCGGGATTCTCAGGGTGAGCTGGTTGAACAGCGTGATGTCGACGTCTTGTATGAGAGGGGTCCGTATTCGAGCGAGAAGAGCGTCTATGTATGCGGAGACGCCGCGGTATATGAGTTGGGTGAGCGCGGGCAGCTCAACGGGGGCGATTTGACCGGGTGGAAGAAAACGGCCGGTCCCAAAACGTGGGCGGGGAGCCGCGGTGAGGAAGCCGAGGGATAGGGTCTGAAGGTGAGGCATGGCGCGTATGTGCGCGACGAGGCTGTCGGGTGGGAAGTATGCCGAGCTGGGAATGCGTTCGAGGACGAGGGAGACGAGGGACGTCGCAGACGGCAATAATGGACGCAGCGTCGCCAGAGAGACACCGGTGAGGATCAAATGCCGCAGCTGTGGCACCTCGCCACCGAGAAAGCTTCTCGGAAGGACAAACTCTACGGACTGAGAGTGAAGTGTGAGATGCTCGAGTCTCGGGGCGACCTCTACCATGGCTGCGGTCATCTCCGTTAGCGTCGACTGCGGCGCGCTGAGCATAATTTCGTTCGCGCGGGAGAGATGTTGGAGTGCAAATAGCAGACCATCCTCGTCCTCGGGCGTCCATGTCTTGAGAAGGCGCGGCCCATAATCCAAGACGAGCGGAAAAGTCGGGAAGTTATTAATCATGTCGGCGACTCGCGTGCCGAACGTGCAGCGAAGCTGGAGGTTCAAACGACACGACGAGGCAAATACGAGCCGTCGCCATTTTCGACATGTATGTGCGAGCTTGTACCATCCTTGTAGACGTGACCAATCGCCTGCACTGACTGACCGATAGTGATCAAAGACCTCAAGGAGGATGTCGTCCGGGAGGGTGGCTATCGTTGTGGGTGGGAAGTATTTAGAGAATGCTTCATAACCGCAAAATCGAAATGAGTTAGATGGTGCCAGTGAGGAGAGCTAGCGGCGAAAGTCCAGCACTCACTTTGGCTTTGCTGACTCTGGGCGATTGCTGGGCGTTTGTGCTTATTCTTTCGAGGTGCCATGTAGTTGCCGTTCCTGTTAAGAGGGACGATTAGCCGAGACGTAGAAAGTTATAAATTGGCTGTAGGCGCCCAGCTTACATTGATTGCATTCAGTGGGCCGAGTTGGGCCAATCATGTGCATTTGTTTCCCGAGAGACAGACACAAACAACGCCTTCGCCGCTCATCGCAGCGCTCAACGCGAGCCTTCCGCACCAGCGGTGCTATCCCAATGGACTCTATTAGAATATCCAAGGTATTCAATTCACAATTCTGTGAAAGAAATGCGCTGACTAGAGTCATCGAGGTCTCGAACGTGTTATGCAGCAAATCCGGCAAAACCTCACCAGGAACTCTCCATCTCACTGCTCATCATCTCATCTTCTCCTATGCGGATGTTTCCCAATCTGAGCTGTGGGCGAGTCCAGTCCCTTCCGTACCGCATACGCATACACTAGTCTGATAGTCCAGTATAGGTTCCGTACCCTCTTATTAACCTTGTCACTCGCCTCCCTCAGGCCCTGAACGGCCAATGTCCGATATCCTTCCGGTGTCGCACATTCGAAACGTTTTCACTATCATTCGAGCGAGATACAGATACTACCGATGTCTTTGAAAGCATAAAGGAGTTGACAGTAGCCAGTGCGTACACCTGCTTCTTTCCGCCAGACGAGCCACTCAGCCGCCCATATACGATAGACTCCGTGGCGCAGCTGTATGCTTTCTATTACACGCCTTCACCGCCTCTATCAATCTCAGACGGATGGAATTTGTATTCTCCACGCGAAGAGTTTGGCCGCATGGGCGTCGGGACGCGCTCCAAGACGTGGCGCTTCACAGACATTAATAAAGATTACACCGTACGTTCACTCCCTCCCGTGCGACAGGTAATATTTATCTGTAACGCTAGTGCGTCTTCATCCTCTAGTTCTGTCCGACCTACCCTTCGCGTCTCGTCGTGCCAACCAAAATCAGCGATTCGACACTGCAGTATGGAGTCAAGTATCGCAGCAAGGGCCGCATACCCTCCCTTACGTATTTACACTGGGCGAACTTCGTGAGTCCCTTCCAGGTTCTGTTCCATTTTGTTTGGGCGCTGATCGATGATCCATCGACGTAAAACAGGGGAGCATCACCAGATCCAGCCAGCCGATGGTGGGCCTGACCAACGCCCGGTCAATACAAGATGAAAAGCTCGTCGAGGCGACATTTACCTCACATGTCGCGCCAGAATCGCGCGTCTCACAGCCGGTCTTCGGCGCAACGGCCACAAATCTGATCATCGATGCGCGCCCAACAACCAACGCAGTCGCCAACACAGCCAAGGGCGCTGGCACCGAGAACATGGACTACTACAAGGACTGCAAGAAGGCCTACCTAGGGATCGACAACATTCACTCGATGCGCGACTCTCTCAACAAGGTGGTCGAGGCGCTAAGCGAGTCGGAGGCTCTTGCAGCCAGCGTATCGGGTGGCATCCCTGGGACAAGCGCTTCCGATGTCCCCGTCGACCGACAGGCGTTGCGGCGATCGGGCTGGCTGCGACATCAGGTTGCGATTCTGGAGGGCACCTTGCTTATAGTGCGAAATATACACGTCAACCATTCAAATGTGCTTATCCACTGCTCGGATGGATGGGACCGCACATCGCAGCTATCTGCTGTATCGCAACTCTGCCTGGATCCTTACTATCGGACGACGCGGGGCTTTCAAGTATTGATCGAGAAGGATTTTATCAGCTTCGGACATAGATTTCTGGATAGATGTGGCCACCTCTCGAGCGAGAAGTTCTTCCTGGCGCCGGCAGACGCTGCTGGTAGTTCAGATGTCGCTCAGGCCCTTATTGCGAGCGTGCAGAATCGGTTTTCGGGCAATCACCACCTCAAGGAGACCAGTCCGGTATTCCACCAGTTTCTGGAGGCCGTCAGAAACATTCAACGACAGTTCCCCGCGCGGTTCGAATTCAACGAGCTCTTCCTCCGGGACCTTCATACACACTTGTACTCATGCCAATTCGGTACCTTCCTCTTCAACTCGGAGCGCGAGCGCCGAGAAGGCGCAGCGGGAACGATGTCCGTCTGGGACTACATCAACTCGCCACCACAACCAGAGAAGTACACTAATCCGGACTACAACCCGGCGCTAGACGACCCCACCAGCCGTGCGCCGACGGCGGACCAGGGTGTGCTCTTACCGAACCCGAAGGACGTGCGGTTTTGGCATGAACTGTATGGCCGGGGCGACGAAGAGATGAATGGGCGCTACGTCGCAACGCACGCGCCGCTGTCGGCATTATCCGTCGTCGAGAACCTCGAGGAGGACCCGGGGCTCCCAGAGACGACTGTTTCCCTGTCACCGCACACACCGTTGCCACATCCTTCACCTTCCCCATCCCCAGCGTCTTCTCCAGCACTTGCTCCTGCTGTACTCACACCCGCGCGAGTGCCAAGCCCACTGACTCCCGGACCGCGTCCCGTGCGCTCTAACCCCGCGGATCTGTTCGGCTCTGCAGGCGGGAGCATGCGCTCGGTGTGGGACCGGCTCTCGTCTGGCGCGGGTGCGGCGCTCTCAGTCGTTCAAGACGCATACGGTACTGCGCGTGATGCACGAGTGCGGGGTCCCGGCGGGGGCAGCCTCGGGGAGTTGCAGGACTGGACCGCCCCGTCCGCACGCAGAGCCTCTCCGTCCGTATTCTCCTCCTCACCGACGTTGTCAACATTCGACCCACCGCGCATCACGGAGGCCGTCAGGGCCAGCACGTTCTCGGGCGCCTCTAGGGGTACGGTGGTGAATCCCTGGGCGACATCGCCTCCTTTGCCGTCCTCACCCTCCACCGCTCCTCGCGAAGGCGGCGGCATTCCCTCCGTGCTCGTGGACAATCCGTGGAACACAACGGCGCGTACGCCGGCACGTCCCAGCGCGCGACGTCCGCCGTCGGAGGACGCATTTGCTGTTGGAGGGATGGAGGCCGCGCTTCCCCCTCTACCTCCTCCGGATCCGCTTAGCATAGCGACGTCTACCTTTCCTGCGGATCCTTACGTGGCACTACCCACGACCACCAGAACGCGTTCTATGTCCTCGCGTGGCTTATCTGCTCCTGCTTCCGCGAGTTCTGGTGCAGCTGCGCCGCCGCCACCGCCGGATGCAAGTCTAGATGCTTTTCTGGGGTCCCCGTCGAGCGCCACTGATGGCTCGGCGGCGCCGAAGGTAGAGTTAGGTGATAGTTCAGAAAAGATGGACCCTTTGGGGGTAGGGATATGGTAGACCGAGAAGGTCGGGTGATATTTGTCTTAGTCGTAATAGGATTGTATATTGTACGTGAGCAACGTGCGTCTTTGGAAGAGGAAGCGTTGCCGATGATGTGTGGGGATGCACAGGATGGCGTGATGTCTGATGACATAACTTTAATGCCTTGGCCTCTTTTTTTAAAGAGCGCGTTTTTCGCTTTCGCTCGTTCAACTCCCCTTTTTCCCCTCTCTTCCCTAGACCTAGACTATCCCGAAAAAAAATAACGAAAAATGGCCAACGGTCCCGCTCCCTCCGCCCTTGCACCTGGTCATTTCCTTTTCACCTCAGAGTCGGTCGGTGAAGGCCACCCTGGTACGTGTAGTTCCCTCAAATATGCCCCATCATTGGCCCTCAACTGTGCACCCCTAGACAAAATTTGTGACCAGGTGTCAGATGCCATTGTAAGTCGTCATTACCAAAATATGATGATTGTGGTGTACCGATGTATTCGTCGTACAGCTGGATGCCTGCCTCGAGCAGGACCCCTGGTCCAAGGTTGCCTGCGAAACGGCGTCCAAAACGGGCATGATTATGGTCTTCGGCGAGATCTCGACCAAGGCCAACCTTGACTACCAGAAGGTCATCCGCAACGCCATCAAGGACATTGGCTAC
>WNFC01004321.1_pt1 | contig 15780 bp, 16 predicted proteins | sample 5400541 | NCBI WGS metagenome assembly WNFC01 (sample SAMN13153342, study PRJNA577476) | soil metagenome | isolation source: 120 cm saprolite under Douglas fir tree site 2 hole 2 replicate 1 | place: USA:California | collected 2015-04-18
ACGATCTTGATGTCGCCGCGATCGACGGCGGGCTGCAAAATGTTCATCTGACCCTGCACCAGCAGGATCGCGTTGTTGTCCGTTTGCGATCCGCCAATCAGAACGTAATTTCCTTTCGGCGCGTACTTCAAAGCATAGGCCGCTTGCATCTCGCCAATCTTCACGACCTGGTGCGAGACGTAGAGGTCGACGTCGGCATTGCGAATCAGACGATCGTAACTGATCACCGGCACGCCCTGCTTATGCGCGGCTTCGACGATCGACGCAGCGATTTGTCCGTTGTGGGGCGCGACGATCAAAACATCGACGCCCTGGGTCAGAAAAGTTTCGCACTGGTTGACCTGCGTCGAGTCGCTACCGTCCGCGACCAGCACCTGGCACTCGGCGCCGACTTCCTTGCAGCGCTGTTCGACCAACTGCTTGTCGCGCTGCCAGCGCTCCTCTTTCAGCGTGTCCATGGAAAAGCCTATGCGCACCGGGCCGGTGCCTTTGGCTCTCTTGCTGCCGTTGCCTTCGGGGCCTTTCACACACGCGACGCACAGAAAGACCATGGTCAGAGAAAAAAGAATCAGTTTCATTTGGGTTTTCATTCTTATCATCCTTCTTCGGCTTGGTTGTTGTCGCCTGGGCGCGGGGCACATAATACTATGAACCATGGATAAGGCCAGCAGTAAACCGCGATTTCCGCCGTACGGATACATTGGAATCGCGATCATGCTTGGTGCCGAGGGACTGCTATTCGGCGGGAATCAGTTCGTCGGCCATTGGTTCACGCCCGTGGTCTGGACCGGTTATATTCTTTTCGCGGACGCGCTCGTCTTCAAGCTCAAAGGGCGATCGCTGGTGATGGGTGAACGGCTGGAGTTCGTCATCATTGTTTTGGTTTCGATTGGCGCCTGGTGGCTGTGCGAGTTCTACAACGCGCCGCGTTTCTGGAAATCCGATCTCGAACTGTGGTGGCACTATCACAACCTCGAACCGAACCTGTTTTTGCGGCGCGTCGGTTACGACTGGGCGTTTGCGACCATCTTTCCGTTGCTGTTTTTGACCGCCGAGGTGTTTCGGGTACTGGTTTTCAAGCAGAAAAACCGAGGCGTCGCCATAAAGCTTTCAAGACCGTCGCTGATCGTGCTCGTGTTGCTGGGAGCAATCGGCGCGATCGCACCGCTGGTTTACCCTTCGGCCTGGCTGGCGCCGGTGATCTGGCTGTCATTCATTCTGTTGCTCGATCCTCTGAATGCGATGCGCGGCTGGCCGTCGATCACCGGCGATCTCTCTCGCGGCGACTGGCGACGGCTGTGGTCTTTGCTGGCGAGCGGTCTGGTGTGCGGCGTGCTGTGGGAGTTCTGGAACTATTGGGCGCTGTCAAAGTGGACTTACACTGTTCCTTACCTTGGCGACGTCAAGATTTTTGAGATGCCGGTGCTTGGCTTCCTGGGCTTTCCGCCATTCGCGATCGAATGCTGGGCGATCTACATCTTCTGTCGCTCGCTGCTTAGCGCCAAACCCGATCAGCTTTCCAATACCATCTGGATTGAAACGAATGCGTAAACACAATTCAAGAATATTTCTGGCCGCAATGCTGCCGTGCCTCGCAATGTTAGGCACTTCGATCATGATGGCCGAGCGCACTTCTGCTCAAGTTGGGAGTGCGGGCCGGGATGCCGGTAGCCCCGCTCGACCCCGCGCGCGTGAAGCTGGAGTCGTCGTCGGTATCCTGCCGGCGGGACCCCGCAACATGATCAGTGACGTTGCCGGCGTCATGGTCGGACAAACCAGCGTCATTCGCGGCGAAGACGTGCGCACCGGCGTCACTGCAATTCTGCCGCATGGGGGAAATCTGTTTCGCGAAAAAGTTCCGGGCGCGGTCTTTATCGGCAACGCGTTTGGCAAACTCGCCGGCTCGACACAGGTGAATGAACTCGGCGAGATTGAAACTCCGATCATGTTGACGTCGACGCTGAACGTGCCGCGCGTGGCCGACGCAGTCATTGATTACATGCTCGCGTTGCCGGGCAATGAAGGTGCGCAGTCGATCAATCCGCTCGTCGGCGAGACCAACGATGGTTACTTGAACGACATTCGCGGACGACACGTGGGCCGCGACGAAGTCTTCGCCGCGATCAAGAATGCGCGCGGCGCCTGGTTGGTTGATGAAGGCGCGGTCGGAGCTGGTACCGGCACCGTGGCCTTTGGCTTCAAAGGCGGCATCGGGACGTCTTCGCGCAAGCTGCCTCCATCGCTCGGCGGTTACACCGTGGGCGTGCTGGTACAGACGAATTTTGGCGGGATTCTGACGATAAATGGGGCCCCGGTGGGGCGTGAACTGGGGCGATATTTTCTAAAGGACGAGCTGGAGCGAGCTCAAAACAAGAGTGGCCTGGTGATGGATCCGCGCGCCTCTCAAACCAAGCCGATGGCCGGCCCGAATCTTGCCGACGGCTCAGTCATCATCGTGATTGCCACCGACGCCCCGATCGATCACCGCAATCTGCAACGGCTGGCGGCCCGCTCGATGATGGGATTGGCGCGCACGGGTGCAGCGGGTTCAAATGGCAGCGGCGATTACGCGATCGCGTTCTCGACCGCGCCGGAGTTACGCATACGCACCACGGCAATTGACCCCAAATCGAAATCAACCGTAGCGCTGCTCTCGAACGAAGCCATGTCACCGTTGTTTCTCGCGGTGATCGAAGCGACCGAGGAAGCGATTTACAATTCGCTGTTTGCCGCGACGACGACCAGCGGCCGTGGCCACACGGTGGAGGCACTTCCGCTTGATCGCACCCTGGAAATTCTGCGCAAGCATGGCGCGCTCTCGAAGTAAGCATCCTGGTTGAGAGTTCAAGCTTTAGCTTGCGTTTGTTCGCGGGCACAATCTAAAGATTGAACTCTAAACAAATCTTCGTTGACACTCGATCACTGAGTCACTAGAATACGCGCCACCCCAGAACACGGAGGACAATCGAGTGACTTTCAAGATCCGCGTCGACCGAAAGAGTGTCGACTCGATGACCAGACAGATTACCGAACAGCTCCGAACTTTGATCGGCAGCGGCACGCTCGCTGTCGGAAGCGCGCTGCCGAGTGAGCGCACCCTGGCAGAATTGCTGGGCGTCGCCCGAAACGTCGTGCGCGGAAGTTACGAGTACCTTGAGAAAGCCGGCGTCGTGCAGCGGAATGGAAACAAGGGTCGAAGGGTGCGCGCCGCGCCTGCGCGAAGAAAGGCTGCGAGCAAGTTCTCAAAGAAGGTGGCGAAGAAACGCTAACTCCGTCCGGTTGCTCCGACGATCAGTCAAACGAAAACTTTCAACCTAAGTGGTTCGCAGCGCGGCTTCGTCACCCAGCGCAAGAATCTCTCTGCGGATCGCCGCGCGTTCGCCCAGCAAACGCAGAAAGGATCGACGGCGCATGACAAACAGCGCCAGCGCCAGAAAGCTGCCGGCAAACTCTTCTATCTTTTCAAAAAACCGAACGGCAATAAAGCCGGATGCAGGGCTCAGGATCAATGAAGCCACTGCCGCCAGCCAGCCTGCAAACCTCCACGAAATCAGCGCCACGACAATCCAGGTCAGCGGGAAAAACAGCATCGCGGAGATGATTTTGAAGGTCGAAAGCACGTCCTGCTCACGTCTGGCCAGGCGTCGCGACAAGAACCCCCCTAAGCGATAAGCCGGATAGTGAATTACCGTGCCGAACAAAGCGATGGGAGCCAGGAGGGCGCAAGTTACCATCTGGGCGATCAGCCTGAGAATAGTGTGCGCGGCTGTCGGAGGCAGTGACAGATCGGAAGGATCGATTCCCGCTTCCTTCAGTTCGTATTCAAAGCGCGCGATGCGAGCTTCGATCGCGTCGATTCGTTTCGGAGCCCGACTACGATAAAACGCATAGCCCTCGATAAAGCGTTGCCGCAATTCAAGCGAGCGCGTCAGGAGTTGCTCTTCGTCAGGCTCGTCGACTTCCGCGGCAGAAAAAATTCGCTCGGCTCTCTCGATCAACGACAAAGCCTCTTCCTGTTCAGCGTGCAGGATGACGTCGCGCAAAGCATTCTCGACGCGGTCTGAAAGTTCGCGCACCGCTTCGCGCGGCGGAGTGCCGTCGGGCTCAAGCGCCACCGGCGCGACCGGCAGAGGTTCTCCGAAATACAACAGCGCCGAACTGCGAAACGTCGTCTTCTCAGTGTAATAAAGTCCGACAGGAACAATTTGTAAGTCGATCGCTTCGCCGGACGAGACGGCGCCCAGCGCGATGCGGGCCGCACCGGTCTTCAAAGGTTTCAAGCGCGGCTCGTTGTGCGAAACGCCTTCCGGGCAAATTCCAATCGTGCCGCCGCGCGCCAACAGCCGCCGCGCCGCGGCGAAGGTTTCGAGATTGCGCGATACATCCTGCCCCTCGTCCTGACGGCGATAGGCCGGCAGGGAATCAAGCGCGCGCACGAAATAACTTATGATTGGCATGCGAAACAGCGTCGCTTTGGCGACGAAGGAAACGCGGCGCGGCGCGAGACACAGCAGGAACACGGGATCGACCAGCGCATTTGGGTGATTGAGAACAAAGATTACCGGTGCGTCGCGAGGGACATTGTCGAGGCCGACCACTTCAATGCGGCGAAAATAAACGCGCAGGGCGAATTTGAGAATCGCGCAGGTGATTCGCCTGATCATGTTGTGTCAGCCAGACGGCGTTTAGAGTACCAACTTCAGTTGGGCATTCTCACGTGAACAGCCCGACTAAAGTCGGTACTCTGAACACCCCTCGGGCTTGTTGATCCTAAACGTCCGGCAGCCACTCCATCTGAAAATGCGTTCCGGTCTCGCTGGTGCGGACGAATCCCAGGCGCTCAAACAGACTGACCGCCTGGCTGAATCTGATGACGCGTAAACGCAGCGGCTTATTCGCAAGTCTGGCTTCGTCTTGTAACTGGCGGATGAGAAACGTTCCGATGCCGGTGTTCCGGTGCGCCGGCAGCAAGGCCACATCGACGCAGCGAATCTCATGATCGCGCCGCTCCACCGACAAGCGACCCGCAGATTGTCCTTCGCGCAAGACTATCTGATCGTCCGCCTGCTGGTACTCGCTCTGGTCAAGACGCTGTTGTGCCTCGAACTGCATATCGAGAAACTCGCCGATGCGATCTTCGTCCCAGCCGATTTCGCGCAGATCGCCTCCCCGGCTGCTCTTGAACAGTTCGAGCAGAAATCCTCCGTCTTCTGCGGTCGCCGGTCGCAAGCTGATCGAGTTCCAGTTGCGGATCTGAGTCATAGTGCGTGATTCTAATCGAACCAGTTCAGAGTTCAAGCTTTAGCTTGCGTTTTGTAATGGCAACCTAAAGGTTGAACTCTGAGCTCGCGGTCGCCATTCCAATCCAAAAGTGACATAATACGCACGCTTTCCCAAACAAATTTACTGAGACTCACGAGAGGTTATTTTATGAAGCGTTTCTTTGCCGTCGCCATCAGTTTGCTTGCGCTCGCGTCGTTCGTGGTGGCGCAGGAGCGCCGGTTTACCATCGACGACCTTCTGAAGGTCCGCCGGGTTAGCGATCCACAGGTGTCGCCAAAGGGTGATTTGGTTGCGTTCACGATCACCGACGTGGACAAAGTCGCCAACAAAAGCACGACTCAGATTTATCTGGTGCCACTCGGCGGCGGCGAGGTGCGCCAACTGACTAACGACGAGCATTCATCGGCATCGCCGCGGTGGTCGCCGGACGGCGAGAAGCTCGCCTTTGTTTCGGCGCGCGACGGCGAAGATCAGATTTGGACGATCGATGTTTCCAACGGCACGCTGAAAAAAATTACCAGCCTCTCAACCGGCGCGGGTGGTCCGGTCTGGTCTGCCGACGGCAAATTACTGGCGTTCACTTCCGACGTTTATCCCGAATGCGAGAACGACGCGTGCAACAAACGCAAAGCCGAAGAGAAGGCGCAAAGCAAAGTGAAGGCGCACGTCGCGGATCGCCTGCTTTATCGCCACTGGAAATTTTGGCTCGACGGAATTCGCAGCCACGTCTTTGTCGTTTCATCGGCCGGCGGCGAAGCGCGCGATCTGACACCGGGCGATTACGACTCGCCGCCATTTAGTCTGGGCGGTATGACCGATTACGCGTTCTCGGCTGATTCAAAAGAGTTGGCCTTCGCCAGCAATCACGACAAGGTCGAAGCAACTTCTACTAACGGCGATATTTGGATCCTTTCAGTGCACGGCGGCGCGGCCAAGAACATCACCGCCGCAAATCACGGTTACGATGGCTCGCCGCGCTTTTCTGCCGACGGTAGATTCATTGCTTATCGATCACAGGCAACACCGGGTTACGAGAGCGATCGGTTTCGCTTGATGCTCTACGATCGAAAGACCGGCCGCGCGCAATCGCTGAGCGAGGGCCTGGATTCCTGGGTGGACGAGTTCACCTTCAGCCCTGACAGCAAGTGGATTTATCTCGCGGCGGAAGATCGCGGCAAAGAGCCCATCTATTCAGTTGCGACGAGCGGCGGGCCAGTGAAAAAAATCGTCGCCGAAGGTTTCAATGGCGACATCAACGTGACTGCCGACGGTAAGACACTGGTCTTCGCGCGCAGCAGCATGACGCGGCCGAGCGAGATTTATCGCGCGAATGCGGATGGCAGCGGCGCCAAAGCTTTGACGACGACCAACGAAGCGGCGCTGGCGCCGTTCAATCTCAAGTCCGCGGAGGAAGTAACCTGGACCGGCGCAGCGGGAGCGAAAGTTGCGGGCTGGATCGTCAAGCCGGCGAACTTCAATCCGCGGAGAAAATATCCGCTGGTGGTTTTGATTCACGGCGGCCCGCAGGGCGCCTGGAACGACAACTGGGGTTACCGGTGGAATCCGCAGATTTGGGCGAACGATGGTTACGTGGTGTTCATGCCGAACCCGCGGGGCTCGACCGGATATGGCCAGCAATTCGTCGCCGAAATTTCCGCCGACTGGGGCGGCAAAGTTTTTACGGACATCAGCAACGGCGTCGCCATGGCGGCCGGGCTTCCTTATGTCGACAAAGAACGCATTGGCGCGGCGGGCGCGAGTTACGGCGGTTACATGATCGATTGGATCGAAGGCCACAACAACGATCCGCGCTTCCGTTACAAAGTGCTGGTTTCGCACGACGGCGTTTACAACCTGACCAGCATGACCGGCGTTACTGAGGAGCTTTGGTTCACCGATTGGGAATTCAAGGGCACGCCGTGGAGCAATCCCGAGATGTATGATCGCTGGTCGCCGCACAAGTTCGTCCAGAATTTCCACACGCCGATTCTGATCATTACGAACACGCTCGACTATCGCGTGCCCGAAGGCGAGGGCATGCAGTTGTTCACCGCCGTGCAACGCATGGGCGTCGAATCAAAACTGGTGGACTTTCCCGATGAAGGCCACTGGGTACAGAAGCCCGCGAATTCGCACTTCTGGTACAACACGGTGCTGGGTTGGCTTGATAAGCATTTGAAGTGAAGAGAAATCAGCCACGGATGAACACAGATCTACGCAGATAGGACAAAACTGACTGGCCGAGTTTGGTGGCTCTTTCTATCTGCGTCAATCCGTGTGAATCTGTGGTTTCGGTTTGAGATTGGAGGAACATCATGCCAGGTTGGCTTAAAGCGTTACTGATCGTCGCGGTGGTGATCGTGGTGCTCGTTATTGGAGTTATCGGCGCGGGCATCTACTACGTGTCGCGTAACAAAGATGCCTGGCTCGCCAGGGGCAAGGCGGTGGCTACCGAAGGCCGGGACTTTGGCCGTCACAGCGACAACCAGGGTTGTGTTGACGAATCGATATCGCGTTACAAGAAGGAACCCGGTTTGGGCAGCGCGATCTCAAACAGCATCTTCATGCAGTCGTGTCTGGACGCGAGCCGTCCCACCCCGAACTTTTGCACTGACGTGCCAAAGGCTACTGAGTTTATGAAGAGCGCGCAATGGCGCGTGGATCAATGTCGCAAAATCGATCTTTCGTCCGACAGCTATTGCCAGCAACTCTTCCAGCCCGTGCAGCAGTTTTGCGAAAGAGGGCCGCGCAAGTCATCTGAAAGCAGTAACAGGAATAGTTATTGAACGAGCCTTAGCCGCGGATTTACGCAGATCATACAGATATGAAAGCCCCTTTTCCTTTGTTGGTTCTGATCCGTGTCAATCCGCGTTAATCCGCGGCTTCGTTCGCGAGATCGGAGGTGAGTCATGCCAGGTTGGCTTAAAGCATTACTGATCGTCGCTGCCGTGGTCGTGCTTCTCATCGTCGCGGTGATCGGTATCTTGATTGGCGCGGCTTCTTACGGCTGGAAAGCAGCGATGCGCGCGGGCAACGAGGCCGCGACGCTCCAAGACCTGAAGACGATCGCGGCTGTGGAGATTCAGTATTACAATTCCCACAAGCGCGCATTTGGAACGTTCGACCAGATGGTGCAGGAAAAACTGCTGAGCACGAAGCTCTCAGGCAATCCGCCGATCGCTGACGGCTACATCTTCACGCTGAAGGTGATTCCAAAGTCCGCCACCCAACCGACGTCTTATGCTTTGAATGCCGACCCAAAGAGCGAGAGCACCGGCAATAACCACTTCTACCTTGACTCAACCGATGGCACGATTCGCGTCAACTCTGGCCAGCGGGCCAGCGCCAGCGACCCGCAGCTGGGCGGATGATCTGCCCCAGCTGGGGTTGTTGTGAGAGCCTGAATACGCTAACCGGTTGAGTTCTGAACTTTCGATTGCAGATCGTATATTGATTCGCACACGCCCGAGCGGCTTTCCCTTGATGCGCCAGAACTGGGGCAAGCTCCTGTTCATGCACTGGGCGATCGATGCCGAGATTCTGCGCCCGCTGATTCCTTCCCAACTTTCCATTGACACCTTCGACGGCGCGGCGTGGATTGGTGTGGTGCCGTTCACAATGTGGGGCATTCGCGCGTCGTTCCTGCCAGCGATTCCGGGCACTAGCGCCTTTCATGAAATGAACGTGCGCACGTACGTGCACTTCAACGGCGTTCCCGGAGTCTGGTTCTTTTCGCTGGACGCAGCGCACCGCCTCGACGTGTGGGGCGCGCGCACGTTTTATCACTTGCCGTACTTCAACGCGGAGATGTCCCTGGATCAGGATGGGAAGACGATCAACTATTCTTCAAGACGAATCGACGCGCGAGGAGTGCCGGCGGAGTTTCAAGCTACGTGGAACATCGGTGAGCCGTTGCCGCAATCCACGCCCGAGTCGCTCGATTTCTTTCTCACTGAACGCTATTGCCTGTATTCATACCATCGCCACCAACTCTATCGCTCACGCATCTTCCACCAGCCGTGGCGGTTGAGAAAAGCGACTCTCGATTCTTATCGGTTCTCGATGATCGAGTCTTTGGGAATCCCACAGCCGGCGGGCGAACCGTTGTTGCATTACGCCGAATCGATCGCGGTGGACATTTGGCCGCTGGAGAGTGCGTGAAATTTGGAGTGCGGCGACTTGTCGCCGCTTTCGCCATCGAGATTACTCAACGTGCCGAGGCCGCGACAAGGCGCGGCCTCACAAAGCGCTGACAAGTCAGCGCACTCCAAAAGCGCGCCGCGCCACCACAAAGAGCTCATCTGAACGCAACACGAATGGTTCGCACTTCAACGACCCGTAAAGATTCAAGACGGCAAACCCCGCGCGCTCGAGCATCCGCCGGATCTCGGCGGCGGTGTAAATCCAATGCTTAGCCAGCCGCGACTCGCTGACGCCGTTGCGCTCAAAAACATATTCGGTGTCGATGCAGCCCTCCGGCGCCAGATACTGCTCTTTGATCGTGAGCAGAATGTCTTCGATCTGATGAGACTCCAGTTCCTTAAACTTGGGGATGGCCGATTCCGCCGCCATTCCGGTTTCGACGATGAAGCGCGCGCCGGGTTTCAAGGCCTGGGCGACACCGTCGAGAAACTTCTCCATGTCCGCATACTCCAGAAATCCGAAGCTGTTGCCAAAACAATAGGCACCGTCATAGATGCTACTGCCTTCGATGCTGCGCATGTCGCCGAGAATGAACTCGAGTCGCGGCGGCAAGTCAGAACCGCTTGCGGTAGCGGGCGGTTGGTCTTTACCGAGGAGATTCATCGATGCCCGAGCCTCTTCAATAAACTCTTCCGAGATATCGACTCCCGTCACGCGATATCCCCGCCGAGCCAGCTCCAGCGACAATCTGCCATTGCCGCACGGCACATCGAGCAAGTGAGATGCGGCGTCGCATTGAAGCGCCTGGACCAGGAAATCTGCTTCGGCTTTTGTGTGCTCCGGCGGAAGAGCTTTCCGCCACAAATCGAGCGCGAGGCCGTGAAAAAAGTTTTCGTACCAGTTGGAGGGAATCGTCATTCAATGAATTCTCAAATTCGATCGCAGTGAGCGAGTACCATTCGGCAAAACTCGATGAACTCTTCTCGCGGAAGATCATTCTTGCAATCGTTTGTTCTCCAGCCACATATTACAAAGTCCGCAGGGCCCGTACCGTCACCCACATGATCGACGGTTGGCAACTTTGCGAACTTCTTTTTATAAGCTCGTCGCCCTTTCTTTGATTCTTCGTTGTTATAAACACTGATTAGGTTCCAATCGAGAGGCTCCCCCGTGTATTCGTCCAAGCCGCCACTCTTAACGATTGCATGGTGGATCGCAATCATATATTTCTCCCGACTTGCCGATGAATTCTCACGCGCGCGATCGCGCTTGACATGCGTCTTTGCCTTGCGGCTGAGCCAGCGCAGATAGGCGTCATCACCGCAGCAGTCTTTCAAAAATGCCGGCAAGGCGTATTTTGTGGATGGCATGTTCGTTTGTTGTTAAGTCTTGTTTCAGACTCTACAGCGCGATCGCTCAACCAGCCTGCGCCAGCAGGCGGCAGAATATAGCCCCTGGCGAGGCGAAGCCGAGCCTGGGGAACCGTCGAACAAGATCAATCGAGCCTGCGAAGCTGGCGACAGAGGCTCAGCTCCATAAATGAGTTTCATCGAAATCAATCCTGTGCGCGCGCAGCAACACCTTGAATTCTTCTTCGAACGAGAGCTTTCGATGATGCTCCTCCTGGTTGCGAATGTACCGTCGCACGCGCTCAACTTGTGACTCGCTCACGGTGAATCCTCCGAATCGAGCTTGCCAGCCGAACCTGCCGGTGGTTTGCCGTTTCGCCCAGCCTGATGACCCCGACTTCAGCTTGCTCAAGAATTCCGAAACAGAGATCGTCGGCCGCAGCTTTGCGAGGATGTGAACATGATCGTTCGTTCCGTTGATTTCAATTGCAGTGCCGCCCAGACCGCGAACTGTACCGCCGAGATACTCGTGGAGTCGAGGACGCAATGTGTTTGTGATTAGTGGCGCGCGCTCCTTCGTGGCATAGACGATGTGGTAGAGGAGATTTGTGTACGACATGTGGGAACCTCTGTCGCCTGCTTCGCAGGCTAATCTGTTTAGGCTTGCGTTTTCCCCAGGCTCGGCTGCGCCTCGCCAGGGGCTAACATTCTACCGCCCGCTGCGCGGACTGGTTGTGTGGTTAGGGCGTGGACGCTTAACGATTCGACTGTTCATTCCGGTCTCTCCAGCGGCGGCAGCACAGCGATAAAATCTTCCGCGAAGCGCCGGCCATAATCTGTAAGCAGCTCATTCACGCGTTCAAGTTTCTTCGCGCGCACAATCAAGCCGGCGTGATGACGCTTCTTCACGCGATAGAAAACCTCCGGGTCGTCGTAAGCGGAAGTGTCCGGATATTCCTGCTTCGCCAGCGAAAGAATAATGCCGGCGTATTCCTTTCGCGGCTTCAATCTCTCGCGGGGCGCGCGGTCACCGGCTACTTCCAGGCGCGCCCATTCACGCCAAAGATTGATGTCTGTCGCAGCTTCCAAAACATCGGCGATGTAGGCGCCACCAACGCGCGCCGCGATTTCCAGGAAGTAGAACTCGCCGTCAGCTTCGCTCTTAATGAACTCTGCGTGCGTTGCGCCGGATTGCAGCCCCATCGCCTTTATCAGACGGCGATTTATCTCTAAAAGACGGCGCTGCTCTGCTGAACCGTGCGCGATTGTTTGCGAGATGTAAGCGCCGCCGCCATGCGCCACCTGCAAGGGCGGCCGGCCATACTTGTTCACGCCGGCGAAAACCACGCGACCTTGATCAACGAGCGAATCGACGTGAAAGACTTCGCCCGAAATGAAACGCGACAGCAGATGGTACGACGCGCGCTCGCGCAAACTCTCGCGCTTATTCAACTCTTCAATAACCGCCCAGGCCTCTTCAGCACTCCCCAGCTTTCGTATCCCGATCGCGGACACATCTGAGCGCGGCTTCAAGACCCACGGCGGCGGCACCCGATTCAGGTAGTCGGCAATCTCATCGTTGTTAATCGCCGGCACGAAATCGGGAACTGTGATACCGGCGTCTCGCGCCTTGACGCTCATCGACAGCTTGTCGCGAAAGGTCTTGGCGGTGACGCTGCTCATTCCCTTTAGGCACAGGTGCTCGCGCGCCAGCGCCGCGATCACCACATCGAATTCTTCGAGTGCGATGATCCGATCGACTTTTCGTCTTTGCGCGATATGGCTCACCAAATCAAGGAACAACTCCACCGGTGAATCGTTCGGAACGGCGAACAAATCAGCCAGGACCTCACGCGGCCAGTCTTCCTCCAGCATCTTCTCTTTGGTAATCAGAGTAACGTCGCAGCCGCGCGCTTGGCATTCGCGCATGAAGTCTCCGCCCTTGAAAAAAGTGGCGAAGCAGATGATGTTAAGTGGTTGTGGTGCCATGACGCGCCGGAAGTTTAGAGTTCAGCCTTTAGGCTGTGGACTTCGACCGGCCAAGCTAAAGCTTGAACTCCGAAACTGCGTCACTATACAACTTTGGTGTCGTTTGATCAGCAGAATCGTGTACACTGGCGCGCGATTTAGAGTGCGTGGGAGCGCAGGCATCCGTGCCTGCGGTTCGCCGGCATCCGTGCCGGCCGAGTTCCCACGATTTATCCGATCTGAAATTTGAGATCTGAAATCAAAGAATGATCTTTCGCGGCCCATACGCCGACGTTGCGATTCCCGAAGTCTCGCTGACTGATTTCATTTTTCAGTCTGCGAACGGGATTCAGGACAAGCCGGCGCTGATCGACGGCCCAACCGGCCGCGCCTGGACCTACGCGCAGCTTGAGGACTCAGTGCGACGCACAGCCGCGAGTCTGGCGAAGAAAGGGTTTAAGAAAGGCGACGTCTTCGGCATCTTCAGCACGAACTGTCCTGAGTACGCGATTGCTTTTCACGCCGTGGCGATGCTCGGCGGTATCAACACTACTTTGAATCCACTCTACACCGCAGAAGAGGCGGCGCAACAATTGAAAGACGCCGGAGCAAAGTTTGTTGTCAGCGCGCCAAAGTTTGCTGACAAGGCTCGCGAGGCCGCGCAAGCTTCGCAGGTTGAAGAGCTATTCGTCTTTGGCCAGGATGCCGGTGCCACTCCATTCGATTCGCTCCTGGAAAGTGACGGCGATGTGCCGCGCATTGAGATCAATCCGCTTGAAGATCTGGTAGCGCTGCCATATTCCAGCGGCACTACGGGTTTGCCGAAAGGTGTGATGCTCACGCACCACAACCTGATCGCGAACATGTGCCAGATGGACGGTCTGGATTACTTTCATCAAGACGACACCCTGCTGTGCGTCTTGCCGCTTTTCCATATTTACGGCCTGGTTGTCGTGCTTAACATGGGTCTGCACCTGGGCGCGACGATCGTTACCATGCCGCGCTTTGATCTCGAACAGTTTCTTGGTTTGATTGAAAAGTACCGCGTCACCCTGTCGCATATCGTGCCGCCGATCGTTTTGCAGCTGGCGCGGAATCCTCTGGTTGGGGAACACGATCTGTCGAGCTTGAAGATGATCTTTTCCGGCGCGGCGCCACTGGGCGAAAGGCTTTCGCGCGAGTGCATGCAACGGATCGGGTGCAGTATTCGCCAGGGTTACGGCATGACGGAAACCAGTCCCGTCACTCACAGCAGCCCCGCCGATCCCGCAAAGATGAAACTTGGATCTGTCGGCCCGCCGGCGCCAAACACTGAGTGCAAGTTGGTCGATCCGGGGACGGGCGGTGAGCTTGGTCCCAATCAGGAAGGCGAGGTCTGGGTGCGGGGGCCACAAATCATGAAAGGCTATCTCAATAACGCGGAGGCAACGGCGGGCACTATCGACGCGGACAGATGGCTGCACACCGGCGACATTGGTTACGCTGACGAAGACGGTCACTTTTTCATTGTCGATCGCGTCAAAGAACTGATTAAGTACAAAGGCTTCCAGGTTGCGCCGGCAGAACTGGAAGCGATTCTGCTGACGCATCCCGCCGTTTCGGACGCGGCGGTAATTCCTTGCGCGGATGATGAAGCCGGGGAAGTTCCGAAAGCTTTTGTGGTAAGGAAAGGCGAAACCACCGCGGAGGCAATCATGGAGTTTGTCGAAGGGCGCGTCGCGCCGCATAAGAGACTTCGCTTCGTCGAGTTCATCGACCAGATTCCGAAAAGCGCGTCCGGAAAGATCCTGCGCCGCGTTCTGGTGGATAAGGAACGCGCGCGGGCAAAGTCGGTGGCGCACTAAGAAGCTTTCACTGAGTCAGATTCAGGGAGCGGTCTCAACCGCGAAGCGGTTATGCAATAAAGCCCAGGGTTACCGCGTTGCGCGGCTACCCTGGGGATTAATTGGTTCGAAAGGGACGCAACCCCGATGGGGTTGCGGCATGTCTTTTCCTGGCCCGTACCCAACGTAGCCGCCAGGCGGCAACGTTGGGTTTTGTTTCAGAACCGCTTCGCGGTTAACTTGCACATTCCGTATTGAGGTTGAATAAATGAGCGCACAAATTTCACCTGACAAAATCTCGCGCGCCGTGCGCGCTTACTTCCTGGCGATTCGGGCGATGGATGCCGATGCCTTTGCTAATACATTCGCCGAGGACGGCACGACCTTCGATCCAGTAGGCACGCCGGGAATCTCCGGTCGCGCTGCCATCGGCGAATTCCTTCAGAACATCTGCAAAAGCTTCAAAACCGTCGGCCTGACCGAAGACTACGTTTTCGTGGCCGGCAACGGCGCGGCCGTGAAGTGGACCGGCCAGGGCACCAGCGCCAGCGGAAAAGAAGTGAAGTTCGAAGGCGTTGATGTCTTTGAAGTGAACGAAGACGGCAAGATTCAAACCGTGCGCGCTTACTGGAATCCGGCGGAGATGATTGCGCAATTATGAAGTTGCAGTTTCTGGTTGCAACGATGAGAGTCGTGAAATTGATCATAGCTGCGCTATGTATGGCGATCGTATTCGAGAGCGATGCGTCCCGAGCGGAGGCGCTTCACAACTATGCAACTCCCGACCGATTATTTGACGAGTACGGGCGAATAAGGTGGGAAGACGAACAGGCTCGCCTCGACAACTTCGCAATTCAAGTAACGAACGAGGCTAAGAATTACATTGTCGAGCACCGAGGTGTTCCCTGGAATCGAGTGATTTGGAGACATGATGGATACGCAGGCGAGTTTAGAATCGTTCTCCAGCCGGCCAGTCGCTCAATTCCGATCCCTTATCCGTTTATGGGGCCGTTCAAGAATGTGCTTACGCGCCACGTTACAAAAAACTGCAAAGCGCGACTTGCCCAAATCAAACGAAGCAAATGGAACTAGGTCTTGACGCTATTTGCTTACCAGTCTAATCTCAGCCTCCACAATAAATTCGATGAAGGTTTCTTTCAAATGTCACAAGTCATGACCGCTGCGCCGGCCTGGACTATCCCTGGATTCCTCGA
>WNFC01006555.1_pt1 | contig 15779 bp, 18 predicted proteins | sample 5400541 | NCBI WGS metagenome assembly WNFC01 (sample SAMN13153342, study PRJNA577476) | soil metagenome | isolation source: 120 cm saprolite under Douglas fir tree site 2 hole 2 replicate 1 | place: USA:California | collected 2015-04-18
CGCCGACCCCGGGGCCGCCCGGGGGCCCGCCAACCTCACCACCGCGGGGTGGAGCAGCCCGGTAGCTCGTCAGGCTCATAACCTGAAGGTCCCAGGTTCAAATCCTGGCCCCGCAACCATCAGACGCCCGAAGCCCAATCCGCTTCGGGCGTCTTGTTGTGCGCGAAATGTCCGCGAAATCGGCGTCCCCCGATGCCGTTTGCGGTTTGACGCCGCGGGCGAAAGCTGCAAGCTTTTGCCGCCGGGGGCGATATCGGGGCGATATCGCTCGCGCGGCAGCCCAAGCGAGAACCGGCCGGGAGGAAACCATGTCGATGCGTGTCGCGGTTCGGCTCGCTGCCGGGTTCTTGGCCGCTGCGGTGACCCTGGGAATTGCCCCAGTCTCGGCCGAGGAGGCGAAGAAGCTCAAGATCGGCGCGATCTTCGACTACAGCGGCCCGTTCGCCGGCGGCGGCTCTGAACTGCACGCGCTCGGCGCCAAGATCATCATCGATCATTTCATCAAACAGGGCGGGGTCGCGGGCTACCAGCTCGAGGCGATCTACGCCGACGCCCAGAGCAAGCCCGATGTCGCGATCAACGAGGCGGTGCGGCTGGTCGAGCATGAGGGCGTCGACATGCTGCTCGGCTTCTATTCCTCGGCCGAATGCGTGCCGGCCGCCGCCAGGGTCGAGCAGCTGAAGAAATTCATGTGGATCACCACCTGCATCTCCTCGGCCGTGCTGGAGAACCGCAACCTGCAATATGTCTTCCGGCCGCAGCCCAACGGCCGCCAGTTCGGCCTCCTGTCGACCGACTTCATCGCCACTTACAGCAAGGAGAAGCTCGGCAAGGACGCCAAGGGGCTCAAGGTCGCGATCATCCACGAGGACGGCGCCTATGGGGTCGACGTCTCGAAGGGCAACGAGGAGGGCGCCAAGAAGGCCGGCTTCGACATCGTCCTGAAGGAGAGCTACTCGACGACCGCGCCCGATTTGTCCTCGCTCGTCACCAAATTGAAGCGGGCGCGGCCGGACGTCATCTTCCACACCGGCTACAACCCCGACATCACGCTGTTCCTGCGCCAGGCCAAGGAGCAGGGCCTGCATTTCAGCGCCCTGGTCGGCCACGGCGCCGGCTACGGCATCTACGACAAGCTGAAGGACGCGCTCGGCAGCGACGTCAACCACTTCTTCAATGTCGACCCGATCTCGATCTGGCTGGTCAACCAGAAGGCGCTCGATCCGAAATTGCTGCCGATGATCAAGCTGGTCGGCGAGGAATACGAGAAGGCCCGCCCCGGGATCGCCGTCAAATCGGCGCATGTCGGGATGGCGGCGAGCAACACCTACCTGTTCATGACCGAGGTGTTGCCGCGGGCGATCCAGCAATATGGCGGGATCAGCGCCGACGCGCTGCGCAAGGCCTCGCTCGATGTCGATATGCCGGAGGGCGGCACGATGCTCGGCTTCGGCGTCAAGTTCGAGCGCGAGGGATCGCCGGCGCCGGGCCAGAACGACCGCGCCCACCCGGTCATCATCCAGTATGTCGACGACAAGCCGGTCGTGGTCTGGCCGAAGAACCTGCAGATCGGCGAACCGGTGCTGCCGTTGCCGGCCAGTTCGCCCTTCGCGATGCGGTGATCGGCCGCGCGCCCGGCGCTGTTTTCTGGTAAAGTCATGCGAAAGGCGGCGATCGGCGCCGCAATGGAAGGAGTGGCACGATGGGCGATATTCTCGGTATCGGCGTCACGCATTATCCCGGCCTGATCCAGCCCGACGAGCAGATGGCCGGCCTGCTCGACCGCACGCTGAACAGCGACCAGGTGCCGGACGAGCTGAAGGACCCGGCGCGCTGGCCGGAGCCGATGCGGCGCGAATGGGCCGACCCGCTGGCCGCCGCGAAGGAGCATCGCGAGCGGCTGGTCGGCGGCTTCCGCAAGGTGCGTGAGGCATTGGACGCCTTCGACCCCGATTTCGTGCTGATCTGGGGCGACGACCAGTATGAGAATTTCCGCGAGGACGGGGTGCCGTCCTTCTGCGTCTTCGCGCTCGACAGCGTCGATTCCCGGCCCTATGCGCGGCCCGGCCGCTCGAACGCCAATGTCTGGGGCGAGGGCGCCGACACGGTGATTCATACCAAGGGCCATTACGCCGCCGCCTCGACCTTGGCGGCGAACCTGATCAAGGCCGATTACGACGTCAGCTATGCCTATCGCATGCGGTATGAAAACGGCCTGCCGCATGCCTTCATCAACACGATCCTCTATCTCGATTACGACCGGAAGGGCTTCCCCTACCCGGTCGTGCCGTTCCATGTGAACTGCTACGGCTCCTCGGTCATCGCCAAGCGCGGCAGCACGGCGCATCTGACCGGCGAGGCCGATCCGAACCTGGTCGACCCGCCCGGCCCCAACCCGGGGCGCTGCTTCGATGTCGGCGGCGCGGTGGCGCGGGCCCTGGCCGACAGCCCGTGGCGGGTGGCGCTGGTCGCCTCGTCGAGCTGGTCGCACGCCTTCCTGACCCCGAAAAACCATTACCTCTATCCCGACAATGCCAGCGACCGGGCGCGCTTTGACGAGCTGTCCTCCGGGAAGCTCGCGCGCTGGCGCGAGCTCAGCACCGAGCAGATCGAGGACGCCGGCCAGCAGGAATTCCTGAACTGGGTGTGCCTCGGCGGCGCGATGCATGCGCTGAAGCGCGAGCCGGAAATCGTCGACTATGTCGAGAGCTACATTTTCAACTCCGACAAGTGCTTCGCGCTGTTCCGGCCGTAGCGCGGCTGACGGCTGAGTGAGCGAAGCGATCGTCGGGCGCGCGGCGGCTCCGGGTCGGCCGGGGCCGCTGCCGCATCTAAAAGGGCCGCGCGTCTTTCTCGATTACGATCAGGCGGAGCTCGACGCCGCCTATGATCAGAGCGCTTATCAACCCAACATCCAACAGCTGAGAGACCGCTGGGCGAGCAGCAGCGAGCGGACCCGCGCCCGCATCGGCGCGCCGTTGCGGCTTCCCTATGGCCCGAGCGCGATCGAACAGCTCGACATGTTCCGCACCGAGCGCGATGCCGCCCCCATTTTCGTCTTCATCCATGGCGGCGCATGGCGCGCGGGCCTGGCCAAGACCTATTCGGCGCCGGCCGAGATGTTCATCCGCGCCGGGGCGCATTACGTCGTGCCCGATTTTGTCTGGGTGCAGGATGCCGCGGGCAGCCTGTTTCCGATGGCCGATCAGGTGTGCCGCGCGATCGCCTGGGTCCACCGGAATGCGGCGAGCTTCGGCGGCGACCCCGACCGCCTCTATGTCGGCGGCCATTCCTCGGGCGCCCATCTCGCCGCGGTGGCATTGACCACCGATTGGCCGAACCGGTTCGACCTGCCCGCGGACATCATCAAGGGCGGGCTGTGCAGCAGCGGCATGTACGATCTCGCGCCGGTGCGCCTGTCGCACCGCAACTCTTATGTGAAATTCACCGATGAGATGGTCACGGCGCTGAGCCCCGAGCGCCATATCGGCCGGCTGCATGCCCCACTGATCGTCGCCTACGGCACCTATGAGACGCCGGAATTCCAGCGCCAGGCGCGCGACTTCGCCGCCGCGGTGCGCGCGGCGGGAAAGCCGGTCGAGCTGCTGGCCGGCGAGAACTACAGCCACATGGAATTGCCCGAGACGCTGTGCAACCCGTACGGCCTGCTCGGCAGCGCCGTGCTCGAGCAGATGGGTCTCGCGCGCTGCTGACGGCAGCCTATTCGATCCACGCGCGGTTAACGGCCCGGCCACGGCAGGGGAGGCGAACGATGCCGTCCTGCCCGGCGTTCGTCTTTACGGGCGCGGATCGCAGGGAGAAATCACATGGCCATCGACCAGGACATCACCGAACGCCCGCCGACCTCGAGCGCGGCGACCGGGGAAACCGAACCGGAAGTGGTCGCCGCCGTTTCCTCGGCCGAGGGCAGGCCCGATTTGCCCTTGTCGTTCCGCAGCGGCATCGGTCTGGGTCATCTACGCGCGTTGCTGCTGCTCGGCGCGGGGCTCGCGCTCGGCTATGGCGTCAGCCGCTGGCTGTTGCGGAGCCGCTGACCGCGCCTACGCAACGACGATATCGGTCTGCGAGAAATCGTCGCCCTTGAACAGCAGCGGCACGGCGAGCGTGCGGGCGCAGGCATAGGCAAAGCAGTCGCCCATATTGAGCCGCGCCGGATGCCGCCCGCGGCCATAGCGGTCGAAGGCATCCATAGCGGCACGCCCGATCTCGGGTGACGATTTCGGCCCGTGCCGCGACCAGGAATTGATCCACCGCAGCTTCCGCATTGGTAACAGACACGTTGCGGATGCGCGCAATCGCCAGCACTGTTTCATAGACAGCTATTGGCGATGTGTAGGTGCGTTGCGACTGATCGACACGTGCTGCGAGCGCTGGCTCATCAATTTCCCGCGCAAGGATCGCGATGATCGCGGAGGCGTCGAGAAACATTAGAAATCGCCGGACAGCTCGTCAAAAAACGCCTTGTCGGCAGGCAGACCGCCCGGCTTGGATATCGAATCCAGCCAATCCTGAATTGGTTTTATTCGCTCGCTCAGCGGGAGCGTTTGCTGCTCCCGCTCGTATTCTTTCTCGACCGCTTCGCGGACCGTTGCAGTCAGGCTTTTGCCCTTCAACTTGGCGAGTTTTCGGACCGCCTGGTCGGTCGCCTCATCCCTGACATGGAATGCCATCTTGTCCCGGATCTAGATCGTTGCGTGCCGAAATCTAGATTGGGTGGATAGCCGCCTGGCGTCAAGGTTGAGGCCCGAAAGGGAGAGCCTGCCGGCTCAGCGCGAACGGTAACCGGTGTCGTAGCGCTGATCCTGGACCGATTGCTCACGGCCCCGCTTGTTGGCTTCGTGCCGGCCGATCAGGCAGCCGGCTCCGGCCCCGAGCAGACCGTGATGCCCGGCAGAATGGCCGGCAATGCCGCCAACCACCGCACCCTTGAGACAGCCGGCGGCCTGCGCCGTGCCGGCCGAGAGGCTGCCTGCCGCCAACACCAATGCCGCAGCGATTACCAGCGATTTCATCGGATCCTCTCCTGCTTTGCCGCCACCCGGCGCGCGCTTTCCTGTCGGGATCAACAGCGGCGATCGCCCTTGATGCCAGTTTTCGCGCTAGAAGCGGCGCCGGCGCCGGGCGATGCGCCGCAGGGGCGAGTGCCCGTTCTCGCAACCCCTCTTGGTGTTGGCGCGGGCCGCGGTTAGTGTCGGCGGCTCTCACCCCGCAGCCGGGAGGATTCCCCATGGCGTTCCGCAACATCCAGACCGAGATGGCGACCTATATCGGCCACAACCGCGATCGCGGCGAAGCCTATTACGCGCGCCCCGCCGGCAACGGGCCGTTTCCCGGCGTCGTCGTGATCCATCACATGCCGGGCTGGGACGAATGGACCTGCGAGGTCGCCCGCAAATTCGCCCATCACGGCTATGCCGCGGTCGCGCCGAGCCTCTATTTCCGGGTCGGCGACGGCGCCGATGAGCAGGTCGTCGCCAAGGTGCGCGGCGAGGGCGGCAACCCCGACGATCAGATCATCGGCGATGTCGCCGGCGCGGTCGCGTTCCTGCGCGAGCAGTCGCACGCCAATGGCAAGGTCGGCGTGATCGGCTTCTGCTCGGGCGGTCGCGAGACCTATCTCTGCGCCTGCCGGCTCGGCAGCAGCATCGACGCGGCGGTCGATTGCTGGGGCGGCAATGTCGCGGCCGACAAATCGCAGCTGACGGAGAAGAAGCCGGTCTCTCCGATCGATCTGACCGAAGGGATCAAATGCCCGATCATGGGGCTGTTCGGCAACGACGACCCGAACCCCAATGTCGAGCAGGTCAACAAGACCGAGGAAGCGTTGAAGCGCTATGGCAAGACCTACGAGTTCCATCGCTATGACGGCGCCGGCCACGCCTTCTTTGCCCATTACCGGCCCCTCTACCGGGTCGAGCCGGCGATCGACGGCTGGAACAAGGTCTTCGCGTTCTTCGGCAAGAACCTGAGCAGGTAGGATCCGGTCCGCAGCGCGTGCCCGCCTTCCCGTTGCCTCGGCGGGGAGGCGGGCTCGCGGGCGATACGCGCATTGTACGCGGCCCGAATTTTGCTACCGTCGCGCATGGCCGCTCGGCGATCACGTTCTGCCGGAGCGCCGGCTGATGCACCGAACAACAGGGATCGGCTCGGAGCCGTTCTGAGCCGAAACGCCGCTATTGGAGAGGCGACAATTGGCACCGAAATCGAGTTGAAACTGGCCGTTCGAGCCGGTGATCTGCCGGCCTTGGAGCGCGCGCTGGCGGCCCGGGCGGCGGGCAGCCTCGGTCCGCCGGCTGAGCTCGTCAGCACCTATTTCGACACGCCCGATCATGCGCTGGCGCGCCAGGGGCTGACATTGCGGGTGCGCGAGCGCGATGGGCATTTCGTGCAGACCGTCAAATCGGGCTCGGCAGGACCCGGCGAGGGCGGGGCGCTGGTGCGCGGCGAGTGGGAGGACGCGATCGGCGGGGCGGTGCCCGACCCGCAGGCGGCTGAAAGCGGCCGATTTATCGCCGGCGATGTCGGTGACCGGCTGATGCCATTGTTCCGCACCGAGGTCGACCGCCGGACCATCGAATTGTCGCCGGATACCGGGACATCCATCGAGGCGGCGATCGACCGGGGCCGGATCCGCGCCAACGGCAAGGGCGCGACCGAGCGGATCAGCGAAATCGAGCTCGAGCTGAAGAGCGGTTCGCCGACGGCGCTGTACGATGTCGCCTTGGACCTGCTTGCCGTCGCGCCGGTGCGGTTGGAGTGGCGCAGCAAGGCCGAGCGCGGCTACCAGCTGGCCGGCGGTGCGCCGGACGCGCCCGCAGCGGCGCATTCCGTGCCTCTCGTGCTCGATCCGGCGCTGAGCGGCGACGCCGCATTGCAGCGGATCGGCCTCGCCTGCCTCGACCAGATACGGCGCAACGAGGCCGCGGTGATGGCCGGGCTCGGCGATGGCATCCACCAGATGCGCGTCGCGGTGCGCCGGCTGCGCGCAATCCTGTCGACCTTTGGCAAGCTGTTGCCGGAGGGCGAGCGGCGCTGGGCCTCGGAGGAACTGCGCTGGCTCGCCGATGCGCTCGGCCCGGCCCGCAATCTCGATGTGTTCGAGACTTCCCTGCTGGCTCCGGCGCAGCGGGCGCTTAAGGATGACAGCGCCCTCGAAAAGCTCATAGCGGCGGCGGAGCGGCAGCGCCGCGCCGCCTACCGCAAGGCGGCCCGAGCGATCCGCTCGACCCGCTACACCGGCCTGATGCTGCGCCTGTTGCGCTGGTTTGAAAGCTGCGGCTGGCGCGAGGGCGACGGTGCCGCGGGTCTCGGCCGGCCGATCGACGCGATCGCGGCGCGCGTGCTCCGTAACCGGCGGCGGGTCGCGAGAAGGCGCAGCAAGGGCTTTGCCGGCCAATCGGCCGAGCAGCGCCACCGCTTGCGCATCGCGTTGAAGAAGCTGCGCTATGGCGCGGAACTGCTCGCCAGCCTGTATGAGGAGAACGCGGTCGAGCGCTTCGTCAAGCGGGTGAAGCGGCTGCAGGACGATCTGGGCCTGGCCAACGATATCCGCGTCGGCCACGACATCCTCGCCGAGCTGGCGCCCTCCGCCACCCGGAACGGCGCGATCGCCGAGGCCGGCCAACGGGTGCTCGACTGGCACGAGCATCGGCTGGCGCACAGCGAGCCGAAATTGCGCAGGCATTTGCATCGGCTGTTCGAGACCGAGCCGTTCTGGCGCCACTGACCGCCGCGGCCGCAAAAAGGAAGCCGACGGCCACAAATTTATGGCAACGCCGCTCCACCTTCGGTAAAGCGCGGCATCACCTCGCGGGCGAACAGCCGCATCGATGCGAGCGCCGCCGGGAACGCCATCGTGTTGAAATTGACCTGCAGCGAGGCGTGCTCGAACGCGCCGAATTCGCGTTGCAGCCGCATAATCGTCGCGGCGATCTCCTCGGGCGAGCCGATCCAGGCGCCGCCCGAGGCGATCTGCTCGGCGGCGTTGGAGGCGCGCAGCGCGGCGATCACCTTGTCGTAGCCGGGGTAATCGGCCGAGCTGCGGCCGTCGAGCCAATCCGAGGCGGCCTCGACCAGCGAGTGCAGATAGGCGTCGACCAGCGGCGAGACGAACGCGCGGGCCCGCTCGCCGTCCGGCTCGCAATACAGGTGAAAGGCGATCATCACCTCGCCCTGGCCGGGATGCCCGGCCATCTGCCACGCGCTGCGATAGGCGGCGAGCAGCGGCCGCATCTTGTCGGCGACCAGGGCGATTGCCATGACCGAATAGCCCATCCGCCCGGCGAATTCGAACGAGTCCGGGGTGTTCAGCGCGGCGACATAGAATTTGGGGCGCGGGCGCTGGGTCGGCCGCGGCAGCGAGGTCGTGTTCTCGATCACATGAAATTGGCCGCGATGGGTCACGTTCTCGCGGCTCAGCAGCAGATCGACCTGCTCGATCCCCTCGCGGAAGCGGGCCACCGACTCGTCGGGCGAACGGCCGAACCGGCGAAACTCGTGCGGCAGAAAGGCGCGCGCGAAGCCGACATCGAGCCGCCCCCGGCTCAACGCGTCGAGCATCGCGATCTCGCCGGCCAGCTTCAGCGGGTGGTTGAAGGCCGGCAACACCGCGCCGGTGACGAGCCGCGCCTGTCGCGTCCGCTGCGCCGCCGCCGCGAGAAACACGATCGGGTTTGGGCTGTAGCCGCCGTAATAATGAAAATAATGCTCGACGATGCGGATATGGCTGAAGCCGAGCCGGTCGGCTTCCTCGGCCAGGTCGAGCGCCTCCTGGAAATAGGCCTCAGCCGATTTCTCCTCGGGCCGGACATCGGGGAAAAACTGCACGCCGAATTGCATGAATTGAACTCCGCCGACCAAACCGCGGTGCCGCTCAGGGTAACATTTCGCGCCGCCGCCCACCTCCCCCATCGTCCCGTGGGCCTTTAGCCCACGGACTTGATCCGTGGGGAAAGCCGGGACCCACCGCGCCGCCGTCTGTGCGCCTGAGCTTTATGACGCCCGTGGAGACAGGGTAGCGAACCGTCCGGATCGCGCAGTTGCGAATCAGCCCCTGGCCGGCGCGCAGGCCCGGATCGCCGCCTCGAACCGGGCCTTGGCGCCGGCGCCGCGGGCGAACGGGCTGAGGATCGGCAGCTCGATGCCTGACCGCCGGTAGTCCTCGATCCGCGCGCGGCATTCGTCGGGCGTGCCGGCGATGCTGGTCGCGTCGATCATCGCATCGCTGACCGCCCGCTCCGCCGCTTGCCGGTCGCCGCGCGACCAGGCCGCGGCGATCGCCGCGGCTTCCTCGGCAAAAGCGTGCTCGGCCATCATGCGGTTGTAGCGGGGAAAGAACCCGGCATAGAAGGCGAGCCCCGGGCGCAGCGCGTCGAGCGCCGCCTCCCGCGTCTCCCCCACCGCCGTCGGCAACAGCGTCGTGACGGCGATCCGGCCGGGATCGCGGCCGGCGCGCGCCGCGCCAACAGCGAGCCGCTCCCGAACCTGGGCGGCCGTCGCTACTGTGCTGCGCGTCAGGATGATCCCGTCGGCGATCTCGCCGCACAGCTCGGTCATCTTCGGGAACACCGCCGACAAGTAGATCGGGATGTCCGGCCGCCGCGGCGTGAACCACAGATCGAAGCCCTCGCTGCGGATCGTCTCGCCCTCGAAGCGGACATGGCCGTCGCGCAGCAGGTCGCGGATCACCGCGACGCATTCCCGCACCCGGGTCAGCGGCTTCGTATACGCCACCCCGTGCTCGGCCTCGACCTGCACCTTGTGGCTCGATCCGAGGCCGAGAATGAAGCGGCCGGCCGAAAGATCGTCGACCGAGGCGGCGGCCATCGCGATCGTCGGCGCGGTGCGGACGAAGACGCTGCTGATCGCGGTCCCGAGCAGGATGCGCGATGTCTGCGTGGCGCAGGCCGCCAGCACCGCGAACTGGTCGCCGCCATGCCCTTCGGCGACCCAGGCCGATTCATAGCCGAGCGTCTCGGCGAGCTTGACGCAGTCGACGATTTCGGCGGGGCTGGGCCCGCCGGAGAAGGCGATGCCGATCCGGCTCATCTCTCTCCACGCCTATGCTGACCGGTCGCGCGGCCGTGCCGCGGTCCGCAACGAAACCAATCCAAAACCTACCGGCGAAGATCGGCGGCGTCACTCCTCTGAGGAACAGCAAGCCTCGGCCTCCGGCACCCAGCGTCCGGTCGGCGCGACCGCGCCGGATGCGCCATAGCGGTCGTGGTGGCGCACCCAGTCGCTCAGATTGCCCCTCGGGCCGGTCTCGTCGCGGCCCTTCGGCACGATGTCGAGATACCGATAGGTGCCGAGAAAATCCTCCCCGCCCCGCCCGTAGGACGAATAGGTGTGGAACACCTCGCCGTTGGCGTCCTTGGTGAAGACGCTGCGGCCCGACATCTCGTCGATCGGGACCTTGCCTCTTGCGTAGTTGTAATAGCCCTCGCCCGCGGCGATCTCCTGCGGCGTGAACGACACGTTGAAGTCGTAGTTGAAGTCGTTGCCATGGGACGACAGCCATTTGAGATGCCAGCCCATGCGCTTCCGGAACGGCTCGATCTCGGCGAGCGGCGCGCGCGACACCGCGACATAGCCGACGTCGCGCTGCGCCAGATGGACGAGGATGCCGTCGACATGGTCGAGCTCGAACGAGCAGCCGACGCAGCCCTCGCTCCAGCCCGGGCCGAGCATGAAATGCTTGACGATCAGCTGGCTATGTCCGGCGAACAGATCGGCCAGGGTTTCCTTGCCGTCCGGTCCGTCGAAGACATACGGCTTCTCGACCTTGACCCAGGGCAGCGCGCGCCGCTTGGCGCTGAGCTGGTCGCGCAATCGGGTGAATTCCTTTTCCCTGGCGAGCAGTTCTTTCCGCGCGGCGATCCATTGGTCGCGAGTAACCATTTGATGCTGCGTCATTTCTGTTCCTCCTGGTAGCGTTGCACTTCGGGTTACGAGGTCGGCGCGGCGGCGTGCGCCGCCTTCCTTCTCAGCGATTGGCGGAAACAGCCGCGAGGTATTCGGCGAAGCGCTCCAGGCAGCTCGTCCAGCCGCGCCGATGGCCATCGCGCGCCGCGACCGTCTCGAACACCGCCTGGTGCAGGGTCAGCCTGGTTCGGCCGCCGATCGCGGCGAATGTCACCGTGATCACCATCTCGTGGCCGGGATTGCCGTCCGAATCTTCCCAGGCAAAGGTGAAGACCAGCCGCTCGGGAATGACGACCTCGCGATAGACGCCGCGCCGGCAGTGCCGGGTGCCCTCGGGCGAGCGCATGCAGGCGCGGTAGGCGCCGCCGGGCCGGACATCCATCTCGCAGGAGATCGTCGTGAAGCCCTGCGGCCCCCACCACAGGGCCGCCTGCGCGGGATCGGTCCAGCCCGCGAACACCAATTCGCGCGGCGCATCGAACACGCGGGTGACGGTGAGCTCCAGTTCCCGCGTGTCCACGGCAGCGCTATCGCTTGCGCCCATTCTTTTCCCTCGTTTTGAACTCGCTCAGATACTCGTCCAACCGGTCGAAACTCTCTTCCCAGAACCGGCGGTAGTGCTCGATCCAGTCGGCGGCGTCCTTCAGCGGCGCCGCCTCGAGCCGGCACGGCCGCCACTGCGCTTCGCGGCCGCGCGCGATCAGGCCGGCGTGCTGCAGCACCTTCAGGTGCTTCGAGACAGCCGGAAGGCTCATCGCAAACGGTTCGGCCAGTTCGGTGACGGTCGCCTCGCCGGCGGCGAGCCGCGCCAGGATCGCCCGCCGCGTCGGATCGGCGAGTGCCGACAATGTCGTGCTGAGGGGATCGGGCATTCGTACTATACCGATCAGTTAATTAACTTATCGGCTAAATACCGCGCCTCCAAGCCCCTGTCAAGAGCGCCCAACCGTCAGGGAAGCGGCACTTACGAAGCATCGCGCCGCGGCTGGCGCGCCAACAGCACCGCCAGCGTGCTCGCCACCGCCAAGGCGGCAAAGCCTTCGAGCGACAGCCGGTAATCGCCGCTCCAATCCCTGAGCGCGCCCGATAAGAGCGGCCCCGCGGCCTGCGCCAACACCTGCGCCGACAAGGCGATGCCGCGGATCGCGCCGAAATGGGCGCGGCCGAAATAATCGGCCCAGGCGATCGGCAACAGGGTCAGCAGCGCGCCGATGCCGAAGCCGAAGATCGCTCCCGCCAGATAGCCTTGCGCCGCCGAGCCGATGCCGAGCATCGCGGCGGTGCCGGCGGCCATCGTCATGCCGGCGAAAGCCAGCGGGTAGCGGATCGGCAGACGCCGCGGCAATACCCCGCAGGCGACGCTCGCCGCCGCCGACATCAGCGAGAAGGTGCTGACGATCATCGCCGCGGTCGTCGCATCGATGCCGCGCTCGATCAGGTAGGGCGCCTGGTGCAGGCTGACCCCGGCCTGCACCGGAAACAGCAATACGGCATAGAGCAGCAGGAGCCAGAAGGCCGGGGTGCGCAAGGCCTGACGGCGCGAGAAGGCGGGCTCGGGGACCGGCATCGTGGCGAGCATCGTCGCAACATGGCCGTCGGCCGCGCGTTGTCCGTCCGGGTGCAGCCCGAGGTCTTCCGGCCGGCGCACCAGGAGCAGCCAGGTCGGCACAAAACCGACCGCCAGGGTCACCGCGCCGATCGCCAGCCAGCCGGTGCGCCAGCCCTGCTGCAAGATCGCCAGCTGGGCGATCAGCGGCATCGCGACGAGCCCGGCCTGCTGCGCCAGGGTCGCCACCGAGGTCGCGAAGGCGCGCCGCCGCACAAACCAGTTCGACAGCGCGCCATAGATGCCGAGATCGAACGACCCGGTCAGCGAGAGCAACAGCAGCAACACGCCGTTGACCAGCACCGCCATGCACAGCACGAGCCGCGAGCCGCGCCGGTCCAACAGCGGCCCGATCAATGGCGCCGCGATCGCCGCGAGCAGGCCGCCGAGCGACACCGCGCCGGACAAGGCCGTGCGCGACCAGCCGAACTCCCCGGTCAGCGGCGCGACAAAGATCGACAGGGTCGCGACCGCCGGCCCCTGCCGCGCAAACCCGGCGCAGCACAGGCAGCCCAGCACCACCCAGCCGTAGAACACCGACAGCCGCGCGGCGAGCAGCCGCGGCACCAGCGGCGGCAGGGTCGCGGCGGGTGCGGGTGGTGACGCGCGCATGCCGCCATTGTGGCGTGAACGGTCGCGCTTACGTTATCGAATCGGCGAATGCGATCGCCGCGTCGCAGCAGGCACCGAAATGAAGTTCGGATGCATAGGCGCAAGATGTAGTGGGAAGATTCGACTCACACCCCATTTAGCGGTATAGGACGGGGCGGGATGGCTGTCCCGACCCCTACGCCTCGCGGCCTGTCAGAGCCGACGCGAGACGCAAAACCCCATTGAGGCGATTCGGCTCCGCCCCGAAGGCGAGCCGATGCCGAAAAGCACGATCACGCTCGAATGGGAAGGCGTACTGCGCCTTCAAGCCATCGATGTTGAACCCCCTAAGATTGCGCGACACCCCGAGTTGATCGGCTTGCCTCCGAACGTGATTTTGTCACCGGGCGGCACTCCTCTTCCTGCCGAGTTGATCGTGACTCCAATGCAGGCGGCGACGCTTCTCGGCTGGCTGATGCAACTGCGCGACGATGGCGAGATTCCACCGCTGCCGGTTCCTCGCCTGACGCCACTCCGCCGGCAATGACGTATTCGATATCCCAGCGTGCCGGCGGCAACCGTTTCATGGTCTCTCGCTCGCTCCGCGCGCTCGGCGCTTTGATGCTGCCCGCTTGTGCGGCCTCGGCGTATGCGGCTTTGGCGGCGGCGTGGTCGGTTTCTTTCCGTGCGGCTTTGGCGGGGTATGCAGCAGCCGCCGTAAGCCGCGTTCCATCCGCTCAGCCGCTTCGTCGCTCAGTGGCTCTCGGTAGTCGCGTCGCTCATCGCTCGTGTGGCGGAGGGTAGCATGGCCAGTTGGCGCAAGGAACTGAAGGAGCTAACGCGTCGACTGCCGGAGGTTGGGGCCGAGAGCGCCGCAATGGCCGACGCAATGGGTGAAAAAGAAACCGATCGAGGCTGCGCGTTGATTACCGGATCGATCGCTGAGAATGCATTAGAGGCCATTCTCCAAACAGGCACGGTCTCACTCAGCAAGACAAGGCGCGACGAGTTGTTCGGTATAGACGGAGTGATGGGTTCGTTTTCAGCGAAGATTAAAGTTGCTTTCGCTTTTGGTCTGATAGATGCCGAGTTAAGGGACCAATTTGACAGGCTGCGCGAGATACGAAATGCATTCGCTCACGCTAAGGTCGCCATCAATTTCAACACCCCGGCGGTGCGCCACTCATGTGTCGGATTGTTGAAATCAAGAGACGACAAGAGGATCGAACCGCGCAATCTGTACGTGAACACCACATTGCTGCTTATGCTTGCCGGCAGCCTCGCGGTCCGACGAGAACGCACATCGATGTTTCCCGCGCCTATTTCCTACGACGAAGCGCTAGCATTTTTCGAAAAATGGTTTCGACAATTTCAGCAGCAAATTCAGCAGAATCTTCCCGAGGCGAATAAAGCGACAACTCCCGAAGGCCCGCCTCAATCATCTGCGGGGTGACCTCGAATTCCGGCTCTTTGTCGCATTCGCAACGCACGCTCGGATTCTGTTCGCGTTTTAGCGCACGGTCAAGCATAGTTCCGATTTTGTTTCTTGACAAACCCGTATCGTAATGTTATAAGATTCGCACGATGGCAAATGGCTATCCGGATTGATCGTTCTCCCGTCGGCCCTAACCGGGGCCGGCGACGACCCGCGCAAGTTGCGCGGGTCTCCAACCGGTTCGGTCCAAGCCCGCCCTGTTCCTGGCCAGAGGAATCAGATCAGGCGGACTGGCAGTGGGACCGGCTGGTTGGGGGCGAACATCTCTCCGCGCCAGATGCCGTCGTCAGGCTGTCGGTCTCGCGCTGAGGGAGCAATCCCGATGCTCGGGTCGCGCCAGCCCAGCCCCTCGGCACGGCGTCGCAGCGTCATGGTCGACCGCGCCGGCCGGCGGGTGGTCATTCTTCGCCGACGACACGAGATGTGGGGGAAACCAACGCTGGCTGCAGCCGCCATACCGAGATGCTGATGCCCGTGCCCGAAACCGGCTAATCTAAAGCGAGAGCATCAGCCGGAAAGGCAGACACGATGGGCGAATTCGCGCTGGGTCAGCCGGTGCCGCGTTTCGAGGATCCGCGGCTGTTGCGCGGCGGCGGCCGCTATGTCGACGACATGGTGGTGCCGCGCATGGTGTTCGGCCATGTCCTGCGCTCGCCCCACGCGCATGCCCGGATCCGCGCGATCGACGTTGCGGCCGCGAAAGCCGCGCCCGGCGTCCTGGCGGTATTGACCGGCGCCGATTGGCAAGCCTTCGGGTGGGGCGACCTGCCGGCGGCGGGCGGCATGAAGCGGCCGGGCGGCCAGCCATCCTACAAGCCGCGCTTCCCGGCCTTGGTCATGGACCGGGTGCGCTGGGCCGGCGATTACCTCGCCTTTATCGTCGCCGAGACCAAGCATCAGGCGGCCGACGCCGCCGAATTGATCGAGGTCGAATACGAGCCCCTGCCCTCGGTCGTCTCGAATGAGGGCGCGCTCATGCCCGGCGCGCCGCGTGTCTGGGACGACTGCGCCGACAATATCTGCTTTGTGCATGAGGTCGGCGACAAGGCGGCGGTCGAGGCCGCCTTCGCCGCCGCCGACCACATCGTCAAGCGCCGGTTCGTCATCAACCGCGTCACCGCCGCGGCGATGGAGCCGCGCGGC
>WNFC01004355.1_pt1 | contig 15778 bp, 18 predicted proteins | sample 5400541 | NCBI WGS metagenome assembly WNFC01 (sample SAMN13153342, study PRJNA577476) | soil metagenome | isolation source: 120 cm saprolite under Douglas fir tree site 2 hole 2 replicate 1 | place: USA:California | collected 2015-04-18
GCTGGGGCGTCCAACAGGTCAACGATGGGCAGCCCGGCGCGGTGGCGGCTTAGTGGTGCGACTCCCGTGCAGGTGCGGTGAGCTGGTTGGGGTCACGGGGGCGTTTGGGGTTGGCCGTCATCATTACCTTTCAACAGCCGGTTAATTGTACCGATCAGGTGGATATCCTCTTTCACCCCATCTTCCGAACGGGCGGCCCGCCCGAAATATGCATCCAACAACCGGCGCACTACAGTCTGACGCTCTTCCTCTAGGTCCGAATCATTGCCCATGGCTCAGTCCCCCTGTTGCCGCCTGCAGTATAGCACAGACGCCCTTCGCCTTCGGCATCTTGGCGACGTCATGCGGGGGGATTGAACCGCGGCGAGCCTGATCCGGCGATCGTGCCACGACGCAAGCGCGCCAAGGTTTACAGGATTGTGCCCCCACTACCGGCTGATTCGGAGACGCATCATGTTGAACGATCTTAAATGCAATTACTGCTTTGGCACCGGCCAAAAAGTCGAAATGAGGTCGGTCAAGTTTGGCGAAAAACTGCCGCCCTATGAGCCGTGCTCGAGCTGCGGCGGCACCGGCATCGCGCCCAAACCGGTCAAAGTCTATCGCAGGAAATCCATGCGGCGCATCGTCTGACAAGGAAAAACCCGCCGGGCGGGACCGGCGGGCTTCCTTCAATCCAATTCAATCATGCCGCCGGATTAAGGGCCTCCAGCGTATCCTCGATTGAGGTAAGGGCCGCAACAGAAAGATCGCCAAGCAAGAAGTTGATGTCGTCCACGTCCCGCAAGATATAGGCCAACAGTTCGCGAACACCTGCCATCGATGTGGGCGGCGTCGATAGCAGTTCCTCCCACGCTTCCGTGTCGGCATCACCGGCAGAATCTCTAACCCCGCTCTGCATCGCCCATAACCGTTTGGTTGCGCTCGATCGCCGCTTCCAAAGCGGCATGCGCCCGCGTTCTTACTCGCTCGCTGCTGTGGTTATAGGCGTCGATTTGTTCGTGGCTGTACGCGACAACGGGCCGGCCGCTGTCGGCTATGGCGACAAATGGGCAAAGACCCGACCCTTCGTTTATTAAAATTTCCTGTCGCCGCGAGATATCGAGACAAGCTTTGAAGAGCGCATCTGCCGTTGTGCGGTGGGCCTCGATAAGCGCGAAGATCGGATCGTCGGCAGCACGTGCCGGCGGGATTGCCAGCGCGAGCGCTGTGCTACCGGCAGCAATGCCGGCGGCGGTGGATAGGAAGCGCCGTCGCGTCTGATCGACGGGCGTGTTTAATGGTGGCGTGCTATACACGCGATCAGCCTTGGTCATTTGGATTGCGTCCTTTGTGGCTCGGGTTAGAGCCGGGGCACGGTGTTGCAAGCACCGCCCCGGCTTGCTATAAATGTAATGACAGATATCATAAAGGTCAATACATTTATGGGACGCCCTCCAGGCAGGATTCAAAGTACGCCCTTTCAGATGCGGGCATCACCGGAATTTCTTAAAGCTGTCGACAAGTGGCGGGCGAAGCAGGAAGACAAGCCGTCGCGGGCGGAGGCAATCCGTCGCCTGGTCGAGCTGGCGCTGACGCTGAAGGCGAAGGGAAAATAACGAGAGAGGGAGCAATGGGCCAAATGCTGCACTTGCTCTTCGATTGGGAATATCCGCACTGGATGATGATGGCCGGAGCCATCCTTGTGGCGGCCGGGTTTATCGGTCTTGCATTTCATCGAAACAGGAACGGGCCGGTCAACGAGTCGGGCCGGGCACGGGAATACGCCCCAACCGAACGGCTAGAGGCTATGCGGGAATCTGCATCCGCATCGGCTGACAGCCAGCGGAAGGCGAAGGGGAAATGAGTGTGCGGTTCCCGAATTAACTCAAAACACGGCCATTCAGCTTAACGAGCGAGTTTCGTTGCGGCCCGTCATAGATGCATTAGCGTCCCGGATTGTCGCGGCTGAGACTGGCCGAAATTGCCCCCCATCCCCATCGGTCAGAAGCTCGACAAGAGGCCGCCGGAACGCCCCACAATCACCCGGCGGCCTCGCTTGCTAGTCGGGCTTGTCATGACGCAGGAGCGCCTTTGGATTTTTGTCTCTGCGGTCGCGTTGGTTGTCGTGGCGGCAGCTTGGCTTGGGTTCTTGTTCGCTTATGCAGATCTAGTTTTCAGGCACTAGCGGTTCGAAGCTGGCTGTAGAGCTGGGGCTAAAGGCGAAGCGGAAAAGAGCGTCATTTTTAATTGCCCTCGCTGCATAATTGCGGGATGATGCCGTTTTCGAGGCTTTGATTTATATGAGCAAATCCACCTTGTTTGGAGTCGGCTTCGCTGCCGGCGCCGTTCTGGCAGTTGTCTCTACGTCGCTGTTGAATCGCGAACCTGTGTCCTCGGCGATGACAACAGCAAAGCTGACGATGCAGAAGGCGACGTCGTCTCTGTCCGACACGTTCGCGACGGTCAGAAGGACCGTAACCTTTCAGGGCAACCAATCTAATGGAGCCGTCAGATCGCCGGGATTGGTTTCTCCGGCCCCTGCACTCGCCCAGAAACTGCGAAACAATCTCCCGTAGCGCTACGGAAATCAAATGTCAGGCCGCGTTCAAGATCGCGCGCAGGCGTTGCGCGGCTCGGAGAGGCTCTAGTCCCAAAGCCCGCGGGTAACCGTTTCGATCAGAGTGGTGTTGCTATCGATCCAGATCGGCACATCGAGCGAGCGCGGACCCCAGGCGTTGTGGGGGCTGTTCTTGTACTCAGCGCGGATGAACTCGGGCGCCCGCGACGCGATCTCGCTGCGCTTTAACCTACCCTCGATCACGGCTAGCCAGATGTTCTGAATCGCGTCGTCGCGCAGATCGGCGGGCAAATGGCGAGGTACAGCCATCGCGATCTCAGCCACAATACTGTGGCTTGCCTTGATAATAGCAGGCGAGGTTACGAGGCCCTTCCTTCTCGTTAAAGGAGCCTGAATGCGCATGGCGATTCGGTTTTTTTCCGCAAGCCGCAGGATGACGCGGCCGATCTTTGGATTATTGGCGCAAAACCGATTGAGCACCGGGATGTTGATGATCTTGCTGCCGGGAACATAGACGCCACCGGGACGTCCCGCCAAGCTGTTCAGCGTTCGACCCTCTCGGAGCGCATCGATTTCGGACCGTACTTTCCTGTAGATTAGCACGGCGAACTGTTTTTTGCACACTCAAGGGAGCAGGTCCTGCAATTTATTGTTTCGCGAGCAATTCTAATATTGTCGCCGATGATGGCGTGACCGCGGATGCAAAAGTTGATCTTGGGGAAATTATAGTCTGGCGCTTGTCCGGTACCGAACGACACACCACGCGGGTGCCTAATTTTGCGCTGGTAAGGTGTCAACGTCCTTGTCATCGGGCGGGCTCCAGATTGATCTAAAGCCAGCGAGAGAACTTTCGCACCAAAATACGAACATTCCCCAGTTCTAATACCGCTCTCCGTTTGGAAATCTACCTCGATCCGCCAAGCAGCCGGAGTGCTTCCACAAGATGCCGGTTTTCCTCAGGCGTACCGATGCTGATCCGTAATTTATCCCGTAATCCCTCCTCATTGAACCATCGCACGAAGATGCGTTGGGCCATGAGAGACCGATAGACTTCCTCCGCGCTGTGCCATCGCCCGCCGGCGGGAACAGTCGCGAGGAGAAAATTCGCCTGCGACGGCGAGCATAGGAAACCAATCGCGGTCAGGGCCAGATCAAGAGCTCTCCGCTCACGGCGCACCGCCTCCCAACTTCTGGCCGCGGATCGGACGTCTTCGAGCGCGGCTGTCCCAACGGCTTGTGCGATGGCGTCGACGTTGTAGGAATCCTTCGTCTTCGACAGCATAGGAGCGACAAGTTCAGCAGCTCCGAGGCCGTAGGCAAGCCGCCCGTGAGCGAATAGCCTTTGCTGAGCGTTCGCAGAAGCAGCACATTGGGATAGGCGGCGACCATCGTGGATGTCTCATGTCCGATCTCGGGATCGACAAAGTCGACATAGGCTTCGTCGACAAGCAGCACGCCGCGGAAGGTTAGCGCGAGTTTATGGAGTCCGGCTGCCGAGACAAGCGTGCCTGATGGTGCATGAGGATTTGTCATGATCGCGAGAGGAACTCCCGCCGCATTCCATCGTTCGGCGGTGTTATCAGGAACCGACCAATCGTTGCCAAGCGGTACGGTGGCGAGAGGACTGCCATGGATGGTCGCCAGAATGGAATAGAGACTGTAGCTCGGCGTCAACAGCCCGAGCGGCTTTCCGGGATCGAGGAATGTCGTCAAGGCCAGTCTGAGCAGCTCATCACCTCCGTTAGTCGCTATGACGTTTGCAGGAGCGAGGCGGTGCAGGCGAGCGACGCTCGCGCGGAAAGCACCGGCAAGCGGATCCGGATAGCGCTGCAACATGTTGAGTGGAAAGGAACTCAAGGCGTGCGCAACGGCGGGGCCGGGTGGATAGGGATTTTCGTTCGTGTTCAACTTGATGGCTGGCCTGTCAGGCTGCTGGCCCGGCGTGTAGCCCTGCATGGCCTTGAGACGGGCGCGTTCGTAAGTCATGTGGGAATTCCTGTCGCCCGGGATGAGCGGGTCATGTGGGCTTGCCTCGAATTCTGCCACCGCGTCAGACGGCCATCGACAACATGGCCGGTGACTGACCCAGCGCTTCCGCAGCGCATTGATAAGCGGTTGCGACCATGACTGCACAATTTAACATCGGGGGCAACGTCTCCACCGCGAGAACCGAGGTCTCATCCCTGTCGCCACGGCGAACGAATAGTTCCCATCTTCATCGGCCGTGGCGCGCCAGTCTGCGCTGGAGCACTGTAGTCACATCGATCTGTCCCCAGGATATTTGTCCCGTCTTCGGCAGACCGGAGCGCATTGGTGACAATATACGGAAACTTCGAATTACCATGAGGACGGACAACGGTGGCGAACATTGCATTGAGACGCGCCAGGAAGGCGCAGCGGCGCAAGCAGGTAGTAGCGGGCAAACGCCAGGCCGAGGCGTTCGAAGCGAGCCTCGCCGGACAGGTGGGCCGGGCCGCCGAGGTACCCATTCAACACTGCCTGCTCACCGAGTCGTTGTTCGAAAGCGGCCTCGGGACCCTGGTCCTGGCGCGCGGGCGCACGCCCCACTACGTTGCACTGAGCACGTTCTTGATCGATACGTTCTGCCTCGGCATCAAGGATGTCATGTTCCGGCCGGTCGAAGCGGAAGAGTTCGCGACGTACGTCGAGATCATGGGAGCGGCAGCGCCCTTGGTCCCCGTGGAGCCGGGCTACGCGCGCAGACTGCTCCGCGAGCTCGCCGCCTGGGCGCAATCCATCGGGTTCCCGCCGCATCGGGACTTCACGGTCGTCGAACGGACGTTCGGCACCGTGGACGCGGGCGCCTGCGATGTCGCCTTCCGCTTCGGTCGCGATGGCAAGCCCTTCTACGTGCCGGGTCCGACTGAATCCCCCTCGCTCATTCGCCGCCGGCTGAAGCAGCTACAAAAAGGGCTCGGCGAAGATGGCTTCGACTTCGAGGCTCCGATATTCGAGGCTCCGATATAGGCCACATTGGCCGATCCCGCTTCCACCCGACAATCCTGGTTCGGCTCAAGCGAGGCATCCGGGCCCGACCACCGGGAATGACCTTACCTGGTTTGGCTCTTCCCTGTTGACGTAATGGCCTCCCGGCTGTCCTCGCGGGATTAGTCGCTCGGCACGAGCGGATTCGTCCATCTGAGGCCGGTGAACCGCGAGAAGTCGCGATCCGTAGTGCACAGCATGGCGCCATGCTCCAGAGCGATCGCCGCGATCACGGCGTCCATGACGAGCGGGCCGGTCGCCTGGCCCTCGCGCACTACCTTGCCCAGGATTTCCCAGTGCCGCTCGCCTGGCTCGAGGACGCCGGCAGTGGGCTGGGCGAGCCAGGAGGAAACCGCGGACTCGGCCTCGGACGTCGACAGCGGCCGCTCGAATACGCGAGGGTTCGTGCCGATCCGCAGGAAAGCCCACAAGGTCAGACAGGCAAAGCGAACAAACTCCGACCCGGAGAGCGCCGCCTCAAGCCACGCCCGGCTGGCCTCATGCTGCTGTGCCCTTGGATGGTAGGCCTAAAGCAGCAGGTTCGCGTCGATCAGGATCACCGGCGACGCGAGCCTTCCACCTGCTCGATCAGCTCCGCGACATTGTCCAATGACAGCCCTGCCCGAAGATCACCGAGATCGCGAGCGGTGACCTTGAAAGGCTGCCGCGCGGAGACGAGGCGCCGAGTGGCCATACCGCGCCTCAGCGTCTCATTGACGATGTCCCGGAAAGGTCGGCCGGCACGCCGCGACTCCGCTTTGAGCTTGGCGGCCACATCGTCATCCAAGGTGAGCGTCGTTCTCATGCCTTGTTGCTATGAGCCAAGCATCATGATGTCAACAGCGATGCAGACCGCACGCCCGTGTCCTTCCGCCAGCCGCAGCATCCGTAAGAGATAGCGCCCCAATCGGTTTCACAGCGTCGGGTCGCCCAGCTCGAACCCCATCATCACAAGCCTATGGGTCGAGCCGTTGACGTCATGGTTTTGCATGAAATCCCGTCGCCTCCGCCCCGTCTGGAAAAATAATCGCTGAGTGACTCAGGAATTCCGAGCCGCCGCACGCTCGCGAATCGTCGCCAGGGAGATGGCGCCGACGGGCGTGCCGCCGACATCGACGACCGCGGCGGCGTCGGCGCCGCACGCCAGCAGCCGCGAGAGGACATCGCGCAGCGAGGTTGCCGCCGAAACGACAGGCGCACCGGGGCCGGCCGGTGTCGGCGTCGCCGCTTCGCCCGCCGTCGTCAAGGTGAGGCGCTTCAATGCGCGGTCGGCGCCCACGAAATCGGCGACGAAGGCGTCCTTCGGCGATGAGAGAAGTTCCTCGGGAGGGGCGCATTGCACCAGTCGTCCGTCCTTCATGATGGCTATGAGGTCGCCCATGCGGATCGCTTCGTCGATGTCGTGCGTGACGAAGATCACGGTCTTGGCCAGGCGGCGCAGAATGCCGAGCAGCTCGGCCTGCAGCCCCGCCCGCACGATCGGGTCGACCGCGCCGAACGGCTCGTCCATCAGCATGACCAGCGGGTCGGCGGCGAGCGCGCGCGCCACGCCGACGCGTTGGCGCTGGCCGCCCGACAGGTGGCGCGGATAGCGGTCGAGGAACTGGGCGGGTTCTAGACCGACCAGCGAGAGCATCTCCTCGACGCGGTCGGCGATGCGCGAGCCGGGCCAGCCCAGGAGCTGCGGCACGGTGGCGACGTTCTGGGCGATGGTCATGTGCGGGAACAGGCCGACCTGCTGGATGACGTAGCCGATGCGGCGGCGCAGCTCGACGGCGTCGGCGCGCGTGACGTCCTGGCCCTCAACGACGATGCGGCCGGAGCTCGGTTCGATCAGCCGGTTGACGATGCGCATGGTCGTGGTCTTGCCGCAGCCCGAGGGCCCGATCAGCACGCAGGTCGTGCCGTCTGGTACGTCGAGATCGAGCCGATCGACCGCCGGCCGGGCTGAGCCCGGGAAGGTCTTGCTGACGCCCTCCAGCCGGATCATGCCGCGGCCCCGGTCGAGCGCCGCACGCTCCACTCCAGGCCGGCGAAAGTGAGCTCGGTTGCCACGGCGAGCGCCGCGACCGCCACGCCGCCCAGCACGAGCTCGGCGATGTTGAGCGTGCCCATGCCGGCGGTGATCAGCTCGCCCAGCCCGCCGCCGCCGATGAACGCCGCCAGCGTCGCGGCCGACACGATCTGCACCGCGGCCGTGCGGATGCCGGCGAAGATCACGGGCAAAGCAAGCGGAATCCTGATGCGGCGCATGACCTGGCGATCGGTCATGCCTTGTCCGAGCCCGGCCTCGACCACGTCGGCATCGACCTCGCGCAGCGCCGTATGCGTGTTGATGAGGATCGCCGGCAGGCCATAGAGCGTGAGCGCGATGACGGCGGGCAGGAAGCCGGTGCCGAGCAGCGGCAGGGCGGCGGCCAGCAAGGCGAGGCTGGGGATCGTGCGCAGCACGTTGACCGCGGCGATCACCGCCCCCGCCGCGCGGTGCCAGCGCACCAGCACGAGCGCCAGCGGCAGGGCCAGCGCCATGGCCGCGGTCAGGGCCGCACCTGAGAGGGCGAGATGCCGGCCGGCCGCGGTTTCGAAGGCCTGCGGGTGGTCGGCCAGCCAGGCGAGGACGTCGCCCAGCATCAGATGCGCTCCCCGCGCATCAGATGCGCTCCGAGGTGGCGGCGCGCAGGCGCCGCTCGACGTGCTTCAGCGATTCGTCGGCCGCGATTGCCAGCAGCGAGGTGAGCACGGCGCCGGCCGCGATCTTCTCGCCGAAATCCTGGGCGATGCCCTGGAAGATGATGTCGCCCAGCCCGCCGGCATTGATATAGGCTGCCACGGTGGCGACCGCGATCTGCGTGACCGCGGTGATGCGGATGCCCGCCACGATGACGGGCAGCGCCAGCGGCAACTCGATCCTGATCAGCCGCCGGCCCTTGCCGTAGCCCATGCCGTCGGCGGCTTCGATCAGCTCGGCCGGCACCTCACGGATGCCGATCGCGATGTTGCGCACCAGGATGAGCAGCGAGTAGAGCACCAGCGCCGTGATGGCCGGCGCCTTGCCCAGGCCCATGAAGGGGATGAGGAGCGCGAACAGCGCCAGCGCCGGGATGGTGTAGAGGATGCCCGTTGCGGTCATGGCGGCGACGTAAAGCGCCGGCCGTCGCGCCGTCCAGATGCCGAGCGGGAAGGCGATCACCAGCGAGATCGCAAGCGCCGTCGCCACCAGCACGATGTGTTCGCCAAGGGCTATGGCCAGCAGATCGTAGTTCTCGATGGCCCAGCTCATGCGGCCAGCGCGGCGTCGAGATCGCCGGCAAGGATGGCGGCGGCGAGACGCTCGAAGTCCGGGCCGGTCGGGCGATCTTCGTCGAGCTTGGCGACGTGCTTGCGCACGAGGGCAAACGCCCGGCCCGTGCCGCGACCGAGTTTTAGCCCATCGCGGAGATCGACGGCCTGGGCCGCGACGACGAGCTCGATCGCCGCCAGGCGCGCGAGGCGGCGCACGATCTCATGCGTCTTCTCGACCACGCGCGGCGTCATGGGGGCGTAGTCCTCCACGCCGTCGGCGACGGGGGCGGTCATGGCGCCGAGCGGCAAGGCGAGATGGCGGATCTCGGCCTCCAGCGCCGACGCCGTCTTCTGGACCGTGGCGAAGCCGGTGCGCGCCCCGGCCTTGGGGGTGAGAAAGCGCGGCAGGCCGGAGAAGCCGGGCGACATCAGCTTGGCGATGCGGAACACGCCGATGGCGGCGGTGTGCGACAGCGCGAGCCCCAGGCCTTCGAAGGCAAGCGACGTCGCCGTCGTGTCGAAATTCACCGTCGACATCAGCTCCTCGTCGTCGACCAGCACGGCCGGGCTGTCGCCGGCGCCGTTGAGATCGGTGACGACCGCCGCCTCTGCGCGATGGAGCTGGTCGAAGGCCGCACCGTTCACCGGGGCGAGGCAGCGGAACGACAGCGGGTCCTGCACGCGTCGCGGATGCTTGGCCTTCAAAAGATCGCTGCCTTTGAGCAGCGACCGTATCAGCAGCGAGCCGACGGCCTGTCCGGGCGCGCGGCGAAGCGCCACGACCCGCGGATCGGTGGGCGAGAGGTTGGCGCCCGCCGCCTCGAGCGACAGCGCGCCGGCTGCGGTCTGCGCTTGCAGCGCCAGCCCGGCATCATGCAGCGCGAGTGCGCCCGTGCCGATGCTGTAGGCATTGGCGTTCAGGAGCGCGATCGCGTCCTTTGGACCGAGCACCGGCAATTCGATGTTGGCCGTGCGCAGCGCCTTGCGGGCTGGCATGATGCGGCCGCCCAGTTCCGCCTCGCCCTGGCCGACCAGCGGCAGGAAGAGCTGGGCGAGCGGGCTCAAATCCGCCTCGCCCAGCGTGCCGATGCGGCGGGCGCGGGGATGCAGGCCTTTGTCCAGCATGTCGCGAATGACGTTGGCGAAGGCGGGCGACAGGCCTGAAGCGCCGCGCGTGATGCCGACCAGCCGCGCGAACAGCGTTGCCCGAACTTCATCGGTGGCGAGGAACGAGCCGACGCCGACGGCGCGGGCCATGAGGGCCTGGCGCTGGAAGGCCGCGATCTCGTCCTTGGTGAGTGCGGTGTCGACGGCGGCGCCCAAGCCGGTATTCAGGCCGTAGACGGCGCGATCGCCCGACGCAAAGCGCTCGACGATCCGGCGCGCACGCTCCAGGCGTGGCGCGACCGCCGGCGCGAGGCGGACAGACGCACCCGCGCGCGCCACCGCCACGACGTCGGCGATCTCGATCGCGTGCTGACCGACTTCGATAGCCCGCGCGTCGGGCGTCAGCGGACCACCCCTTTGGCCTTGAGGAACGCGGCCGCGACCGCGCGCGGCTCCTTCTTGTCGACCTCGACCTGGCGGTTGAGCTCCTGCATCGTCGGATTGTCTATGAGGGCGCCGACACGCTCGAGCGCCTCGACGGCCTTGGGATTGCTCGCGACGGTATCCATGCGCACCACCGGCGCCAGGAAGTAGGGCGGGAAGAGACCCTTGTCGTCCTTCAGCGGGGCGAACTTCTCCGCCGCGATCTGCCAGTCGGTGGCAAAGCCGTTGGCGACGTCGATCTGCTTTTGCATCAGCGCGTCGTAGCGCAACCGCAGGGCGGCGAACTGCCGGAATTCGCCGAACTCGATGCCATAGACCTCCTTCAGACCCTTGATGCCGTCGCGGCGGTCGCCGAATTCCGGTCCGGCGCCAAGCTTGAGCGTGCCGGCGACCTTGGCGAGGTCGCTGAGCGTCTTGAGGTTCATCGTCTGCGCCGTCTCCGGACGCACGATGAGGGCATAGCCGTTGTCCACGCCGGAGGGCTTTAGCCACGTGAGCTTGTATTCCTTCTCGTAGAAGGCCTTCACCATCTGGTAGACCTTCTGCGGGTCGGCCTCGGTCGCGCCCTGCGCCTTCATGACCGCGCCGAGGCCGGTGCCGGTGTATTCGGGATAGAGGTCGATGGCACCGGTGCGGAGGGCCTCGTGCGCCACCAAGGTCGCGCCGAGGTTGATCTTGCGCTCGACCTTGAAGCCCGCCGCCTCGAGGGAGGCGGCGTAGAGCTCGGCGACGATGAACTGCTCGGTGAAGTTCTTGGAGCCGACCTTCAGCGTCTGCGCCGACGCGGTACTGCCGAGGGCGACCACCGCGAGCGCCACGGCGGCGACGCCTTTGCCTAAAATTCCCATCCGCTCACCCCCGTTTGTGTTCTCGCGAGCCTAGCGCAGAATCCATTGTCTTTCCTCCCCTGCGCGGAGCCCGCGCAGGGGAGGTGCCCGCGTAGCGGGCGGAGGGGTCAGGGGCGGCAGCGACTCCGTGGCCGATGACCCCTCCGTCGCCGCATGGCGGCGACACCTCCCCTTCGCGGAGTCCGCGAAGGGGAGGGAAATCGATCACGCGCAGTCGGGCTCACGCGAAACGCAATTTCTGGCCGATGCCGAGCCGCACGCCCTTTTCGATCATGGCGTGGGCGAGCGCGATGTCGGAGAGGGACAGGCCGCGGTGCCAGAAGATGATCGTCTCGTCGTTGCTCTCGCGGCCGGGCTTGAGGCCGGCCACGATCTGGCCCATCTCGGCATGCAGGGTCTCCTCCGACAGCTTGCCGGCGTTGACATGGGCCCGCAGGCTGCCGAACGGGCCGCCCTTGCACTGACCCCAGTCGTCGACGACGAGCTTCTGGGCGATGTCGGTCAGCGACAGCTCGACGGCGCTCATCGTGCCGTAGGGAACGATGAACGCCGCGGGCTTGATCCACGCGGTCTTGAGCAGCGGCTCCGGCGCCATCAGGCGCGACGCCTCGACGACGATATCGGCGCCTTCGACGCAGGCGCGCCAGTCGGCCGTCGCCGTGACCGTCTTGCCGAGGTCGCGTGCCAGGCGTTCGGCGAAGCCGTTGCGGCTTTCCGGTCGCTTGGAATGGACGCGGATCTCGTCGAAGTCGAAGAGGTGATCGAGCAGGCGGACGTTCCAGTAGGCCGAGCCGCGGGCCCCGATATGGCCCAGGATCTTCGAGTTCTTGCGCGCGAGATACTTGGCGCCGACCGCCGTCATGGCGCCGGTGCGCATGTCGGTGATCCCGGCGCCGTCTAAAATGGCCTGCGGCGCGCCGGTCCGCGGATCGAGCAGCAGGACGACTCCGAGCTCCGACGGGAAGCCGAGCTTGTAGTTGTCGACGAAGTCGCCCACCACCTTGATGCCGGCGCGATCGACCGGGGCGTTGATGGCGCCGCGCAGCACGTTGAAATGGCCGTTCGATTGTCCGGGCGCCAGGTGGACGCGCGGCTCGATCACCGTCTGGCCGCGGCCCTGCGCCGCCAGGCTGGTCTCGATCGCCGCCAGGATCTCCTCGTCGCTGAGCGCAAGCTCCTCGATATCGAGGCGATTGAGAAAGGTGATGTAGATCGGCGGCATCGGTTCCCTCTTCACCTGAGCCAGGGGCGCTGATGGGCCGGCAGGTTTTCGGTGAACCATCGCTTGGCGGCGTCGCGGAAAGCCGCCGGCGGCAGGGCGCGATCGACGCCCTCGACGCGGTCCGCCGCCTTGGCGGTGGCGTCGAATCCGGCCTTGGTCACGAGACCGCCGTCTTCCATCGGCTCGGAGCGGTCGGTGCCGGCCTGCGGGATCAGCAGCAGGTCGCGCTCCAGCTTCATGCGGTTGACGCGGGCCCATTCGACCGCCACGGCATCCCACGGATCGATGTCGGGATCGACCACGGTGACGCGCTTCACCAGGCTGACGGCGGCGAAGGCCGCGAACATGGCGCGTCGGGCCTGGCCCGGCCGGATATCGGCGATCTGGACCACGATGTCGGTGCGCCCGCCGCCCGCCTCGGTGACGGCGACGTCGCGTACGTTGGGCACGACGGTGGAGATGGCGCTCAAAAGGCTGGCGGCGATCGGCAGCGCGCCGAGATAGACATGCTCGCGGTGATAGCCGGGCTCGATGGCCTGGTAGATCGCATCGTTGCGTCGGGTCAGGGCCGAGAAGGTCGCGAGGAAGCCCGGGCCGTACTGCTCGTACATGCCATGGTATTCGGAAACCAAACCTTCATCAATTGGGTGGCCGGCATCGATACGGCCTTCGAGGATCAGTTCGGCATCGGCCGGCACCATCAGGTCGACTGTTTTGGCGGGCACGACATCGACCGGCCGGCCCAGCAGGCTGCCGGCGCACTCGAGCTCGTCATCGCCCACGCCAAGGTAAAGGCAGGCGGCGAGCTGGATGGCGGGATGGGCGCCGATCACGACGGCGATCTCCAGCGTCTTGCCGGCCTCCGCCGCGCGGCGGGAGAACAGCGCGAGATGATGGTTGGGTGCGATGCCGACCATGGCGGTGCGATCGTCGAGGATGGCGAAGCGGGCGAACGAGGCGTTGCCGCGGCCGGTCGACGGATCGCGCGCCAGGATCACGCCGGCCGTGATGTAGGCGCGGCTTTCGCGTTCGAAGAAGCGCGGCACCGGCAAGGCCGCAAGCGGCGCCTCGAGCGTGACGACCTCCTGGACGCGGCCAGTGGCGACTTTCATGGGCTTTACCGGGGCGCGGATCGCCTCATGGATACGCGGCACGATATCGCCAATGCCGATGCCCAGGGCGGTCGCGATGCGGGCGCGGCTATTGAGCAGATTGCCGGCGACCCGGAGCGGCGAGCCGATGACCGAGTCGAAGATCAAGGCCGGGCCTGCGTCGGCCGCCGAGAGAAAGGCCGAGAGCTCGAACTCCCGAGCCACCGGCTTTGCCACGCGGACCAAAGCGCCCTCCCTTTCCAGGGCGGCCAGAAAGGGACGGATGGATTGCTTGTCGCTCATGATGTCCTTGCCATGCATCGCTTCCCTCCCCTTCGCGGAATTCGCGAAGGGGAGGTGTCGCCGTCATACGGCGACGGAGGGGTCATGGCCACAGAGTCGCCGTTGCCCATGACCCCTCCGCCCGCTACGCGGGCACCTCCCCTGCGCGGGTTCCGCGGAGGGGAGGTAAAGGCTTTTAGAAGGCCATCAGGTTATCGCGGAAATGGGCGTGGCCATACTCCCGACGCGTGAGCTGCCGCTTCCACAGGGCCGGCACCAGCTCGTCGACGATCGAGGCGACGTATTTCGGCTTGAGATGGCCGGTGACCAGGAAGCCGTCGCCGCCGATCTCCTCCATCGCCTCCTGCATCTGGCCCGCGATCTGGTCGGCGGTGCCGACGAAATGCGTAAAACCCTGGCCGTTCGGCTTGGTCACGACATCGCGCAGGGTGGCCTTGGGACCGGCATTCTTGAAGGTGCGCAGCAGGGTCTGCATGCCGTTGGTCTTGATCTCGGGCATCGGCGTGTCGAGCTCGAACTTCGAGAAGTCGATGCCCGACAGGAACGACATGGCGGCGAGGCCGCGCTCGAGATGCTTGGCGCGCATCGCCGCCAGCATCTGCTTGGTGTCCTCGACCTCGTCGGCGCTCTTCACCACCGTCGGCACGCAGGTGAACATCGTCTTGATCTTCGCCGGGTCGCGACCGAGGGCCGTGGCATGCTCCAGCACATCGTCGCGATAGCCTTTCATGTCCGCGACCGTTTCGCCGCCGGCCAGCACGATCTCGGCATTGCGGCCGGCAAATTTCCGGCCACGCGGCGAGCCGCCCGGCGCCACGAAGACGGGGCGGCCCTGCGGCGAGCGCGGCACGTTGAGTGGCCCGCGCGTCTTGTAGAACTTGCCTTCGAAGTTCACGACCCTGACCTTGGCCGGGTCGATGAAGGTGTGGTTCGCCTCGTCCATCACCACCGCGTCGGGCTCCCAGGCGTCCCACAGCTGGCTCACGCAGTCGACGAATTCATCGGCCATGTCGTAGCGCAGGTCGTGGTCGATCTGCTTGTCGAGGCCGTAATTCTGCGCCGCGGCGTCGCTGGTCGCGGTCACGATGTTCCAGGCGATGCGGCCGCTCGAGAAGTGATCGAGCGTCGACAGCGAGCGCGCCAGCAGCCAGGGCGGATAGAAGGTCGTGGTGAGCGTCGGGGCGAGGCCGATATGCTTGGTCGCCTGGATCAGGTACGGCGTCAGCATCACCGGGTCGAACTTCGGCGTCATGGTCGCATGCTTCAGGTAGAAGTCCATGCTGCCCTTGTAGGCGTAGGGGACGGCCGACGAATCCTCGAGGATGAACACGTCGAAGCAGGCGCGTTCCAGCGCGCGGGCGGCATCGACGAAGATGTCCGGCTTGGTCCAGTCATAACCCGGCGCGAAACCCGGCTCGTTCCAGCCCTGGATCGTAATGCCGGGTCCGAGAAACCATCCAAGGTGAAACTTGCTCATGGGGAGCTCCAGGTGATTGGCGATCGAGGAAATCTGTCTGCGACCCGTGCAAAATCGCGGCCAAGCGCGAGGCGGTCGACAGACGATATCACGCAGCCGGCGCGCAACAACGTCACCTCGAGCCCTCCGGCGCCTGCCGGGGATCGAGCAGATCGCGCAACCCATCGCCCAGCATGTTGACGGCCAACAGGGTCATGAACAGGAAGACGCCGGGAAAGAAGACAAGCGTCGGCCGGATCTGCCAGAGCGAGCGGGCGTCGGCGAGGATATTGCCCCAGGACGGCGTCGCCGGCGGCGTGCCGGCGCCGATGAAGGAAAGTGCTGCTTCGAGGATCATGGCGGTCGCCCAGACGAACGTCGCCTGCACGATCAGTGGCGCCACGATGCCGGGCAGCAGATGGCGCACCACGATCATCGGCCGCGACGTGCCGGCCGCGA
>WNFC01004124.1_pt1 | contig 15776 bp, 2 predicted proteins | sample 5400541 | NCBI WGS metagenome assembly WNFC01 (sample SAMN13153342, study PRJNA577476) | soil metagenome | isolation source: 120 cm saprolite under Douglas fir tree site 2 hole 2 replicate 1 | place: USA:California | collected 2015-04-18
GGGAACTCATTTGTCGTGTTAACCAGCAGGCAGAAGCGCGGCCAGGGTCGGCGGCGCCGCGTTACTGGACCGGCGAAAGTGGAGGGTAGGTCATCGAAGCGGAGTCTGCAGGATTTGATCTATTATCAGTGATATGTATATAGATAAATAATAGGACATACGAACGGAAGGCCTCGGTCTCTCCCGACCTGTTCGCGTCGATTGTTAACCTGTAAAACGCGAGGTTAGATGAACTCAGATAGCCCCATTCTGACCCATTCGATGGGATCGCCTTCCGGTACGCCAGAGAACGATGGTCAGACGCTTGAAATCAAGAAAAGTCTTCGCCGTCTGGATCGCAAAGATTCGTGGTACTGGTGGAACGCTGTTTTGGTGATCATGCTGCTGACGGGAGCGATTGTCGTACTTTCGCTGCCCAAGCTGCTACCAGACGATGATCCATCCTATAACGTTCAGCTTTCCATCGCGGTTCGTGGCTTGCTCGGATTGGTGCTGATCTTCAACGTGTACACTCTCTACCAGCAGCACCTCCTCAGACAACTTCGAAATCATCTGGCCGGACAGATCGAGATCGCCACGAGCAAAAAGTGCGTGCCAAAACGTTCTACGAATTGGCAATTCTCGACCCTCTGACTGGGCTTTACAACCGACGCTACTGCGAAGACCGTTTGAAAGCGGAGATTCAGCGGGTAGAAAGAAATCGCCTGCCACTGATAGCGATACTCGTAGACTTGGATAATTTCAAAGAGCTAAATGATCGCTTCGGACACGCTGCCGGGGATTTGGTCCTTGAGGAATTTTCTAGGAACCTGAACAAGACGATTCGCGGTTCGGATTTTGCAGTGCGAATGGGTGGCGATGAATTCCTGCTGGTGCTGCCTGAATGTCCTCCGGAGTATGTAACGCTGGTGATGTCTCGTTTAACCCCGTTCGGAATTGATTGGTGCGGAAAGAAGGTTCCGGTCACGAGTTCTCGAGGATGGGCGCAATACAATCCCAATGAAACACCCGAACAGCTTCTCGCAAGAGCAGACCAAGCTCTGTATAAAGAAAAACAGTCTCGCCACGTCGGCGAGCTCCTGAACCTAAGAGCCTGAAGAGCCGGCTAGAGGCCCGACCACTCAGTTGCTCGTCGCAGTCCTCAAGGACAGAACCATGAGGTTTTGGACTCCTAATGGACGCAAAAAAATGGCGTCATTAAATGAGAATAGGCAGAAAGTGCGTAAGTACTGCATAATTCGATTGCGAAACTCGAACGGCATAGTCGTGGAGCAGCGGACGCTGATTTCATCGTCTACGCCGCGGGTTTCGAGAGTGTTTCAAATAAGTCTGTTGTTTTGTTTGCCTTGTAAGGGGCTCGTAGCTCAGCTGGTTAGAGCAGCGGACTCATAAACTGCGGTTGGACACGTCAAACAAACGAGATGGCTGAAAACTCAAGAGTTTAGCTCCCCTTCATAACCCATGACTGCCCATCATTTCCGATCCTACAACGCAAAAAGAACGCAAACTGAACTCGCAGTTGTTTCTCCTCAACGCCCAGGGTGGCCGCGCGGTGATCGTCCTTGGTGCAGGGGCTTGTCGAACCGAGATTTCATCCGTGAGAACCGTTTTGCTCGGCGGCGGTTTGGAAAACCTCCGCATTCACCCACTCTGCCACCTCTCCGCGGCACTCATGAAGATGGCTGATGTCTCCGGCAAACTGGAAGATCATGAGCTATCCATGCAGTTGCGCGACAGGTGCTCGCGGCACACGATTTGTCAGACCAGAGACAACTCATAGTGGGCGATGACGATCAAGTCATTGATCTGCGCGCTCGTCAAAGCCGGGTTGGCTTTCGGGTTGGTGATGGTCCACGTGCCGCTGTCTTTTTTGCTTGGAGCGTAGTCCAGAATCAGCCGGAGCATCGGCCCGTAGTAATTGTCCTTGGTGAAGTTCAACGTCGGAGGAGTTAACGGCGCCGGTGTGGCATGGATCGTATTGATCGACGCCAGGGTCGTATCCGCAACCAGTTCCAGTTGCCTGATCTTCAGCGTCGGTGCGACAGAGGCGAAGTACGGGAACCTGTCGCGGGTTAAGTTCAGCGTGAGTACCTGGTCCGTGCCGGCCACGGCGTTCAGGAACGCGAACCATTCCGTGGGAAATTCGTGCTTCGCGCTGAAAAGCCGCATCAGGCCGGTGTCCTTGAGGGACACCAAGATCGAGTTGATCTTTGCCTGAAGGCTGGTTGTGGCATCGGAGCGAAGCTGCTCCCCACCGTCTCGAGATGTGTATTTCAAGTGCAGGATGACGTCGGTGATCGTGCTGTAGTCGAAGGGTGTGACTCCGGGAGGCAATTGCAGGTGCCATTGGCTGATTGCTCCGGCGCCTTCAAAGGGCAGATACCGTTCATCGCGGAAGCTGAGTTCAAAGAGTCCGTCGTCGTTTTGCGCAGTGCTGGTGGCGATGGACTGGATTGGGCCAACAGAGTCTCGAAAACGGGGATCATCAGCAGGGACACCGCCGGTGATTTTTCTGGGATATGTACCGCCGCTGGTGTTGTCTGCGCGCACCGAATTCTTGGTCATGGTGAGCGTGCAGCTGACGGTCGTGTATGGCCCGGCCACGCAGGGAATCGTCAGGCCGATGGTCTTGACCCGACGCTTGTAGTGTCCGGGATAGTCCATGTCGAAGAGTTCTTCCGGAAGGTTGATCCAACACTCGCGGTTCGTCTTCAAGAGCTGAAGAGCCGAGGCGTCAAGTTGGGACAGGCAGACATGCTTGGTCAACTCGTACTCGCGATTGTTCTGGTCGCGGTAGGCCTTCTCCATGTTGCGCACGTCGTAGATGAGCTGTTCTCCGGCCAGCAGGCCCTTCTTGAGACTGTTCCAATACCCGAAATTGATGTAGCTCGAGTCGGCGAGGCCCAACTCGTAGCGAAACGTCTGTTCGGTCTGTTTCGCCATGGCATAGGCGAGCTGGTAGCTCTGAAAATAGGTCGTTGAAAGCTGCCCGATCATGTAGGCATACAAGTCTGTATTTGTGAACTTGCTGTGCATGAATTCGTCTTCGGCTTTGGCGTTCTCGATCTGGAGTTGCTGGTTTGCAACCTCTTGCGTTGCGATAGCCTGACGGACGGTGGATGCCAGGATTTGTTTTGAGACTTGCTGCAGTTCGGCGTTTGCGGTACTCAGTTGGAATTGCCATTCCTGCAGACGCCTTTGATAGGTAGCTTGTGTCGAAGCCACGCCGGCTTGCGAGTGAGCGACGCCGGCTGTTCCTCGAATGGCTGCGGCGATGGCACGTGTGGCGCCCCCGAGTTGGGTCCCTCCGAATTTCACGGTGGCAACGGGGCTCCCTCCGAAGCCTTCCGCTCCTATGTCGAAGTCCGGAATGAGGCCGAGAACATTGCCGAGGTATTCGATCTGGACCGCTGCAGTCTCTCCGGTGATGGCGGTCTGGGTCAAACTGAGCGATGTGGTCTCCCAGCTGTTCAGGCCGTTGTTGATCAGGCCCTGATAGTAGTCGATCTTGGTTTGTACGAGGGCTTGCTGCTGCTGGAGGGCTTCAAGGCTGTGGGTTGCTTCCTCGACTTGTTGCTGTTTGACGAGGAGCATGGCCTTGAGAACGGCGATGCCGTTTTTCGAACGCAACAGAGCCATGTCCTCCGCATCCTTTTTCTCCATGGCCTGCAGAAGCGCCGAACCGAGCGATTTGACTTCATTGCACATTTCGATGGTCTTTTGAACCATCACGCTGAACCTGTAGTTCGGCAGGGGACTGTTCATGTCGGTCAGGATGCTTCCGATGTCAAGACCGGCTGCTGCGGCCCGCACGAGAAGTCCGGGATCGATCGGTGGAGCGAACAGCGCCAGCGGCGCGAACTGACCCCGAAGATTCAGGCAGTGCCGAATGTTGTAGAGCCGCTTGGCGACGGTGTCCCAATATCCCATCAACTTGTCATTGGGCGGAATGCAGAAATACAGGGTCTCGAGTTGAGGGAGACCCTGCGATCCACCCGAGACAAAGCCCGAGACCTGCTGGAGGGGCAGAAGATTCTCGATGTCCACAAGCGCATTCGAGAAAGCGTCGAGTTTTTGTTCCAACTGGCCGAAGTTGTCCACAGGCGTTTCAAAGGCAGGCGGTATGATCAGCGGCTTGGGGCCGAGGATCTGGTCTGCAAGCACGTAGAGCTGTTCCGCTTCCATGACCGTTTCCATGGTGTCCTGTTGAAACAGGTTGTCAGCCCAGGCAATCAAGTGATCGAGGTACTTCATTACGACTGTCTTTTGATAGGCAACGGTCCGATACTGCGCGATGAAATGAGGTTGAAACGGGTTGTTGCGCCAGGCGGTGACGTCTTTGACCAGGGGTGAACTGTTGCTGTTAATCCCCAGCATGATGTTGTTGATGTTCTGCGCCGTGTACTTGTCGTTGACATTGATGAAGAACGGCTTGGTGACCCAGTATTTGTCGGGTGACGGATAGTTTGAACCGTCGGTGGGATTGAAAATGTACTTGAACCAGTGATCAGCCTTTTCGAATTGAAGGTTCTGGCTGAGACGCTCGGCGATCATTAACGGAGCATGGAAGAAGAGCTCCCAGTTGTAGCAACTGTAGCCGCCTTTCGGATCGAAATCCACGTCGCCCTTCGGATAGCCGGGATGTGCATCGGTTACCGGTCCGCTTGGGCCGGTGTAAGTGATGGGAGTTCCGGGGTAGACCAGTCCCGTAGGCTGATACACCTGTCCAAAGTCGAATTTGTTCGGATTCGAATCGAAGATCACGTCTCCCTGGAGTTGAGTGGGGCGCGACATCAACGCGTCGATCCCCTGGTCAAACAGGATCCTCATGAAAGAACAGACCAGCGGGTGGTAGAAGTTGTAGAAGTGGACGAGGAGGAAGAGGGCCTTGCCTCGCGGGAACGTCGCCAGGATTTCGTGGACTTTGTTGGTATTGCCCTCGAGCAGCGCAAGGAAGAGATCTTCAAGGTCCTGGTAGGTGAATTCAAAGTCTCCGCCATCACTGATTTCAGGTTGAGCGAAATACGTGCGCGACTGGTCCTGGTAGAAATAAGGCATGAACGTTCCGACGGTGACAGGGATCCGGCCCTGGATCTCTTTCAACTGTCCCGGCGTAAAATACAAACCGTAGATGATGTGATAGATGATGTTGAGCAACCGATCGAGGAAGCTCATCTGCAGAGAAACAAGGTTGGCAAAAGTGCCTGGCGTGTTGGTCAGGAAAGGAACGGTGTGGACGGCGAGGGAATCGTTCGTGGAACTCTGCTGCTCGGTATCGAGCATATTGACGAGCTTGCTGCGATCAAACAGGGTTGTGACAAGCATGTCGGAGTTGGTTGTGACTACCGGGTATCCCTTGCAGGGGTCGAGATCGAAGGTTCCCTCGTAGCCGTACGAGGTCGGGCTGTAATAGAGATAGCAGTTGATCTGAAGGTCTCCGTTTCCGGTCAAAGCGCCTTCGAACCCTTTCAGCAGTGTGCTCAGAAAAGTGGTGGGGTCTTTCGGTTTGCCGCCGACAAACAGGTTTTGCATAAACTCGAAATCCGGGAGGTCAAGGGGCGTAAAAACGAAATCAGTTTTCAGAGGTGTGTAGGCGCCCATCGTGCCCGTCAAGGGATCTTTCTGTCCAGCATCCCAGGTTTGCGAGACGGTGAGAATGCCGCTTGCGTCCCCATTCGACACTTTCTTAGGAGTCCATTTGCCGTTCTTGTACTCCGTGAATGCCAATTGAATCTGCCAGTATTTCGGTTGCGGGACTATGGGCATTGTGCTGCTGGTAGTCCCCGGAAGTGGGGGAACTGCCACAGAAGTTACATCTAAGGTCTTTTCATTGAACACCGCCCAGAACAAGTAGATGCGATGGTTGAACACGGTCAGAACGATGTGATCACTGGCGATGTCCTGGTCGATCTTGGTCCAGGGTGTCCAGAGACGAGTAACCTGATCGAAAGTCCGGTAGTAATAAGTCTTCGGATCTCCTCCGTAGGTGCGGCCGACGACGTGAAGCGTTTTCTTGGAGTCGTCGTACCACATGGCCTTGATTTCAAGGCGTGAAACCCCTTCGAGCTTGTCCAGGTAGCTGAGGAAGGCGGTTTCGACGTTCTCCTGCGTGACGTCATTTTGCAGAAGGTCATTCTCCAGCTCCTGAAAGAAAGGAGATTTCATCTCGACGGGAAGCAACTCCGGCTCAATCCAATTCTCGGGATACAGGAACACCTTGCGGTTCGCCTGCCACAGGCGGAAATACTTCATCCACTGCCACTGCGACCAGTCGGGATCCAGGTCAAGGTCTACAGTGATTCCGTCCTCCAGGTTTAAGAAGCACCGCTGGACGAACGTCTGGACGCTGTTTGTGGCCTGTACGATTCTGGAAGTCGGCTGGCAGGCCATCATCTCGACGTCGATCAGGAAATAGCTGTAGAGGTCGTCACTCGATTGCCAGTTCTGACCCGCTGGAGGGTTTGCGAGGAGGTGAGCTACGAGCGCGTCGCGCTTGGCGTGTCGCAGCTTATTCTGCAGCGGTTTCGTAACGCCAACCCATTGGTCTGCCGGATAGCGAGCCTTGAGTGCCTGCTTGATTCGCACTGCGTCGTCATATGTCAGTGAAGGTTTAACCCACGTGACGCAATCCGTGGCCAGGGCGCCGAGACTGGTCATGATCGCAAAGCACTGACGTAGGCGCAGGAGAATACGGATATCTTTCAGATCCGACGGAGCTGCCAGGTTGAGGTTGAGGTAGTTTGTCGGAGCGTTGATCAGCTGGTCCAATTGTCCCTGATCCCATCCGGTGAGGCTGGCCAAATCGGCTTCGATCGTGGCCAGCGGGAGTCCGTCGATCACATCCTGCAGCACGCTGTAAACGGACACGGTTTTTGTCAATGCAGCGGTGACTTGCGAGACAGCCGGAAAGTATTGCTCGAATTTGAGAACGTTCACCATTACTTCGAACGACGCGAAGGAAGTAACGGGCCCGACCACGGGAACGATCGGCAGGTTCCACAAATCCAGGCTGCTGATGTCGGCGGGATGTGCCATGAACCAGGCGAGGTCGTCGGCCGTGAGTTTCAATTTGCCGGCGATGAAGCACACCTTTGCGATCTTCTGGTACCACTTGAACTGGTTCGGGAAGTTTGCGGCAGTGAGCGGTAGTGTTTTGCCGATGAATGCTGGATCGGTGAGGTCGGTGAAGATCCCCGGTTGAGAAGCCTCGATCCGGGAAGCGATGTCCTTGTTGATCTTGAACCATCCGCAGATTTCATTCTGAACGGCGTTCTGCTGCAGGATTGTGTTGTAGGCAGGCGAGATCGCCGACAAAAACAATTGATAACGCAATGGGATCGCAGGCGGCGGGGACACCAGGGCACGAAGTTTCGTGTTGATGTCGCCAACGGTAGCGAAGAACACATTCGAAGCCGCATTGCTGGTTTGTTGCGAGGCCTGAAAGAGTTGGGACACTGCGGTGAGATATGGGCCGTTAGCCGAAAGGCCGTTCAGGAGAGCCTGATCTGCGGCACTCATAATGCCGATGAGTTGGAGCTTGCGGTTTGCCTGATCGAAAGAGATTTGCGATGAAAGCGAATCCGGAATCGTCACAGGCAGCGCAGGCAGATCGGCCGTGAGCACCGGGTCGTGGTACTGAATGCGAAGATTCAGCAGGAATGTTTGATTGTTGTCGACCTTTTGCTGGAATTCTGTGTCGTCCTGGGTGCCGAGAATGTCCATCAACTTTGCGAGCAGTGAGGGATTCCAATTGAGCAGGGGATCGGTGAGCCATTTCTTGAGGAGTTGGCCGGATGGGTCGGGCACAACGGCCGTAGATGCTTCGACTTGAAGGATTTTGGTCTGCAAGTCTGCGAGTGCCGCGGCAACGAGGTCGTCCGACGCGATGAGCGAGCCGGCAGCATCGTTCTGGTGCCGCAATACATAGTTGAGGTCGTCGGCCGAAAACTGGCTCGAGACGACGGTGCGCCACCTGGAATAGAACGCACTGGTCGTGACCGGGCCTGTGAACGGGGAAATATTGATGAGGTCGAGGAATATCAGCAGGTCGCCGATCGAAATAGAGAGAGCCTGTGACAACTGAGCCATTCGATAGAAGAAAGAGATGTTGTGCAGGGAGAGAAGACCATCCGTCTTGGCAATGAGTGCGTCGAGGTCGGCAGGCGCGAGACCGAGGGCGCCGATCAGAAGTCCTTTGTGTATGGGGCTGATTGGCAGCGGCGCGGTCGTAACCGTGGAAACCGCAAAATCCGGGTTCAGCGGATTTGTAACGGCTCGGTTCTCGAACAGCTTGTCGTACAGGCTGTCGGTTCCCGTGGTGTCGATGTCTCCAAAAAACGCCAGATATTGAAGCGGGAAGAGGGACCACAGTTTCTTGATTTGGAGCAAGTATTGCAGCTTCCACGCCAAGTCTGCCGTGATGTTGCCGTTGCCAAGCGCCGGGGCCTGGACGACGGCATCCACTTCTTCGAGCGTTAGCGTAGTTTTCTTCCACAGTCTCAAGAAGCGATGAATGATGTCGAATTTCGCGGGCGTTAAGTTGTTGATGTGTTTCTTGTTGGTATCGCAGGAAAGATCATCGTTCACGATGACGCTGTCCTGGGCCGGATTGATGGACTTCAGCGTGAGAAGTTCGAGCACCTGGCTGTAGCCCAGTCCGGTGACATTCATGAACAGATCGAGCTCCGCGGAGGTTCCCCCGGAGAGAACTCCCCAATAAAGACCTTGATTGGGAAGATCGGCCTCGAAGATCAACTTTCGCTCACCGTTGTTTGCGTTTAGGTAGGCGAATGCCATGTCGAGATCGGATTGGGTGGCGGCTGAGGGAGGCACGGCTGGTTCGTGCTCCTGCCGGAAAGCGTCAATCAAATCCGGTTTTGCCGTCCCCAGCTTGCTCAGGTAAATCTCGCCTTCGGTTTCGAACAGATCGAAAGGCAGGCTGAACGGGCGGACGTCCGCCTTCAAAACATCGTAGGCGGGGATATTGACGTACTCGGGATTGGCGTTGATCTCGTCCGAGGAGAGCAGTGTCTGGTGAAGGAGCTGAACGGCGATGGCGGCTCCCTGGTTGGTAGCTTTGAGCACGGTGAACTCATCGCGGATGACCCAGTGGTCTTCTGTAACGCAGGTGTTGTCAGCCTGCAGACGCTCCATCGAATAGACGTCCGACACGTTGGCATTGGCCGTGAGCAAAGAAGCGACGTTGGATTGGTGCGCGGCGTTGAGCTGGGCAACGATGGCTGCCAGGAGGCCGGCGTCGATTGGTCCGAAAACGAACTTTGGCAGAAACGAGATGTTAACGGTCACGATCGGAGGAACGATGAAATCCTCCATGATCTCGTTGGCGATATCGATGTAGGGGAACGCCGTGTTCGTGTTGTCGCAATCGAGGTCGATATCGACTAGGTCGGGCCTCCTGCGCAGAAGGACCTCGGTGAGGGAAGCATTTTCTCCGGGAGCGCAATTGATGGAAGAGAAACGGTTCTCGAGGTAGCGCAGGATGTCGGTCAGATACGCGGCAGCGCCATACACTGACCTGCATTCATCGCACTCGCAGAAATCCGCATGCCCGAACAGGGTGTCTAGATCCGGTACCTCCTTCATCATCGCGTCGGAAATCGTCGAGGTGTAGTCGGGAAATACATTCAAGTGCGAAGCATCCGACAGGGATTTGAGGTTGCCGGCCAGCGCGATGGCGAGCGAGTGTGCTTGTGTGGCCTTCTGGTAGGTACGCAGGGCGTCGGCATTGCCGATCTTCGGGCCGTACTTCGCGACGAAATTGTTCTGGCCCATCCGGTAGATCTTATGCGCGGAATCGATATCGTCACCCAACAGGACGTTTGCCGCCGCGTAGGTTGGTGACAACTTGAAAACCCGCTGCGTCTTTTTCAACTGACTTGCCAGTCCAGTGGTGGTGGACGCCGCTGCTTTCGGAGTGGACGACGCCTGCTGTTGGTCGAAATATGCTCCGACGCGTGTTGTAAGCAGATCAAAGTTGGGATTCGCATTCAAAAATCCGGCAATCGTACGGGCGTTTGGGATCCGACTTTGTTTGTCGGCTTTGATTCGGGCTGAAAAAGCCGCGGTGGGAAACGCCTTTGTGAAATTCTGTTCGAGTTCAGCCGCATAATTCTGAGCCTGATTGGCGGCGGTGGCACCCGGGGTTCCCGGAGGAGGGTCAATCTTTTGTCGCTGCAAGATTGCCAGCCAGTCTTCCGTTGTGTTCGCCGCCAGTTTGGGCAGGTCAGCTGGTGTTCGAATGCTCTGCGCCTTGATGAGCTGGTCGGTCAGCGCCATCTGCTCACCAGTGAGCTGTGAGAGCGTGAACACGGATTGCAGAAGCGAAACCTTCTGCGTCTGAAACCCCGGATTTTGAGCGAGCGTTTTCCAGAAGTCCTGGGGAGTTCCCGCGCTTGCAGCGAAGAGACCTTTGAACGCAGCTACCTGGTCCCCCTGCAATCCCGCGATTCCGAGCTTAAGAGTCAACTCCGGTGGTGATGCAGGCGCTGGTGTGGTCTTGAGGAACTGCTGCTGCGCAGTCGCGAGTTGTTTCCGGATTGACTCGAGATCTCCGCTCAGGCTGAACGGAACGACATTTGCGTCGATCGCACTCTGAACTGCAGACATGAGTGTGTCGATGTCCTGGCGCATCAGTGAAGCGAAAGTCAGGGTCGCCTTAGAATCAAAACTTGTAGTTGAAGAAGCGGTGGTAGGCTGCGTCAGGGTCGTAGCGGATGGCCCGTGCTGGACAAGTCCGTAAAACACGGGAGCCCCAATCAAGGTGTTCTTCTCGAAGCGGCAGGCCATGGCAAACGCTTCAACACGGTCTCGTGAAAGCCCCGTCTTGTTCACAAGAAAGCTGATGTCGTGAACTTTCTCGTCTTCGGAAAGCTGTGAAGGCGGAAGCTTGCCGATAAACGGGTTGATCGTTTGCTGAGTTTGTTCAAACTCGGAGGGGCCTGGATAGAGGCGGTCGGCGAGGTCGATGTCGACGAGCAGTTCTCGCGGCGCGTTATAGAAGACTTCGGATCCTTTGAGCAGCTTTTCATCTTTCCCGAAAACTCTCACCACAATGTCGGGAGCGAGGAGATCCGTGCTGGCAAAATCCTTGGGTGAGTACGCAACTTGATAGGCTCCCGACGCATCGGTCGTGGCTGGACTGCCGAGCGGTTGCTCGCCGCGGATATCTTTGTCAACGACCTTGACGGTCACACCCGTCATGGGTTCTTGCAAGCTATCGCGCACCGTGCCGAAGACTCGGTAGCCCTCGCCTCCAAGCGGGGGGGTCGGCTTATCGGTCGACCCCTTGTCGATGACGATCTCCAGCGTATTGAAACCGCCTGAAGGGATGTTCACAAACTGCGATACCGGCTTGAACACATCGGTAGGCGTAACAGTGAGCTGGTAGAGACCTTGAGGCGCACGCTGAAGTCCGCGTACATCGATATCCCTCGAGGCCGCTGCGTTTTTGATGGTCGTGGCCTGTCCGGCATTTTGGCGTTTGAATTCGAGATCTACGGTGCCGCCAAGCGGTTGACGCTGTGAGTTTAGAATTCTCAGGCGAATGCAGATCTCAGAGTTCGATTCGGTCATATAGCCTCCATCAAGTCGTCCTGCGTTCTTGAATCACGAGCGGATTGCGGGCGTGAGTCAAGTTGTGAAACTTGCGTAGATCGAAATTAGGTCGCAGCATATCGTGTCCAGCTTGTTGTTCTGTTGATCTACATTTCTCTCGCTCAGTGGTCGAACACAGCCGGAGTGCGATATCCGAAGACAAATCCGGCCATAATTCCCCTGGCGTTAATGTTGCCTGTTGGCGAATCCGCCGTTGGTGTACCGCTTACGGCGCCGGACTCCTGGAAGTACCAGGCTCCGAACGCTACAGAATTTGACTGGGCTACATCGCCATGTCCCAGCCAACTTTTCGTTATAACCACGCCACCGGTGTAGCGCCATGCGGAGGCTGATTGATGCAATGGAGACGCTGCTGTACCGCTCTCGTGGACAACACTTCCTTCTAGAACGAAGGTGTAAGCGTCTTTGTATGCGAGTTGCAGGCCAAGGGTTCCTCCGATGGTCCACAGGTTCGAAAGAGTCGGACCCTGTGAAAGCTGGCCTTCCTGGGCGTAATTGACTGTAGGATTTAAGACTATTGCGCTGACCGCAAGGCCTTTTGGAGGATCGGGAAGCTCAAGGGCAGCGACGCCCGTGAAGGATGCAATAGCGCCGACACTCTTGTCACCCGTCTGATATGCCGCGCCTGCCTGGGCGTAACCGGCAAGCCCCGGCCGCAGGTCACCCAGGTGAACTTTCTTGAGGAAATTCAACCAATGAGGCAGTTCCTCCCGTCGCCAGCCGTAATGCAACGTGAATGCTCCTGACAGCGCACCGCCGCTTCCGGACACGGTGTTTCCCGTATAATTTCCGCCGCCAACGAAACCCGCGTCGAATCCGCTGTCACCGAGGGCTTTACGAATTCCCAATTGGCCAGCCTGAAGACCGTAGAAACTTCCCCGCGGCAGTCCGCGGCCGGACGCATCTCCCAGAATGCCCGTTCCGCCCAATTCAACATCGAGGGCGCCGGGCGGCAGGATTCCCGTGCCTTGCGAAATAGACGAGTACCAGAAATTTGCCGGGTCGAGTTTGAGTTTGAGGCGAGGCGAAGGATCCAACAATGAACTTCCGGGCCCTGGCTTGGTAGAGCGTCCGTAGGACTCGTCCTCGGAATCGGCGCTCTTGGAATCGTCATCATTCGACTGGCCGTCGGTGCCTTTAGGATCGTGGAGCCTGACGGGGTCATTGTTGCAGTAACTGTAGACGTTCACTCCGTCCTTGATTCCTGCAGGATCGGGAGCCGTCCATCGGGCAAGCCAGGGAGCGTAGTAGCGCGCTCCGTGATAGTAGAATCCAGTTTCCTCGTCCCGCTCCTTGCCTGTGTAGCGATATCGCCTGGCAGGGATCTCTCTGCTTAGATCGGTGCCCTGGTACGACGTGCTGCCGAACGCGTAGTATTCCTCGTAGGAGATGATCTGCGCTGCATCGTCTAATTCCAGGGACGCAGTTTCCAAATGATTGGAATATTGGTAGCGGATTAACTGCGTCTCCCTGTTGCCGCCGGGCTTGACGGTCGGCGTATCGACCATTGCGATCCGACGCTTGTCGTCGGTGACGTGGAGTGTCTCCCGCTCCAGTTCGAGCGCCCCATTGCGGTTTCGCCGGAAGATTTCAATGTTGCCGAAATAGAGGCGTTCCTCGGTAAGGTTGCCCTTTATAACGACTTTGCGCACTCGCTGTCCGCCGCTGTCGTAGACGTACCACGATTCCTGGCTGATGGAGCCGGAAGCGGAAACTGCGGTGTGGCGCAAGCGGTCCCTGAAATCCCAATCGATGGTCGTCAGGTGCGGCATGGAGACGGCGTTGCCGTGTGCGTCGTACGGATATGTAAACGGTGTGCCGGTGGCGCCGCCAGGTACGGCCGTAAGCATCTGGTTGTTGGTGGCTGTGTAGGTGAACGCCATGCTCCAGTTTCCAAGATTCTTCATGCTCCGCATGTTGCCGGCGAAGTCGTAGTCGTACTGCAGTGTGTAGGTTTGTAACTGGTTTCCGTCACCGGGCTGGCCGTTGCCCATTCGTGGATCATCGAACGGGCCGAGTGTCGTCTGCCCGTTGATGTGCTCGCGGCCGAGAGATTCCACAAGCCAATACACAGCGTCGTACGTGTAGTCGGAACTGGGCTCAACTCTGCGGTTGTTGTAGAAAACCGCCTGCTGGGCGTCATCCTTTATATAAGTGATGTTGCCCACCGGATCGAACGTGTACGTAAGGTATTGCAGGACTTTTCCCGCGAAGCCCGGCAGATTGACCTTGCTCTTGTCCTGCCAGAACGGCTCCGGATCCGTATTGCGGGCGGTGACCAATCCGATCATTCGAAAAGTGTCAGGATCGTACTTGTAGACGGTGCTGGTTCCATTTGCGTAGTCGATTCGCGTCCTTTGGGATTTTTCGTTGTAGTCAATGTTGGTGACGAAAGGAGTCGCTGGAACGGCCCCCCGAAGTCGCACAGAGACAGTCTCGAGCATGCTCGCTTGGTTATATGTGGGGAGGAGAGTGTTCGCGTCTGCGGGATTGCTGTTCGGGGCTACGACACGGATCGGACGGCTTAGGGCGTCGAACTCGGATTGGGTCGTGAACACTTCAGTCTGCAGCGGTGGCGGCGCATTCCAATCGACGTCATTCTGATAGGCGAGCGTAAGCACTCGGTTGGTTTGGACCAGACTGCCTTTGAAATCGAAAGATTTGTTGGTTAGAACTCCTGCCTGATCGCGCCGCTCAAAGATCCTGGTCCGGAGGTTCTGAGCCTGGTCACCCGGCTGGCCTTCGCCATAGGTTGTCCTGTCGAATAGGATGGGCGGAGCCGCACCCTTTGCGACCGTGGCTTGAACCGGACGACGAATCGAATCATAGGTCGTATGAAATACCTGGTTCCTGCTGTCGAACGTGTAGAGAGGTTGTCCTTTGCAATCGTTGAAGACTCTCCGGCCTCCCACGTCCATGCCGATGATGTGGCCCTGGTTTCCCAGCATGTCATAGTCGTAGCTCACGACACTGTTTCCGCGGGCGTCGACGATCGCCTTCGTTTTCCCCTCAATGTCCAGCTGTGTGTAGGCTTCGTAGAACAATTCCGTCAGCACGAGCGTCGTGTGATCGATGAATTTGTTGTGGCTGATGGCATAGAACGCGCGACCGAAACAGTCTGAATGCGTAACGGCAGGAGTGTTGTAGTGCAGCGCGGCCTTCTGCGCGGCCTGGTTCTCCTGGAAATTCGCAGCAAGGGGACCGGCAGTGCGTTGCGTGTACCAATCGCTGTCGACAACCGTGTCATTCTGATCAAAGGTCTGCGTCATCCAACCTTGAATTTCGATTCTTGAGAATGTTCCATTTGGATACTCCGTGCGCACATTCCGGCCCGGCGGATCGTAATAAAGAAATGGAGTGACGCCGATCTCAATGAGCTGTGGATCGTCTTCGTAGGCATAGGTTGCGCTGAAATAGGGCTCGTATTGCTTGACGGCGTTGCCCTTGTTGTTGAGCACCGTTCTGCCGTTGCCGACCCAGCGCAAGTTCGGCGTCGTATCGACCTGGATCAGGTTGTTTGAGCCGTCGAGGGCCAGCGCGATTCCGGGCTCGGCCTGAATCTTGCGCATGGCGAGGTTGCCGAAGCCGTCGGAATACTCAAAGCGATACTGCAGCTTCGAAGGAATTCCGCTTGCTACCGCAGCTTGAAAATGCGTTTCGCGTGAGATGGTTGCTACGCGATTGGGAATGACCGAGAAGTCGTAAACAAAGCGGCTGGTCGCGTGCTGCAGCAGGCCTGGCCCGGTGGCGACGGGGTCACCGAAGAAGGTTGCGACCTGTATCGGCGTCAAGTCGGTCGTAAAGCCGGCAAAATCGTCTGCCTCGCTTCCCTTTCCCTTGAGAGCCGTGCCCACCACGAACCCAAGCGCATCGCGCCGAACCTCCGAGAGATTGGCGTTCGGATCTTTTACAAGCCGTGGCGAAAGGCTCCGGAAATCGAATTCTTCGACCGAGGTTGCATTGCCTGCCGCGTCGGTCACCGATTGAACCAGCAATTGATAGTCGGCGTAGTAGGCGACGCTTGTGGAATTTCCGAACGAATCAACGAAGCCATTCGGCATGTAGAACAAGTTGGCGGCGCCAGCAGGGTATTCTGCGCGGCCCGGGTGCACCCACCACTCATCGTCGGAATCGGACAAGGG
>WNFC01004125.1_pt1 | contig 15773 bp, 11 predicted proteins | sample 5400541 | NCBI WGS metagenome assembly WNFC01 (sample SAMN13153342, study PRJNA577476) | soil metagenome | isolation source: 120 cm saprolite under Douglas fir tree site 2 hole 2 replicate 1 | place: USA:California | collected 2015-04-18
GAGTATCTCGAGCTCTTCTACAATGGGCGGCGGCGGCATTCGGCGCTCGGGTATCTCAGTCCGCGAGTGTTCGAGCAACGGCACGAACAGGACGCGGTGGCAACTTAACCCAGGTGTCTACCAAACCGGGGCAAGTCCAATCACGATGACTGTTCGCCTGTTGCCCGTAGCCGTGGTGATCCCGGCTTACAACGCACAGCGCTTCATTGAGGAGGCCCTCGAGAGCGTCCGCGCACAAACGGCGGAGCCGGCCGAGGTCATCGTAGTGGATGACGGCTCGACCGATCGGACCGCCGCCATCGCCCGGGCCAGCGGGGCGACCGTGCTGGCGCAGCCCAATATGGGGGTCGCGGCGGCTCGGAACACGGCAATCCGCTCCACGGTGCAGCCGTGGGTCGCGTTCCTGGACGCCGACGATGTGTGGGAGCCCCAGAAGCTCGAGGCCCAGTGGGCGGCCATACAAGCGTGTCCCGACGTTGGCGCAGTCTTCACCGACTTCATAGAATTCAATGTCGAAGGCAGCCTGGGTGGGACGTTCTTTTCCCGCAAAGCACACTACTGGGCCATGAAGCGCGTGGCGGTTGCCCCCGGTGTGCTGGACTGTGACGCCGAGAGTCTGCGCCGACAGTTCCTTGAGGGAAACTTCATCGCGCCGTCTACCATGCTTGTGCGCCGCGATCTCCTCCTTCAGATCGGCCTCTTTGACACGACGCTCTCGCATTTGGAAGATCGGGACTGTTGGCTGCGTCTGCTGGCCGTCTCGACGATGGCGGTCGTTGAGCGCCCGCTCATGCGGAGCCGAATCCACGAGTCCAACTTGACCCACGACAAGTTCCGGATGAATGTGGCGGGGATCTTACTCACCGAGCGCATTCTAGCCAATCCGACGAAGTATCCGCCGGGCACGGCCGAGCAGTACCGGAAGGAACGGCCCCTGTGGCATCTCGACGCCGGGCGCTTCGCGGAAGAAGACGGCAATCTCCAGCGAGCTCGCCAGTATTACCTCCAAGCGTGGCGATTCGGCGGCGGCCTACTGCCCTTTGCCCTGGCAGTCCTGTCCTACTTCCCGGCTCCAGTGCGGTGCGTGGTGAGGGCCGTGCGCCATCGGCTACACGCGTCGCCAAGGCGGCCGGACCATCGGGGACCCAGAGGGCCCGTGGATTCGCAAGGCCACCTATCGATCAGGGGACCGAGGCCTTGACAGCAGGAGAGGACGCCTTCCTAGCATCCGCCCGGGCACTGGGTCAGTGGGCTATGTCCCTCGATGTGGTCGAACGTGACCCTCGCGGTCCGTCCTACGAAGAACGGCGAACCGCCTTTCGCCATGTCCTAACGCCTGCACCCAGCTTACGCTCCGGCAGAGTAAGGATCAGTATGTCAGCAGTACGGTCCGAGGCGCGCGGCCTGCCTCTTGGGGACGGACGATCCGAGGCCCGTCAGACAGGTCAACGACACCGCGGGGCTTCCTCGTGGCCGCACCGGCCCCGTCCTCGACCTGATCTCCGGCGGTGTTCGTAGAGAGGTGTCACGGGCGAACGATGTGCCACGAAGCGACATTGGGTCCCCACCCATCGAGACCCGATCCCCGCTGACGGTGTGCGCGCATGAGCCGCAGCTGAAGCCGGCTACGCAGGGCGCAGCCCCGAGAGGGGCCACCGCGGATGAGGTCGTCTGTGGCCGAGAGTTAGATCGACTCGGCACGGGGGCTCGGCCGAGGAGTCGACGAGGATGCCGTCGTTCATCGACGACCGAAGTCGTATCCGTTTGGTTACCCAATGCGGCGCTTCGATCGGCCGGGCGGATTCATCGGTCAAGTTTCCCACATTGGGGCCCCTGATCGTGATCACCAGCGCTGAGTGCATCGATCATCGCCTGGCTCGACGCGGCGAGCAGACGCCCACCTCCGTCGCGATCATCGCACCCGGCCGGCCCCCGTTGGCCTCGTCAGCCCTCTCGCGGGAGATCCAGACCATCGGTGCCAGGTTGAATACTATGGGCGTACGCCGCCGAGACCGCATCGGCTTCGACGAGGCCAACTTCGACGAGCTGGCGCACGCGCGGCGCGTGGCCCGCTATCACAACACCCAGCACTTCGAGTTCGTGGTAAAGCCCGATGCCCTCGAGGTCCTGCCCAAGCTCGCCTGGCAGTTCGACGAGCCCTTCGCGGACTCCTCGGCGCTGCCCACCTATTTCGTCTCGAAGATCACGCGGGAGCATGTCACGGTCGCCCTGTCCGGCGATGGCGGCGACGAGAACTTCGTCGGCTACGCGAGGTATGCGCGAGCCCTGGCGCTGCACGATCGCCTGGACCGGTTCCCCGGGATGCTCGGGCGCTCGCTGTTCCGGCTCGCGGGCTGGCTTCTGCCCGAGACCCTCCGTGGCCACGGGTATCTCGAGATGCTCGGCGCCGACCCGGTCGAGCGCTACTTCCGGATGATGGCCTTCCAGCGGTCCGACGGTCTCCGCCGGCTGCTATCGCGGGAGGCCCAGACCCACGTCGCGCCCGAGGTCGCGCCCGGCCTCTTCCGGGAGCTGGCGGGGGCGTCCGGGGCGCCCGACTATGCCTCCACGATGCAGTACCTGGACGTCCGGTGCTACCTACCCGAGGACATCCTCACCAAAGTCGACAAGACCAGCATGCTCGTGTCGCTGGAAAGTCGTGTGCCGCTGCTCGACCACGTGCTGATGGAGTTCGTGGCCACCATGCCCACCCGCCTGAAGTTCGAGAACGGGGCCGGCAAGGCCATGCTGAAGCGCGCCATGGCCGACGATCTGCCCCCCGAGACCTTGACCCGGAGCAAGATGGGTTTCGGTGTGCCCCTCGCGGGGTGGTTCCGCCGCGAGCTGGCCGACTACACCCGCGATCTGCTTGAGAGCCGCCGGACCCGGGAGCGGGGGCTCCTGGACCCGACCGGCGTGTCCACCCTGCTCGCCGAGCACCAGAGCGGCGGCCGGGATCGCTCCAGCCAGATATGGGCCCTGCTCTGCCTCGAGGAGTGGGCGCGGCGGTGGCTCGACCGGTGATCCACGTGGTCCACGTGCTCGATTCCCTGGCGATCGGCGGGATGGAGAACGGCGTCGTCAACGTCATCAATGCCGCCCGCCACGGGCTCCGCCACAGCGTCGTGACCATGACCGCGGGTGGCCCTCTCAGTGATCGCCTGCCCGCCGGGGTGGCGGTTCACTGCGTCGCCAAGCGGGCGGGCATCGATCTCCGGGCCATCGCCCGACTCGCCCGGCTCTTCCGCCGGCTCCGGCCCGACGTCGTCCACTCCCGGAACTGGGGGGCGTTCGACGCTGTCCTCGCCGCCCGCCTGGCGGGCGTCCGGGCCGTGGTCCACGGCGAGCACGGGCGCGAGGCGTCCGATCCCCTGGGGCTCAATGCTCGGCGAAACCGGATCCGTCGGGCGCTGGGGCCACTGGTCTCGCGCTTCGTCACGGTATCCTTCGACCTGCGGCGCTGGCTCGTCGGAACCGTGGGCATTCCGGCCGGGAAGGTCCTGACGATCCACAATGGGGTCGACACCGCCCGCTTCAGCGATGGTGACCCGACGGAGGCCCGGCGGACGCTGGGCCTCCCGGCCGACGCGACCGTGATCGGAACGGTGGGTCGGCTCGATCCGGTGAAAGACCAGGCCGGTCTCCTCGCCGCCTTCGCGGCGTTTCCGGACTCCCCTTCCGGGCCCCGTCTGGCCATCGTGGGGGAGGGCCCATGCCGCCAAGCGCTCGAGGGCGAGATCGCACGGCTGCATCTGACCGGCCGGGCACATCTCTGTGGGGAACGGCGCGACATCCCGAGCGTGCTCAAGGCCTTCGACGTGTTTGCCCTGCCCTCCCGCGCCGAGGGGATCTCCAACACCATACTCGAGGCCATGGCGACCGGTGTGCCGGTGGTCGCAACCGACGTTGGCGGAAATCCGGAGCTGGTCGAGCCCGATGTCACCGGTCGGCTGGTTCCTGCGGGCGACCCGGCGGCCCTTGAGACCGCGCTCCGGAGCTATGTCTCCGATCCCTACCTGCGCGCTCAGCACGGCAAGGCGGGCCGGGAGCGCGTGCTGCAGCATTTCTCGCTGGAGCGGATGGCCCAGGCCCACACGGATCTCTACGCGTCTCTGCATCGATCCGGGCGCGCGTCCCGGAAGGCCTAGCCATGTGCGGCATCGCCGGTCTCGTGCACGTCGACCCGCGCTATCCGCTCGACCGGGACCTGCTGAATCGGATGACGAACGCCCTGGCGCATCGCGGGCCCAATGCCCAGGGCCTGCACGTCTGGCCCGGGGCCGCTCTCGGTCATCGGCGCCTGAGCATCATCGACCTGTCGACCGGTGACCAGCCGATCTTCAGCGAGGACGGGCGCAAGGCGGTCATCCTGAACGGCGAGATCTACAACTTCCAGGAGCTCCGTGGCGAGCTCGAAGCGCGCGGCCGTCGCTTCTCCACGCGCTCGGACACCGAAGTCATCGTGCACGCCTACGAGGAGTACGGCCTCCGCTGTGTGGAGCGGCTGCAGGGAATGTTCGCCTTCGCCCTGTGGGACGACGCCGAGCGCCGGCTGCTGCTGGCCCGTGACCGGGTCGGCAAGAAGCCGCTCTACTACAGCCAGGAGGGCGAGCGCCTGCTGTTCGCCTCGGAGCTCAAGGCCCTCCTCCAGGACGGGGCCCTCAAGCGCGCGGTCAACCTTGAAGCGCTCGACGCCTATCTCTCGCTGGGCGCCGTCCAGGCGCCCCTGACGATCCTCCAGGACGTCTTTCAGCTACCCCCCGCCCATTACCTCGTCTGGCAGAATGGCGGGCTCCGGGTCGCCGAGTACTGGGACGTCCCGATCGGCGCGACGGTCGAGCGGTCGGAGCGCCAGGCCCTCGAGGAGCTCGAGGTCGTGTTCGAGAAGGCGGTACGCTCCCGCCTGGTGAGTGACGTGCCGATCGGGGCCTTCCTGAGCGGCGGGGTCGACTCCAGCGCGGTGGTCGAGGCCATGACCCGCGTGTCCGGGCGCCCGGTGGTCACCACGAGCGTCGGCTTCCGGGAGCAGGCCTTCAACGAGCTGGGGCACGCCCGCGCGGTGGCCCAGGCGGTCGGTAGCGATCATCACGAGGTCATGGTGGAGGCGAAGGCCGCCGAGATCCTGCCCCGGCTTGCCTGGCATCTCGACGAGCCGTTCGCCGACTCCTCCGCGCTGCCGACCTACTACGTGGCCAAGGCCGCGCGGGAACGGGTCACGGTGGCCCTATCCGGCGATGGGGGCGACGAGGTATTCGCGGGCTATCAGCGCCGCTACGGCATGAACCGGTCGGAGGCCCGCATCCGGAGCCGGTTGCCCCAGTGGCTGCGTCACGGGCTGCTCGGCCCCCTCGGGCGGGTGTACCCGAAAGCGGACTGGCTGCCGCGGCCCTTGCGGGCCCGCTACTTCCTCCAGAACCTCGGCACCACGTTCGAGCGCGCCTATTTCGCCGATCTGTGCCTGCTGCGGGACGATGAGAAGGCGGCGCTCCTGTCGCCCGAGCTGCGTCAGCACCTGCGCGGTCACGATCCCTTCGTGGCGTTCTCCCGGCACTTCGAGCGCACCGCGGGCCTCGATCCCCTGAGCCGGCTCCTCTACGTGGATCTGAAGACCTGGCTGGCGAACGACATGCTGGTCAAGGTCGACCGCATGAGCATGGCGAACGGGCTCGAGATCCGCTCGCCCCTGCTCGACCAGCAGGTCATCGAGTTCGCGGCGACGGTGCCGTCGGATCTGAAGTACCGGGGCCGCACCTCCAAGTACCTGCTCAAGCGCTACCTGGAGGGCCGCGTGCCGCGCTCGACGATCTATCGCCCCAAGCAGGGATTCGAGATCCCCCTGGCGCGGTGGCTTCGCTCGGACCTCCGGGAGCTCGCCGATGACCTGCTCTTCTCGCCTCGGTCGCTCGGTCGCGGCCACGTCCGGCCGGAGCGCCTGCGCACGCTCTGGCGGCGCCATCAGCAAGGGGTCGGCAACCACGCGCCTCAGCTCTGGGCGATCATGATGCTCGAGCTCTGGAGCCGGACATTCCTCGATCAGGCTCAGGCGCCCGGTCCGGTGAGCGCGTGAGCTCGTTCGAGAGCGAGTGGCGCGCGCGCTTCGAGCGCTACGCGCGCCTCTACGCCGATGAGGCCCAGATCTCGGGCTGGTCCGTGGAAGGGCTCCGCAGCCGCGTGGAGCTGTTCCGGACCCTGATCCATCCGCCGGAGGCGCACTCACCCGCGGTCGCTCTCGAGCTCGGCTGCGGCGCGGGCACGTACGTCCGGTTGCTGGCGGGCCTCGGGTACCGGGCGGTGGGCCTCGACTACTCCGTGGCCACCCTGCAGCGAGCGGTCGCCGCCGACTCGGGTGGCAAGGGCCGGTACGTCGCGGGAGAGGCGTATGCGCTGCCCGGTCGGGCGTGCAGCGTGGACCTCGTCGTCTCGATCGGTGTCCTCCAGGCCCTGTCGGAGCCCGAGCGCGCCCTCACGGAGATCCGGCGGGTCCTGCGCCCCGGGGGTCGGGTCCTGCTCGAGGTGCTCAACAGCCGCGCGCTCGTCGCCCGGGCCCGCCGGGCGCACGCGCGGCTCCGCGGGGTGCCGCCCCGCGTGGCGACCTACGACCCCGACCGAGTGGCGGCCTGGCTCCGCTCCCAGGGCTTCGTGCTCGAGCGGCGCGCGTCCCTCTGCCTTCCTCCGCGCAGCGCGCCGAGCCTTGGGCGCATCCTGCGCGCCCCGGCGGTGGAGCGGGCGCTGGCAGCAGTCCCGGCCCTCTCTCGCGCGCTGGCGCACGCGGTGTGGCTCGTGGGCCGGGTGCCGGAGTCGCCGGCATGACGGTGCTCCACGTTCTCGACCATTCCCTGCCTACTCTGAGCGGCTACAGCACGCGGAGCCATAGCATCGTTACCTTCCAGCGGAGCCTGGGCCTGCGTCCGGTGGTCTTGACCTCGCCCAAGCATCCCCGGTCGGGTCCAGTCTGCGAGACCCTCGACGGTATCCTTCACTACCGGACGCCCGGGGCGCGATCGAAGATCCGGCTGCCGTACGCCGCCGAGCTGGCCCTGATGTTCCGGTTTGCCAGGCGGATCCGGCAGGTCGCCCGCGCGGAATCCGCCCAGGTCCTGCACGCGCACTCGCCGGTGCTGAACGGCCTGCCCGCCATCTGGGTGGGACGGCGCCTCGGCATCCGGACCGTCTACGAAGCTCGTGCGTTCTGGGAGGACGCGGCGGTGGATCACGGCACCACGCACGAGGGCTCCGTCCGCTATCGCATGACCCGGGCCCTGGAGACGCTGGCCTTCCGCCAGGCCGATCGGGTGGTCGTGATCGCGCAGGCCATGCGCCGGGAGCTCATCCAGCGCGGGATCGCTTCGGAGCGGATTCACGTGGTGGGCAACGGGGTGGACACTGAGCGATTCAGGCCGGCCCCGCGCGACACCGCGCTGGCCCAGCGCCTTGGATTGGGGGACGGGCCGGTCTTCGGCTTCATCGGCTCCTTCTATCACTACGAGGGTCTGCGCTTCCTGGTCGAGACGTTTCCCGCGCTCAAGGCGCGCGTCCCGAACGCGCGGCTCCTCCTCGTGGGCGGTGGTGACGAGGAAGCCGCCTTGCGCGCCGCCGCGTCCGACGGCGTGGTCCTGACCGGCCCGGTGCCGTTCGCGCGGGTGACCGACTACTATCCGCTGATCGACGTCTTCGTGTGCCCGCGGCGCCGCATGCGGCTCACCGAGCTCGTGACCCCGCTCAAACCCCTGGAAGCCATGGCGGCTGGGATACCCGTCCTCGCCAGCGACGTCGGCGGCCTGGCCGAGTTGATCGAGCACGACACCACCGGGGTCCTCTTCCGGGCCGATGACCCGGTCGCCTTTCTGGCCCAGGCGGAGCGCCTCGCGACGGACCCCGCGCTCCGCTCACGGCTCGGTCGGAACGCCCGGGAGCACATGCGCGCGGAGCGCGCGTGGGACCGTGTCGTGTCGGCCTATGTGGACATCTACGGGCTCGAGCCATCCGGGCCGCGCGCGCCCCAGCCTCGGTGACGCCGGTGCGCCCCCGGGTCCTGGTCCTCAGCTCGGTGTTCCCGAACCCGCAGCAGCCGGTCTTCGGGGTCTTCATTCGCGAGCGCATCCGGCGCGTGGCGCGCCGCTGTGACGTCGTGGTGGTGGCGCCCGTACCGTGGTTCCCGCTCAATCGGCTGATCCGCGGGGCGCGGTGGAGCGGCATCCCCGCGCTGGAGGCGGAGCCCGGCCTGCCGCCGGTCCACCACCCGCGCGTGTTCTGCATCCCCCGGTACCTGAAGTGTCTCGACGGGCTGCTCTACGCCGCGTCGCTCGTGCCCTTTCTCGTCCGGTTGCGGCGCCGGTTTCCGTTCGACGTCATCGACGCGCAATTCGACTACCCCGACGGCGTGGCCGGGGTCTTGCTCGCGAGGATCTTCCGGTGCCCGGTGATCATCACGCTTCGCGGCAGCATCGTCCGGCTCGCCGGCTATCCCGCCCACCGCCCCCAGCTCCGCTGGGCCCTGCGGGCGGCGGACCGGGTCGTGGCGGTCAGCGACTCGCTCAAGCGCACCGCGATGGGGCTGGGGGTGCCGGGTGAGCAGATCCGCGTCATTTCCAACGGAGTCGACACCACGCGCTTCTTCCCGATGAGCAAGGTCGAGGCGCGCGCATCCCTCCAGTTGCCACCCGACCGGACCATCGTCCTCTCGGTCGGAGGGCTCAACGAGGGCAAGGGCCACCACCGGGTCATCGGAGTCCTTCCGTCGCTCCTCGGCCGCCATCCCGATCTCCTGTACGTCATCGTCGGCGGCGGACAGCCCGGCAACACCTATCGTCCGGTCCTCGAGCGCTTGATCCGCGAGGGCGGACTCGAGCGGCACGTCCTCCTGGCGGGCGAGCGGACCCACGACGAGATCCCGCGCTGGCTGGCCGCCGCCGATCTCTTCTGCCTCGCCACGCGATCGGAAGGCTGGGCCAACGTCCTGCTGGAGTCTCTGGCCTGCGGACGCCCGGTCGTCACCACCCAGGTGGGCGGCAATGCCGAAATCATCACCGGCGAGCACCTGGGTACCCTGGTGCCCCACGGCGACGACCAGGCGCTGGCCCAGGCGGTCCTGGCGGCCCTGGGACGGAGCTGGGACCCCGAAGCCCTCGCGAGCCATGCCCGACGCCACTCGTGGGACGTCACCGCGGATCACGTCCTGGAAGAGCTGACCCGCCTGGGCGAGCGCGGCGCGCCGCGTGGTACCGCGGAGCCCCTCGGAGACTCCGTCGAGGGCCGGCGCTGATGCACAAGGCCCTGGTCGACCGGGTCATCTTCCCCGCGCAGGAATGGCTCAAGGGCAAGCCGACCTACGCGCTCCTGCGCAGCCTGGAGCGGACGCAGTGGCTGGACGCCCCGGCGCTCCGCGAGCTCCAGTTCCGGGCGGCGCGGACCCATCTCAACTTCGCCTACCAGGAGGTGCCGTACTATACGCGGCTCCTGGACGAGCACGGCCTGCAGCCCGACCGCATCCAGTCCTTCGAGGACTACGCGCGGATCCCGTACCTGACCCGCGACCTCCTGCGCCGCCATTTCGATGACCTGCAGCCGCGGCGGCGGCGACGGAGAGTCCAGCGAATGACCACGGGCGGCTCCACCGGTTCCCCGGTCACCGTCCTCGTGGATCCGGAGCAGGCCGCCTTTGCCGACGCGATCCGTCTTCGGTGCCATCGTTGGTACGGCGTCGGCATGGGCGCCCGGGAGATCGCCCTCTGGGGCTCGCCCATCGAGGCTACGAAACAGAACCTCGTGCGAACACTCCGAGACAAGCTTATAAACTCGCGCTTTCTCTCAGCGTTCGATCTCAGTGAAAAATCGCTATCCGGCTACGAGCAGATCCTCCGAGACTATCGGCCCCAGAAGCTGTTCGGCTACGCGAGCGCGTTGTCTCTCTTCGCCGCCTACCTGCAGCGGAATGGCCGCGGGCCGAAGCCAGGTAGCGTGCGGGCGGTATTCAGCACTGCCGAGCCGCTCTACGATTTCCAGCGGGCCCTAATCGAAAGCGTCTTTGGATGCTCGGTCTCGGTGGAATATGGCTCCCGCGATGCTGGCCTCATGGCCACGCAGTGTCCGAGCGGCGGCCTGCACATGCCGGTCGAGGGCATGACGCTAGAGATTGTCGAGAGGCCGGGCGAACCCGAGGGGGAGCGGGGCGAGATCGTCGTGAGCAATGCCCACTCGTTCGCGATGCCGATCATCCGCTACCGGACGGGCGATATCGGGACATTTGAACCGAGGCCCTGCGCCTGCGGCCGGGCCCTCCCGTGCCTGGGTAGCGTCGAAGGCCGACGCACCGACTTCCTGGTCACCCCCGACGGCAAGGTCATACACGCGCTCGCGGCGATCTACGCCCTGCGCGAGACACCGGGGATACAGCAGTTCCAGGTGGTCCAGGAGCGGTTCGATCTGCTTCGCGCAATCATCGTCCGTGACGATCTCTTCACCGCGGCGGCCGCCGACAAGCTCGTCATCTCGCTCAAGCGTCTGTTCGGCGGCGACGTTTCGATCCAGATCGAGCCGGTCGACGCGATCCCGTCGCTCCCGTCCGGTAAGCATCGCTACGTCATCTCGAAAGTGGCCGACGACTTTCTCGGGGGTTTCCTCGAGACCCGAGCCTGATCTAGCGCGCCGGCGTGTCCGGCTCGGCGCCGTTTCCATATCGGTACAGCCAGAAGACGGAGCCGACCTTCCCGCCGTACAACATCATGACGTTGTTGCCGACGTCGAAGCCGACCACGTTGCCCTGCACCGGATCTCCATCTGTGGGCACCGCTTCCCACTCCCACCGCTTCTTGTCCACGTGGTAAATCCCGAAGCGGTACACCCGTCCGCCAAAGTCTAGCGTATTCGGATAGAGGAGCACGCGATTGACCGGATCGAACGCGAGGTAGGTTTCGAAATCGGCGGAGGCCGGAAGCTGGATCTCCGGTGGGATCGCTATGCTCGCAACGACGCGGCGGGAGGGGATCGAATAGCGCAGCACGGCGCGAAGCTGGCGGCTGATCGCGTAGATGCTCTTCCCCTTCACGTCGATCGCCGACTGATCCCGGTTGAGGTCGCTGCCGGGGTCCAGATCGACCACCGACCAGCTGTCCTTCTCGAGAGACAGGGTCTCCATGAGGTTCCGGCCGCCCCATCGGAAGCGATACACCGCATCCGAGACTGGATCGTACACCGCAAAGCTGCTGCCGATGTCACCTCCGCAGCCCGCGGGAGGGGGGCCGTACCGAGCGGCGTTCCATTTGTTCGTCGAGAAGTCGAACAGCATCGAGGCCTTGGAGTCGACGACTCCATCACAGCCGGGGGATGAACCGTCATTGGCGAAGTAGTACCCGGGTAAGATAACCGCCCGATCGCGCTTCGAGTCGTACGCCCAACCGACGGTGTCCGGCCGGCCCGGCTGGACCGGTCCATTGCACCACGGCCCGATGAGCTTCCAGGCGGGGGTCGCGCCAGAAGCCAAGTCTATCGCCCAGACTAGATGGCTCCCGTTGTGAGAGATGTGGGCGTTGAAATAGTCGCCGCCCGTGAGCACCATGCGCCCGCGGCGTGAGTCGTAGAGCAGGCGGGTGTGCTTGCTCCCGTAGGGAATCGGACCGGGCCCGGCTGTCCCGGTGGGCAACGGCCGGCTGACCCACGTTCGAAGAGGGATATCGAGCTTGGCCCCGGGACCCTCAGCGGCGGTCGCCGCCTTCACCCCGGACAGATACCCGTCGAGCCATGCCCATCGGCGAGTCGCCTCGACCTTCGAGCCACGGCGCTCGGGGATCTTGTAGAGCCAGACGTTCTCGTCGATGCGGGTCGCGGCGATGAAGGCGTTGCGAGAAGGGATGTATTGCCACTTGCCGTACGTGCCTTGAGTCGGGGCCGAGGGCGGTACCGTCGGGCTATTGGTCCGATGACGCTCCCAGGTTCGGGTCGCCAGATTGAGGCTGTAGACCTCCCCGCCCCCCGCCCAGCCGACGATGCGATCCGCTACCGGATCATAAGCCAGCCCGGGCCCCTGCGCGTCGACGATCGGCTCGCCGCCGGTCGTGGAGATCGTCTCGGGGGTCGCGTGGGACCGCGAGATGTCGAACAGCATCACGTGCCCGCCTCCGATCACAAGCAGTGCGCGGCGCTTGGGATGGAGGACCATGGTGCGCGCCGGGTCGTATTCGGCCCAGGTCCCGGGTCCCCCCCGATTGCTCCAGGCATTCTTGGGCGGGTCGTACGCCCCGAGCGTCCCGTTCTGGATGAGCGAGAAGACCAGCCCGGTGATCGGATCATAGGCCGCCATGGCCGTCACCTGAGATCCCGGCGCATCGGCCTGTCGCTCCCACTTCCGCGACGGCACGTCGAAGGTCCACGCCCCTCGGCTCCCGCCGCCGCTGCTGCCCCACAGAGATCCTCCGGTCGTGAACACCTTGTCCTGCTTGAGGAGGAACGTCACGCCGCTGTACGTATGCCTCGATGCGGGGAGCCCGTCGGGCAGCGTCTCGGACGTTTGGGTCGGAGGCCCCGTGACCGACGGTTCGGTCAGACGTTGCCACGTCAACGAGGAAAGAAAGAACGCGTAGACCTCGTTGCCTCCGTAGTCCGCATGCCCGCCGTTCGCGGCGAGCACGAGAGCCTGCCGCACCGGATCCCAGGCGCCTCCATTCCAGGCGTTCATGATGGCCGCCGGCGCGCCCCGCGCCGGCGGGGACGGCAGGACCGCCTGCAACTTGGAGTTGGGTACCTCGTACCACTCTCCCGGCTTGAGCTGGTCGAGAGGATCCGAGGCGCTCTCGGCCCTCAGGCCGAAGGCCGCGATTCCCGCCAGCACCAGTACCCCCACGAGACTCCAGCCGGTGACGTGTCGGTCAGCTTTCATTCGCAACGTTGCCTTTCCCCCTCACGGATTGAGCCTGATCGGTCTCGCCCGGCCCTCCACCGCCCCGACGGTGGGCGGCATATTGCGCCGGTGACCCGCGTAGTCGTCGACCGGCACCCAGACCCCCGCGCGCCCCGATCCGGGAGCGGAGAGGAGTGAGCCGATCAACGGAGAGAAATCCATGCCCTCGGGGTCGACGAAGCACGGCGCCCAGGTACAGTCGACGTTCCCCGCCAGCTCGATCTCGGGCCGTGGCCCTGGGATGGCGCGGGTGCCCCCCCTCGCGTGCACCGCATTGTTGACGATCGTGACGTCGCGCAGCCGGCCGCCCTCCGGCAGCGAGATGCCGCCGGCGGCGTTGCGGTAGAGCGAATTGTGGACCACCGCGATCGATCGGAGCAGGCCTCGCCCGCGGTAGTCCTCCAGCCCGATGCCGGCTTCGCGGTTCTGAACGAGGATATTGTTGCGCACGGTGGCGGGGCCCCCTGCGACCACGATGCCCGAGCTCGTGCGTGACCCGACGACCACGTTCCGTTCCAGGAGGCTGCGGTTGATCGCCTCGCGGGCCCCGTAGATCATGATCCCGGGCCCCTTCGTGTCCAGGATGATGTTGTTCCGGACGATCCCGGTCGAGTTCAGCTTGATCTGGAGGCCATAGCCGATCTCGGGATCCGGAGCGTTGACGTGCTGGATGAAGTTGCCTTCCACGAGCAGGCCGGATACCACACACTCGACACCTTCTTGACAGCCGAAATACATACCGGTCGCGCCCGAGTTCTGGACCACGTTGCGGGTGACGGTCAGCCCGTTGATGCTCACGTGGTTGACCGCGATGGCGATACCGCCCAGCCCGCTGAACTCGCACTCGGTGATGGTGATCCCGGCCCGCGCGAACACCCGGACGCCGTCCACGTCGTGCGCGGTCGGCCCGAACGCCAGGCCGCGGAGCGTCACGTGATCCGCCTTGACGTCGATGACGTTGGCGGAAGATCCGGCGTAGACGATCCGGGGACGTCGCTCCGGCTCGCTCGCCCGCACGACGATCGGGGCTCCGGGCCGGCCGCCCCGGCGGATCGTGCACGGCCCCTCATAGTCACCCGGATGGACGAGCAGCTCCTGTCCCGGCTCGAGCGCGTTGATCGCCGCGCACAGATTCTCACCCGGGACCACCTCGGCGGCGGCGGCCGGTGCCGGTCCCCATCCCGCCGCCGTCAAGAGCGCGGCCAGGAGCACGACCGCCCGCCACGCCGCACGAGCTTGTGACCGCCCGCCCCCTGCGCTACCTTCGAGGCTCATGCCTTCTCATGCTAGACTCCAAAACGGCGTAATCGCCGTCCGCGGCGGAGGTCACCGGTGACCGAGTCTGAAAGCCAGGCGAGAATCTTCAGCGAATTCGAGTTCCGGCACCTGCTGTCGCGGGAGGTGCAGCGCTCCACGCGGTATCAAGATTTTCTCACGCTCTGCCTCGTCAGGGCCGTGCACCCCGGTGTCGCGGCCGACGATTTGAACACGGCGTTGAGCCTGCGGATCGCCGACATGCTGCGCGCCACCGATGTCGTCGGTCTCCTCGGTCAAGACGTGGCGGTCCTGCTCGTCCACACCGCCGATTCAGACGCGGCGACGATCGTCGAGCGCATCCGGGAGCGGGTCAAGACCTTTGAACCGCCCGGAGCCTCGTCACCCGCTGCGCTCGCCGTCCGCCTCGGCGTCGCGTCGTTCCCGACGGATGCCACCGCCGATACCGTGCTCGTCGCTCACGCGGCCGCGCAGCTCGAGCCGGCTCGCTAGCCCGCGTCGAGCGCTAGCCCCCGACCCGGCTGAAGCCGAGCGGCGCCACCGGATCGACCCGGAGGGACTTCGGATAGGCGCGCGTCGCGCCCTTAAGCAGTCCGGCCCGTCGAAACGCGCGATACGCGAGGCACTTGGTGGAAGCCGGCGAGGCCCGTCTCCCGAGTCGAGGTGGTCGGGAGCCCGAACTGCCGACGGAAGAGATGCTTCGCGGCGTAGACGAGGTACCGCCGATCCGCCGCCTCCGTCACGAAGCCGGTCGACAGCGAGACGTTGAGGGTATCGAGATTCTCCACGCGGTGCGGAGCGTTCGGCGGCCGCGATACGACCTCGCCCGGCTTCAGGTCGAACACCGCCGCGTGCTCGTCGAAGTCGGGCGAGTACGGAATCTCTTCGTCGTAGTCATACGTCCCGGCAAAGATCTCTTCCATGATCTCCCGCGCGGAGGCCGGAATGAAACTTCGGACCGTTCGCGATCGGTGAGGTTGATCAAGCGCGCCGTCATAGAGCCCTCCGTTGAACTCAACTAGTACGAGGATAGACGAGTGCCTTTGAGCTAAGCAAGGGGAACGTGGGGTCGGCCGGTGCCCGCTGCCGGGTCCTGGGCGCGCGTGCAATCTATGCACGAGCCACCTCGCGGCGCGCGGGGCGCGTGGGGTGTTGGTGACAAGTGAAATGTCCGCTGGGTTTTGACACGTGATCTGTCCGCTCAAGCCCGCGGCCCCGTCGGCAGGCGGGGGCCGGTCCGGCGCTTCAGCCGGGGGAGGCTGGGCATCGGGGGCGGGGGCGATCGTCGATCCTGGGCCGAATGGGCGCGGGCGTTTGGGAGCCGGTCGAGCGGGAGGAGCCGGCCGTGCCCGTCATCGCGACCGAAACACCGCGCGCCGTGCCAGACCGAGAGCGGACCGTGGACGTCGCGGCGCACGGTGACGCGCAGCCCGGCGCAGGTCCGCCGGCCCGGCTGCTTGGCGACCGGCAACGCCAGCTCGGCGAAGGTGACCACGTTGTCCTGGCCGACGGTCCGCTCCTCGTGCTCGCAGAGGATCGTGTCGAGATCGACGCCGTGGAGCGGCACGAAGGCGCTGGTCGGGTCCGCCGGCGGGTGCGTGAACTC